>Ga0247760_1001025_pt1 | contig 28108 bp, 24 predicted proteins | sample UWRJL171409R4_FD_179936 | JGI IMG/M metagenome (GOLD analysis project Ga0247760, IMG submission 179936) | Plant litter microbial communities from Arlington Agricultural Research Station in Wisconsin, United States - UWRJ-L171-409R-4 | ecosystem: Environmental > Terrestrial > Plant litter >... | reverse complement strand
AATCTTTATTTAAATAATAACCGGTTAATAAGTAATATAATAAGTCGTATTACTTACGTTTATTATATGACTTATTACGTAGAATCCAGAACTGGAATCTGTTTTACCATACTGCTTAAAATGAGAAAGATATTAGTGTTTAAAGTTGGATAATAATATTTGTTATAATAATAACCTGTTAACAAGTAGCATAATAAGAAGTAATAATTACGATTCCTATATGGTTTATTATGTTGAACACAGAGCTGGAACTCCTTTTACTATACGGCTTATAATAACAAAGATATTACTGTTTAAACTGAAATAATAATAATAACATTAACATAAACTCAAATATCTCTCTAGTTTTAATAGCTATTCCAAATCGGGCTTTAGATTAAGAATTACAGTTAAAATCTACGTATGATACTACTTTATTCTATATTATAAACGAAAATAATACTTGTGAAAGTCATGGTTTTTTCACTTTAAACCTGAATATCTCCTTTTACTGAACCCTAACCCTGAAAATAGAGTGAAAATCGGATTCTACATCACGTGATGCATATTAAAACGTATCATTTGAATATGTAAGCTAATAATTAAAAATTATTAAATTATTACTCTTATTCACCTAGTTAGGTTAAAAAAAACCTTTAGTTTTTCATAGATAGAAATAGAAATAGTATAGTGGTAAATAGCGTAATATTAATTAAAGAGGTTCCCAGTTCGAATTGCATTTGTGAAAGTGAAAAAAAAACTGTAAATTGTAAATTGTAAATGGTAAAATAAAGCCTGTAAACCCTGTAGAATAAAGCCTGTAAACTCTGTAAAAGGAAGCCTGTAAACTGTATAAAATAAAGTCTTTAAATCTTAAAAAATAAAGCTTTAAAAAGTAAGACTTATTTTTAATTATGTTTTTATCTCTTTAAATAGATATATTGGCCTCCAGACAGGTTTCTGTCGCTTTGTTCGCTGCACTTATTTAAATAAGCTTAATACCCGACGCCAAAATTGCCAGGAGCGAAAGTGAGGAATGGAGCGCCCCGTAGCGTAGCGAAGGGCTGTCGCGGAATGACGAACGAAGCGACGCCAGCAATTTTATCTATAAGTTATTAATTATTAATCTTAAACTTTAAGTTTAATAAGTTAAAAACTATTATAACAACTTACATAAGATAATGTATCGCAGTAGTAAATATATATCTCTTAAAATAAGGTAGCGCATTTAATTAATAAAAGCAGCATAGTAACTTAATTATTAGTAATTAAGTATAATTAAGGTTAAATGTCACAACTTGCAACAGGTAGGAAGGTAAACTGGCCTATAGTAGCTAGTGAAGATTGCAATGAGAAGTTACGCAGGGGAAGTGTAGCTGGTTAAACGAGTAGAAAACAATTCCACGCCTTAGGTATGGGTGGAAGGGAAGGCAGCGGGGTAAAAAATCACTTTAGGATAAAATTTGCGCTGGCGCTTTAACGATTTTAATTTTGACACAAATCTACCTATTCGCTTCCGTACTACCCACGAGCCGCACTCTCCAGGGAGACCCCCTTTTTAAGGGACGCTGCAGCTACCCGCGAGAGTTGCATAATTACTGCCGGGATGTTACGGATTATACGTGCCCCATACCTCCAGAAACGATACACTGCACTGGCAAGAACCTCAAGGCAATGTAATTTTATTGCATTCGCATTTTCTTCACGCAATACTTAGGTACATTCTACCATAACCGACGCCTGCTTTCCTATCATTCGATCCGTATCACACAAAGCTGCTCTACGGGGTTGCCTTGCTCATACTGATGAGGCGCTTGACACCAACCTACAAGCCACCGAGTTAGCATCTGCCATTGACTATCCTTTAAAATGAAGAGGTACTTACCATCCATTGGCCACATTCTTCCGTCTTGTGCGTCTGAATGTCAATCTGGATCTTCGATGCCACTTCGTATTCCCTGGCTTGGAGGGCCCCAGCAAGTTGGGCTAGCTGGTCAATAGTTTCCGGCTTGATGAGTTCCTCGTTGTTTAGGTGGTCAAAAAGCAGACCGAGCCTCTTTTGCGTGTCCTTAACTTGAGCGGCAAACGATGCCGGCGCCTTGGCGGCTACTCGTTGCATATCTCGGCTGAAGATATCTACAAGCTCTAGGGCGTGCGGCGGAATGTGTGATCGGTCGCCAGCAGGGTGTCTGGCCTTCGGAGGCGCTGCCACGCGTGGTGGTGGTCCTCCTGCTGGTGGCCTGGCAGCCGGGGGAGGGCCTGCTGATGGAGGCGGGCCAGAGCTTGGGGGAGGTCCTACAGGAGGTCGGCCCATTTGCGGCGGAGGAGGCCCATACTGGTGAGGAGCCGGGGCTGCTTGAGACGGGGCATACGGGTTGGACGGAGGGGGGGCTAGAGGACTGGGTGTCGGGCCTTGGCCGTAATGCTGTGCTGCGGGCGAGGGTGCGTATCTGCCAGTTGGGGCCCCGCCGGCAGGAGGGGGGTTATACGGGGATGGCGCCCGAGGAACGGTCTGCGGATTCAAAGGAGACGCCAAGCTAGCACTCAGCCCTGGGGGAGGGGGTGCATACGGGTTTGTGGAGTTGGACGACACTGAAGACGGTCTGTTCTGGGGCGGCAGACCAACAGGCGAAGCGATGTTGCGAGGAGGAAGTCCAGATCCCTTGGGCGGTGGAGGGGGCGGTGTTGGCGCACTTCGCTGGTAAGGCCCAGTCGGCGGAGGCGACTGCATATTGACTTGGCCAGGAAACGGCGCAGTGATAGCTGCAACGCTTGGCGTGTTCTTGCGGGGCGGGGGCTTCGTGACGATCGGAACATCATTCCAGTTGCCAACATCCTTCGCTTTCGGCGGGGGTGCAGTACTACGCGGGGGGGCTCCATGCGGTGGGCTAGGTTGGTTGAAGTTTGGCTGAGGCGGGCCATACCCGCCCACCGAAGGAGCCGGCGCGTACCCCTGGCCACCCTGAGGAGCATAAGGGTTCTGGGCTGGGGCTTGAGGCTGATATTGAGGTGCACCCGAAGGATATCCGAATGAGCCTTGGGTAGTGTTTAACAACGGGGCTGGCGGGGCGTAGGGGTTCAGTGGGCTCGGACCAACAGATGGGAGGGCCTGAGGTGGTTGGTAGGCCACTGGCGCCGGTGCACGAGAGGAGGTCCGGACGGAGGGGGTGACTTGTCTGGTGGTATGCTGGGGAGCCGCCTTCTGGCTTGCAAGCCTCACGCGGTTTCTGGCGACCTCAGCGGCCGGATACTTAGTTGGCAGGAGGTCAAGATACTTTTGCGCGACGGCTAGTTGGCCGTGAGCGGCAACAATATCTGCGTACTCCGTGTACTTGTCGTAAAGGGAGGCTAGCTTCCACCCGCTCGTCTGGTTCTTCTCCGCGTCTGTGAACTTGGTGACCTGGCGGAATACGGTGACCTTCTCAATAAACTGCTGCAAGGATCTGGCGTGGACGGAGAAGGTAGAATCATCCTCAGATTCCTTCATCCCTGCTTTCTCTGCCTCCTCAAGCTCCGCAATCCAGATTCCCACAACCTTCTCCAGCTTGGAGCCGACGAGGTAGCAGAAAGATGCATCTTTCCTGTTTCCTGACTCCGAAATTCGGTCTCCCAGGGCCTCGCAGAGGTCGGGGAACTCGGATGGGTCCGCAAAGGTGCAGAGGGTGACCATGGTCTCCTTCCAGTTGTTGAGGTCGGCGTTGTACACAACATCCCACAAGTTCTTGGTGGTGACCGAGTTGATGAGACGCAGGTAGCTAGGGCCACCCCTCTTCTCCTGGAGATACGCCGTCTGTACTTTTTCAAGGAGCCCCTTGCCGCCGCAGCTAGCAAGGATAAGGGCATCAGCGACGCGCCCAGCTTTCATGCAAACATCGACGGCCTTCTCAAAGTTGCCCAGAATGACCGCCTTTGTCACCTGGTCCTCCAACCCTGTGTTGCCCTCACCAATGAGGTGGAAAGGGTTTTCTGTCTTTGCTCCCTTGGTAGCGGCCAAGTCAGACAAAAAGTCATCACCTTCGTCGCCTTCGCCCCACATGCTGATAACACGCTTATGTTTCTTAGGCGCGCCATCACCGTTGGGCTTCAACGAAGACTCGTCCGCTTCCTTGGGAGACGGTGCCTCTTCCTCCTCGGCAACTTCAGATACATCGTCCTTCGAATAGCCCAGATACTCCACAATCTTGGTGCGACCATCTGATTGAGTCAGAGTCTGCATTACCTGCCACTCGGCCTTCTCCTCTTCAGTCTTGGCGGTTTGCGCATGAGACTCGCAAATTGAAGCAATGTCGCCATTCTTCAACGATTCCTCGAATTTCTCAGTAGCGGAGCCAATGTCAGAATCGACAGAAAAGTCAGAAATAAGAATTGTGGATGTTCTTTTTTGGCCGGCGGGGGTTTCATTCAACTTGAAGCTGATAAGCTTGCCGCCATAGCCAAACGAGACGCCAACCGGACGTTCCAACCATACGGGCGCCCTAGAGAGGGAGAAGGTAGCGCCTTGAACCTGAGTGGGAGCCTTGGAGAAGAAATCGTCATCATCCAGGTTGCTTTGAGCCGCTGGCGCGGTAGTGGGATTCGTATTCTGTAGAGTCTGGATAGTGATCTTGCCATCAAACGATGCAGTGGCTGAGATGTTTGGGTTCACGGGGTTAAACCGGGTGGAAAATGTCCAATTGGTGGCCTCCGGAAACTCTCCATAACGCTCTCCAGTCTGCGGATTCCACACCAAGATGCGGTTGTCCTTTCCGCATGAAACCAACAGACCTGGGTCTTGCTGGCACCACGATAGAGACAACAGTCCTTGGTCGTGCCCTTGAAGGGTCTTTTCGGGTGCCTGCGAGTTCCGAAGGTTCCACAGAAGTATGACGGGCGTGTTGTCGTCCGACGTAGCGGTCAGGAGGTTGGTGGAGTTGTTAGGGTCCCAGGCGATCGCGCTAACCGGCTTGCGGTTATTATTCAGTGTCAAGGAAGCCTTCTTCGTCTTCAGGTCCCAAACCGTGACAAAACCACCGGCGCTACCCGTCGCCAGAATATTTGAAACCTTGCGGTTCCAGGCCACGCACTCGATGTCGTGGGCCGCGGCGGTACCGAGACGGAAAGCGGTCGAGGTATCGTTGATGTCCCAGATGTACAGCTCGCCCTTCGCGCCGGCAGTGGCAAGAACCTGAGGCCTGAGGGGGTTGAACTGAAGCGACTTGATTGGTCCTGTGTGCTTTATCGTTCGCGACAACAGCGCATCCTCGCCGGCGATCAGCTTCTCGGCGTCCCATAGCTCCAGCGCTCCATTCTCCATTGCGCCAGCGATTACGCCCCGGGGATGCTCCTTGCTGGGGGCGCCCCATGCAATGTCGTAGAACCTGTAATTCCTGTCAGCTTTCTGACCCTGCCTAGATGCGTGCCCGGCAGCCCTACCTAGATTCTGTGCTGACGCTGATTATGGGCTGGAGCTCCAGGCCCTGCTCAACGCTGTCGAGATTGAGGTCCCATAGCTCGAGCTTGGTCTCGTCCGAGAAGTCGGCGTCGACAGCGCCTGATCGGGTTCCTGTAACGACAAGAGGGGCGGCGCCATGTGACCAGGCGAAGGCCGCCGTCCGGGGAATCTCTCTCAGCCGGACCATGACGACGATGCGGTGTGTGAGAGAGGGAAAGGGGGTGGGACTCGTTATGAGGGATGTTCCTCCGTTTTGTAGCCCGATATATCGTACCAACACTAGAAAAGTTGCAATTAAGCTGAAGATAACTCCAGAACACCAGGAGCCCTACGGCGAAGAGCTTTTGGGCCGTGAGGGCAAATGCTGGCGGCGAATCCAAGTGAGTGGAACTGGCCTCAGCGTGATGCCAGATCACACGAATTCCCCAGCGGGCTGACTTTCCAAGGATGATAGCCCGCAGGGGGGATTGGGGTGGACCCACTTTGGCCCAGAATTTGGCAGTTCCCGACCCCACAAAAGACGGTCATACTCAACCCTAACCCGTGTAAAGGGCATCGGAGGCGCTCAAATTCAGCTTCAACCTCACATTCCCACGTGATTCGCGCCTTCACTCTCATCAGACACTCACCAGCAAGCCAGCAGAACACGCCATCCTGCCAGTACAACATTTCCTCAAGATCTATAAACCACAGTGCCGTCTTTACAGACTCAAAATATCAAGGGTTTATACACAGCAACGGCTATTAAACACTCGTCTTTAACCTTCAGCTGCGAGTCTCAATATCAGAGACAGGCTGCTTGTTAGTGAAGGTTAAACTAACCACCACCAACTTACGATAAAACTACAATCCCAACATGACGGACACCGCTCGCTGGAAATCCACCGTATATATCGGCGGTCTGGCACCGGTAGTGACAGCCGCAAATCTTCATGATGCATTCATCCCCTTCGGCGAGATTGCCGATGTCTCTCTGCCCAAGAACGAGAAAGCAGATTCCACAGATCCTCATAGAGGCTTCGCATATGTGGAGTTTGAGGATGTCGAAGACGCAAAGGAGGCAATCGACAACATGGACCAGTCAGAGCTCTTTGGCCGCGTAATCAAGGTCTCGGCGGCCAAGGTGCCCAAAAGCGCGAGTTCGGGCCTGGGGAGCAAGACAGCGCTATGGGAACAGGTAAACTCCATACCGGTATTGATAGTCTACATCACTTACTAACCGATGAATAGGAGGGATGGCTTGCAGCGAACGCTGTTGACGATGGTGACCGCATGGCGGCTGAGCAGGAAAATAATAGACCTGAGGATCCCATGCAGGGACTTGAGGGGCTTGATCTTGCGGGACCGAAGCCTGAATGAAAGCCCCAGTGAGGAGGTTGTCTACGTCTGCGCGTAGGTAGTTTGGTTAACACATTGCATATGGGGGAAGGCTAGATAGATGTCTGTCGCCTGTGGCCAGATCTGGCTTGGAGTGTAGGGGAAACAGATCCGAATTCAATCGATACCCGGGATAACTGCATAGCCACGGCGTTAGGAGGACTACTTGTTGGTTAGTACATAGGGAAATACTGTTGGTATTGACACAGGCAGACCTGCCCACCAAATACAGAGCACGGCACGGCCGAACCACAGGCGCGAAATAGGCCAATATTGATGAATGATCATTCCATGTACAAGGGTTATTTCTCCCGCCTTCTATCCCTGATTGCTCGACGTCCCATAACACCTCTCCTAATCTACGCGCATCACTTCGGCGACCATTTAGTGGTGCTCGCCGCCGTGCTCGCCAGCGGCGGCGTGGCCGTCAGCAGCGCGATTTTGCCTCTGAAGACGAATAGTCTTGTCGGTCAAGAAGTGGCGCAAGCTCGAGTAGCCAGCAGCGATCAGGGCGAAGCCGACGACGACACCTATAATATCTCATGAGAACCAGCCGGGAAATCCGCGATCGGGTAACTTACCAAGGGGGATCAACTCCGGGGGGATCTTGCGAAGGCGCCTCAGGCGTTGCGAGACGGTATGAGCTGTTCAGAGTCGCGATCAGCGATCGATCGGTCAGGGATTCGACGGCCCTCGTAGTCCTAAAGGCTCCCATGGAGCTGTCATAGCTCAATGGCCACACGTACCAGATTGTTCCTCCTTCTATGAAGACACAACACCAACTTTTAGTCTCTTGACGCAATCTAGGGAAGCTTTGCAGGGAAGAGGGCAGCAAACGTACCGGCACCGGCCGCATCAGGCGCGCGGTCGGGCGAATCATCTGGAGAGCTCGCGTGGCATACATGATGCCGGATGTGGAGTGGAGATTTGTTGGCTGAGGTTTCGAGATTCCCGTCCGGCGAAGCAGAGAGAGAGCTCTTTGGAGGAGGTCCAATGCAATTCCGGAACACTTGGAGCTCGGCTGTTCCAGTTGATGGATACCGCACGGGCGATTCCGGCCAATGGTGTCGCAGGACGGTCAGCCCACCTTGAGATTGGCTGCCTCAGGCCACCAGAAACCAAAAGCTCAGACCCGTGTCGGTCATAGGCGAAGCAGCTCCAACCTCACCTCGTAGCTCTCACAATCCACCCTCTCACGACCTCTCTACGAGCCATTGAGCCACTCCAAACGTCCCAAGCCGCCCTCGAGACGCCGAATTGCCCAAGATGTCTGACGACGAGCGCGTTACCAAGCCCTTCAAGTTCGTGACAGGTAAGGAACCCCGGCTCGACGGATGCGAAATTCCCTCGGTCCAGGAAAAATGACATGGCCTGATTCAAGCTTGTCATCGGTCAATTGAATGCATTGCTGACAACCTGTGTAGCCGGTACGTAAAAACTTCTATTTGATCCTTGATATATATTATTCGCAGAAACCGGGCCTATTTTCGCGGGACGAATTGGCGATGGGGAGGAGGGGATGCGCGAAGGGGTGCTTGGGACGCACCGGTGGTAGCAGGGAGGGCGCACGACGAGTCGACGACAATGATATCTGACCATCGATTATAGGCGTTGACGCCCGCTTTCCGAACACCAACCAAACCAAGCACTGCTGGCAAAATTACGTCGACTATCACAAGTGCATTCTTGCCAAGGGCGAGGACTTTGCCCCTTGCCGCCAGGTCAGCATGCCCCCTTTGTTGGGGATTCACTGGAACTAAACGTATCTTCCTGCAGTTCTGGCTCGCCTACCGGTCCCTGTGCCCCAGCGGCTGGTATACACGATGGGATGAGCAGAGAGGTAGGGACACAAAGACTTGGAACTGAGTAAGCAGCAACTAACGTCATTACAGAGGCTGGCAACTTCCCCGTCCGCCTGGAGTAAGGGAACTTTCGCGGCGAGAGGCTAGGGATTGGGGGACGAGGATTCACTCCGAACTTGTATTAGAATCATCGGTAGTCAGGGGGGAATGCACATAGAGAACTCGGGTGGCTCATGCAAGATCGAATAGCTGCATTGATGTATCTTTGGTGGAGAGATCAACATATGCCTGGCTTGTATTCTGGACGCTAAAAACCATGCGCCATTGAGGTCGCTCGCAAACGCCAAATATGATGCCTCCATTGCCGAAGAAGCCCGCTGTACCTTTTTATACACCTAGAGAACAGTCAGAGACAAGTCTGCATCCTACCCAACCCTACACACCAAGCCTATTTTTCCGCTTTCCCATCCTCACTCTCGTCAGAGCTCATAAATTCATCATCTTCGTCAAAACCGAAGAATGTCCGCGTCTTCTCCTTCTCCTTACCCTTTCCATTTGCTGCAGGGGCTTCTGGCTCAGAGGGTGGTGTGGTGGCCCCGGACCCAGAGCCCTCGCTGTCCTCCTCCTGCATGGGTTCGTCACTGACAGCAGTTGAGTCAGACCCATGCGACACGCTCAGCAAGTTATCCTTGAAGTTACCCGCCTTCATGGCTGCAAGCACAGCCTCACGTGTGCGTTCGCCCGCCTCCTCTTTTTCCTCAACCCACTTTCCATCGAGCCCACCACGGTTGCTACCGTGGCGTATCTCGTCTTGTTTCTTCTCTGTCATGTCGACGATCTGCTGCCATCGTTCCTTCCGTTTCTCCTTCTCCTTTCGGTCCATCTCTGGCTTGATGGCAAGGTACTCGGCCAGCGCCTTGGCTTCCGTCACCGTCCGTAACCGGCGCCCATCCAGGTTTCGGCTTGAGCCGTTGTCTTCTCCTTGGTTCTTCTTGCGCTTCGATGACATGCGCCCACCGGCGGCGCGTAGCTGCGAGCCGAAGCCACCCTTGCCACCGCAGAGGGGTACAGAGAGACGGAGGGAGAGGAAGTCATCTTCTAGACTAAACAGAAGAGATGATATCGGTGTGGTGAGCTGTTCTGAGAGTGGTGGGAGATGCCGGCTGGAGAGCGTGGTGAGAAGGAGCCGGGAAGTGTTGTTTTCAGGGAGGCGGCTGGAGAGCTCGGAGCGCAGTTCTGATATGGTTGTGGATGGCGGAAGTGCGAGGGAAAGGGTGGGAGGGAGGCCTGTGCCGGCGAAGCTGGTAATGAGGACGTTGATCCTGCTGGGTGCCATCTTGGATATGGGCGGCTGCACCTTGCGATGCGATGCGATGGCGATGACAAGGATGATAGAGTGATAGTTCGGGGCAGAGAATCGGGTTCGCGGGTCTGGTCAGCTCCTCGGAGTTTCGGTGATGGTGTCGATATCAGTAAGGTAGTCAGGTAATCTGCCAAAGGGTCGACTATACACAGTTCAAGCTGCTGCCAAGTGCTGTGACATTGAGGGCAAAATAGTGGAGGTGAACTTTGCGATAACAGGGGAGTCGCGGATGGCTCACAGCACCAGCCACAATTTCCACCCACAGCCAAGACCCCACCTGCCAAGACCTTGCTCCCCCAAGAGTGGCTGTGCAGCCCCGCTTCTTTTTTCAACCCTACTACGGGGTAATCGAATTTCGGCCGCCGCAAGCCCACAAATCACCTAGATCTCAATTTTGAGCTCTCGACCTCCAAACGCGACACTTTCACAGATCAACACCCTCAACTGTGTCGACGCCAGTCCAACCGCCAAGATGCTTATCCCCAAGGCAGATCGCAAGGCGATCCACGAGGTAAGCTGGAAACCCGAATTTTTGGCATTGAGGCATCACGAATTGGCCCCAAACCGCCCAGAAATACCTGAGATCGAAAAAACGGCAGAAGTGCAACGGCTGACAGGTTTCCAGTATCTCTTCCGGGAGGGCGTTATGGTCGCTGCGAAGGAGTAGGTCCACCGAACCCGCATCAAAACCTCTGATTTCGATTGCCATTTCACGAATCTCCATGTTTCCCGATATACCTTCACCGACGAGAACCCACTACGGGGCCACCCCGATGTGCTGTCCGACCAAGCCGATTGCTGACCATAGACCTTTCTGTTTGCAGCTATGAGTCGACCCACGAGACCGGCATTCGCAACCTTTTCGTCATCAAGGCTCTCCAGTCCTTGACCTCGCGCGGCTACGTCAAGACCCAGTTCTCGTGGCAATACTACTACTACACCCTCACCCCCGAGGGTCTCGACTACCTCCGCGAGTGGCTTCACCTTCCCGCCGAGATCGTCCCTGCTACCCACATCAAGCAGCAGCGGTCGCACGCCCCTCCCCGTGGCATGATGGGTGAGGAGGGCCGTGGTGAGCGGAGAGGTGGAGGCTTCGGCGGCCGTGGCCGTGGTGGTGACCGTGGCGACCGCGAGGGTGGTTACAGACGCCGTGATGCCGGTGAGGGTGGCAAGGAGGGTGGTGCCCCTGGCGAGTTCGCTCCCCAGTTGTAAGTTTTGGGACCCCACTAAGTTTTATTCTGTGGTGGCCTATTTGCTGACTTTGACCTACCAGCCGCGGTGGATTCGGTCGTGGCCGTGGTGGCCGTGGTGAGGCTCCCCCATCTTAATGACGGAAGGCGGAATGTCTCTCTATTTTGTTGCCTGCAAGGCGGATGGCATGAAACAGCATGGCACGACAGTGTACTCTTAAGTCAAGAGTGAAAGGGTCGACCAACAAATGCACCTACTCGCCAGGACCGTGAGTGGTTTGCGTGAGGCGTTTGGAGGTTAGAGATCGTTCGGAAAACTTCTGCATTCAGGGTCATCTTTCTACGGTCAATACGAAATTTACTGGCAAGCGATGGTGATGCTGTGATGTCGGATATGTGGCAAGGAAGAAATGTCGAGCAGCGCGTGAATTAAAGAATCAAACTCTGCCCATGCCAGGCCAGCCTTGCAAATCATCCAACCCGCGTTTACAGTGAACGTTTGACTGTTTACATTTCTGGCATCGATTAAGCTCGATGGAGATTCAGCATCATGTCGTTGGCCATGTGTTGCTCGGGTCTATCAAAGTCTCTCTGCTTGGCAAATTATCACCCTTTCTGTAGCAACCCCAAGGGCAAGTTAAGGACTTTTGGGCGCGAGAGAGTTGAGATACGTATATCATCAGTCACGCATGATGTCACGTCATAGTCAAGTTCATCGTGCAAAAGGCCATCCCGAAGAGCATCTCACCTGCGGTCATACCTGAAATCACTGGAGGCTCGTGCATGTGTCAGTACAGATAAAATCGATATATTAAAGGAAGAAAAAGAGGGTGGTATGCACCTTTTGTAGAACACGGCCTGGCCACCTAACTCCCCAATCCCAATGCTGATCCAATCGCAAAGTTTTGTACACACACATTCAGGCAAGACGGACGCCAGCCTCCTTGCGCTTCTTTCCCTGGTGCGAGGCCGCGGTGCTCATGCCGACGTTCTGACTGGCGTCGAGCATACTCTGCGCCATCTGTCGCTTTTCTTCGGCCAGCTTCTTGAGGTGCTTGTCCGTCTTGCCCTTGCCACTGCCCTTTCCGTGGAACTGGTGGGAAAGTTCTTTGAACGCTTCCTTAGCGTTGAGGCTGCGGCCATCGGCGTCAATGTAGCGCAGCTCGACGTTGGGCCTGTAACCCTCTTGGAACAGCTGGTTCATGATGCGCGACTGGTGCTGGTCGCGCATCGTATTCTGCTGGCGTGCGAGCTCTTCACGCTCGCGAATCGACATCCTTTCATGTCGCCCGCTAGCACGGTCGCGCTCGCGCTGGAGACGAGCCTCCTCGTCGAAGAGGGCCATGCGGCGGTTGAGCTCAGCCAAGAACTTTTGCTTTTGGCGGAACTTCTCGTTCTGCTCGGCTCCTCTTTGATCTTCAATGTCGATGAGGTGGCGGTCCTTGAGAAGAGCCAGAGTTGCGCCCATACCCTGGTCCACTGTCTTCTCTTCGTCGACACCTGTCAGAGGAACGTCGGCAAGAGGAGTTATATCTCGACCATGTCCAGTGTCTGCGTCTTTCATCTCTTCATCGTCGTCCGACTCTTCTTCCATTTTTGTAAGGACCTTTTCCGTCTTCGGCTTAGGTGCCTTGCGCTCCTCCTCCCGTTCTGCGTGCAAGGCATCCACAAATTCACTAATCTCATCGATGACAATACCTCCACCTTCGGCATCTTCAGACTCGGGAGGCTGACTTGCCTCTTCTCGAAGTTGCCTCGCGATATCTTCTGGCCTGGTCTTTTTCCGTTTCTTTAATGCATCTTTTCGTTGCAATGCCAGAGAGGTTTGAAGGTCCTCATCGTCGGCAAAGTCCTCCTCGATAACTTTCCTCTTTTTCGTGTAAGTCACATAGGCGGAATCCAGCTCCATTTGTTGATCGGCATCATCAGCGACCGCCTCACCTGCAGGAAAGAGAGTACCATCGTCATCAGCTCGGCGCCTGGTTGACTTTGTCTTCTTCTTCTTGGGCTTCTTGACCTTTACTTCCGAGACATCCAGGTAATCCGACACTGGCGCGGGCGTATCTTCTGATTGGGGAGTTAGACCTGTACTAAGAACAGCGGGGGACTCAAGTGACATACCAAGGACGTCCAGATCCACGACCGGATTTCTTCTTTTTTGGACCGGGGCACTGAGAATATCGGCCAAGTCTGTGGAGGTCCCGGCTGTGTCCAAAGTGAACACCTTCTTCTTCTTTCCGTCAATCTCCTCATCGTAGTGAGATAATATCCCGCGCTCGCCCGTCTCGTCGACATCGTTCGGGTCGTAAAGAGGCTTCTTCTTTTTCAGATCAAGCTTCTCGTTGAGCCTTTCTTGCTCCCTAAGGTCCAAGTTTTCAAGCTCATCACCGTCTTCGTCTTCTAGAACACCCGTGTCCTTAAGCGTCAGGACCTGGTCGTCGGCATCAAGGAACTCGGCCAAATCATGTGCAACCTTCACGCCGGCCAGGTCCGCAGCCGTATGTTCTGCAGCCTTTTGGGCGGCGGTTTTCCCCTCCTCCAACTTCCTGGCCGCTTCGATCTGCTTTTGGCGCTTCTTCTGGCTCTTCAACCACGACTTCGCGTCGAGTTGGTCGTCGCTAACCATGTCGGCAATCCCCTGGCCCTCCAGCACGACGTTGCGCTGGGCCATCTCACGGGCCTTCATCACGGCCTTCTTCTGCTCCTCGCGTTTCCGCTTGGCCTGCTCTGCCTCCTGGGCTTTCCTGAAGTTATCATAGCCTTCCGCTTCGCGCGACTCGATGGTGCTTCCGGCGTCGGGATCGGGGGTCGCCTCTCTTGGCGGTGGTGCTCCCGGGACAGGCAAGGGCTTCATGCCCATTGCCTTCCGGAGCTTGTTGATCTCCTCAATCGATGCGGCGTCCATGGTGTAGATGCCGGTGTAGCGATACGTGGTGATGGAGGTCACACGGCAAACCTACTGTTTGATGAGAGCCAGGATTCAGCAGGCAAAAGATGCAGCCTGAGGCTGACACGACGGTCACACAGTGAATCGCACAGTGTCTTGGCAGCCGATAAAATAAGCGAGGGCGCAGGGTTTGCAGCAGAGCTCCACACTAGCCCAAAAATTCCGCCTACAAAAGCAGTTGCGAAGTCTGCTGTTTCCTTCCTTTCCTCTTCTCTTCACGCACCTGTGCTCAGCGATCCTCTCCCACTCCGGTGTGTAGGGTTGATTACTGCAGCAGTTCGGTAACAAAGGAGCCATCTAGTTTACCATGATGTCAATTTCCAACCGACAGGTTCAAGAGTAACCGAATTCTGGGGAGCCTCTGTTCGCTGTCAAAGGCTTGAGCGGTGGTGAAGCAGATTTTAGGGGATGTCATATTCCAAGCCGTTCGCCGAGATCGTCGATCTATGAGGCTGGGGGAAACCATGACCTGCGCTACATTCGTTCCAGTGATATCTGTCTGTTTGATTAAATTCCTTTAGTCACTTCCGTCCAGTCTCCGGCTTTACGATCACCACAGCCGAATGACGCCTCAGCCTTGTGTTTTGTTCCGAGCATGTTGCTGTTCATCGTCGCCATTTTTCCACTTTGCCTTCCATTGGGATATCCCGAGGTTGGAGACGGACCGATGAGAATGGCATGATTCGGTACGTTGTTCTTCAATGAGCTGGCGATGGCCTGCCCACAGTCGAGTCAAGGTCAGCCTTCGCCCTGGGTCGCCAATCCGTGGTATCAAGAATGGAGCACTGTCGGGCCTTTTCACATGTTGTCAAGCTTGCGGTGTGCATATGCCTCCTTTGCGATGAATGGGTATTCGTATGGAGAGCATGGCCTATATTACGCGCCCCTGGATTCTGGATAGGACACATGTGATGCAGTCGCATTATATCGGCGCGAACTTCTCCTCTTGGAGTAGTGGGATATCACCCCACAAACAACCGGAGCCACGAACTCGAATCTACCGGCGTGCGGGGAGAATGCGGGGCCCCTTGGACTAGTTGATGATGCATCTTCAAGCACCGGACGGTCCGATTCAACGTCGTACGCCGGAAAACTTGGAGGTAGGCCCTGGAATTAAGGGAGTGATACTGACACACAGCCGCTCCTGGTCCAATAGTCCTGGGAGTCGCAGCAGGACAATGAACACCGCCGGAATGCAGCACCACGACAGCAGCAACAAAACTTCTCGCGTGTAGGTAATACCATAGTAAGAGAGAAGGCTTGATCCAATGGCCTACTGCACACTACCAGTCGGTAGCTCATTAGCTCATTTCTATGTCGGTGGCTGAGAGGCATGATGTCAAACCCAGCGTGATGTAAACCCTTCACCCCCCCGCACCTCGACTAGCTCGATCAGATGACTGTTCCTGCAGTAAGTACAAACCTTCTTCCCTTACACCACCAACAGAAACCAGTCGTCCAATGGCAGGACGCGAAGCTCGGCCTTATTGTGATGTTGACGGCCAATAACAGCGCCTACCGATATGCGCTGCATCATTGAGCGGTCCACGGTGAGGTTGTGACGTCGTGCGATCGCCTAGATACCACGGATAGCTCCTGTTGTCCCCACAAGCGCCCGCAAGGCGGCTAGACATCGGTGCTTCTCGATCTCGGCAGGACCCAGCAGAAGCCGCACGGAAGCCCCATGGGGAGGTGAAAGGACAATAGGACCGAAGAGTTTGAGTGAGCCTCAGTCCGTGCCAACCCGTCACCCACGCGATACTACCCAGGGCGGAGAGTACACGAGCTGTCGCCTCGGTCCGTACGGCAGCTTAATGGTCCCTGCTGAAGTCAAGTTGGAAGCGCCATTCGGAAGCCGGGCCAGGAGTAAGGTATAAAGCATCATGGCCGGGCTCGTGGTTAACGGGTTTGAGCCTCACCCTCATCCTCATCCACTCAACCTCACCTCCAGCGCCTACGCCTACGGTCTTTTCCAGCCCGCCATGCATGCCTTCTCGTCTGTCCTGCTCCTCGGAGCCTGCGCTATCCAGGCCGTCTTCGGGCGACCTGATGAGGTTCGCGCCAGAAGGGAAGCCGAGATCCTCAAACGGTCTGTCGACTCTTTCATCCAGACGGAAACGCCCATCGCCTGGCAGAAGCTGCTCTGCAACATCGGATCGACCGGTTGCGCTGCTCAAGGAGCCGCCTCTGGTGCTGTTGTTGCCAGTCCTTCTAAGAGGGACCCTGACTGTAAGTTGTCCCGGCGAGAGGTACGGATGAGAAACTGATAGGGAAAAGATTGGTTCACATGGACCCGTGACTCGGCCTTGGTCTTCAGGGGCATCGCTGAGGCTTTCACCCACGACTACAACGAGACCCTCCAAGCTCAGGTTCAGAACTTCGTTGTAGCGCAGGCCAAGCTTCAGGGCGTGTCCAATCCCTCTGGCGGTCTGTCCAATGGTGCTGGTCTGGGCGAGCCCAAATACATGGTCGACCTGACGCAGTTCACTGGTGAATGGGGTCGCCCTCAGAGGGATGGACCGCCTCTGCGAGCTATCGCCCTCATGACCTATGCAAGATGGCTTATCAACAACGGGTATGCTTCCACGGCGCAGAGCATTGTGTGGCCCGTCATCAAGAACGACCTCACCTATACTGCCCAGTACTGGAATAACACTGGTTTTGACCTGTGGGAGGAAGTGCAGGGCAGCTCTTTCTTCACGACCACCAGCTCACATCGCGGTAAGTCGCTGAGAACTCCAAGTCCATGGTTGTGGAAGCTGATATTAGCTACTAGCTCTGGTCGAGGGCGCCGCACTCGCGCAGTCCCTGGGGACATCTTGCCCTGCCTGTACCGCTACGGCCCCCCGTGTTCTCTGCTTTGTCCAGAGCTTCTGGAACTCGAACCAGGGCTTTGCAGTCTCTAACAGTAAGTTCGGCATCCCTGATTCTGTTTGCTTTGCACCGAACATCACACTTACCATTCAAAAGTCAACGGAGGCAACTACCGCAACGGGAGGGATGCCAACTCCATCCTAGCATCCATCCACAACTTTGACCCTACCGTTGGCTGCGACGCAAACACCTTCCAGCCGTGCAGCGACAAGGCTCTTTCTAACCACAAATCCGTCGTCGACTCTTTCCGGTCCATCTACAGCATCAACAGGGACATTGCTCAGGGTCGTGCCGTCGCTATTGGCAGATATTCCGAGGACGTCTACTACAACGGAAACCCCTGGTACCTCACCACCCTCTCCGCCGCCGAGCAGCTCTACGACTCCATCATCGTATGGAAGCAACAGGGTTCTATCACCGTCACGCCCCTGTCGCTTTCCTTCTTCAAGGACCTCGTCCTGTCCGTCACGACTGGCACCTTCTCGTCGTCCTCTTCGACCTATACCAGCATCATCAACGCCGTGCAGGCCTACGCCGACGATTTTCTCAACATAGTTGATGCCCGCAAGCTCCCTAACGGCGCCATGCCAGAGCAGTTCGACCGCAACACCGGCACCCCCATCGCCGCTTCTGACCTGACCTGGTCCTACTCTGCATTCCTTACCGCTACCGCCCGCCGCGCCGGCAAGGTCCCTGCATCGTGGAACGCCGGTGGAGGAAACACTCTGCCCAACAACTGCGCCGCTGTAGCCATCGCCGGTACCTACACCACCGCCACCAACACCAACTTCCCCACCTCGCAAACCCCCGGTGTCCCCCCTACCTCCACCTCGACAGGCGCTACCCCGACCCCTACCGGCTGCAGCGATGTGATCGTCACCTTCAACGAGCGCGCCAGCACCCAGTGGGGACAGACGATCAAAATCGTCGGTAACCACCCCGCCCTGGGCAACTGGAACGTGAAGAATGGCATCACTCTCTCTTCTGCTGGATATACCAGCTCCGACCCCCTTTGGAGCATTGCCATTCTGCTCCCCGCCGGATCCTCGATCGAGTACAAGTATGTGAACATTCAGGTCGACGGAACTGCGCGCTGGGAGGCGGACCCCAACAGACAATTCACCGTGCCTTCCACCTGCGACGTTGTCACTCGCGGAGACAGCTGGCGTTAAATACCGACATGAACAGCATGAGTGGAAGTCATACAGCCAACGAGCTCTGGCTGTTAATGATCTCTGACACGGTAAAATTAAGGGAGGGATGTTATGGAATGCCAGGGGAAGGAAAACCATACTATTTCTTTTGTTTACTTGGCTAGGGGTTGGTTCAGGGGTCGCATTTGGAAAGGGCATGCACATAACGACTTATTATTTTTCTGCTTATATAATCAGATCTTCTAGGTCTTGTATATATCTTGGGTATTGGAATTGGAAGATGAGGGTGTATCCTCTATTTTTGCGTCTCTGTCTTGAAATTGTCTAGGTGACGGCACGGAGAACAGGACAGTAATGTCTAGGATACCCGAAATCAAAATTCACTGAGCGCACAGTGCCCTAGCAGTTTGTCCGGCCTCACTCACTTCCGATCCCCTAGCACAATCCGCTCCAACTCCTTCATAATGGTATCAACCGCCCACTCCAACGTCTCCCCAAAATCGACATCCATCCCCTTCCCAAGCTGCGCCCTGATCCCCTCTCTCTCAAGTGCTGCCTCATCCAGCTCACCAGCCTCGGCATCCCCATTTTTGAACATCCACGCATGCGAAGCCGCATAGTTCGGCCACACAATCTTGTCCACGTATCCTGGCGGATCCGTCCAGAAACCCTCTAGCGTGACATACCCATCGCGAGTCTCGCGGCGCTGCGTCGCCTTGGCGCGGGAGACGAGAAGGAAGAGCTTGATGTCAAGGGCGGACATGACGGGTGTGAATTCAGGTGGTGAGTAGAGGAGGAAGCCGTCTAGGAGACAGAGGCGCAGCGGCGGTTTGGTTTCGGATTCCGGGGAGGAAGAGGGCGACGGGAAGATGAGATGCCCCGGTTGGTTTGGTGCGAGCCACGCGGCGACGCGGGCTTTAGCAGCTTCAAGCTGGGCGGCGGAGATGGGCACGGCGCCGACGGAGTTTTGGTCCTCTTTGGAGTTGACGGTTGGCTGGGGGTAGATGAGTGAGCTGTCTGGGGGGGTGAGGGGGTCAAGGGGAGAGGGGAGGTTAAGAGTAGGGAAAGCAGAGGGGGTGTCGTCTGGGCTGGGGCTGAGGGCGGCGCAACCGTGCTCGTTGCGGTGCGAGAGGGTGGGCGATTGGAGGGTACTGACTGGGAATGTGCCGGTTGAGCGGATGTGAGAGAGTGCAACCTCCATGTCGGGGATGGAGATGGCTTCAGCACAATCCCAGTCGACTAGGCCGTGTTTGACTGGGAGTCTGGGGGTTTATGTCAGTGAGTTAGAACATAAGAAAGGAAAAAGAAAAAAGGGGATACTAACTGGTCCTCAGCTTTGTAGAAGTCATCTTCATGCAGGATAAAGGTGTTTGGGAAGATATCACGCAACAGTCTGGCGAGCGTTGTCTTGCCGCTTGACGAGCACCCGCTGATGCCGACTATAATGGCTTTTCGGTCCTCCATATCTTGATGTTTTTTTATCTGTTTCCCTAGAAATGTGGGAATGTATGAGTTGTATCCTAGGTTGTCTCAACGGACGTTGCTTGAGTCGTGAACCCAAGTTGAAACGATAAAGATGATGTCCTCTCTGAGGGGTACAGTGACGCTATGACGTTGGCTTCATGAGAGGCTTCGGAGTGCGTATTTAGGGATAACATCAGCTTTTCTCGCGATGGAGATGATTGAGGAGAGCATGGGATGAACCTATCACAGAAGTCACACCACTCATAAGAGATCATGTCCCACCTGGGGGGCGCTGGAGCGCTCTCGCCAAATTGAGGGCTTGGCTTACAGCAAGGACGTATTCAGTACTGTGGGGCAAGAACGTTGGGGCTTGGAGGGCTGTCGGAACCTACCGAGAAAGGCTTGTCAGCGGCTAGCAGTGGGCTGCAACCCCTGGAAGATCGCAAACAAGGATTGTTTGTGGCCGGATCAATTTTTGGACCTGAAGCATGCGCGTCATTCTTTCCGTCTCACCGTGCTAATGAATTCTGTCCGGACCTTGATTTCCAATCGCGTTGCCAACCACCCCCCCTAACACCAATTCACCATCCTCTCAAGACTCCCAACAACGCCGCCGACAGTCGTTTCCGTCGCCCCTCTGTTCCATCATGACCGAAGGCATCACGCCCCAAATGGTGGTGTCCACCAGCGTGGTGGCCTTGATCTCAGGCTTCCTGCTCGGCGTCTACGCCATCCGTGGCTATGTGATCTCGCCCGCGCTCAAGCAAGAGCGCGAGGCCAAGTGGAAGGACCCCGTCGAGAGTGAAGAGTCCGATATCGACGAGAACGACACCATCCTCGACCATGCGCCGAACTGGACCAACGGCGAGGAGGCCGACCGGCGCCAGGGGCTGCGCGCAACCGCAACGGCAAATGCAGCGGCCAATACGCCCGCCAAGGCGCCCAAGTCGAACGAGGACTGCAAGCTGGTTCTTGTGGTGCGGACGGACCTGGGCATGACAAAGGGTATGTCCCCTTTTCCCCTATTCTGTCTCTCACCGCTAACACCGTGGCAGGTAAAATCGCAGCTCAATGCGGACACGCAACCCTTGCATGCTACAAGACCCTTTCCCGGGCAGCAGCAAAAGACCCTGTGTCCACCGAGGCGAAGTTGCTGCGCCAATGGGAGCGGCTCGGACAGGCCAAGATTGCCGTGCAGGTCAAGAGCGAGGATGAGATGCTGGAGCTAATGGGCAAGGCGCGGAGTCTAGGCGTCACCGCCGAGGTTATCCAGGATGCGGGCCGTACGCAGATTGCCGCGAGCAGCAGGACGGTGCTAGGCATCGGGCCGGCGCCCAAGAGCGAGGTAGACAAGATCACGGGCCATCTGAAGCTCCTGTGAGCTGAAGAGAAACGACAAAAATGCGTGTAAATGTGAATGATTGGAACTGGGCAGCGCCTGCATAGATAGAGCTGGGAATCCGGCGTGATACGGCGTCATTTAGAGGTGGGTCTTCTTGTGAGCATGTGAATAGCTGGGGTGCTGATGATGCCTTGCCAGAATTCGTGGATTGCATATGGGCGCGAAAAAATACAAATGTTCCCGATCAAGAGACTGCTTCAATTACACCAATTGACCTAGGGACGTGGGTATCATCTGCTCTCCCATCCTGTCTATGCCTTCTTTGCGAAACGAGACAGAGCAGGGCCTAACTCTGCCATCTGCTCTTTGAGCTTGCCATCCCTCTTCTCCTGCTGTGACCTTAGCATCTCCTCTACCTTAAGCCTCTTTTGGTCGATAATGTTCTTCTTCTTCTGCTTCCTCAAGTACTTCTTGAGAACGCCGCTCTTTCCTCTGGCCCTATGCCTGATCTCATCTGCAACATCGGCCGCAGGACCGTCCAAGTCCTTCTCGGCCCGCTTCTGCTCATCTGACCGCAAGTCGAGCTTGCCGACAAAGTTGGGATCCAATGTGATCATCTCGGGCTGCAACTTGTTCAGCAGAGCCTTGACCTCTCCCTCTTGTCTCTGCTTCTTCGTCTCGAGCGGGTTAACTTCAAGGGCATCGAAGTTGGCCTCGCCGGCGCCGGGGATGATGATAGAGGAAAAGCCCTCGGTGTGCCCGAGGCCGAGCACATCCTCGAACGGGCACCATTGGACCCGCTCGATGCCCTTGCCCTCGCCGCCCCACACCATATAGGGACTTTGGACCTTCTCTTGGACCGGCTTCGCCTTGTCGAAGAGACCCTTCCAGATTGTTGTCCTCGTACCCCAGCCGACCGCTGTGAGGCCGGTATCCGATATCGCCACCGATGAGGCGGGTGACCTGGTGAAGTAGTTGTTGACCTCCCTGAACATGCGAATGTCCCAAATAGCCATCTTGTTGTCCTGGCCTGTCGATACCATGTACCGACCCTCGCGATCTACCGCGAGAGACCGTACGGGGCCCCTATGCGCTAGGAGCTTGACGAGTGGCTCGCCGGTATTGGGAGACCAGAGAGAGATCGTACCATTTTGGTGCCCCACGTGTAATACAGCGTTGAAGGGATTTTGTGCTAGAGAGACGGGAGTGCCGAGTTTGGTGGGGAGCTCAGCTACGAGCTGACCCGTGGATGTATCTTGGTATTTGAGTTGACCGTTGATGCCCTGGAGAATTTTTAGTAACGTTATCATCCGGATATTCCGCGAATAAACTCACCAGTGTTGCTAAGAGGAAGTGATATGGCAGGAACTCCATGTGCGAAACCTCGACATGCTTCCGTAAGCAATGCAGCTCTACACCGTTGGTGTCGTATATGTAGACATACTTCTTTTGTGCGACGGCAAAGTATTGGTTGTTGTGAAGCCACCTGGCGTCCCGTATCGTCTCGCCCAGCTGCAATTCGCATCCGAGCTTGCCTTCTCGCCAGTCCATAGTCGCGATATGACCTTTCCTCCCCGCCAGAAGTAGATCCCGCCCCGTCCGGCTGTAATCACAAACATATGGGCCAAGGTTTTCCAACTTTAGCTCGAACCTCTTCTGGATCGTTTCAATGGCGACGCCATCCTCGATCTCGGCCTGGCGGACCCTGTAGGTGCGCTCGAGCTCGGTCTCGGGCTCGAGGAAACCGGTCGAGTTCTCGAGGAGGATCTCGGCCTCCTTGGCCTTGAGGGCGGCGGCCTTGTACTTTGACTCGAGAGTAGTGAGATTTCGCCGTAATTTCTTGTCCCTAACGCTCTTAACGTCGACCCCGCGACCTCGTCCGTAGGCCTTTTGCGCTTCTTTGAGGCGGCGGGCCTTCTCAACCTCGGATTTTGATTTGAATTCCGTCTTAGGTCCTGTGAGTGCGAGAGCGCCATTGGGCTGCTCTACCCCGAACAAGGGAGTATCGACCTTCTCTATTGTCTCCATTTTGTCGAGGTCGTGGCGCGTGAACTTGAGAATCAATCAGTCTCTGGACTCGAGACGGCATCCAACTTTTTTGAAATGGTCCCACTTTAAAGTTCGGAATTCGACGGGGATTGGTTGCGGCGTCGATAAGATAAGACAAGCCTTGTCCCATAGCAATCCCCACAGTAGGTATGTACAGTGCGGCTTGGTACTTATGGGTTCTTCGTACAAATGCCGCCTCCCTGGGATTTAGACAAGTTGACTTACTACCTAGCTTTATTCCGAGGTCATTTACAGGCTTTATGTTTGCATAAAGTAGGTATGAATGACAGGTTTACTTTCCAAGGATATCAGCCGCATCTCATAGATGGCAGGCCGCATTTTCAACGTAATGATACCTTCCAAGCACCCCACACTGTGCTTCTCAAGAAGAGTAATTGAACTAAATGACTATAACTTCGATGACTGGTACTCTTCAAGCGCATGTTGACAGAGGCTATGCCCGTCCAAAAAGGGCTTTTACCCCTTCAGAGAAAGGTGCGTGCTATGGATGCGCTCCTGGCCATTAGGGTATCGGAATGTCTTACCTCCGTACACTGATTGGAGATAACGGCTTGAATGTGGGGTTAGTGGGGCGTCAAATTCTGGGATTTTGCGAGTTTTGTGACAAAAAAGGTGCCCCGCGATCGTTGCCCCTCCATATTTCGTCGACGACACCAAAATACTACGCAAAATCGCTGCTCAAAGGTCGACAGTGTTACAATCGGCTCTTCCAACGTGGCTTCACTTCCCTTCAGATTTAAAGCGGGGGGAGACGGCAAAATGCCTGGTCTCGTGGCCACTAGCCACTCCCACAGGGCAACCACCAAAAGCGCAAACAAGTCGTTCAAGTCGCGGAAGGCCACCAAGGGTTCGCTCAGAGATGCTGCAAAAGGTATGGCTCACGCCGAACGACTGATATTGGCAGGATTCCGAGTTTCCTGGAGGGAAACACTTAAATTGGGCGATATTCGAGCGCTGAGGCTGATTGGTTTTCTCTTCTAGGTAGAATTCCCGGCGAGAAGGGCTTGCGCAAGACGCCGCACCAACAAGTCATGTCGAAACTTGACCGACGCAACCAGGCCAAACAGCGCCAGGTGGAGAAGCACAGGCAGCGCTTGAACGAGACATATGTGTTCGCCGGAAAAGATGGCGCCCCCCGGAACGTGGCAGTCATCCCTCTCTGCGCCGACTGCGACACTGCTGAGGCCATCCGCAGCCTGAATAGGAGCATTGATATCGAATCCGAGGTCTACGACTACCCGTTCCGCGTCTCAGTCGACAGGTTCAGGCAGAAGCTGGAATACATTCCTCTCAAGAGGGATCTCACGACATGCCTGGACGCTACGCGAGTTGCTGACTTTGTCGTCCTGATTCTGTCCGCTGACCAGGAGGTCGACAAGCTGGGCGAGTTGATCCTGCGAAGTATCGAAAGCCAAGGACTGTCGACGCTGTTTACCGTTGTGCAGGGGCTCAGCAAAATCGAGCTCGCCAAGCAGAGGCTTTCGGTGCTCTCATCACTGAAGTCTTACATCACCCATTTCCACCCGGAGCAGGTAGTGCACAACCTAGACAACAGGCAAGAGATGTCAAATCTGATGCGCTCTCTGTGCAACACTACTCCTAAGGGAATCCGGTGGCGAGACGAGCGAAGCTGGATGCTGGTCGAGGATGTCCAGTTCAACGGCTCCGAGTCTGAGCCGACGGTGCTGACTGGCGTTGTTAGAGGGAGGGGATTGAAGGCCGATCGCCTGATTCAAGTTGGCGATTGGGGAACATTCCAAATCGAGAAGATCACATCAGCCCCACTCCCAACGAAGAGGAAGAAGGGTGAGGAATTTATGGCCGTGGATGAGGTGGTGGAGGAGACCCTCGACCTGCCGACCGAGGATCGCGATGACCTCGCCGAGCTTGCTTCAGAGAAGCTGCATATTGACGATAACGGTGACGGTGATGAGGATATGGACGCCGCCACAACCATTACGACATCAAAGAAGGGTGTATTGCTGGATGAGCATCACTATTTCTCAGATGAAGATGAGGCGGCTAGAAATCAACCGAGGAAGCTACCCAAGGGGACATCAAAATATCAGTCCGCCTGGTACTTAGAGGATGCTGAGTCGGATGATGGCTCTGACCTCGATGATTTCGAGATGGAGGATGTTGAGGTGGATGAAGCGAGGCCAGAGGATGGAATGGAAGGCCTCGCCGGTCCGGCGCAGACGGAGGGCGCTCCCACCGAGTACGCCAAATCGGAGATGTTTGTTGAGGCGGATGAGGAAGACGAGGCAATGCAGCTTGCGGAGTACCGGAAGAGTAAGCGTACAGATGAGGAGGACGACCTGGAGTTCCCAGACGAGATCGAACTTCACCCCGGTGCGCTCGCCCGGGAGCGGTTAGCGAAGTACAGAGGCTTGAAGAGCTTGAGGACAAGCCCTTGGCTCGAGGACGAGGATCGTGCACATCAGCCGGAGGAATGGGAGCAGCTGTTGCGAGTTGCGAACTATCAGGGATCCCGCGCCAGCGCCACTCGGGAAGCACTCGTTGGTGGTGTCGCACCGGGAACCCGCGTCCATATTTACATCAAGGGCGTGCCGGTGTCTGCACAAAAGTCGTATAGCCCTGAACAACCTGTCACACTGTTCTCTCTTCTGAGGCACGAACAGAAGCGGACGGCGGTAAATTTCCTCATCAATCTCAGCTCGGATGCTCCGAACTCGATCAAGGCCAAGGAGGAGCTGATCATGCAATGCGGCCCCCGGAGGTTCGTCATCAACCCCCTTTTCTCACAGGGCGGCAACACCCCCAACGATGTACACAAGTACTGCCGTTACCTTCATCCCGGGCAGTCTGCCGTGGCAACCTTTGTGGCCCCGGTCACATGGGGTGCTGTGCCGGCGCTATTCTACCAGCGAACAAAACCTGGGGCGGTGGACGAGGATGGAGAAGAGATCACATTGCCCCTGACGCTTGTTGCTACGGGCACTGCGCTCCCTGCTTCGACGTCGCGTGTCATCGCCAAGAGGGCCGTCCTTACGGGCCACCCCTATCATATCCACAAGAAGATTGTCACGATCCGGTATATGTTCTTCAACAGGGAGGATGTGGAGTGGTTCAAGGCGCTACCGCTATGGACGAGACGGGGGCGGACGGGTTTCGTGAAGGAGTGTCTGGGTACACATGGGTATTTCAAGGCGACCTTTGACGGGCGCATCAACCCGCAAGATTCGATCGGCGTTAGCTTGTACAAGAGGGTCTGGCCCCGGCAGGCAAAGCCGCTTGATGGGGTACTTATGGAGCCCGTGTCAAGCGAGGATGTCATGGACGCGGATATTTCGTAGATTGGGTTCAGGTAAAATACCTTGGGTGATGAGACTGACGAATGACGGCTACGGGAATGTTAACGAAATTACATGCTTGGGATATAGATTACTCGTTCTGATCGGTTTTCCTTCCATGCCTTGCTTGCTGTCTTGAGGCGATGTTATCTCAGAATTGGGGGCTCAGAGTCTCCGATAAAGGAGGGGAAACTAAATACCTCGCTCTCCCCACCGTCTCATCCTCGCCCCAGATCCACCCCATCCACCTGCATAACAATGGTACCCCTCATGCTTGTTGGGATGCTGCGCCCGCGCAGTGGATACGGCCAAATGCCGTTCAGTTGTTATCTTTCCGGTTTAAACTTAGAATTACCATCCCTACGTAGTCCACGCTAGATTTCTCTAAAATCCTCACGGGTTCATCCAAACTTGCGCACAGTCACAATGGGCGATCACACACACTCACATGACGGCGGCCACGGCCACAGCCATTCCCACGAAAGTACCTTCTCGGCCGCCGAGCACGGCCACAGCCATGAGATCCTCGACGGGCCGGGGAGCTACCTCGGCCGCGAGATGCCCATCGTCGAAGGCCGCGTATGGGAAGATCGCGCCTTCACCGTAGGAATTGGCGGGTAATTAGTCCCCTCCCTCTACCTTTAAGTCAGTCATCCATACTCACCTCCCACCTCCCTCCAGACCCGTCGGCTCAGGCAAAACCGCCCTCATGCTCGCCCTCTGCCACGCCCTGCGCGAGAAGTTCTCCCTCGCCGCCGTCACAAACGACATCTTCACCCGCGAGGACGCAGAGTTCCTCACCCGCCACCACGCCCTCCCCGCACAGCGCATCCGCGCCATCGAGACTGGAGGCTGTCCGCATGCCGCTGTGCGCGAGGACATCAGCGTCAACCTGGCTGCGCTGGAGGATCTGCATCGCGAATTCGACACCGACATCCTGCTCATCGAGAGCGGCGGGGACAACCTCGCGGCGAACTACAGCCGGGAGCTGGCGGACTTTATTGTCTATGTGATTGATGTCAGCGGCGGGGATAAGATTCCGAGGAAGGGCGGGCCGGGCATCACGCAGAGTGATTTGCTGGTGGTGAATAAGACGGATTTGGCGGAGGCGGTGGGTGCGGATCTGGGGGTTATGGAGAGGGATGCGAGGAAGATGAGGGAGGGGGGGCCGACGGTGTTTGCGCAGGTGAAGAAGGGCGTGGGGATGGATCATATTGTTGGGTTGATACTGAGTGCGTGGAAGGCGAGTGGTGCTGAGGAGGTGAGGAGGACGGCGGGGGGGCCGAGGCCTACGCCTGCGTTTGGGGAGTCGTAGTGCTGTTCTGTGGTGTTGATATCAAGGCCCCCTTTGTCACGCAAGAAAAGCCCCACCGGCCAGCAAGGTCCCTTCTTGCCGGGGGGCACTCGTGACCCGCAGCGTTGAGAGTTTTAAGTTGGTGGTGGCTAAGTTCGTAATATATCCCAGCTTGATGAAGGACGGTATGCTCAATACTCCCGGCCGTGTGACTGCGGTTAAGTCACACAAAATCCACTCTTTCGGGATACAAACTGCAGGGCTGTACCCAATTTCATTTAGAGGACGCATCCCCGTACTATGGCTAACGTCTCACTTGTACTATGACCCCACTAAATGCCCATACATAACCCTAACCCCCGGGCATTTCACTCCCCCGTAATGCCGCGCCAGCTGCCAGAACGCGACCGCATTCAACCCCCTCAATTGAAACGCTTACAAACAACGTTCACACAACAAAAGCCACGGAAACCAGGCCAATTCTTCCATTTCTGCAATAATCTTACA
>Ga0247760_1001023_pt1 | contig 28188 bp, 30 predicted proteins | sample UWRJL171409R4_FD_179936 | JGI IMG/M metagenome (GOLD analysis project Ga0247760, IMG submission 179936) | Plant litter microbial communities from Arlington Agricultural Research Station in Wisconsin, United States - UWRJ-L171-409R-4 | ecosystem: Environmental > Terrestrial > Plant litter >... | reverse complement strand
CCAACCTCGCTTCGCAAGAAGCGAGTGTGGCCAATGCACTCCGTGCACTGGCCACCCTCACGGCTATAATAACACGGCTTCCACTCTTAAAGATAGAAACAATTAATCACCTTCAACACACACTGCTTTCTGATGCCTTAACCCCTTTTGCATTTCAACAAGATTAAATACAGGAATTACATAACTACTTATAAGCTAAACTTAAGTTCATATGTGAACGAATGAAGAGATTTGCCGATAAACACTAAACCGATTAACTAATATTTAAGGAAAGACTCCATTATAATAGTGAACGAGTTAAGGAACTGACTTTTTAAAAAGGGGATTATGTCTATCTTTTTTCACGAAACTTACGTTTAAAACGGCTTAGTAAGAAACTTAACTTTAAAAGGTATAGACTGTTCCAGATTAAGAAGAAGGTCGCTACCTTTAATTATAAACTTAACTTACCTATTAATATAAAGGTATAGATTAAGGTCTTTCACATCTTACTTTTAAAACCTACTTTAAAGAGAGTTCCTTTAAAAAAGAAGATTAAAATTAACACTGAAAAGGATAAGTATGATATTAAAGAACTTATAGATTTACAAAAGGGAAAAAACACGTTTAAATATTTTATTAAGTAGTTAGATTACAGCCTTAAAAGTAACTTATTGTAACGACCCTGCAGGCCGTCACTTGGGTCGGGGCGGCCTGACGAATCCCCCGTAGAAGGAACAGTGCGGAAGGACGGAGGGCACTGTCTTGCGCACTGGGCCAGGGGTGTAAAGACCCGAAGCCCTTACGACCAGTAAGGAAGAGCTTGGTGGCCCACAGGAACTGACAACACTAAGCACCATTCAGTTGACTGCTTAGCCGCAACTGTGTGGTGCACTACCAAGCACAATGGACCAAGCAAGGTAAGAAGGTACCTCTTAGTTAGTTAGTATAGATAGCTATGGTCGTGCCCCTAACCACCGTGAGGGACTCTGGTTCCTCACGCTAGTATTCTATTCAATTGTTCATTTGTGTCCTACTGTTCAGACTCACCTCTGTGCATTATAGTGACAGCGACCTACAGTGACATTAAACCCCCGTCTAGGAGTGCTAGCTTAACAAGCCGTCTTCGGAACGCCCACCCAGCCTTTAGCGTCCTGCCATACGTTCTGTCTTAACCCGCACCAGTCCTTTCAAGGCCTGTGTCGGGTGCAGGTTGTAATAAGGGTACACAATACCCCAGCTTGGATTTTGGGATGGTATATGATATACCAGTACTGATGGGATGTCTCAGAATATACTAGTACATGCCCTGGGATAGTACACAATATTCTAGCTTGGAATGGTAATTCAAACTTGGAAATCGGAAATAAGCGGATAGTGTTTGACCTATCTGAAAATATACAGCCGATTCCCCTGTGCACGAATCCTGTAAAACTCTCGCAACAAATCTGCTCTACCTGCTTGTGTAACAAGGGGAAACCACTCTGCCAGAGCTTAGGAGAAAAGATAGAAGATTGATGTCGGCTTAGAACTCAATGCGACAAACAGTGTGTGAAGCAGTCTCGATTTACGTAGTATAATCTTCTATGGCTGCAAAGGTACATGCCCCGCACTCTCTGGCTCTGCCAGAAAGTCCATTCATATATGCATGTCAATTGCGCTCGTGCGACCATGCCAGCTGAACTTATTCGGCTCGCATGGCGCAGTCGCCACCGCTTGCGACTCCGCCCCACTCCGCACCACCTCAATTCAGACCCTTATGGCGATGTACTCTTTGGGCCCACTGTAATAAGCGAGCTTCTGGACCAATCACACACCCCCACACACAAACATCGCCGAAGGGTCTGAGGGCCACTTGAACGAAAATCCTCTCTCAGTTATCAAATCCAATACCCCTACTTTTAAAGCCTTGCATCCGGCCAACCACACTGCCAAAATTTGTACTTGTAGGTCCTTTAGAAAGCCCTGCTTCAGGGCTTTTTAACGATTCAATTCTTTTTGTGGCACACTCCTTATAAGTCACACAGATAGATTGAGATAGGACTGAAATTGCAGGTGACTTAGCCCCATTTATACAAGGAAATCTCGCCGTCATTCACACACTCGGAAAGCCATTTATTTTCTGTTGACCGCGGGCACAGCGATGCGTTCTTCCCTTGACTGTGACCCCACAGATTTCTGCTTGGGTGGGGCCTCAATGTGTGGCGTGCGGTGGGCGGCTGCAAGCCACGAGCGGCTGGGACATGAACGCACGTTTGTGCGTTTGCGCAAGGCCCAGTGCACTTGCTTCATGGTCACTGTTGGCCAGCGCCTTCCTGTCTGAGGTGATAATCAATCTCAATCAATCCTCCCAATTCTTGAGGCAAAACCACGACACAAGAAAATATGTCCAGTGAGTTGTTGGGCATTGTTCTTGCTAACAGGGGCCAATTCGGTTACAACCTCGATGATGATGGCTGGTTCAGTGTGTGCCGAGAAGTCGGCACCGGCGACGCAGCCAGCGTTTCGTCATCCATGTTTGTCGAGGACGGCTCCTCGGTCATCAGCAAAGAGGACTCGAGTCTGCTTGATTCTTTTCGCTGCATCTCGACCCCCCGGCTTGTCGAGGGCTCAACTCTGGCAACTGCTCCCATTTCGACCTTCAAAGACGACGGTTTGCTCGACCATCTACTCTTTGGCACCCTGTACATCAGAGACACGGACGACGGGATCTCAGATAAGGACATGCGCTGGGCAGAACTCGATATTTCGGACGACGAGACCGAGCGGACAGGCCCAATGCACCAGCCCAGCAAGCATCCGGAGAGACTCTCCGTCGAAACAGCGATTCCCCCGCGTGCGTCAAACCCGACATCACCTCATGCATGGCCAAGAGCGGATGGCAGAAGCCCTGCGCAGCCTGGGTTTGGCGTCATGTCCAGCCCTGTATCCAACTACCCCAATGAGATGATGCTCGAGGCTGAGCCCGGGGGCCCGACAAGGCATCCTGGACAAGCTCACAGCGAATTCGCGTCACTATTCAGAGAAACACTGCGTGGCTCTCAGATCGATCCTGCCGAACTCCAACTCGCCCGCGACCGGGACTTGGAACAAAACCCCTGTCCTTCGCTTTGGACCGGCTCTACCAAAGACACCGGGAGCATTGCCGGCTACGATGTAGGTCGTCGACTTGAGCCAAACGACCGATCAGCCCAGGGCACGAGTCCGACCGACCTCGTACAACCCGGCGTCAGAGTCTTTCTTGTCTCTGACGCAGAGCATCATCGATTCTCCCATCTTTACGGCACTCAAGCAGCACACGACGCCGACTTCGCCAAAGCCACGGAATCGCCGCTGAAGTCTCCTTCTCCCGTCAATGAGGGGGCTAATACCGATTCATTCACACTTTCGGATATGCCACTTTCCGCAACGACACCCCCAGGAACACCAAAGTCGGCCGTTCTCGAGCGGAGCTGCCAAGAACGTGACGAGATCACCTCCACAACAACCCCGCAACCGGCGGACTTGCTCGTCGAGAGCGATAACAGTGAGGAGGACATGGAGTCTGCTGGGGACAGAGCAGACACCGACAGCTGTGGGGGCGACTACTGTTCCGACTACACCCCGGATGTCCCGTACATGAGTGATGATCATCTCTTCATGCAACACAGAGGAAAGTTGCTCGAGGCCCTTTTTGAACGGTTCGAGCTCTGGCCACAACCAACGACACGCGCGAGTGGTGGGCAGGAAGCAGCAGACGTCAATACCCCTTCAACTCCATGCCGTGAGAAAACATCCCAGAGTCGAAGTAAGAGGGCAAGAGCCAATGCAAAGGACAGTCCGGAAAACGGGGACAACGAACAAGACCCGAAAGCTACGAGCGCGAAAAAAGCACGACTTGACGATCAATCGCGGCGTCCACATTTGGCGTGCCCCTTTTACAAGAAGGCTCCAATGCGGTACTACAGGTGTCACGGCAAAGTCATCACCCAGATCTCATACTTGAAACAGCACCTCTCTCGTAAACACCAGCTGCCTCTTCACTGCCGACGCTGCAAGGATCTTTTTTCCAACGAAGACGCACTGGATGCTCATGCTGCTGAGGACCCGCCGTGTCAACCGCGTACCAACATAAAGTATGAGGGTGTGACAACAGATCAAAAGAAGCAACTGGAACGTCGTGCATCACCCTTGATCCCCGAGGAGCGGCAGTGGTTCGACATCTTTGACATTTTGTTTCCAGGGTACCGCCCCCGACCGACGAGCGCATACATCAACGGAGGGTTGGTAGCCGAGACGGAGAACTACCAAGATTTCGAGCGTATTGAAGGCCCCGAAATCATCATGGAAGTCTTGCAACAGGGGGGCGTCAGGCTGGAGGTCATCGAGGACCATGGGCACGATGTCGGGATACTACGGGAGAACCTTCTTGTAGAGGCCTTATCCGTGATTGCTCAGCGATGGCACGAGAGCCGGCTCATGCTGCAAGGGGCAGGCCAACCAATAGATGCGGGTGCTTCTGCCTCCATGGTTGGGACTGCGCCATCGACTGCTGGGAGGACGCTGGTGGAGTCACATGAAGAAGGAAGTCCTGAAGGGGCGCTTTCAGCTGACAAAAAAGTTGCCGGAGATGGTGAGTCTGAGGACAACCCGGATGCGGGAATTGATACGGCACCAATGGGCGTGACCGTCAGTCCGTCCACACTGATGCTCCAGGCCGACTGGCTGCAGGATCACCACTTGAGTGGCCACCGTTTAGGGGGTTCAGGAAGCGAGGAAAACGATTTTATGGCTCTCTTTGGTTGGTCGAGAAATAACGCTTGAGTGAGTACTCCAACACAATTGCTTTGGAAAGTACCTAGCTTAAACCTCTCCTAGAAGCCGAATCTCTTCAATTTTACCCTTGGATATCTTCTTGATTTTCTCTCTCTCAAACACGTCTTCAATCGGTGTCACATATGTGATGCCTTTCCGCTTCTCGGTTTGCTGGGGAGCATGTCCTCTAAACAGCAATCCTACAATATACCTAGCTTTGTCAAAGACTACGGATCTAAAATCACCTTGTCATAAAAACGGCCTTGCAACGGCCGAACCCGCCTCTGGGTGGAGGTCACCGAGAAACATAAACTCGGTCGACCTGAGATCAACCCCTGCACCGTCCGGATTCTTCTCACTACTAGTACTCCGCCCTGCCATGTATTTTTCCTCGGCAATCACCACATCAGCTTTGAGGCAGTCGAACTTGGCGAGGGTGCATCTTGTCGAGACGCCCATCTTGTAGACCAAGGTACCTTTGTGCATCCTGTGAATCGACAAGGGCCCTGGCCTCTTAAGTACAGCTAGACCTCCGAAACTCCACCCTCAACTCCGGCGGTGACCGCTCAACATCCCACGCCGCCTGCCTCCGCCACTCCCCTCCATACTCGGCCACATTCAATGCATACAGAGAGAGGAAATCGCACAGGTCGGTGTGGAAGGGCTGTTCAAAGAAGTGAGTTCGGCTTTGTTGATATGCAAAAGGGGCTCAGGGGCTAACCTGCGCATGGGCCACATAAGGGGAGTTGGGCATGCTGCCGTGTTTCTTGGCGTCCTCGACAACGGCTTGGATGTGCACTGTCGAGTCGTCAGTTCTTGCTGATAGCTGGAGGGTATTTGGGGATGTGTACGAATCATGCGACCGTCAAAGTCCTGCATCCCCCGTTTCTCAGCGATGTAGCTGGTCACGCCCAGGTACAAAAGGATGTTGTCCAGGCTGGAATACCTGTCGGACCCAGACCACGACCGCTCGACGTTGGTTCGGGCGGGCCATCCTTCGGGAACAGCAGTAGGCCGGTCGCGCCCAAGAGCAGCCAGTCTCTCACCTCGCTCTCTGTGGACTTTGTATGAGGGAATCTAGTCGATGTTAGGGCGGATGATGGGCTCAGATTGGCCGGCGGTCAGACTGGACTCGACAACGGACAAGAGGCCAGCCATTTTGAGTTGACCGTAGGAACTTTCTGGTTTGAAGGTTGAAACTGAGGCTGGAAGAGGTTTGATTGGCGCCGAAAGCTAACCGGAAGATTCATGCGTAGAAACCCGCAACGAAATTTCTCTAGAAGAGCAGGAAGTTGCTGATGACTGAACTTTGAATGGGACAAAGTCTTCTATCTTATACCCAAGACCCTAGCCACCGCCTTCTTCTCACTCCCAAGCCATAAATCCCCAACCCCACACCCCAAAAGATAACCATCACATTCGACTCTCCGCACCGCAGAACCTCACCCTCACCATCACCATACCCAACTCCTGTCACCTTCATCCGGAATCCCGCCAAAACCCTCCACGATAAGCACCACTCCCTGATTGCGGAAACCCGAACTCAGCAACAGGCCATCCGATCAACGCCACCACATTCATCCCACCCACCCTCCATCAACACACTGTTCCAAAACTGCATGCCGTGACACAGCCCAACATGGCACAAGCGCGCAAGCGCCCCAATAAGCAGTAGACACCTATGTTACCAACCCCATGGGAGCCGTCACACGCCACCTCCTGCCGTTGGTCCCATCTCAAGGAAGATCTTACATGAGGCTCTCCGATGAATGGTTCCTCAAATCTGATTCCAACCCTCCACATTGCACAAACTTGTGCATGAATAAGCTTTTCTGCCCCGAAAATGTGACTCCCTGGATGGGGGGGGCGGGGGGGGCAGATGGGTTTCCCTCATTTTTTTGTTTTTGGGATCGTTTGTGAGTGGTTCAGTTGAGCTGGAAACGAGCTTGGCGTAGCGAACCAGCCGAGACTGATGTGGGCGGGATGCAGGGTGACGATATATATTTCAGTTTGTAGCTTTGGCTACGTCCAGGGATGGGATATGCATGTGCTTTCGTATCTCAATCCATAGGACTGACTCCAACGTTTCGAGAGATCCGCAATTTGTGGTTTGTCTATCCACGGGCTAGACTCGTCTGGTGCAAAGTGCTTCACTCGGTTGGCGATACTTATGCTTATTCAAGGGTCGTTTCTGATCGTGGGTTTTGGCCCCGTTGGCCTCGAAATCGAGGGCGGCTGTCGTGTTTGTAGGGTACCTAGTATCCAGACCTGCCCCCTGTCACTCGATTAGAATACTCTCCCTCAGTTAGCACAGTGTATTCAAGATGTACAAGTGCCTAGGTATCTAAACTTATGTCACAACCGATATCAAGAGTAGGGTTCTGTGGAACGTTTCACTGAGGGTACGGAGCTTATTGGAGCAGCGGAAGTGCAGTTGCAAAGTGACTTGATTAGGTAGAAAGGGTGGGAGCGAAGCTCCCAGACTAAATACAAAAGAAAGCTCCCTGTGTGTGAGGAGAGCACATGACGAAAGGCTCCTGCGCTCCAGCCTAGCCTGGAGCGGTAAGGCGCCTGCGCGCCTGAGCGCCAAGAACTGCCGCTGCAGTTCGACACAGAGAGACAGTGGTACCTATATGTATATAGTGTTAAAAAGCCAAAGGCCCTATTTTGGATCCGCCCTTCTTGAAACAAAGTGGGCAAGCCATCTGGCTGGTAATAGAACTTCGGAGACCCCCACACAATTGTAGCAGTTTCCTGTTTCTTCGGTAGTGGAACTGTGTTTGGCGAGCTGGGACTAGAATGTTTAATTTCTAGTGTTCCCTTCAACGTACCCGGAGCGAAGTTGAACTCCTCCTCTTTGTCCTAACAATGGGTCTGTCATGCACCACTCGAGTTGGTTTCATGCAAGGATATATCGCCTGCAACGCGAAATAACAAGGGAAGTTTTGTGTAAATAATTACCCATCAGCACAGTCTGAAAAAACTCGACATTCAACTCGAGCGTTGTCACAATCTTCATTGATGCACAATTTATTCACTTCATTCCACAAAGACAGCCCCTCACCCCTCACCCCTTGCTATAGCCAACCGAATCACCCGCTTCCCTTCCAATACCTCACCCTCGCTAGAACCACCGCCTCGAAATCCATATGAGTAAGTAGGTACTTTGCCCCGGTTTGGCCGGAAAGTGCTCTGTGAAATTGCTCGTCGTGGTGGACGTTGTGACAATCTGTCAGTGCAGGGAAAGGGTTAGGGCTACGTCTGAATCCGCACGGGTTGAAATGGTTGGAAGGAGGCTTGATTGGTTTGATGTGCGTGGCTGGGAACCTGAGAATGTGAGGCCCTCAGTGGCCGACGGGCACCGGTTAGTGGAGGAAGGTGCAAATCGCCGCCTCAGGCACCAAACCAGCTCGGCGCAGTAACACTAGTAGCGGCAACTTTGACTCTGGCACCTGACGTACTTCCCATCCTAAAACCTGACTCCAAATCTGCTGCCAACCTGCACGCGCGCAGACCCCTTGGCTACTACTCTGTCGATGGTATTGAAAGGCTTCAGCTCCACGACAAAAGATGACAGATCCAGAACGAGGCATGCTTCACCGTATTGATCACCAACTTGGATCTCGGCGCTGTCTGAGGCAGCGGCGTCCTTGACAAAATTACCAAAGTTTCCACCGTTTGCGTTTGCGATCTTTTCCGTCACAACGTCCAACAACACTTGGTCCAAACTCTTCGCTGCAGCCTCCAGCGCCGGCAAGCTCTGCTCATCGGCCACTTGCTCGACCTCGAGCTCCGCCAACTTGCGACAGGCGGATTCGACCGGGAGCACCTTCTCTAGCTCATCGACGAGCTCGAGGATCTGGCTGACCAGCTTTTCGAACTGCTTTCCGTCATACAGCGCCCACGCCGTCTTCTTGATCAAGGTCGTGCCCTTCTGTCGCTGGTGGGCCAGGGCTCGCAGTCGGTTGTGGAGTCCTCTTGAGACTGGGCTCATTTCGGGGTGCTGCGTGGGAGTGCCCGAGTTGCACTTTGGTGTGCGCAGTTCGTAACGCTTGGAGGTCTTGCGGGCACTCTCAAACAAATCAGCGATCCCTTCGATGATGCATCGCACAAGCTGGACTGCCTCGTCGCCGTCGGCCTCGGAAACAAAGCGTGGGTCGTCGTTAATCCCAACAACTTCGCCCCATCTCCCCAGGCGAGTCCTGGCAATGTCTAGTTTGAGTTGGTACGACTCGAAGTCGCGGCCAAAGTGGCGACCGAGCTGGATGTATTCGAAGCAGTCGACGCAGTTGCTGAGGAGAGCTGCGATGCTCATGGCACCAGCGGCGGTGCCGAAGATTTCAGCCATTGCTTCGAGTTTTAGTGCAACCAAATTTCGAACCGGCGCTGCGAAAGATCACCTTGAGTGAGCCGAGGAAAACTGTTTGGGGCTTTTGTGCTGCGTCTTTCGGCCGTCAATCGAATGGCGCTTTGCTAATCTGCTGCCCAATCTCAGTTCGAACTGTTCTTGGGCAGCCCCCAACTCGGTCGACGGATCCGTGTTGATCTCTGAGTGGCTGGACGTATGTGCCACGATGCCCGAAGACATCCTGCATTCGATCCCTAAAACCCAACACCACCCCCTCAACCCCAACCGCCATTTTTGACTCACCAACTCCAACCGCTGCAGAAGGCCGAGAAGAGCGGCACAAGCCCGAGCCACCTCAGGAACCTGGCGCTATGATGTCTCTACAAGATCGGAACTTGAACCCTATCGCCATTGGCTCTGTGTTGGCTGATGGCAATGCTAATCTTGAAATCGGCCACAGAATCTGTCAGTTCGAGTCTATTCCATGTCTACCAAATAGTAACAGCTGCTGGGGAATACTGCTAGATGCTAACAACAGCCGTGCACGCAGACTTGCCGGCCAGAGGTAGGTACCTAGTGAACTTTCCAATCCACGGGGGAAACGAACGTCCCAACTAATCGGATGGTCGCCCCCAGACCGCGACGAGAAGTACCCAGTGCCCATGTCTCTCCCACGGCAAAAGAATCCTGCTTTTACGGGCCGGGAGGACGTTCTACAGAGGATTGAGTCCCATTTCTGGCCCAGCGGCGGTAAAGAGAAAGGTTCGCCGCGAAAAAAAGTCTCGCTGTTCGGGCTCGCTGGTGCAGGGAAGTCCGAAGTTGCGCTCCAGTACGCCTATCGAGCAGGAGAAAGGTATAAGGCCGTCTTCTGGATCCGCGCGCAGGATGCCACAGAGTTGGAGACCAGCGCCAGTCAGGCAATGCTCTGGATCATCGACCACTACGCTAAGACCTGGCATCAGTCTCCCGGGCACTATCAGGTCATTGCGACCGAGCTGGGGGTGTTCGACAGCAAAATTGACAGTCATGAAGATCTCCGGAAGGCGGTGACTGCAAACGGGACGAAGAACATCGGCCGTCTCAACCGCTGGCTTCCTACTAACGCAGACTGGCTGATGGTACTGGACAACTACGATGACCCGAAAGCTTGCAACATCAACGCGATCCTCCCCAACACAGGCGTCGGCCATGTGCTCATCACGAGCAACAATTCCGGCGCTGACATATCAGATGAAATGATCGAGATTCCGCCCAGTCTGGGTATGTCCGAGAGCCTGAACTTGCTGATGAAGGAGTCAGGGCGGATCGCCGAGTGCTGTGGGGGAGGATGTCAGCATGCCGAGGAGATTGTCGAATCCGTTCGCTCCTTGCCGCTCGCGATTACCATGATCGGCGCCTTTTTACGCGAGCGGAAAGTCACGTTTAAGAGTTATAAGAAGCAATTATCGAAAAAACCTGAGATCACTGGCCCGCTGTCTTCTATTTGGCGAGCTTCGTTCCGGCTGCTCGGACAAAACGCGAAAGAGCTCATGCAATTGTGCTCCTTGCTCCATGGCTCGTACATACCGGAACGGCTGCTAGAAGGCGGGAAGGGGATTGTGAGCTGGATGACGGGTATGTCCATGGCCGAGGCCAAGCAGCCATTTGCTACCTATCTACCCAAAACGGTTGACCAAGGATGCTAACTAAGAATGTTGGTTACGCCAGATGACGTCGCCGTTGACCAAGCAAGGGGCGAACTCCTCTCCCTCTCCTTCATATCGCGAGATCTGGCCCAAGGCGGGTTTTCGTTCCACTCGCTGGTCCACCAACATGCGAGAGCCACCCTGGACAGCAAGCATCAAGAACTTCAGTTCTCGCGGCGGGCTGTCGAGACGGTCGCCGCCACTCTCATCTTGGATGACAACAGAAATGCAGACCAATGGGTGTACGAACGCAGCATCTTACCGCACATCAGCCGCTGCGAAAGCATGATTACCAAGTCCCTGGCGCCTGGGAATGATCTGTTGGACGACGAAACTCGTATGCTACTCTGTCGCTTCGCACGGTCACTTCAATATCTTGGGGACATACCCGGTTCCATCCGGCTTTGCCGCCGCGCGCTGGCCGGTGTGGAGCCGTCGCAATTCACTTATTCAGATCTGAGCATTGTGGAGGTGATGAATACTTTTGGTGTGAATCTTCGAATACAAGGTCATTTTTCCGAGGCAACGGAGTGGCATGAAAAAGCGAAGGGTGTCATCGGCAAGAGTCACATCACTTCAAAGCCACATCATCTTGCATCCCTCCAGACGGACCAGAATATGGCTGCCGTTCAACTTGAGCTAGGTGATTTTGATAGGGTGGTAACGGAGCTAGCACGCATCTTGGAGCGACAGAAGGAGCTCGTGGGTGAGAAAGATCCGGTGGTCCTCGATACCCGACACAAACTCGGGCTAGCCCTGGTAAACAAAGGGGGCAAGGAAAACTTGGAAAAGGCCATGGTAGAGTTTGAACTCGTGCACTCCCTCCGTTTGGAAAGACTCAAGCACGACCACCCCTCCACACTCGAGGCGGCTAGCGCCATGGCGATGTGTCTTCTGGAGAGGGGGCTGTACGGCAAAGCCCTGGAGCAGTATCAGAGAATACTCGAGCAGCAGAAAAAGAGTGCCGGACCAACCCATCATTCAACCCTCGACACAATGGAAAGCATTGCAGCCGCCATGGAGCGTCAGGGGCGGTTCTCAGAAGCCTTGGAGCGATATCGAGATGTGCATGAGAAGATGATAACCGCCTTCGGAACAAGTACTCACCCTTGGGCCTTGATCGCTCGCACTGGCGTCGCCAATAATCTGCTCCGCCTCGCAAGGTATGCTGAGGCCAGAGAAATATACGACGAGGTATTTCACGGCTACAAGTCACTCGGGATGATGACCAGCGGAGCGTGGGGAGTAAGGAGCGACATTGCACGCATCCATCGAGACCTTGGGCAATACGACGAAGCGCTTAGCGCATGCGAAGACGTGCTGCTCGGGTTGCAGGGGCTCGACCAGACTCATGAGTCCGTACTGGTGGCGAAGCAGTGCAAGGCCACGATACTTGAGCGGCAGGGCAAGTTTTCCGAGGCCTCAGCTTTGTACGGCGAGCTGCTCAAAATCGATGAGGACACCCTTGGAGAATCCCACCCCGAGTTTTTAAGGACCAAGTACTTTACCGGGGGCCTAGCCGCAAGGAGAGGGCAGTACTCCGAAGCCCTCGTGCTCTTGAAGCAGGTTGAGGAAGGGTTTCAGGTGCCGGATCACAATCACCCAGTTGCACTTCTCGCGATTCGGGAGAGGGCCGGGATTCTTGGCGAACTTGGGCAATATGACGGGCTGTTAGGCCTTTACCAGCGCGTTCGATCTGCCAAGGAGAAAGAAAAGGGCGGATCTGATTCAGAGGGGAGGTATGACTCGGAATACTACTATGCGGTATTCGGACAAGCGCGACTCCATATCATGCAGGGGCGGTACACGGAAGGGCGAAAGTTACTCGAGGAGGCTGCAAATGGCTGGAAGAGCATCTTCACCTCGTCGGATCACCCGCTCGTCTTAATGTGTCTCGAGGAGCTGAGCACCACGTACATTGGGACGGGAGACCTGAAAGAGGCACAGCGGCTTTGTGAGGAATCCGTTCAGGGCTGCCAGACAAAACTTGGGCCTGACCACCCCCAGACACACCGAGCACAAGCCAGCTTGAGTGCGATTCTGGCAAAAAGCTCTGCGCGCCGGAGCGAAGCAGCCGAGCTATGTTCAGCTAGCCTGGAGCGACTGCGGCTTGGTTTGGGACCAACACACCTGTGGACACTGCAGGCCATGCGCATCCAAGGACGCATCATGGCGAGACGGCACCGGTATTGGAAAGCGCTCACCTTGACTCTCAAAGCCGCCCACGGGCGGCGGAGGTTGTCATCTTCCATAAATCAGGTATCCGTGTAGGACAAAAATGGATGGCATGTGCAGATTGGTCACCCTGGTAGGTTGGGTTACTGTAGAGACTGCCATATAGTAGAATTTGGAATCCATTTGTAGCTAAGTAGAAAGTCATCGACTGTTTTCATATGAAACAAAGCTAAAAATACACAATGACTACTTCAGGTAGGTATCACCCCCTGCTCCCTGTGCCCTTTTTGCTGACGGCATAAATCGGAATAGCCGTCTTCTTTTCGGGAACTTGAAGATGCTTCAGCTCTGCATGCACTAAGATGCCGTCGCTGTTGTGAATCATCTGAGACCGCTTCAAAAACGGCAGGCCGAGCAAGACGTCATAGTCGACCTCGTCAAGGACGACAAACTCAACGTCAGTCCACACCTTTTCCTTTCCCGAAAAACTCCACGTCACATCAATACAAGGACGATCTTGGCACTGCCTGCCATCGGCCATCTTGAGTGTTTGGGTTCTCGAAGATTTCACGTCGACATGGATATTGCGTTTGAGCCATTTCTGTGCGATCAAGTTGCAGTGCGCGCCCGTATCAAGTTGAGCGATGACATCGATGTCGTTCAGCTGTCCCGGGTGTGTCAGACTTTCATCTCCTTGGCCATCTTCCTTTCCCGAAACGACCTCTTTGCCAGGATATCTGTTGTTGAAAGAATTGGGCTGACAGGGGTGAGTAAGGTAGGTAGATTAGCAAGCAGTACGGTTGATCGGGGGGATACTGCAGCACCCACCCGCTTTTCGATGTTCTGGGAACGCAGCATGGCGTCGCTCACCAACCCAAGATCCACCATATGCTTGCTTTTCCCTTTGGTGATCTTCTCCAGAACACCGGGGTCATGGAAGGGGTCGGACTGAAGGAGATACTGCCGCGTCAGGTTGTTGAGCTTTTGGCTGCCATCGCTTATGGCCTTCAAAAGAGGGCGTAGGACGGTACTCGGATCGTGTGGACTTAGGAGGCCGGCGATAAGGCCCACTAGTGTGTCCCACAAGTTGGAAGCTTCCACGTGGATTTTGTTCTGACCGTAGAGGGTGAACTTTGAGTAGATTGTCGCATCAACGAGTTGTTTGTCAAGAAAGAGAAGACCGTTGATGCTGCGGAGCTGTGCGCTATCTCTGAGGAGCTGGCTGCTAAGCTGAGAATTGTAGGATTAGAATGATGCAAAGATGAAGCTCGCGGGCCACAGCTTTTGGGGGCCTCACCTCGGGTGGCAGCAACTCGGCTGCATTGTTGTCGGTTTCCGCATCCTTGACCGCTTCTGAGATATCGTCGAGCAGCTGTATCAGGTCTTTGAATGCCTCAATGGACGACAGCGACTCCAAATCACCGGCGCTACGCGACTTGCTTTGCTGTAGGAGTTTATTGCACAGCTTCTCTGCCGATCTTCTGGCATTATCTGATGATTTGTTAGCTAAGCTGTGGTTTGGTTGGCTGGAGCTGATCGGTGAGCCAGACCTTTGACCACCAGTACCTGCGGGGGGTTGTATTCATCCGAGTAGCCGCGTCTGCGCTTCCTTTGACGCCGAAATGCCCCATCCAATTCACCGTTGAGGTTTGCCATTCTCTCTTTCGCCTAGTAGTGAGCTGCCGGATGCTGTTAATGGCGGAGGCCAGAGTTGGGGAGAGAACCAGGTCTTTGTTGCCTGGGGACGCCCGAATACCCGCCTGACGAACAGGAGGGGACAGCCAAAGAGGATGCATACTGTTGGGCGTGAGTTTGGCGTTCATGCGGGCTCACCTGCATACATGCACCATGGAAGCCGACGGAATTGTTGCTGGCCCTTGATCAGGCGCGAGTGAGGCGCGATTGCATATGTATTTCCCGCAGTTACCGCTTTCCAATGAGCGGGGGCCGGAAGCTGAAGGGTAGCCGCGGTTGTTGCGGAAAGAGGTTCATTGGTAGTCTGGCAACCACATGAGTCCACCGATCACCAATCTGCCTAGTATCGTGATATGCAGAAGTAACCGCGTGTGATTGGTGGCTTTGGGGGGGGGGGGGGGGGGCCCGAATTTTTTTTAACACGTCTTCCCCCGTTCGTCTCGCTGTGGTTGATCATCTTCTGAAACCTTGACCGAACCAAAATTGTCAATCAAGCATCAAACTGTTCACGATGTCGGGCATCTACTACATCCACGTCAAATGGGCGCCGGCAGACAAGACCCTTGCAGCAAATTGGGGCCGATATCTCATTTGCTTCGCGTCCAGGTACGATGCCGACGAGTTTTACCGCGCAATCCAGGATGTGAAGAGGGCGGGGAAGCTCGCCTTCCCAGACTTGGTCCGATCGTCGCCCCAGTTCTGGTGTCATGGTGGAGACCGTGAGTTAATCTAATGATTGCTCCTATCAGCTATTCTGTCTTGGGTGCGGGACTATGGCTCACATCATCATGGCGATTAGGCTGGGACCTCATTCATCTCGTCCAAGCGGAAGGTCTGGTGGATCAGTTTCGGCAGGTCATCAGCAGCTTTATCGTCAACGACGGTATTGGAGGTGGTCGAGGCTTAGATCCCATCCCAAATCCCGTCACCGGCCCTGACTGGGTCAGCGGCGGCACCTTCTTCATCCGGAATCGCCGTCAGCCGCGGCTGTACTGGTTCCTCCACACCAACAAACACAGCAGCCATTTCCACGCTTCTGAGGAGGGACGAACGAAGTTCAAGATCGAGTTGGCCAAGACAACACGCCAACAGCGCGAGTTGGAGGTCCGGGGACAGCTGGTGCTGGTTCGCGATGATTTGGTCAAAGTCAGCATCGTCGCCGAAACGACCACATCATCTGCAGTGCTACGAGACAAGATGACATACCTAGGGGTTGCCACCACTAGCTCCGCCAACGGCACCAGTGTCCGTAAGCTTGCGCCTGTGAGGGATGAACATCAGTGGACGTTCGGCCAATTTCTCTGCGGCTCGGTCGGCGTTATTTGGGAACCAGAGACGGCTATTGATGGGGTACTAGAGAATACGCCTGTCCTGACCTATGTGACGAAGGAGGGAGCTGATGAATGGGAGCTCTGCTAATTGCGTGGGGTAGGCTCGAAAGTAAAGGGTGCAGTCGGCGGCGGGGTATGTCCGTGTGCAGCAATACGATGCTTTGGTGGGGTTACCAGGGGGGACCTTTGCGATGGAAAACGACCAGTTTGCTTGGCTTCGCCGAGTCGAATATGTGTTCAGCAGAGTACACGGGCGAATCGAAAGTCGCGAACGAGACTCATTGAATGACGTGGAACGTTTGGTGGAAGCTCAGGGCACCTAGTGATTGTCGGCGCCATGGCCTGGCTGTACTTGCCACAAGAGGAAGGAGCCTTTCGGGTCTATTCTTCGGGGGCCCATCCGTTTCGCGTCGAGCCCCTCCCAAAGCACGGAAGGAAAACCTTGCGATTGCTTTCCCATGCACGCCACGCGAAGATTTATGCGTTGCGGATTTTTTGAACCTCGACCCACATTGCTCCTCTGGGAAGGAGACGTTGCGCTTCCCAGCTACCTTTGCTGCGGCACAACTAGGCGTGATTAGGCCTTGGAGAAGCAAACAATAAAACGATGTGTCCTAGGGCCGTTGCTCAGCGGCGTCAAAGAAGCTTCCGCCTGAGCGGCAAAAGAAACGCTTCCCAAGCAGGAGATGCAACAAAGAATGTAAAATTACTGCGGCGGGGGAATATCGACACCATCGTCGCTTTGTTGGTGCGCGCAGGTACGAAACCCTGGCGAGTGAATTCCCCTCTAGTATCTGGGCTCATTGCTTCAAGTTCTGCAACGCATCCGCGACCACCTCCTGGAGCGTATGCCCCTTCAAACCCAGCCGCTTATTGAACAACTTGCCCTCTTTCTCCAAATCAGCGCCATACCGACCCGTCACAAATCCAGCTTCAAGCAAGCCATACACAGCCGCAACCTCCCCGCTAGCATATCTCGCCTGCAGCTCCGGGATCCTCGTCCAGCTATCAATCAGATCGACGGTAAACTTCTCTCCCGTCTGCCGCTCAATCTCCGCCAGCAGCTCCTTCGGCGTCGTAATAAACTCGCTTAGCAAGACATTCGTATTCTTCGTATCTGCAGGAATCTTGATCAGCGCATTCACTAACCCCAGTGCTGTATTCTCCTCAGTCGTGACGCTGAATCGCCCCTCGCCCTTATCCCAGAATGTGACCTCATTCTTCCGAACGCGCATGCCCAGGAAGTCGTGCTGCATCGACCAGCTGATCCACATCCCGCAGCTGATGCTCATCCACTCAATCTTCCCCTCCGCTGCGCGCTCGCGGAGGTACGTCTGCACAGCGCCCTTGTCGCGGAAGACGGCGTTCAGGGCTTGTGCCTCGGGGCACATGTTGTTCAGCCCGTACTCGCTTGGAACGTAGCGACGGACGCCGGCAACGATGGCGGCATCGATGAAGCGGAATTGATCGCTGACGGAGAGACTCGCCATGCAACTGACGATGACGTCATGCCCGCGGAAGGCGTCGATGAGCGCGTCAGTGGGGTAGGAGTCCGGGACTATGACCGAGGCGACGTGGGGAGGGAGGGCTGCGTGGGAGGATTCTCGTTTGAGGACCGTCACGGAGAGACTCGGCTCGGCGACGAGCGCTTTGAGGACGACGCTGCCAATGGAGCCGCCTGCGCCGATGAGGAGGATGTTCTTGAATGGAGACGTCATGTTAAATGTGAGCTTTGGGCTGAGATGATGGCAATGGTGAGGCGCTGCGCTCCGAGGGTGAAGGGAAATTGAGGGCGAGCAGCGGCGTATTTATCGAAAAAATGCCCATCAGCAAAGGACTTGGAGAAACAAGGACGGGGATCTCGCTCTACCCCCCCGGACGATTCTTCCCCGTTCAATTGAAGCAGCAGCCATACGTTGTGCTTGATGTTCAGTAAACAAAAAGCTTCGCGGCATCGAAGGGCCTTTCCTGTCCTGTGGGATGAGTAAGTACGCCTGCCTGACTCAGGCAATCCGATGCGGTGTCACCCTGTGAGGGTGAGTTCTGAGAGTGCGCCAGTAAGTTCTCCTTCGCTAGCAGCCGTTGCTCCGGTGTTACACAGTCCGAGTTGTTGTCGTGGTGTCGGTCCTTTCTGCCGCCCCATACCGCCTTCGCGAGGCTGCGCAACGCCAGGTCCTGGATGACATCAGGTGTTGCTGGACTGGCCAATGTTTGTTCGAAGCGCCATTGCTCAGGTCAGCTCGGTCTTGTGGCATCTTGGGTGGCGGAGGAAATGGCGAGTAACCGCTGAGTCTCCCCGCATCGACTGGAGTCACATTTTCCAGTTTGTCCAGCAGCTCCTCAGGCTTTGCGGTCTACGTTTCCCATCGCCTAGCCCACGGGCTGTTCCGCCCGTCATCCATGATGGTCAAGATCATCACGACCAACTCCCGCCTCCCCCTCAGATCCGGCTCCCCGACCTCAATGGTAGATATACATTGCCCGCCCGGGCACCTGCAGACTCCCTCCAGCGGAGAGCATTGGATCTCCCCGTCCCACCCCATAGCACAAACCTGCCAGGCTTCGTTCTATTTCTTGCTCTCGAGAACGATGTAGTCGGTGCCATTGATGCATGTGATGACGTTCATGAGTTATTACGCCTGATCTATCAAGCCGTCTACTCCTCGAGCTCCTCCAGAAGCAGAGCTCTCAAAGGCAGACGCACCAGTTTTCGCTACATCATCAGAGTTTGTATGGCAAAACTCCAAAGTCAAGGCAGATCTTCCACTGGATTCTCACCGTGTTGCGAAAGCTTCATTCCGCGCGGCCGAGAACGATGTGAGCGACGAGCCAAACTCTTGCACCTTCCCAACCGGCACTCCCACCGCTGTCACCTGCCACACCTTCCCTCACCTGCTTTTCCCTCTAACCCCGCGAAGCAATTTTCTCAGGCTTTCCCATCATCAGTTCTGTCACATTTGCTTCATCTTGACCTCGCGATCTTTCACTGCCTGGCGCTGACACGACTGGTGGTTCAGACCCCGATTTCCGACTTTCTCTTGCTCCGTCGACGAGCTCCCGGGCTGTCGCAATGTCTGCTTCGTCCGGAACCACTGCTGGCAACACTGGCTTCGCTGGCGGCAAGGGCACCCTCGGCGGCAAACAATCCGCGCAGTAAGTTCGCTGCTTCCGCTCCCGCCGATCGAGTTCTAACTCGCTGCACACTAGAGCGCTAGTGTGCTGATGTTGACGAGGACGAAATTCCTGGCTTGGTTGCCTCTCCGACTCGCAAAGCCTTCTCGAGCGATCCCCAGATCTGCGAGTTGATCAAGGCTACTGAGGCCGCCCTCTACACCGTGAGCACTGCTGCCGCCAGATTGCGGAACAAGAAGTCCGGAAGCTTTTCAACCCCGAGGGAGGCGGTCCTCAAGTCTCATGACCGAGATGCTTGCTGAGATAGAGCAAATTGACCATATTCCGAGCCACACAGCCCTCAAGCAGCCTGTCAAAGAGGTGAAAAAGGCAATTGAAAACGTACGTGTTTTGTCTCCCCACCTCTCGTCCTGCCCCATGATTAATTACACCAACTGACACTCCTATCACGAACAGATCTCCAAGAAAGCCAAAGGCCAGGCTCAGTCCATCAAGGACAACACCAAGCTGGGCAACGATAACGCTGAGTCTATTTACCACCTGACTGAGGGGGTTTTGAGACTGGAGCACGAGCACAATGCCCTGCGTGCGGAGAATGCGGATTTTCACTCCAAAGTGGGCAGAGTCGAGTTCTTGTTCGATATCTTGCTTTTGCGGCGAAGAGCCATATAATTGGCACCTAGAGAGACTTCGAGCGCTTGCAGAGACATGAGGCATCTGCTTTCGAGGTCCTGCGTGAGGAAACAAGGCATTTATCAAGAGGAATAAGGCCTTGCCCTCTCAGATAAGTAGCTTAAGACAGTGTTAGAGGCGCGTGTTTCGTAGCATCGAGCTGTCTTCTTATCCTGTCAAGGCTTTTGAGAATCGCGTGGAGATAGGTTATCATTACGTGGAGGTGTGTCACGGGGCTAAGGCCCCAAAGTGGGTCTGGGCTGAGAGCCCAGACCACCGCTCCCATGGAGGCGGGTCTCCGCCTATATAGCTGCGCTCCGCGCAGCTCCTGTATCTACTCTTGATCTTCTTCTTCATAGAAACCATAATCGATTCAGTCACCAAGTAACGGTATCCACCTTACTCGGCCCCTCACAAGGTGTTTGAGTGTGTTTGCTGTGAACTTTGCGGTCATCACATCCGGCTATCGACCCAAGCAGCCTCACCCCAAGCCTACGACTGATCGCTACCAGACCACACTCCTTCATTGACATCGCTTTTTTTCATTGTGTTTATCTCGAGCTGACTTGTCTATTCAAGACCGTGCCACGCGAAAAGGCCTACTCGTCAGCTCACGGCCTCTGCCATCAGTACGACGACGATTCGAGGAACCCTGGCCCCGGCCCCATCTTGAAAGGCAACAGTGCGCTTCTTTCCAGCCTCCCAATACCACATTTACGTGTCCATCGTCTTCAGACTGATGCTCCGAATTGCTTACTGGGCGTCTATGAGACCCTTCTTAGAGTCGCCTCGGGCACCGGGTAATTAACAAACTGCCTCCTGGGCTTCGCGGTGGTTCACCGCTGCCCCGAGCGGCTTCCCGGTAGGGTGGGCTGTCAATTTCTCCGAGAGATGAATGACCAGGATAAATTCAAGATCAAAATGTATCTACCCCCCTCTACATGGACTTCCATCTGCGCAAGACCTTTGCCGTGGACAACCTGGAGATCCCGCGAACCTCTCCCACTATGGCCACCTCAGAACATGCAGAACTTGGGAGGATATGATGGATAGCAGTGGACCAATCTTAGGCTCGCCGAGGGCATTTTCGTGAAGTTCCAGGTTGGCGGTGATTCAGCTCCCCTCACCTTCTTGCTGGGAGCCCCACTTCTTTTCTATTCAGATTCAACGGCGCCCATTGTTCTCGGCTGCGAGCTTTGGCCACCTGAATTTGCCAACTGGTGCCCCACTCACTAACTGCTTCCCATAATAATTCACCAGCACCTCTGCCTCTGGCTTTTCCAATCCTCTTCCACACCACGAACTCCAGGTTCAGACCTCGCGACCACTTTCAGCAAACCTCTCACAAGTGTAAGCAAAATCCCCCGATTCTCATCATATGCCTTCTTCTCCTCGATACATTTCAATCCTCCTCCTCCAAATCCTGCCTTCTACGCGCTCCTCGCTGCCCGCGATCCCACAGTGCCTCGCGGGGTGCTCCAAGATTGGCGAAGCTCCCCAAGCACCCGCCCAAGGAAGGACCTCAAGTCCTCTCGAATCGGTCCTCCAGATCTCCCCCACTCTTCCCTCAACCACCAACTTCTCAATCACGAACATCGATTTCAGAGGTGCTCCTTCGACTCACCCATCCTGTTCATCTCCCTTCATCGTTACTCCTCCAAATCATCTCAGCAAAGTTGCGACCAGGCGAAAGCTCCAGCCCGCGTGGTCCAGATCAGCTTGGGCGACTTGAGCGACGACCCAAAATTTCGTACCTTCCCAAACCGCACTTACTCACTGCTGCCACTTTTACCCCGCCTCTGAGCACTGCAGTCACAGTCTCCCAGGCCTTTCCCCACCATCAATTCCTTTTGCACTGCTTCATTTGTTCACTCGCAATTTTTTCATTGCTTGAAGCCGACCATTCTTCCGCTCCGCCGCCGACCCTCCCCCGGCCGCGAAAATGTACTCACCGCTCGGAAACGCCGGCTTTGCCGGAAACAACGGCACCAACCCTCGCAGTGAGTCCTCGCTTTCAATTTTATCGTTTCTAGTCAATTCTAACCTGATGCTACCCAGAGCGCCTCAAGTATGTCGAGGAGGGCGAGGACGGTGCTCTTGTGGCCGCCGACCGAGGCAATTCCCTCGCGGTAAGTCTTCCTTTCGGACATTTCGAGCAGGCATCCCACAGGATACAACTCCATCCCACAATCGCTATCAGGGAATTGTATGGGTTCACGATCCCCGCCCGGATGGAATGTCTTTGCGTTTCATCGTGCCCGAGATTATTCTCTCCCGCCTTCAATCAACTCTGGACAGAGTCATGTCACTGCCAATTGGCATGACCTCAGCTCCTGTTCCGTCACTGGTCCACCAAAGACAATGAGGGAGAGATAACCAACGACGGCACGCAATGGGTTAAGTAGCTTGGATGGAGAGCCACTCAGTCTCATCACCTTCGGGTGCAGGCCCGTGCGACCGGATCATCAAACCAGCCCTTCCAAGTGCTTGGTGTGCAGGTCAGATCTTAGAGTGGGCAAAGACAGGTGTGGGGGAAGCGGTATCCAAACTGTACTACATACCACCATACCTAGGTGATCTCACCGATGAGGGTAATTGGTGGAGAGTAGGAGACTGGGTGGTTTCGTCTGAGGGATGCTGCCGCGAGAAGTGTGACTTACTCAGCTTTATTTGGGGTGATCTTGCTGACCGCGATTGGACCTTTAGATCACCGCAAACGACCATGAGCTTTCCGACATGCTCATCCGAGTCGCCCGCCTCACTATCACGAATGACAAGGAGATCCTTGCCTGTGTTCAGGACACCGCGACCAATGTGGCCACTAATGTTGCAACGTCAGTTGCTGAGTCGACCCTGTCCAAGGAGGTCAAAAGACTCTCCATGCAGGAGAGACGGGAGATCCTGGATCTTACTGGTCCGCGTTGCCTTAATTGCAACAGACATCTCGACGACTTCAGAAAACTCGTGCATGGCAAATAGCAGCTCGCAGAGATGCAGATCAGCACTGCCGTGAGGCAGGTGAAGAACGAGCTTTTGGCCCAGATGGAGAAGATGGGACACCTCCCGGGGAGCGCTGGCATTTTGAAAAAGCAAGTGAAGGAGGTTCTCCAGGCGAACAGGAACGTATGTATCCCCAGCAATCCTCTTGCAGATTTTGAATGCTGACAGACTTTCCCTTACTAGATGAATAAGGAATCCAAGCGTCAGGCCGATTCCCTCAAGGGTCATACTAGGTCGATCGGTGACCTGACCAACAAAGTGCGACCTTGCAGCAGGAGAACAAGACCTTGCAGCAGGAGAACAAGGCCATGCAGTCAAGGATCGACAGACTCGAGGCACTGGTCAACAGCCTGGTTCAGGAGCGTGGAGGCATTTGATGATCGCTTGGACGTGTTGGAGACTTGTCTGGAAGCATTTCGTATCTCTCTGGAGGCATTCAGCGGTAGTTTTAGGGCCTTTGAGGATCATCTGGAGGCGCTCTAGCGTGTGCTTGGGGCGTTTTGGGATTTATCGGAGGCGTCTGCGGATTATTTGGACGCGTCTTGCTGAGGACTGGAAGCGTTTTGCTTAGGGCTGAAGGCGTTCGATGATTAATTGTGGACATTTGGAATTTCTTGTAGGCGTTGATGCATGGCGTTGATGCCACATGAGAATTGAGTTTTTGTTGCCTCCGCGACCAGCGGCCCGCTTGTTCCGTGATCCGAGCCGCGCCCCCACTAACCTCCACAGCGCTTATTTCGACGTCACCTCATCATCGCAGCTTCATCATCACTCGCTACTCAATCATCAATCTCAACATCATCACCGCGATCTGCAAATGTCCGCCAACCGCGCCGACGAACAGACGCCCCTCATCACAGACAGCAGCGCAATCGCAAAAGACCCCGCCCCCGCGATAATGAGCTCCGAGACCTTCTGGAAGATCGGTGCCATCTACGGCGCCACGGCCGTCGCCTTCGGCGCATTCGGCGCCCACGGTCTCAAGAAGCACATCGCTGACCCAGCAAGAATCGCGAATTGGTCTACCGCAGCGCATTATCAGGTGTGTTCCTCTCATCTGCCCGTCATCCAGCCGTCCCTTCAATCCCGTCCCTCCACCGCCGCGATTGATCTCAAAGCGGCATGAAGCTAACAAATCCCCAGCTCGTCCACGCGGTCGTCGTCCTCATCGCGCGCGATCATCCTGTCGCAGCGGGGTGTCTCACCGCCGGCATGACGCTGTTCAGCGGAAGCATCTACGCGCTGACGCTCAACCCGGAGAAGTTTCGGTTCATGGGGCCGGTGACGCCTCTGGGTGGGCTGTTTCTCATCGCAGGATGGGCGGCGCTTGCGTTTGGGAAGGGGCCTGTGGCGTCGAGGAGGGGATTCTGAGCGGAAATTGACCGGAGCGAAGGGAGGGGGATGGGTCGCTGCTTGTAAGATACGCGCATGGGGACGGCAAGGGTCGTGGCTGGGTGTTGTGGCGATCCATCGTGCTGGGAGATCAAGAACGCGGCAAGAGAAGGCATTGAGACTGAATGATTTGGGGTGGGCTGCGTGAATGTGCTTTATATGATGGGGTCACAAAGGCACAGCTCGTGCGACAGAATCGGCCGGAACAAAGGCACGGCAGACAGACAATCTCTTCATTGGAATAGACACCTCACATCTCACAGCTCACAGCTCAACTACCTTCTCTCCATCAAACCCCGCCGCCGGCGCAAAGTACGACCCCCTCTGGTTCGCAACCAGCCTCAGCACCCCAGCCGCAGCCCCCCTCGCGACGCCAAAGTCCAAATTGTAATGGGGGTGCCCAAACGCCCAGACCTTCACCTTCCCGCTGCGAAAGCACCTCTCCCCCGACAAATCGCTCGAGAAAGCGCTGGTGATGGGGCTCCCTCTGTGCCGTGCCTCTGTCGCCCGCGTGTCCCGCGACGGGCTCCAATGCGTGAGGATCATAATCCTAACATCCTCCTTCGCCCACTCCGCCTCTGAAATCTGTGTGTTCAACCACTCGAGATCCCTCTTGTGCGCAGCGTTATGTGCCTCGACGTCCCAGTCTTCAGGGTACTGGAAATCATTAAGTATATGGCCCACGTCTGTTTGGTCCTCCGGTGGAACGAGCGAGAAGAGGCTGCAGCCCAGGATCACGACGTTCGTGTCGGGCAGGCGGAAGATCGCGCAGTCGAGTAGCACGAAGTCGCCCGTGGAGGGGTCCTCTCGGGTAGCGCTCTCGAAATCGCGGAGGATGGCGAGCGTTTCGGGCCAGGTGGAGTGGTAGGCTTCGTGGTTTTTGGGGACAAAGAGGACGGCGCGGAATTGGCGGAGCTGGTGTGTCAAAAAGGCGAGGAGGCCGTCTTTGTGTTTTTCGGCGTAGCCGATGTCGCCCAGCAGGGCGAGGTAGGGCGCTTTTGGCGTGATTTAGAAGTCGTCGGAGCCGTAGCCTTTGGGGGCTTCGAGATGCAGGTCTGACAGGATTTGCACGGCCATCGCGGGGTTGAAGGTGGGGATTGATGGAGGGGTCGTCGCTGCCGGATGTTGAGCAGTGAGGGGGTCAGCTGATTGCGCGCTGGGCGCGACAAAAGACGCATCTGCTTGGGGGTTAGCGCGATTGGCCATTTCATCACCGGCGAACTCCTCAATCGGCGTTCAAGCCATCTCACAGGACAAGAACGAGCTACAGGACTTTTCAGTTAGCATTCCGCTCCCCTCCAACATCACTGCGCGTCATTCCGACTCCTCAAACACCGAAACGCCCAGATGTGCTGCCAGCGTGAAGACCCCGGCACTCTTACTCACACACGCAAACATAGACGGGCATGGGGAAAAATTGGACGAATGCCATCGGGCGATCGTGGCAACCTGACTAGGCGAGTTTGTATACTTACCTCTATAGTCTCACCCGACAACTTTTTCTGTCCGAGTCCGTATTAGTCGCAAATCCTGAGCTGGGGGTGAGCCGCACTAAGGCCCGCCTGAGCCGAAATTTGCCTCGGCTATACTTGCTGTGACCATAAATGGGCCGGTGTATTGTGAGGAATCTATACCCAATTTTGGGACACCGGCGCCCCTGCACGTTAACGGTAGCTTTTCCTCACTATGTAACTACCGTTTTCTCCTTCTTATCTGAGAAATCACCGTTACTATTACGAGTTAATTAGAACTTCAAACTATATATGCTTTATTGAACTATCTAGTACGGGCACTGCGTTATAAAGGTAAAGTGAAAGTAGCTGTAACTGTTAGAAGCACTGCACTCTAGATTCTGTGGAATTGATGGGGTTGCAACTGCGTGATTGTATTGCTTGTTCTGTGGCTCTCTGGCAAAGCCAGAGAGCCTCTATTATAGTTGTGAATGGTAGCAAAGTTGGTGGCAAATGGTAGCCTATACCAGCTGAACTGACTGTATCAGTTCAGCTCCCCTAAGCTCCTTTTAACTCTGATGCCTACACCAGAGCTCAGCTCTGCTGAGCTCCGTTCAGCTCGGTTATCCACACCTTCGTGGTGTTCTGGCCTCTGGCCAGAACCTCCTTCTTTCTGACACTACCATGGATTCTAGCTCAGGAGAAACAATGGCCTACAGCGGCTTCCCCACTACCCGATAGTAAGAACCTATATATACCTTCTTCTCTGACGATCTAACGGGAGGATCTGACTGATAACTAAGCAGGAGGTATTGGACAGAGTGTGCAGTTAGCGGAAAAGCTTTCGGAGCCACAGGGTCTTAATAGTTGCTGTAGGGGGAGGGGGCACTTAGGGTTTAGGTTATGTGTAGATAGGTAGTTAGTCGAAAGTGGAACGAGGGATTCCAAGAGCGTGCAGGGCATTTCTAAGGGCAGCATATAGAGCAGCCCGTTTAAGAGGAAGCAATCTGTGGTTTGATGTGGGGTTTTCTTACCATCTTTACCAAGTACTGCAGCGAAAACGTCTTAATCAGTTAACGAGGCGAGTTTGCCAACCTGCACCTGCTCCCCTTGCTCTACTCATATCTCAAGAATCACGACTGCCCTTCCTACACGGTTTATTAACGCGCCTACCATGGACCGCTGGGCGCCGTCACGGCCGTTTAAGCTCCGCTGGCTCCAGGAGCTAATGGGCGTCCTTAACGAGCTGCACCTACAGTACGGCATCCACCACTATAACCTTACCGCCTGGAATCTTATCGTCGACTTAGATACCGATAAGTTAGTGGTGATCGACTTTAATATAGCTAGCATTTACCGGCCCGGGGGGTTTTGTTATAACTGGGACGACCTTAAGGTAATAGTCGCATTTCTCTACCAGCGTATTACCCTAGACACCTGGTACAAGGAGCGCCTGCTAAATGACACTGAGGAAGCCTTGCTACTGCTTGCTTGGGATAAGTGGGTTAATCACCCGGATGTGGTGCTAGATTATAACACTGTTATATATTAAAATTGCTGGCGTCGCTTCGTTTGTCATTCCGCGACAGCCCTTCGCTACGCTACGGGGCGCTCCATTCCTCACTTTCGCTCCTGGCAATTTTAGCGTGGGGTATTAAGCTTATTTAGATAAGTGCAGCGAACAAAGCGACAGAAACCTGTCCGGAGGCCAATATATCTATTTAAAGAGATAAAAAAATAATTAAAAATAAATCCTACTTTTTAAAGCCTTATTTTTTGAGATTTAAAGACTTTAGTTTATACAGTTTACATGCTTTCTTTTATAAAGTTTACAGGCTTTCTTTTACAGAGTTTATAGGCTTTATTCTACAGGGTTTACAGGCTTTATTTTACAATTTACAATTTACAGTTTTTTTTTCACTTTCACAAATGCAATTCGAACTGGGAACCTCTTTAATTAATATTACGCTATTTACTACTATACTATTTCTATTTCTATCTGTGAAAAACTAAATGTTTTTTCAACCTAACTGGGTGAATTAGAGTAATAATTTAATGATTTTTCATTATAAGCTTACATAATCAAATGATACGTTTTAATATGCATCACGTGATGTAGAATCCGATCTTCACTCTATTTTCAGGGTTAGGGTTCAGTAAAAGGAGATATTCAGGTTTAAAGTAAAAAAACCATGACTTTCACATGCATTATTTTAGTTTATAATATAGAATAAGGTAGTATCATATGTAGATTTTAACTGTAATTCTTAATCTAAAGCCTGATTTGGAATAGCTATTAAAACCAGAGAGATATTTGAGTTTATGTTAATATTATTATTATTATTTAGGTTTAAACAGTAATATCTTTCCTATTATAAGCTTTATAGTAAAACGAATTCCAGTTCTGAATTTTAGGTAAAAATCTACGTATAACACTACCTTCTTTGATTAGATTTAGCTTTGTTTTTATTTCCAAATACACATTTGTTTAATTTTTTCAAACGCTAATAACTCCTGAACCATAACCCTAACCC
>Ga0247760_1001022_pt1 | contig 28193 bp, 27 predicted proteins | sample UWRJL171409R4_FD_179936 | JGI IMG/M metagenome (GOLD analysis project Ga0247760, IMG submission 179936) | Plant litter microbial communities from Arlington Agricultural Research Station in Wisconsin, United States - UWRJ-L171-409R-4 | ecosystem: Environmental > Terrestrial > Plant litter >... | reverse complement strand
CTGACACTTTCGAAATGAGTACTTCACTGACATTCACCGTGTAGCTTACTGCACATATCAACGCATCCCTCTCTCGAGAAGCGTTGCGTAATCTGCTGAGTCGGGGTCTGGCGGCATCGATGGCGAGTCTGTGGAAAAAACGACAGTCTACGGTGCCAGCGCTTACGGCTGCAGATGTTGAGAATGCTCTCCAGCCACTTTTCAACTACTTCGATGACAACTTCGCTATCATGAAGCAGACACTGACGGACGCCACCATGGTGGCAGTTATGACGCGGCTCTGGAAGGAGGTGTTGATTGCTATTGAAAACCTCCTGGTTCCACCACTTTCAGACAAGCCATCGTCACAAAAGCCCCTTACACAACCCGAGTTGGACGTGGTATACCGATGGCTAGAGCTCCTCTTTTCCTTCTTCAACGCCAAGGACCACGGGACTGGTGAAGTTCTGGGCGTTGCGGCCGATGTGCTCAAGTCTCCCAAATGGCATGAGCTGGCGTCGCTCAACTTCTTTTACACTGAGTCGACAGAGAATCTAATGCGTGAATCGGAGCGCATGGCGGCGGCCAATGCGCAGCGGGCGCAACAGCGAGCTCAACAGCAGCTTCACGGCGGCCCGGCAAGCAATCGGCTGTCAGCACCGCCGACATTCGGGGCGACGTGGAGTGGCGCGGGGATCGGGAGCCTGGGTACAATCCGACGGGGCAAGAGCATCATGATGAGTCGCAACCTGGGCACGATGCGCAAGGCGAAGGAAGAGAAGCGCAGAGAGGCACAGGCTGACCCGAGCGATGATATGATCTTGCGTATCCTCCGCATGCGCCCCGAAGCGGCAGGGTACCTCAGGGAACGACACAGGCAGCGAGAACGCATGGCGGCGACGCAGCAGGCGGCCATGATTGTGAGGCAGAGTGTGAGCCAAGGGCTCGGTTCCGGGCCAGCTTTTGGCGGGGCCTTGTACGGGAGGAACAATTTGCCACAGCGGTAAAGTGCAATCGGCATGGATATCAACCAGATGACGAGGATACTCGGAAATCAGAAGCATGGTCTAGGTCGTTGGGGCGGGGGAGTTTACGTGCACATTTTTAGGGGTGTCTTTTTCAAGGTAGTAAGCGGCATATGGTCTTGGGATTTCGAAATTAGTAAGTCGGTCAGTCTGTTTTCTCGTCTCCCATCGTATGGTAATGGCAACGGGAATGGGGGACCTGAATAATGAAGGACGTGGAGGCGTTAGGATGGGGGCGGGATGAGAATACCCTCAGGCCCTGTTAGTGGGATTGTTATGCTGTTTTGCTTGCTCTGGGGGAGAGCTACTGAGTAGTCTGTAAATTGAATATCTGACCAGGTGCGTTATCTCGAGCGTTTGATGTGAGCGAGGAGTGGAACAGGCAAGGCAAGCTGAGGTCTGGTTAAAATGAATGTATAAGCAGTTTCATACCTTGCCATAAGGCGGTTCGTCAGTATTCCAAGTAGAAAACAATACATTTCCATGCCCGAACTTTCATGATTTCAACAAGTTCCTAACGAGAATCAACCCACATTTCAACCCCTTCTTGACACAAACACAACCCCTATCCAACTGAATCCAAACCATACCATAATCCGAACAACCCTCACGGCTTCCCCTCCCACACCCTCTTCAAAAACTTCTCGATCCCCTCAAACTCATACTCCGGAAACAGCTCATTCACCTCTCCCGAGACATCCCACGCCCCTAAATAACACCCCAGTAAGATCCCCACCATCACCCCCTTCTTAAACTCCTCTGCTTCCCCTTCCCCCACAGCCTCATGCGTCCTCTCCAGCCCCCAATCCAATTTGAGCTCTCCCCGCTGTAAATCCTCCAGCTGCCCCTCCGCAACAGTGAACTCCCCGCGGATTTTCTCCGCAGTGCGTAGCACCTCCGCAAAGGTGACCCTATTCCCGCGTATCCCGGACACAGGAGGCCACCGCCCGGAGTAGGAGACCATCATCTCCACGGCCTTGGCCACGTCCGCGGCGGAGGTGAGTGTCAGGACGGCATCGAGATGGCCGGCCACGACGACCGCGCGGCGGTGCTGGAGGTCGAAAGGGGTGGAGAGGGGAGTGATGTGTCGGGAGGTCTGGTAGGGAGTCGCGAGGTAGTCGAGGAGGAGGCCGGGTTGGAAGAGGGTGTATTCTAGGACGGGGGAGGGGGTGTTCAGCGACAGGAGGTAGGAGCGGACGAGGGCCTTGGGCTGCCAGAAGGGGAGGGAAGTGGTGGAGGCCGAGGCGTATTCGGAGGGGGCGAAGCGGATGACGCGGGCGGCGATGCAGGCGTCGATGAGAGCGATTTGGGACGTGGCGGAGGGGTCAGAGAGGGGCTGGATGAAGGAGAGGACGGTGTGGATTCCGGTGAGGGCGGATGTGAGTGTGGTGGGGGAAGTGTAGTCTACGGTGCGCCAGTGGAGGTTGGGATTGGTGGATGGGGATGGGGGCGAGTGGCGGCTGAGGATGGTAATTTCGTGGTTGTTGGTTGCAAGGAGGGCGTCGATGACTTCCCGGGCGACCTCTGGATGTATGGGGTCAGTAGGAGGGGAGGTTGAGGTGTTGGGCGGCCTTACGTCCTGAGCCACCGGCGATGGCGATTTTGACCATTGTGACGAGCAGTGAGGAACAGGGAGAATACTGGCCTGAGTTGATAGGAGAAAGAGTTGATCGATTGCTTCAAATGCCAAAGAGGTAGCTTCCCAGGGGTATTTGTATCTACTTGCGCCTTCCCTCTCAACTTGACCGGCCAATCAGATTCGTCGTTTCGACCGCGGAGCTATAAGCCGACCTATCAATTCGTCCACCGCGGCGGACCGTAGTGTATCTTCCAACTCTACCCATCTCCGCCGCGGCCCAAATTTTGAGATTCAGTCTAGGAGACGGCTATGGCAGAACCGGATCCAAAACGACGCAAGGTCCGTAAGGGCACTCAGAGCTGCTGGGAGTGCAAGCGAAGAAAGATACGCTGCACTTTTGTCTCGCCTAGGGAATCTGTCTGCGATAGCTGCAGGAGCCGTCGGGTCAAGTGCATCAGCCAGGAGTTTTATGAGAACGAAACACACAAGCCAAGTCGGATGGGTGTAAGTCCTGTCCTCTCATTCCGTCTGCTGTAACAGACTAACACGCCATAGGTGAATGTGGATATACCCCCTCCGCTTGCCACGGGAGGAAGAAACGGTGACCTACACCGCGCTCTGCTTGACGTATGGCCGAGCCCTGGAGAGCTGGATATCATACTCGAGGTTCCTGCTAGCACATCGGTGCTCTTCCACGGCGTGATATGCATGCCGTACTCGAGTGTCCTGAGTAAGGACAAAGCTGCGCAATCTTGGCAGGACATATTGCGGCTACCTCCGCCGGACTCCCACCCAGTCATGATAGCTCGAAAGCTGCTACTTTTAGGGACTTTCCTGCAAGGCATTCCCAGCAACCCCGTCAAGGGTAGTGGGACAATGTCGCGTCTGTTGGTGGAAACGGCGAGCAAGCTGGTGACAAACAACGACGACCTAGTCAACTCACTCGAGGGTATCGAATGCCTAATGATAGAGGGGATGTTCCACAACAATACGGGAAACCTCCGCCGCGCGTGGATTACCCACCGAAAAGCCATGTCGATAGCCCAGATGATGGGGCTTCATCGAGCCCCCTCGCCCACAGCGAAGGTGGTCGATGCCGAGACCCAGGCCCGAATCGATCCAGAATACATGTGGTATCGTCTGGTCATTACGGATCGTTACCTGTCCCTGATGCTGGGCCTCCCCCAGGCTTCACTTGAAAGCCCTTTTGGTTCCCCGGAAGCCCTTGCATCCTGCACCCCCATGGAGCGGATGGAGCGAATGCAGTCGATTGCGGGTGGGCGCATTCTGCAGCGCATCAACGTCCACGACCTTGCAGAGACGCACGAAGCCGACAAACTCCTCCGGGAGGCAGCATCGCTGATGCCTCCTCAATGGTGGCTAGCCCCGAGTATCTCGGATACAAACGGCGATGGGAACAACGCACTTACGGAGACCCTCCGGCTCATGAACCAGTTTACGCATTACCATCTGCTCGCACAGCTGCATCTCCCATACCTACTACACCCCTCAGACGACAGAAGGTACGACTACAGCAAGATCACAACCGTGACGGCCAGCAGGGAGATACTATTGCTGTTCGTGCCGTTTCGTAGCTCGGGCGCCGCCGTCACGGCCTACTGCCGAGGTGTTGACTTCCTGGCCTTCATTGCCAGCACCGTGCTCACACTTGCGCATATAGACACTCGTCGCCGTCGCGCGCCATACGTTCTTGGCTTCCTTGCCCACCAGCGGCAAAGTGATCGGGGGCTGCTGGAGAGGACGCTTGAGTGCATGGAGAATATGGCTCAGGGAAACAGCGACGCTATGGCTCGTAGGATATCTGATGTGCTCCGGCGGCTACTTTCTGTCGAGGCAAATGCTGCGAATGGGTTGTCGTATTGTTCTACTGTGGCCTCTAATGAGTCGGGTGCTGAGCTTGAAGCGAGCGGCATGTGCTTGGACGACACACTGCAAATCAACATCCCATACTTCGGGACTGTGAAAATTGAGGAGACGAAGCCGTTACCACTGGTCCGAAGGGTGTCCCCGGCGCCAGGCCCGGTGGGGTATCAAATCGGCGAACTGTCTGCGAATGCCGACTGGCAAAACGTGCCGTCCCATCTGGACTCTCTTACTGAAGCGGGTGATGGTAGACTTACACCGGATAGAAGCTTGCTGGTTCCCGGGCTGGCGGCCGATGTGGACGATTGGGCGTTGCAGGGAGTTGATATGGCTTTGTTTGGCAACCTCATTTGGGGGGCAACCGAGCTTGATGAGCTAGCTAGTCAGGGGTTAGCGGGGCCTTGAACAGCAACATAGTACCTCAAAGTACTAATTTAGCTCTTCGAAGAACACCACGTTACTGTTCCTCTCTTACGTAGTCAAAGGGGTGTATAGCACGAGGGAAAGGGCAGGGTGTCATTGGATGTCTATGTTTGTGTATGTGTATGTAATGTGAATGTGAATGTAAAACTAACCTGGTAAGAACCTACATATTTCCAGCATGACAAAAGAATACCGACATTGTCTTCACGACAGTGAGAGGCCCTATTCACACTAGAAAGAGCCTGACTCCCCCGTAGTCGATGGAAAGGTGCGATCTGCAGACAATGAAAGCATACCGTCCGTATTCAATGAGTGGTCCTCTGTAAATAGAAGCATTTCCTCCATCAAAACATCATGAGGCCGAGTTGGTTGCGGGTGGTTGTAACCAATGAGTGGCGGTGCGGTATTCGCTAGCTGGTCGGCGGTTCCCATGACCGAAGCTATCGATGGGGGTGGGAGCCGACTTTGACGTATGCCTGCCGTGTAGAACTCTGATGGTATATCAAGTGTAAGTCGTCCCTTTTCAATTCTAGTCTGATATGAGATCGAGTCAATCGGGGATAGGTCGAGGATGATTTGAGTCCCAGAAGGGAATAGAGTCAGGGGAATGTCTGTGAACGGTGTAGAAAGAGCCCCTTCGCTGGCGGGAGCGGATTCAGGCGTTCCAGGCTCCGTTACAGTTCCTTGTGGTGTTGCAGGATCGGGACTGGTACGCTCCAAAGGCGCGCTGTGTGGTGCGGTTACACTCATCCCCGACTGAAAGTCGGCCGTATTTGGATACTCTGTCGCAGCAGCTCGTACTGTTTGGGGGGGAGCGTGAGTGAGCCATTGCATAGCCCCGGTAAGGCACGAGTGGCGCAGTACAATCGCGAAAGCCTCTGATATCATCTCGAGGTTGTCTGTATCTTGGGAGCGGGAAGTCTCCGTAGACGCAACGGGGTTCGTCTCAGCTAGTCGCCTTTCCCTGGCATCGCGAATTGCCTCGAACATCACTCGCGCTCGGGATGGAAGATCCGCAATCTCATCGCTTTCTAAGTGAACTAGCTGACAATCAGCACTGCTGGTTCGGGTGGGGGTGCTGAAGGAAACAGAACATACAAGGGGATATAGGCTCTTGGAAGTCGGGAAACTGGTCCCGGGGAAAGATGATGCGCCAAACATCAAGAAAGAGGTTCTTCTGGACGGAGAGCCATTGATCAGCGGCTCGGGGGCGATTTGACACCGCATTGATCTCGGCCTCGACAGCGGTCCATTGCTGAGAGTCCATGTAAAACTTCCCAGGGACCTCCGCTCGACGGATGCGCTGCCTTGCAGCTGGGGAGTGATGGTTGCTAAGATGATTCCTATGGCCCATTAGCATGACACGGCGGGTCACATAAGCTTTGGGAAGACGGGGCGCTTACTTCCAGGTGTGACGTTCAGACATGCCCCCAGGGGGCCAGCAGTAACTCAAGGCAGATATGTCGAGAATATCGGTATATGCGAGGGAGTACGGACATACCCAGCGACGTTCCTTTGCCCCTTTATGCTTCTCGTCGGGAGCAGCGCCGCTGCTGCCGCCGCGGCCTCCGTCACCTGTGTCACCCGAGTCACCTCCAGCTCCGCCAGTTCCGCCAGCTGGCGGGCCGGCTCCATTGCGCCTGCCACTTCCGTTATTACCTGAGGACCTCCGGCGCTTCTTAGATGCCCCTCCGGACGCCTCTCGGGACCCAGATGGCGAGTCATCGGAACACTCGGGCCCGGATGAAATAACGATGTTGCGTCTGTCGTCTGGTAGCTGCCTCACAGCATCGATGACGTCTATTGCATACGACGGGTTTGAGGATAGGACTTGGCGGATGGAATCAAAGATTGGCGGTTCGATTGGCAGCGGTCTGTCTAGCAGATGTATTGCCATTTCCGCTACCGAAGCGGCGGGCCTTGTGGAAGCTGCTCGTGGTCCAGTCGAGGCACTGGGCGGCTCGCCTCCATGGTCGCTCTCAAGAGATGGACAAGACTCGCACGAGGAAAGTGGCGCGGAGTACCGAGCAAGCTGCAGATCAGAGATAGAGCCGTACAGCGCCTTCACTGAAGACGGTGGAGCAAATGGAAGCTGGGCAGGACCAAGGCTCTTGGAACCTATGACCAGTTCCCCGACGGTAAGTTCTGGTGGCTAGACGGGGTAGTCAACTCGGGTAGCTAAGAACACAGACACGGCAAGTTGGCCGACTGAACGGCTACAAACGGGGAATACTTACACAAAAATGACCAGTCTGCAGAGCGCCCTCAACAGCTTGCTGGAACTTGCTTATGCGATTCATTGCGAAACTCTTAGATTGAGCGGCGGCGCCATTGCTCAGATTGACAATACGTTCGCTGTACGTCTCGACGCACCAAAATAGATTGATAGATGGTATAGGAGGGCACTAAAGTTCAGCAGAATAAAGGAGAGGTCAATTTTCATTGCAGAAACAAGCCTCGAGATTGGGTGCATGTGTTGTCTAAAGGGAAAGCACCTACCAAGGGGCCCAAACAGTTGGTCTCGAGTTTCGAGGACTTCACAATGCCAGCTGATGGAGTCCCCATTTCGATCTCTGGGCTCAGAATGCAATGACAAAAAGCTCAAATGAAGTCAAATGATGTACCCATATATATGGTGGTAGGTAGCTTCGGTTGTGACGAGGAACGATGGGAGGTGGAAAGCTGTGATGCCGGGGAGACCGAGACTTCAAGTTGTTTTATTCGGCCTGGGCTCATTTGTCCGTAGCTACAGACAAAACCACCACGCAGGCGCCTCCACCGCCTTGACAGCCAGCAGGTGCCCTCGCCATGAAGGGCTGACAGGGCATGTGAGCACGAGAGGAGTGAAGGATATGAGACTGCGATGACCGATGTTTGGGATGCATGGAAGGACAAATGTTCCAATTCCCACTGCTGCGAGGGCAGGCGGTGGTGATTTCTCTTGTGCCTGGGCGAGCAGCACCACATGGCCGGGCTTTTGTCTCCAGCTGAATGGAAATGTTGGGTGGCGCATAAAGGACCCCCGAAGGTCTGCGCTTCCACCAATTACCTAGGTCGTGCTGCTCTCATCTTTCCAAGATGGGAACATCCACCAAGTATTCCTGGGTATTTCAACCACGACTTACTATGGCTACTATTTGGCTTGTCTTTCTTGATAGTGAATTGAACCTCACTCATGGCGCTAACAATAGCCGCGTATCTCCCTGCCTGGCGGTCCCGGTCCGGCCCTCACACCGGACCACGGCGTCAAAGTTGAACCAACTGGCCGGCAGACAACAATCTCGGTTTTTCTTGTCTGCCCTCTTGCGGCTTCCACTCTCTCCCCGTATTCGGACAGTTTATATTACCTTTCTCTGCGGCCATAGACTAATTCCCATCTGTTCAACGGGCCCGGTCCGCTTTTCCCTGTCTCCAGATAAACCACCATTTCTCTCCTATCCCGCACCAAAAATGTCTACAACCGCAGACATATCGTCCCTCTTTTCACAGACCGTCGGTCGAACATGAATTTGGATCTACCTAAGCACTTCATATATACCTATTTAATACCATATCGCGTTTGCCTAGCTGCAGTATCGCGAATCCTCTCTAGCAAATTTTGCTGCCTCCTCCTGAACAACTGCCTACATGTACCCATCAAGGGCAACAACGATACAGGTATCTGGGATACACTATATCAAGGATTATTACTACAATAGACGAACTGTGTGATGTGATGACATGCAGTTTCGAGCAACCACTACTACCAAAAAGGCGGAGGGTGAATTAGGGATGGAATAGGGGAGGAGAAGGCTATTAAAATAGGAATTTTCGGGGTCCCACTGTCTAAAAGCTGAAGCTGGGAGACATGGCGATGGCTGGCTCTCTTCGCACTTGATAGGTTTAGTTCTGTTGTTCTGCGATGGCACTGTTCCCCTTTCGCTGGGCTGTGAATAGAAGTCCGCCCCACTTGTTTGGGGCGTCGGAACCACTCAGCTGAAGTTGGCGGTCCACGCCAGCCGAACGTGGTAGTCGCGCCATGACATGAAATATTCTTTGCCACCGATAGGGGTTGTAATGACCTAAACAAACAAACAACAACACTTCTCCTTATCGTTGCTCCTACTGTACAACATCAGGTCGAAAGCCGAGTCCAAGAAAAGAAGCAGTCGGCCGAGTGGAACTGCCATAACCGAGGCTTCAAGCATTCCATTCGGCACTGAGTCGGGATTCTTAGGGACATTCGCTGTGACAGAAGCTGGACTTAACCGTCAAACACCGACCCAAAACAAGCGAATCCACCCCCCTCGATTAGTCCCAAAGGCATAATCCTTTCCGCCTGCATGCAGTCGCGATACGTACGAGTCCTTGGGCCGCTACCCGCGAGCCTTCTGAGGACTCTGCAGCCTGCATTCTCGATCTTTCCACCAGCACCAACCCACAATATGCTCCCGCAGCCTTCGACCCGCCACGGCCAATCACAGGCCCGCGCGCTGTCGTCACGCCCTGGGACCCAGTCCACCACCGCAGCCGGAGCCCCTCCCCCTCCTTCCAGCTCAAGTCCTGCTTTCAATTCTTTTTCTGCCTCATCTTCGCAATTGCCCTCGAGCTTATTGCCGCACGATTCTGCCACAATTCTGGCCGCAAGAAGAACCTCCCAGCTAGCTCGTCAGATATCGAGCTCTGCCCCCGCCGCCTCTCCCCGGCGCAGCTTCACCACCACCGCAGCTCCCCGCTCCGACAGCACCATGTCTTCCTCGTACGGCCTCCGCAAGGTGGCTGCTCCTCACACCCTGGAGCACCGCGTCTACATCGAGAAGGATGGCGTCCCCGTCTCGCCCTTCCACGACATCCCGCTCTACGCCAATGCCGAGCAGACCGTCCTGAACATGATCGTTGAGATCCCCCGCTGGACCAACGCGAAGCTCGAGGTGAGTTACCTCGCCAAATTTTCCAAAAGCGAGATTTACTAACGCTCAACGATACCAGATCTCCAAGGATGAGCTCCTCAACCCCATCAAGCAGGACATCAAGAAGGGCAAGCTCCGCTACGTCCGCAACTGCTTCCCCCACAAGGGCTACCTGTGGAACTATGGCGCCTTCCCCCAAACATGGGAGGACCCCAATGTCATCCACCCCGAGACCAAGGCCAAGGGCGACAATGACCCGCTCGACGTGTGCGAGATCGGCGAGCTCGTTGGCTACACTGGCCAGGTCAAGCAGGTTAAGGTTCTGGGCGTCATGGCCCTGCTGGACGAGGAGGAGACGGACTGGAAGGTCATCGTCATTGACGTGAACGACCCCCTGGCCCCCAAGCTCAACGACGTCGAGGACGTCGAGCGCCACCTGCCTGGTCTGCTGCGTGCGACCAATGAGTGGTTCCGCATCTACAAGATCCCGGACGGCAAGCCCGAGAACCAGTTCGCTTTCACCGGCGAGTGCAAGAACAAGAAGTACGCCATGGATGTTGTGCACGAGTGCAACGAGGCCTGGGAGAAGCTCATCACGGGCAAGACCGCCCCCGGCAATGTCTCGACGTAAGTCTCTTTGCGTTCTCTTCTTCTGCGCAGCTTGCTAATATGAGAATAGGACCAACGTGACTGTCAAGAACTCGCAGAGCCGCGTCGACCCCAACCAGCTCCCCCCTCTCCCTCCCCACCAGGAGCTCCGCCCCGAGCCGATCGACAGCTCGATCGACAAGTGGTTCTTCATCAGCGGTGCCTCTGCTTAAATGCTGTTCAGAGCTCGAAAGGGCTGAATCCTAAGTTCGTTTCATGTGAGAGCATGATGCCTCAAGGCACAAAACTAGTTAACCGAGTGAGCGTGGTTAACTAAATAAACGAACCAAAAATGCACGATGGCCTGGTGAACGCCGGCTTGTAATTTTATATTCCCCTTGGCCATGATGTGACGTTATATGACCTTGCCGCCCAATTATAAGAATAACGCCTCCCAATGCTGTCGGATATACAGGTAGTGTCGTAATGTACAAATGTTGACTGAACCCGAGGGTGAAGTTTACTCTAGGTCGGCAGCCTTTTGCAGCTGTCGCGAATGCCGGTCAACCACCTCGACGACATTCTTGATGTTCATGGTATCGACATCGAGCTTCATCTCGTTGCCGTCCTCTGTTCATCCCATCGTTAGCTTTGAACAAGAAACCAAAACCCCTCCCACTTTCTCTTCTCTCCCACCCAGCGAGGAACGGGCAGTAGCAAGAATGTAATAGACGCACTGAACTTGATAACCAACGAGCTTGGCTCCGTCGAGTCCCGCGGCAGAAGCTTCGTTGTGATGCTCATGCCTTGTGCGCGCGCGCCAGGAGGAAGACGGGTTAGGAAGAGTCGTGCGGTTTTGGCGGTTGCGCTGAAGGGGTTGAATCGCGTGGATACCTCGGATATGAAGCGGGTTATCATCTTGTCGGCGGGTTGGTGGGTGTGCGTGGGCGGTGGTCGGAAGAGTGAGGTGGTGAGAGCTTCGTTTGTTTCGCGGTCGAGAAAATCGCTGTGGAACTTGGAACTGAGATTCGATGTCCCCAGTGCTGTGAGCGATTGGATGAATTGGATTGACAGGATTGGGCTGGCGGGATGTGCCGCGCCGGGTGGTGACAGCTGCGGGCAGCGGATGCGTTAGACCCCTGGCTTGCTGATGACGTTGCAGGTACGGATTTACAACTGATTCCATTCGGGACAGCTTTCATTGCACTAGCTAGTCGTTGATACCTTAGACATTTTGACCGCAACAACCAAGCTCGCCACACCACATCACGCTAGCTCATGAATTGTCACGGCGCAACACGGCGGTAAAAACGAGGGGAAATTCACCTTAGGAATTTGGACAGCGCGCACACGCACGAAAGCAACAGCAAAATGTCCTCCTTCGAAACCCTCCAGGAGCGGCTCGCGGCGCTGCAGGAAACCACCGCCCAGCTCCAGGGGCTGATCGACCGCCTCGCCACCATCAAGTTCCAACCCGGGTCGGTGCCGCTGCCGATGGCGTCGATTAATATGAGCAGCAGCATCAGCAGTCTTGGCAGCAGTAGCCTGGGGGATGCCCGAGATGACGACGAGGAGCCAAATATCGCGACGGAGTTGAGCGGTGAGATTAGCCAGATCTTGCGCGAGGAGGAGGAGGAGCTGGAGTTACTGCGCGAGGAGGTTATTGATTTGAGATCGGGGAGGCCGGGGAGCGAGGCGGAGCATCGGAAGACGAGGTTGAGAGAGGGGGTGCAGCGGTTGGAGGGGGAGTTGAAGGGGTATGTGTACGGCCTATCTGGGTTATGGGTGTTCGGGAGAGATACTGATTTTTTATTTTTGGTTCTAGATGCCGCACAGTTTTCCGCAAGGCCCAACTCTCAGCTCGGCGCAGTCTCGAAGAGGCGCAGAAACTCGAGCGCGAGATATTGTTTGCCTCGTATGCTGCGTCGGCCAACGCCACTGAGCAGAACGAGGGCAACGGCAACCCATCCTCTCACCCAACACACATGGAGCTGTTCTCGGCGCGCGACCGCCGCCGCATCCGCGAGAAGGAGAAGTCCGGCGTCCGCGATGTTGTTTCCGCGTCATCGGATGTCACTGATGCGCTGCGGCGTACACACGCCCTCATCGCCGGCGAGGTGGCCAAGTCTTCGTTTGCGACCCAGACACTGGCCGAGAGCACGGCCGCACTTAAGGAGTTGCAGCAGACGTACGACGGTATTGATGGGCTATTGACGAAATCACGGGACCTGGTTGGCGCGCTGTTGACCAGCCAGAAGAGTGATACATGGTACCTGCGCACATCATTCTACATGCTTTTGGCTACCTTATCGTGGCTCGTCTTCCGGCGGTTTCTGTACGGCCCACTGTGGTGGGTCGTGTGGTTCCCTGTGAGGACGACATTCAGGACCGGCAAGGCCGTGTCGAACTTGGCCGGGGGAGCAGGGGCAGAGTCGGGCCCAAGCATGGCCGTGGTGGACTCCGTAGGGAAGACGAAAACGGTCGGCATGGCTGAGGAGGGCGCAGTGCCAACGGCCAAAGTCGGCGTTGAGGATACAAAGGAAGCGAAAGCGGACGGGGGTTCAATGATAGACGAGGTTGGCAGGATGATTGAGGACTCCTTGAAGGGCAAGGTACCCGAGGAGGTAGACGAAGCGGTTTGGAATGCGTCAGAGGACGCTGCAGAGGATAGAAAGCCGAATCCGATGAAGAGGATGTGGGAGGAGCCAGCAGTTGAAGCTGGAGGGGAGAGGCCCAGGGATGAGTTATAACACTGGGGTTGGATCTAACTGTCTCAGTACATATATACAAGCACAACTGGTAAATGTACCCTTTTTGAATCACTACAATGATGCCAATGCCCCTCAATGTGTACCGTCTGTGGTTGCAATCAACGGTTCAGTCAAGACAAGAATAGTAAGGTTCAACCACCATGTCCATTTTCCATGCTCATTATGTACTTGTACTCCAGTCCTGGTGTACATCTTCCTGGCGAGAAGACACCCCCTATGATGCTGATGCTGATATGTGATATGCTTGCCGTGGCTCCAACCGCCATTGTAAATGAGACGATATCCCCTTTAACGCCAACCCTGAAAAAAAAAATATGCCAAGGTTATATGAAAGGAAAAAACACAAAACGATCGTATCTCACTCAATGCGATGACCCCTTCAACACCTTGCCAAGCGCAACCATTCCAGCGAGCAACATCATGACACGCGGCAGTACCGGCGGCCCATCATCCACCACTTCTTCCTCCTCCTTCTTACTCCGCAGAATCCCTCTCTTCCGGGACTTCTTCACCTTGTCCCCAGCCACAGACGAGGCAGGTGTCTCAACGGCCGTGACAGAGCCGCTGGTTGCGCTGCCTCCCACTGTGTCCTTGTCCATGATAATGTTCTGCAGCGGCAGGCTCAGCCTCCGCTCCCGGGAGGCACCGAGCGCGCCACGTAAACCCACGGGGGCAAACCGATTCTCCCCGAAGCCAAGGAAGCCCGCTGTCTGCGGGCGGCTCTGACACCGGTCGGGCGACTGCGCGCGCAACCTCTGCAACTCCTCATGCCCAGCGGGGTAGACCGTCTCAACCGAGTCGCGGCTGTTGCTTACCACGGACTGAATATCAGACCAGTCCGATACGGAGATGGACGACATGCTGCTTCGTGGGGAGGCTGCATGGGAAGGAGAGAGGTAGAGCGGGTTAGGCGCACCGCGGATTGTAGCCGGGTTCAGGAGGCTCACGTCAGACGTGGCCTCGGATGTTTGCTGTCCGACATTGTAGGCGGCGTTGGACAAGGCGACGTCATCTATGACAAGCGGAAGTTCGTGGACTGTTGCGGCAAAGTCTTGCACAGAGATCTCCGGCGCAACCGTGAGTTTGTCATCAGGGACTTCGGGTTCCAGGTTTTCCATCTCGGACCCTGAGTCGCCATTAAAACCTGCCGCATCGTCAAGAATTTCAGACGTGCTAGGTTCTTGCTCCTTGGTTACTTCGGCCTCGATTTCACGACTGCCATCTGTTTCCTCTTGTATATTAGTCAAGGTGGCCTGAACCTCTGGGTGCTCCTTGTCCTCCTTTGCAACAGCCACAACGATGCCAGCCTCGATGTCTGGAGCTTGGGCCTTGGGTTCGTCGACCTCTATGGCGGCGACGATGTCATCCACCGGGCCAACTACACTAATAATTTCAGAGGCATTCTCCGTGTCGTTGCAAATTAGGGGCTCCGTGATGTCCTTGGCATCTGAGATCGTCAAACCCACAGCAGAGTCGTTCTCGCCAATCTGATCACCGACAACGATCTCGGAGGCATCAAGAGATTCCATTGCGGGGAGCACAGCATGCAGGTCTGACTGCACATCTGGTGTGGCATCGGCAACGACATTCTTGTCGGAGACCTCGGGCAGGGAGAGTTCCTCGGGAGTTTCGGCCACGTCCGTCTCAAATTCGGGAGTCGGGTTCTCATTTAGTTCCGTCCCGACTGCAACTGGCGGATCGGACGGAGAGGCGTCGTCGGCACCGTCAGTTTCAAGGTCTCGGCTCTCAACAGCGGGACCGACTGTCACCGAAGCTAAATCCCGGTCGCCGTCAGAATCCAATTTATCGTCCACAATCTCGACAGTTGCGACGCCACCAGTTGATTTTTCGGCTTCGGGCCCGTCGGTGGGGCTTGGCGACTCGCTGTTGGTCCTATCCTGGCCAACACTATTCCGAACGGAGACCCCGGGCACTTGTGAGAGATCGGGTTCCTCTGCTGCCGATTCAGTGTTCAAATTGGCCGTGTCAACAGCTTCGCTCTGCGTTGTCTCAATATCTGCGCAAAACTCAGGTTCTTCGACGCGATTTTCGCTCTTGAACTGGACCTCCGGAACGACCGCTGTCTCACCGTTGCGAAGAATACCCCATAAAGTCACCGGCCCGAGCAACTCGGCTCCGAGAGTTGTCTCTTGGGGCACCTTTGGTGTTAGCGGTACTCCATCGCTTTGAAGGATACCCCACAAATCTACGGGGCCGAGAGACTCATCCACCAACATGCGCGGTTCTGACGCCTGCACCGCGGCAGCGAGAAGTCCCCACAAATTCGCGGGGCCGAAGGCATCGTCCACCCCGAGTTCAACCTCATCACAGCCACGTGCTTCCGGAGCCGAGATGGTATCCGAGATGGGGCTTGTCTCCTTCTCCGTGGCCGCTTCACGGACATTGCTGGTGGGGTAATCCGGTGCTGGTGAGCCACACTCCTCGGATGGCTCATTGGGACGTTCGGCCCCGAGCGACAAGCCATCTGAGGCTGGTGTATCCTCGCTGTCACTCGGATCGGGCATGGTCGCTTCGGGCTCTGGTACGGTTTCGGTCGCTATTTGCTCCGAACCGACCGGTTCACTTTTAACGTCCGACCCGAGAGTGCGGAGGCTATCGGGACCGGCGGTTTGAGGCGCAGGACATAATCTCGGGTGCACATCTTTATCATCGTCAACCGCCTTGCGGACTGAGACTTCATTTATCGCCGTCTCCGCGCCCATTGCGGCTTTTTCGAGCTCAGGTTCGGGTTCGAAGTGTCGTAGGCTTGAACCCCTCGTGCCCGAAAATATCCGCTCGTCGGTCGGCGTCGCCGAGATGCTGTGCCTCGGCGAGGAATCTGCTCCCCAGCTCAGTCCAGGGGTCGAGGGCGCTGTCGAATAGGCCTCGGTTTCGGGGCTCGGGCTCTTGAGGTTGGCGATTTCTGCGATTTCTGTTGCCGATACAAACTCTGCGGCGTCTTCGAATATCTGCGGCGTGTCCATTTGTGCTTGAGAATTTGGTTTTGTACCCAACTGAGATTCGGGACTGGATACGGAGACGGAGCCGTCGGTAAGATTGATTCGGGGCTCTGCGACTAGGTTCATCCTTGCGTTGGCGTTGACATCGTCAGTTTCTGCTTCACCCCGCGTCATTGTATTCAATGCGTCGCCAATTTCTCTCAATGCGTAGCCACTTTTTTGCAGGGCCTGCGCACATTCATTTTGGGGAACCCGCTTCGCTTCTGGAGCCTCCACTTTCATATTTCCTGTGTCCTCTACATGCTGGCCATGCGCAGAATTGGTCGAACCCTCAAAACCACCCTGGAACTCCTCAATCAAGGTTGATGCGTTGCTCACCCGAGACGGGTACCTCTTGCCCACCAGGGGGAACCGGCGCTGGGCAGGCTTAGTTGGCGATACAACGTACAATGACGGCCTCTCTTCGTATAGAACAGATCCGCCTTCTGAGGAGACATCCCCTGAGGCGATCGAGATAGCCCGGGTGCTGCGGTTTTCGAAAACGTCGCCGTTTGAACGGAGATCATTTGTTGACCCAGTCGACCTCAAGCTCTCCGTGTCTGTCCGGGGAGAGCGGCGGCTACTGAGAGAAAACATTCGCTGGGCCCTTGGCTTTGGCGAGTTCTTGATTGGCGTGGTGGGTAGGCTGTCGAGCTCACCTGGTGAGTATTCGTCCAGCCTGAGCTTTTCTGGGGTGCCATACTCAGTTCCAACAACTGTATCTGGAGACGTCGATCTCTGGGCTTCGTCAGGGATGTCATCAATCGAGCAAGTGTCTTCAAACACCTTGTCGATATCCTGTTGTATCCTCGCCTTCAACCGGGAAGTGAATATCTTTTGCTCGTCCTCTGGCGAGGAGAAAACCTCCTTTGGTATCCCGCGCTTCGCATGGGCGACAATGGCCTTGTCGAGGATCAAGTGACCTCGCTTTTGCGCACTGATATGAACAGCGACGTCGTAACCACGGAGAACATCCGCAACACCGGTCTGAACGCGGTCCAATGCAGCGTGGATGGTGCGTCTCCCGTACGACGTCGAGGAGTCCAAGTTGAAAACTGCAGGCTGGCGAACTGACCACCCGCTCCCCCTCAGCTCGATGATCCTCAACTCAAAGTCGTTGTGCGCGTTGATCTTAGCATCGGTGTCGTCCCGAATACGTATGAGCGCAGCCTCAACCGCTTGAACAAATCTGTCGCATTCATCGGTGTCGCAGAAGAGCGCAAATTTGCTCTGGATGGTTCGGCGGATATCGTCGTGGACCAGCCCGAGATTGTTCGTTAGACGGAGTTCGATGTTGAGTGACTCGTCGTCCGAGTGGTGACAATCGCCTCCCGAGCAGCTCTTGAGGTGGGAATCGAACTCTTGCTTCTTTGGCTCCAGCTGCTGGTTGGCTACCCGTAACCCCTGCCACAGCATATCCTCGCTCAGAAATAAAGTCAAAGGCGCGGCTTGTCCACTGTTGACCCGAACCACCTTCGTGAACACCGGCACCTCTCGCCTCGTATCCCTGTTCCGGAAGGACAGTTCGATAGTGTATCCCGGCACGAACTCGAATGATTGGGTTGACTCGATAAATCGTGAACGCGGCACACACAAAAGGCTGAGAGGACCATCCAACGAAGGCGATGTTGTCTGAGGTCCTTCGGCGCTTGTGTCGCGAACCGCACCATCCAGCCATCGAAACCCCTTGTCGTGCCGTCGAAGAAAGAGACCAACTATCCTATGGCTGGCAATAATGATGTCCTTTGTGAGCGCAACCGTTAGGGGCTGTTTCTGATACGATCGATACGTCCTCTCGGCCCATTTGCCCCCTTCCCTTGTCGATATCCGGAACGCTATCTCGTATCGCAATGGCTTTCGTTCGAAGGTTCCGTCCTTGAACATCCCCAGCGCTCCCGAGTCCTTGCGGGTGAGTAGCTCCTCGGAGCAGCGCTCTATACGGCGTAGAAGACCCTTGCATACTTTCGTGCTCGCGGTGAAGTCGGGGGAGCTACCATAGCTCCTGGTGTACCTAGAGCGGATGACGGGGTCGGTGAACTGGATTTCAACCTGCACCACGAGCGCCGGCGCGCTGGGCAGCGCAGGCTGCATCTCGAAGACAGGCGACAGCTGCGCCCGCCGTTGATCCATGGTCATATTTGTCGACCGCCGGGGCTCCGTCTCGAGCTGCGGGAAGGCATCTCCAAGGGCAAGTCTTTTTTTTCGTTTTTGGCGAAGCTGGAGAAGCAGAAGAAGGAACTGGCGAACAACCCCTGGAGGCTGCGCCGAGGCCTCTGTGCCTGTTCTTTGAGTCCCACCAGGCCATGCCACTCAGACGGTTGGAGCTGCCTTATGCTCCACCAGTGGTCCGGGATGTATCCTTGCCCTCAGGGCTTGTATGACACGAAAGAAACTCTTTTCGCGGCAGAAATGACGAGTAAAAACACAAGGATGAACTACCATCCAAAGATCATGCGCTGCAAAGCATAGAGGAAAAATACTAAAGGAAACTAATTTCACCAAGTCACCTACCGTGAGCTTACATATGGGATACCTGCGCACATAATGGTCGTGCGATAAGGTAAACAAACCGCGGGGCACCCAGCCCAAGGCGGAAGCTGGGCAACAAATCGCGGCAGCCCAAGTGGTCGACGGGCAAATGGCCTGCAGCCGGCAGGCGGAAGCCAACCCCACACAACCGCTGTTCTGAGACCAGCAATGGCGCTTGCAGCACTGCTGCCAGTCGATCGCCTGACACGTCATGATGCCAGCAATCTGTGTCCGGGTCCCTCCAATCTGTCGGTAGGTATCTGGAGTCATCTGCTGAAAGTGTGCCCATAAGGCGGCCACTCGTTGCTCCCTCTGGTAACGCCCAAATTGAAAAGGGGGGCATTGACGATGCTGGTTGGGCATGAAACGGCAAGGCCATGGCCGGAACACTCACATATCTCGCGTGCTCGTTGTCCAAGCTGGGGTGTTCTTATCCCCGTCGACGGTACTAGGAAATGGAGCTCTTCACACCGCTGTTGGGGGGAAAGAATGGTCAACCACAGCTTTACCCCATCGAGGCTTGCAAGCGCCTGCATCCCGACCAGTCGGAATGGCGCAAGAAGTGCATTTTGCTCCTCGGCGACCTTCAGGTCTGTCTTTTGCGTAGCGCTGAGAGACATGCATCGGCGGTCCACAAAATTGCCAGAGTCGTCTTGAAGAAACGGGACAGATGAGGGGAGAGTGGAGAACGGCATGGCAGTGGATGAGCGATCGTCTGAAGCCGTTTCCGGGTTTCCTACTTTTTCTTCGGATATCCTACCGGCGCGGCGGACTGGCGGCGACCCTGTTGCTATAAGGATCTAGGACCCTCTCCATTATTCACCGTACATTAGAAAGGAGGGGATTCTCTTTGTCACTGCTGGGTATATCTACCCAGCACAGAACCCCTCAGGGTAGCTGATAGTTCTTCATCCTATTACAGTAGTAGCAATTGACTATCTACACCCTTCAACTGACCCCGCACATTGAGGCCAATGTTTTGTTTTGTTCCTAGGCTGGCGGTGCGGCGGCTCCCGGCAACTAGTGGCTGGCGCCAACCAGTTCTTTAAACCAACCAATCACGGCATTTGGGGGGAGGGTGTTGTCAGGCAATCTGAGGATCGAGGCTGGTAAACCAACATTTTTGAGGTTCATCACATTATTTTCTTATCAGCATGCTTCCATGCTTGACTAATCCCTAATGTCCCACATCCTAACCTTGCCCGCATCGTTGCCCACCGCAAGGACCTCACTCTGCGCACTAAAGGCGACTGTAGTAACTCTCCCCAACGGCGTCTGCTCTGTCGGCCAATTTCGGTACACGGTGCAACTGGGCAGGTGCACAAGCCGCAGCGCGTCCTTCTTGTGTTGACTCCCGAACGCCAAAAGCTGGCCGTCGGGCGAGAATGTCACCACCGTGATAGGCGTCGTCAGCTGCTCAAACACGCGGGTCGGCTCTGGTAGCTTCTGAAGCTCAACTGAACCCGCCTTTTCACCACCATTGTCCTCTCCTCCTGATTCTTTCCCAGAGGTCGACTCCGCCAACAATTTGTTCCGGTCGTAGATGTTGAGGATACCACTCGTAGACCCGACGGCCACCCAGCGGTCGCCACCAAGCTCGGCGGGCCCACCGCGCCCACCGAGAGACAGAACGGTGCCACCAATGGAACCCTCGTCGCGCCAGACGCCAACGGTACGCTTGGTGAGCATGCTCCACTCAGTGACCTGGCCATCGCGGCCAGCGATGGTGAGACCATCACCGGAGCGCCACCAGGCAAAGTCAGCAACGCCGTGGCGGCCGATGAGACGTGCCTGGGCAATCCACTGCATAGTAGCGACGTTGAGTACGTTAACCATGCCGCCACCCTTGCGCGACGACGCCGCGAGCGCCATATACCGTCCGCACGGGCTAAGGCGGAAGTGCTCCATAGTGCGATGCTCCTTCTGATGACCTTGAATCTGCGATATACGACGCACAAGGCCGGTCGAGAGGTTCCAGCAGTGGAAGTAACGGCGGCGGCCGGCGAAGACAATCTCGTCACCATTCGGCCCCACGAAGGCAGTCCGTCGGAGGTCGGTTTGCTTGACTTGGACCGACGCCAGCGAGGGGTTCGGTATGGGGTGGGCCGCCGGGTCGAAGTGGTGCAGATGCATAATGGAGGATGTGCTGGACGAAAGAAGGATGGGATGGCGAGGGTGGAAGGTGAGAGAGCTAACGGGGGCCTTGTGAGCGTCGGGAATGTCTCTCGTCCGCTGGATGTCGATCGTCTCCGGCCGCAGCTTCCTGCGTTTCCTCGCTCCAGCACCGTTGAATGAGTTGGCATCGCGGAGGAAAGATTCAAGCGGGGCAGCCGAGTCGGGGCCCCCGTCTTCGTCGCTGTCTTCCTCCGAGGCGTGGGACGAGTCGCCGCGGGATGCCGAAGACCGTCGCCGACGTCCTTTGGCCTGCTTGCCGCTTGCTGTCTCGTCGTTTGCCCATTCCGGAAGAGGGTACAGGCGGAGGTATTGCTGTCGTAACCGGCGGGAGTATTCCGTACCGCTGACAACGTCGTCCGCCTCCATGGTTCTCAGTTTCCTCAGCCGGGTAGCGCCAGCGAGTGAGACTGTCAGTCGCTCGTCATCGCTGTCCTCCCATGCAGCTGCTTCTTTCTCCTCCCCAGCCTCGCCAGGGTCGGGCAGTTGCGACTTCTCATATGTGGATTTTCCCGTGTCGATGACAAACAACGCGGCATCGTCAAGCCCCTCGTTTCCGGTGGCAGACTGGGTGCCATCCAATCCAGACCCCTTCACCAAGGCCGTCGAGTCCGCCCCTAGTAGATCATCGCGGAACAACTGATCGCGGAAGCTGGCCTTGTTACCTAAAACAAAGCGCTCGAGGTCCTCCTCATCAGAATCCTTCTCGTCGCTGCTGAACGCTGTGTCGAGTTTCACGTCCACATCGTCGTCCTCGCTCTGCATGTCGACAGAGGAGTCATTTTCCTCATCGTCGAGCCCCTTGAAGGATTCGCTCGAGGAATGGCTTGGTTCTTGGTGCCTGGACGACATAGTGCTGGGTTATGTGTGAATTTCAAGCGTACGGCGCATTGGCTCTGCTCTTGGATTTTTTTCTTCACCAGTTTATCGCGGCGGCAGGCAACTTCTGCCCCACCAAGGCCAATTGAGCTAACTGCCCCACATCGATACGACCCTAACCCTTGTCGTGAAGATCTCACGCACTCCTCGATCACCCCCAGCCAAACAAAATCACAACCTGGAAGTTCAGCAAAAATGAGACACTACGATTCTAGCCTCTTTCAGGGCGGGGGTTTAGATATCTTCAGAGCGTGTCGGTTTGAGTGGTTCAAGGCCAAGGGCGTTTTATGAGCCTATGTAGAACTAATTTAGAACCGCAGGTACGTCGTGTCTAAGAACTGCTGGTGCTTCGTACGATACCTGAGTCCAGTTGGGAGAGTAAAGGGTCCGTGTAATAGGAGCGGCGCGTTACAAGAAGCTTTTTTTTTCTTGCGCCAAATTTCGGTTGCGTCCAGCTTCCTACGCTCGTCAAATAGAAGCAAACCCCGATTTCAGTTTTCAGTTCCCCTGAGATGTCTATTCAGTGGCGCTCTATAAGACACCACCCCATGTAAAAGCTATCCGTCTCCTATACGGAGATCATATGTTAATCTATAGATATTTGGAAAGAAGGTTGCTAGAGCTAGAGCTTCTTGACCCAAGAACAATAGCACGAAGCGTGCGAAATTCACCAACGACTCCTTGAGGGATCATGTCAAGCTCCGATTGCAACTACCTATTACCGCCCCCTCCAACACCATAACTCTTGTATCTATAACACGACCCCTGAACCCGATATCTATCAACAGTAGCTAACCGTGCCCGCCACAAGGAACAAAAAATACAATAAAAAAGTCACTAAAGGTGAACCCCAGAACCATAAAATCTTCCAACCCTCTCGCCATAAGTTTAACTTCCCCCGAAGCAGAGAAAACATTCCATATCCCACCCCAAGATCATTACCAGCCAACTCCGTCAGAGTCCAAACAACGAGCGTCTTCCCAAACATAGCCAGACCACCTACTCACCACAAGCGAAAGTGCCTCACCATCCTCCCCCATTCCGGTAGCTCCTCCTCCGTGGACGGTGCCTTGACGACCGAGCTCACAACGTTCATCTCTAACCCCCGAACTGTCGCCGCATCATAAACCTTCCCGCTCACGCCCAGTACCCGTCGACATAGTTTGCCGTTTAGATACTTCTCCACGTCCTGTGGCTCTAGGCTCGCTAGGTCACGCGCTTGCACCTTGTTGACTAGGGCTGTCGTCAACGGTATGGTACCCGAGACATCCAGTCGGCCCATTGACATGCCGGAGACATCGTCCGACGCAAACACCCCCATCATGCCAACATGGTTCTTTGCAAATGCCCACTTCTGTGTGTCCTTGGGAACATCCCCCAAAAACAAATGGACTGAAAATGGCTCGGTCAAGGCTTGTTTCCTGACGCGGATGTTGACAATCCATTCGCGATATCTGTCACCAGCAAAGACGGCGCTGCGAGTCAGCGTGGCGATATCTGTTGGCTGGCCGGCCCGTTGTTTGCCTGTATTCTTCGACCGACCGCCGTTCAAGCCACGCGCATTTTTTTCCTTCATAAAAAGGCTAGCTGTGCTCGATGACCCATATAGTCGGTTTATTGCTTTCCTGACATTCGCCCTCGCCCTCGCCCTTCTGCTCACGTTAGGTCCACTTCCAAGCTCAGCGTATGTATATCCAAAGCGTGTGTGATCGCGAACTGTGTCTGATGTCCAGAATGCCCCGTCGCCACTGGCGAAGAATGGAGTCAGCGCAGTGACGGAATCCTGAATTTCCCCACTGGAGGTTGTGTATGACGATAAAGCAGCGGTCTGCGGTTGGACCCAAGACTGCGGGTAAAGCGCTTGCCACATGGCAAATATGCGGTCTACATTGGTATGATGCAGAAAGAAGATGGGATCGAAGGCGGAATAGGGAATGTAAGACATATGCCCCCCCTGCCCGTTTGGCTGCCCCATTCCGCCGCCGCCCGCGAGATTATGCACCGTGTCGTGCAGCGACTCAAGAGAGTCGTAAGTCGAATTGTTTGTTTTAGGAATCCAGGCGTTATTACTGAACGAAGTGTAGTTCGGATAGTTTGAGAAAAGGATGTAGAGACGCTGGCTAATGGAGGCGAAGTTCTGGTCAAAGTTCCGCGCGACTAGAGAGTTGTTAGATTGTGCTCTATTGTCGTTGGTCGTTGGACTCCTGAGTGTGCTCGTCCAGATATTCCACTATTGCAATTTTATAAGCTGGACTGGCACCTACGACGGGTTTAATCGTACTTACAGGGCGCTGGGCAAACGCAGTGGCATTCAGGGGCTTGAATGAGTAACTGAACAAAGGGTTTGAGATCCTCTGTAGCCCACTAGGCCCGTTGACATCGACATAGGGACTACCACCAACGCTCAGAGGCAGCACACTCTGCCCTGACGGTGGAGTAGCAGCCCAATCCCAATAAGGTATGCGAAACCGGGCTGCGGCTGCCACGTATCGATCTCTCTCAGCTTCTGGCCATAGGCCGGCAATCATCTGGACGATTCCGTATAGAACTTGCTGTTGACACAGTCAGCCATATTGCGAGTGTTACAATGAGTCTGAAAGTACCTCATAGAGGACGAGATAGGGTCGATGCCATGTCAGGAAGAGGATCGACGAATGGGTACAGTATCCCGTTGCCTCGTTTCCAGGAGTCGGACCGACGCCGGCCCATGTCTTGTGCGGTATCCCGTGTATCCCTTCCAAACAAATCAGCGATTCTGTCTGTCTTGACTCGTCCACAGAAGAGGCCAAACCTGTTAACCCGTACCACGAGGTCGGTGACGACTGGTCGGTGTACTGCAGCAAGCTCAGTCCGAGGATGTAGACCGTCCAGAGGTCCGGATCCTGCTCGAGCTCCCGAATTTCTCTCCTCGGCAGAATGCCGCTGGATGTTTCTCCGCTGACCACGAAAGGCTGTGGAATCTGGCGTTTGACATGGTTGGAAATATCAAACCCATAGTCGTAGGTACCGAAGTCGCCGAAGACGGAACGCGGCAGCAGGGCGAGGGCGACGAGACAGAGTCGGATGGCCGCCATACCCAAGGACGTACTATCGGGTTTCGTTCGATCTGACCGACCCCTCAGACTGACTGTCTTACAGGAGGTAACCGGGTTGAGGGAACGGCAATGGACAGTCCGGAGCAACCCGAGCAGTACTACCCAGAAATTGCGGGAGGGGAAGAGACTCGAAAGTGAGAGAGATGGATCGAAAAAGTAGCAGTAGCCGTAGCTGCAGTAATAGAGGTAAGGTGAGAACTTCGGTCGTCGGTGAGGGGCCGGGGGCGAGGCGATCAGAACTCAGTGGGTAGATAATGTCGACAGGGCAGAAGAGAAGCAACGGCGTCTAGAGTATAAGTCGGGGCAGCCAACAGCCAATGAGAGGAAGGAAAGGGATGAATGCGGTGTGTGGTGAGAAGGATATTAGCGCAGAGACTCGGGTCTCATCATGCTTCACCAGACAGACAGGGAAGGAGCAGTGACTGCAATGGGAGGTAGGAAATTGGCAGACCTATCCATGCCTGGCACCTGCCGTGGGCAGCGACCCAGAAGCACTTAGGGCAAATTGAACGCAAACAGATCAAGGCAAATAGGAAAGCAGCAGAAACAGGCGGTCAACTGCATGATATAGCGCGTCATAGCAGCAGAATCGTCGATAGAGACGGCGTCCCTCCTTGTCATGACCGGCTGCGTGCATCCGTCCGTCCATCTCGCTTGTATCATGTACGAGGCACCTGCGCCTCCACTTCCAGCACAGTGTTTGATGAGGCATGGACAGCAAACAGCTGGTCCCGGCCATGACCGAGGCAGCCGAGACCGGGAGGTCGGAAACAGGTAAAGGACCCAAAAACACAGAGTTCATCATTGCTATATGCCACAAATGCCACGAGTGCATGTCTCCGATCCTATCAAGCAGTTACTTGTACGTCCTGAAGTGCCTTGAGCCCTGACGGCTGGAGAGCGCCCCTGTGGATCAAATCCTTGTTGTCCACCTTGTACTTCAGCTTCACTCCCATAGCCGCGAGTTCCGCGTCAAGATACCTCAACACGCCGGGCACAACCACCTGAGCCGTATTCTCTCCTCCTATCCACTGCACACCCTGCCCGTCATCCCAGATTTCGCCCTCTACCGTCATCAAATCCAAATCTTCAATCTCATCCAGGCGCGACGCGCAGTTTCGACACCTCACAGTGCCCACCGCTTTCCTCTTCCCGACGAAAGGGGACACGGTTGGTTGAACAGCCAAGAACATGCCGCAGTCACGGCAGATCCAGGATTTGGAATAGTCGGAACAGTTCAGCAGCCGGTCCTGGAGAAGGAAAGCTGTTCCATGGGCCAGCAGAGCGTCACGTTCCATCTCACCGACACGGATACCACCTCCCTTCTTTCTACCCTTGATCGGCTGGCCCGTCGTGGAGACAACAGGACCCGTGGTTCTGACTTGGTACTTGTCGTTCACCATGTGACGCAGTCTTTGGTAGTAGACAGATCCAATGTAGATGTCGACGGCAAACTCCTCACCCGTGATTCCGGAGTACATGGGCTCGTTACCGTGGTAGTTGTAGCCGGCCTTCATCAGCTGATGGCCAAAGTAATCGGCCGCCGTGTTTTCTTCGTCAAATTTGAACGGAGTACAGTCCTGAGCGAGACCGTGAAGAGCGCCTGCCTTGCCTGCCAACGACTCGACAAACATGCCGATTGTCATGCGAGACGGGAACGCGTGGGGGTTGATGATAACATCGGGCTGCATCCCTGATTCTGAGAACGGCATGTCGGTCATAGGCCATTTTTGCGAAAGCACACCCTTCTGACCGTGACGGGACGAGAACTTGTCACCAATGACAGGGCCTCTGGGCAATCGTAGCTTGATGGATACGTCTTGGAGTGGTTCGTTTCCAGTCTCGCTGCCAATGATTCGAACCTCTTCGACAAAGGCCATTTCCGAGTCCTTGTGCTTTTCATAATGTGTGATGCCATCTCGGTTGACTCGCTGCCCGTGGTAATCGGTGGAAACCGTGTGCCATGCGCAGATAACGTCACCTTCCTTGACTAGGCGTCCTATGTATGGGAGCCCGTCAGCATCGAGCTGCTCCCGAACAGATGGTGCGATTTTGCTTTCGGGAGCAAAACCGAACATCTTGGTAATCCCTCCACCGCCGACTCTCTTCTCGTCCTTCAGGCTGATCTTCTTTGTTTTGTAGATGGTGCCATGACCGAAGCCCCGCTCGTGTGCTGATTTGTTGATTATCATGGCGTCGTCCATGTCGTATCCGGTGTATGAAATGACAGCGACAATTGCGTTCATCCCGTTGGGGAAGTTATCGAAGCCGTATGTGTTGTGCAACGGCGAACGGACCAGTGGGGTCTGGCCGGTCTGGATTCGATATGTTTTGTTGTCGGTTCGATGACATAGGGCTGTCCCTGGCGTTCCCATCGTTTGCTTACCCATCTGACACTGGTACATGTTACGGGGAGACTGGTTGAAGTCGGAGAACGGTGTCATGTTGGCCAGGATTGACAGGATATTGGTGGGGTCGAACTCTATGTGTGTTGAATCGCCCGGAATAATGTCGCCATTGGTACATGCGATAGACATGTACGGCTGCTCCAGCGGGCCGACAAAGTCCTCTTTCCCAAGGGGAAGGTACTTGACGGGCCGAACCATCCTAGCTGGCTGAGCAGACATGTACAGACCAGGATAAGAGCCACCCTTGGAAGGAGGCACGTAGCCGATCTCCAGCTCAACCGGCACTCCATGGCCACCCTCTACCTTGAGTCGCCGCAGTGTATCCGCAACAGTTTTGCACTGCTTCGTAGCACACCAGCCAAGAATCTTTCCATCGAGCATCACCACAACGCGGTCACTTGGCGCTGCTGAGGCCGAGTCGACTACTCCGAGCTCGAATATGATGCCCGGAATGGCTGATGCGTCGACCGACTGCGTCATGATCTTACACTTGTGGGCCATGTGGCTCAGAAGACCACAGGGAGAACCATCAGGGGTATGTACGGGGCACAAAAAGCCCCAGGACTCTGGAAGCAGCTTTCTGACGGTGGTAGTTTTGAGCTGGGCGAAGAAACTACCACGATGGATCATTCGGAAATGGCTGATGAAGCGTAGAAAGTTTAGCTTCTCAGCCACGACGGTAAAGCCAGAGACCTGCTGAAGATCAAGACCTGACGGGCTCTGCAGATTTCCTGTCGACAAGAAGTATTCGAGAGCTTGTCCAAGGTTTTCGTTGGTCCGTTGGAAGATGACCTGTGGGAAGTCTTTGTCGAACTTTGTAGATGTGAAAGACGTCGTGGGGTTCTTGCTCAGATAATCGCGCAAGGCAAGTCGTACGTTGACCGTCAAGTGTTCCTCCAATCTCTCCTTGAGAATCATACCGTAAAGAAAACCACCGAGCAACACCTCCTGGTTCTGGATGGCATCAGGGTTA
>Ga0247760_1001021_pt1 | contig 28194 bp, 30 predicted proteins | sample UWRJL171409R4_FD_179936 | JGI IMG/M metagenome (GOLD analysis project Ga0247760, IMG submission 179936) | Plant litter microbial communities from Arlington Agricultural Research Station in Wisconsin, United States - UWRJ-L171-409R-4 | ecosystem: Environmental > Terrestrial > Plant litter >... | reverse complement strand
TCAAGCTAGGTGTCTCGCGTGGGCGCGAACTGGGGGAAGTATCGGCTCTTTCGGGGGTTCATCCCCAAGGCGGAGAATACGGGTAGACTAGGGAGATGCGATACGCGTGAGCGGGAGGTAATTGGTAAGATATTTGGGCCAGTGGAAGACGCACACTCTGTCATCGTCTCCGATGTTGGGATCTGCGCCCGCCCCGAGCAGATAAGCGATAGAATCTACATGTCCGCCTTCGATAGCGAGCTGGGCAAAACAGAAGGTCAGCAAAGAAGTCGGCTCGGTCAAGCGGGTAATCTTCGAAACGGACCAGTAAGGGAGTCATCCCATTGCACATTGCGCGATCTCCCACAAAGCCCACCCCGTCACAGAGATGCTGCCGGATCTTCCAGACATCGCCGTTGCGACAAGCGTTCAGGAAAGGTGAGTTGAGGGGGATGCGACGCTGCAAACGAATGAGCCGTGGGACAGATATCCTAAATTCGATATCGAAACTCCGCGCCCACAGCCAAGTCGGCAGTTTGTACCCTAGATAGATAGATGCGGCGAAGAAATGCTCACGGCTTGACTTTGTCGTGATCTCCCCATAGAATCCTAGTCGGCGCAGCATTGGCCCCATGCCCAGCACCATGTACTGGAAGGGACCGCCTGGGACTTGGTGGAGCTGTGAGTCCCGAAAGGGAAGGGGGCGGCTGGTGGCAGCAGCATCCGGGCTTTCGTTCTTGCTCTCTCTCTCCGCTTTGGCGGCCAGAAAGGCTTGGTAGTGCGACAGCGATATGTCGAAATTCGCAAACGTGAGGATGGACAACACCAACCAATCCAATTCTTCAAGTTCTGTCTGAACCCGCTTGAGCGCCGGCTTGTCTTTCAGAACCCACAGGATTCGCTTTCCGGTCCCTGGGCTCTTCTTAAGGTGGCCTTCTCCACTGTCGAAGCTCGCCCCTGCCTTTCGAAATGTCAGTTGGGCCGTCTCCAGGGCGTCCTGTGTCTTCTCTGCCGCCGAACTGCAATAGCTGCCTCGTTGCAGCTCGTTGCAGCAGGGAGGATTGAGTCATCTTCAAGCTCGCCGGGGCGAGACTGGACGTTCTCTAGGTGTTGGTTGCAGCAAAGTGATATGGTTTCGAACACGTCGGGAGACCCTTGGGGAATCAGGCACCTCCCTGCAAAAGTTGGCAACGCCAATTGTGAGTTTGGCAAGCAGCTCGATGATATGCGCCACGGATGCGATGCCGCCGACGGAACCAAGAACTATCTCCGCCATGAGAGCTGATTAGATATGTAGGAGTGTTGATTTGGGCGTCTTTCAAGTTGATTGTGCGGCTAATATGAAACAACTTCAGGCTAAATCTCTGGCTATCGGAATCATGGGAGGGAAGATGCCCGAGGTATGAGGGGTGCGGCGGGGAGAAAAGGCGGCATTCCTGTCCGCATTGCCGATGGTTGCCACTTGGATTCTGCCTTGGCGGTTGGTCTTCCTGCAGTGTGGCTCGTCTAGATGCCGGGCACCTATGCAGCCAGAGCTTGACTTCAATTGATTGGTGGGCGGCCTGCCACGTCAGAAATTCCCAGCTGCAGTTGCTCGGGTCCGGAGCCTTGCGGCTGGCAGTGTCTTCGGAACAGAGCACCATTTGTATATGGGCTTGGACCCAACCTCTGAGCCCTCAGATGAGGACTGGCAACCCGGCGACTCTCCAGAGATTCAGAACGGTAGACCACATCGGATCTTACAAAACTGATAGCCCGGTGACTTTGCAGGCCCGCGGGAAGGAAAGGATGTGCTCAGGGGGGTGCACGAGGGAATGCGCAGGTGGAAGCGGCAGATCAAGAGAACGTCGAAATGCCCTGAATTACTGGCGAGGCAGAGAAAGCAGGCCAGAGGGACGGGCTTTTGCCAAGGGAAATCGTGTTTACATGTGGTACTGTGTAAGGAACAATTGCTCCGCCTACCTACTACCCAGGTACGTAGGTCTAAATATCATGGGCATCTTCTGACACCTGTCACACTCTAGTGCGGATGCGGAGCGGAAAACAGTGTAGCCAGTAATCATTATTGTATAGATTGCAGCCATGCCCGGTGCTCATGCTGCACTGTGTTAGTACAGTTCCGTGTTCTTACAACTACCTACTCAAGCCCCATTCTTCTTGAGCCACTCGACGACTTCGAGCTCTGGCGGAGTGAGCTGGGCTGATGCACGAGATAGTCAGTCGGTTACCATCAAGCGCCAGGCGTTGAAAACTGGGCTGGAGAGGCTTCGGAATCTTGTGAGCCGTGGTCGAGTGAGGGGATATGAATAGGGAACCAAGCCAGATGCAACAGTTCTAGGTACCCGATGGTACTTGTGTGCCTTCATCTAGGTTGACTCATCACGGTGCACAGTTTGTCTGGATTGCGACCGGCGTCTCTTGGATAGCCAGTTCCGGTTTAAAACTGCCAAGGTGATTGAGTCTCGGTAGGTAGTCATCGTAGGCATTTGATTGCCATGCAGAATTCGGATGAGTCAGTCGGCGTTTTTGGCCGACTCCAGTCACTGATGTTGGTTGTCATGGCGTTTGTCATCAGCACTGAGTTGGCCGCCCGATGGGAATAATTAGGAGAGGAAGTGGATTGGTTTAAATAGCTCGCATTGTATCTATCAAACAACTGGATTGTTGTCACAGAATAAAGAGGAGCGTACAAAGGTGTCTCAGCATTTTTCTTTTACCTCCATGCCCATTTTTGTCAGTGTGATTGGGGAGAAGAATCACCCAGAGAAAGCCCACAATGAGCCATTGATGGACTTCAAGATACAGGAATCGCAAAAATGAGAAGAATTGGACTGGGGGGTGAGGCTGAAGGTCGCTGCTTGCGACCATTGCGGGGCAGGGGGCAGCACCCAGGGTGCGATTCTGCCGCCTCTCACCGCCTTCCGCATTTGGCGGGGAGCCTCGCCTGGCAACGACATCATAACCATCAGGCTGAGCTGAAGTCCGTGCCAGCCTCATGGCTTGAATCTGTTTTTCACTTCTGAAATGAAATGTGCCCACGGAATCGCCTCTGCGAGCTGTCCTGCGTGGGGAGTAGTGTGCTGGGGAAGAGGGAGATTCTGCCGCTGGGCGGTGTGTCGCAATTGTTTAAGATAATCATGCAGCAGCTCTTGCGAAAGGGCAAACAAATCAGGAAATCAGAGAGATTCAACTCCAAGACTGGGATTCATTGAACTTATATATTCTTGGCGTGGTTGTGGCTGATGGTGTTGGTGTCAGCTTGAGCAGCAAAAGCTTGCGATTCTGCTATCGCTGGCAAACATGGTCATCATCAATTAGTGTCACGTCTTGGCTGCCACGAAAATTAAATATACAATCTACAAATCAAATCAATAACTTGGCACGATGGGAACTCTCCCTCCTTGCGTAGGAACACACTTGGGGCGGTGCTGGCAGGGACCGTATTGCGTCTCACTGCGGCTAGGGAGGAAAGGGGTTTGTTTACATTCATGACCACTATCAAAGGGGGACCGCGAATACATGTTGGATCAATGCAGAAAGCTGCCAAAATATCTGGATGACCTCTGCAAACATTGGAAGAACCTCAAAAGGAAGGCCCTGCTGTCGTAGCAACCCTCGCTGCCAGCTGCGAGGGGCTGTCGCCGCGCAAACGCGGTGGTTGCTGTCCCGTGCTTGTCGCCGCCAGAGTGGGTCCGCCCGCGCCTGCCCGCCGCCGCCTATTTGAAAATGCGTCGCACTTCTGCCCCTCCTTCCCTCCTTCCTTCCTCACGCCCGCGGTGTCTCAAGAGTTTTCGCACAAGATTTACGATTTCGATTGCATTTCGCTCCCGATTACTTCTTCACACTCCGCTCTTGACTAGGATTCGTTTTCTTTTCAAGATGTGCGCTTCCGTCGTTCTCGCGGTGTTCTGCGCCTTGCTGCGTTGGCTCTGCCGCCTCGATGGCCGGTTGGTTCGTGCCGCCGCAACCATCGTTGGCGTGTTTGCAGTCGCCTCCAGCATTGGTTACGACCCAGAGTTCGTCACCGACCTCTTCGGAGCCTTCGTGCTCATCTTCCTCCTCTTCTGCGTAAGTCATCATCTTCTTTCTGGCCGGGTCCGTCACCCTCCGGTCGCACAAATCCCTCTGGGAGTGTGCTATGTGTTCTTTGGTGCAGTGTTTGCTACTGTAATGCTTCTAGGGACCGGTAACGTAGGGATGCTCACCAGCGTCTTGGACATCCTCTTGATTGAGGGTTCCATTCGACAGGCGCTTGGTTCGGAGTACGCCAAGCTATCGGCGGAGTATGCAAGGCAGGTCGACACCATCAGCACATTGAGAGAGTCTCTCTTCGCGTCATGTATAGAGTTTACCGCCCTCTGTCGCACCCGCAATGGAGGTATGGGTAGGCCCCTTAGGCCTCTGAGCGACTATTTAGCTGTCCACCGGGACATTGAATGGAAGGAGACTCGGCTCGATCTCGTGTATCACCTTTGTAAGCTCCTCCTTTCCTTTCTCAATCCTCCATCGCTTCCTACACAGTGGTGGCTTCGTCGCATCGTTGTCTTCATCATCATCACACCAACCCATCACCATCACCGTCGCCTTTTTCATCCGCATCACCCCACACCATGTTCATCCAATGTGCTAGTGCGCATGAACTAACCACTGACCACGTTTGGACAAAACAGACCAACTCAAGGATTTGAAGGTTGTCTGGCTTCAGCAGCGGATTGACTCCGTCCGCAAGGCTGTCAATGCCAACACAGACAATATCAGGGACCTCAAGGACGAGATCCAAGCCATGAGATCGAGAATCGTCGACTTTCGGGTCAAGTTCTCTGAGCAGCAGCGCCAGTTCCAGTTGCGCCAAGTCAGCCGGAAGAAGCCTGATCCTCGATCATTCTTCGAAAGCTGGAAGCAACGGGCAAGGCCTGTCGCAGCTCTCATTCGCAGCGATCGAGTCCCAGAGAGTCAGTGGTGCAGACAGGCTGCGGGTTTCCCACCGAGAGCGCCAAGGGAGGAGTGGGTTCTCCCTCTCCACGCTGCTGCGGCGGCTGCCGAGGCGTCGCGTCAACAGGTAGTGCTCCAACCGGAGTTGCCGCCTGCACTTCCTCAGCTTTGGTTCATGCCAGCTCTCGACGCGCAGTCTTTCCAGGAGTCTGCCGAGGAGGTGTTGGTCCCTTCTTTCGCGCCAGCCTCCGAGGCGGTCTTCGACTCGCCACTGAGCTTAGTCCAACCCCCCATTGAGGTAAGCTGCACCACTCTTCCTGGCCTCAGCCTTACTAACAACCCACAGGATTGCCTCATGCTCGACAGTCTCTCAGGCCCGGTAGAGAACCTGCACACCGATCCTGAAGCCGGCTCTGCATCTGCATCGGTAGACAAAGACCACAGGTTCGCTGGAACAGAGAACTTATCTGACAGCTTGAGAAGACCCACGGCACAGTTTTTCGCGCCCTCGCCTTCGTTTGCATTCGCACCTGAGGCCTCTACCAGGGCTTCGGCTACCAGCGTCGCCCCTCCGCCTCTGGCACCGACTCCAGCGCCGGCTCTGGCTTTTGCCTCGGCCCCCACTGTTGTCGCTTCGTCTTTGGCTCTGGCACAGGTAGCCACCACCACTGCCCCGGCACCGGCACCGGCTCTCAATGTCATTCCCCCGCCTCAGGCCCCGGCTTCAGTGCCGACTCTGGCTTTTGCCTCGGCCCCCACTGTTGTCGCTTCGTCTTTGGCTCCGACATCTACTCCGGCACCGGCTGCCACTGACTCGATTCTGCCTTCGGCTTTCCTGCCGCTGCGGACTTTGTCCAACGTGGTGGAGCCACAGAAACAGGTCACCGTTGCTTCCCCGCCGCCGAAGACCCCGTCTAACGCGGCAAGGCAACAGGGCACCCCCCCTGCGCCTCTGAAGACAAAGGATCTGGTGGATCATTCCATCGAGTCTAAGTCGGAGGAGGCGGGAAAGACTCTGGGGCCTAATTCAAATGGTCTCTTTTCCGGCGGGAACGGTGGTACGACAATTGCCACGTCTTTCACATTCCGTTCTGCGGTAGCCGCCGCCGATGTTCTGACCCCGGCTCCCTTGCTACCACAGACTTTGTCTAACGTGGCAGGGCCACAGAACACCGGCACTGTTGCACCGTCGTCGCTGCAGACTGCGTCTAACGCGACAGAGCAACAGGGCGCCCCAGCGAGAACTGATAGGCCAATGATCGCTCCGAGGTCTAGAAGGTCAGCAAAAACCTCGTCTTCTGCAGGTAACGCAGTCGCCGGGCCTTCGGGCTCAGTTGCGAAGACTGCAGCACCACTTGCGATGTCCCCCAGCCCCGCTATTGGTGGTTCTTCATCTATGGGAGCCCAGTTGGCAGATCCTGCACCCGCGGCGACCACGGCGCCCTCGTCCTCTGCGGCGGGGGTTCCCTCTGATCCCAAGGGCAAAGGCAAGGCCAAGGCTCCCGAAGCGCCCGTCGTTGATGATCAGTCACCAGTTTCCTTGCCGAAGTGGCCGATGACCGGGAAGGCTTATAGGGAACTGATGAACGAAGTCATCGAGGCGGTGAAGCTGAAGATGATGGGCGGGCAGGTTAAGAAGACAATGGATACGGACATCAGACCTATTCAGCTACTTGCGATTAATTCCGAGGACAAGGTGAACGCTGAGGTCAAGGACATCCTCGAGAAGGACTACATACCCGATTCTAAAGCCTGCGCGGACAAGGTCGCACGTTTCTTTTACAGCCCCAACGGTGAGCTGATGCGGAACGTCGAACACGATCTCAAGAGAAACCGTCTTCCTTCCTATTATGAGGCGATCCAGTTCGCGGTCCTTTCGGAGATTCGCAAGAAGCTTGCAGGCCACGGCATTGAGCTTCCTCAGAAAGTGCGGGTTTCAGGGTACAAGCACAAGATCTCCGGGGAATCCCTCGTTGACATCCTCGAAGAGTTGATTGACAAGGTGTCGACGAGGATGGAGTCGAAGAACGAGAGTACTCTGCTTTCAAAGTTCAAGGATAACGCCAAGACTGATCTAGTGGACCAAGTGGACTTTTCCATCATGATGGAACACGATGAGGCCGCTGACTGGGCCGCGATGTTTCTCTACGACAGGAGTGGCTGGCTCATCGAGAACATCGAGACACGTCTTCCCGGATTGTACAAGAGCGAAATGTTGCAGAAGGAAGTCCTCAAGATGGTTCGCCAAATTTTCGCAGCCCGAGACGTCTTTTTCCCAGGGTCTGTGACGATCGAGGGGTATCTTTAGGGGGATTCTTGAACTTTTGGGGGGTTCTTGAGTTTGTATGGGGGGATTTGGGTAGGGATTTGGGGTGGTACGGAGGACTGAGACTGGGACATTCGGGCGCTCGTGGTCGCCAGCTGGGGTTCTGCATGGTTCGGGTTGGACGACTTGGACGGTTCGGGTTGGATGGCTTGGGCTAGATGGATGGGTGACAAGGTAAGTTCGGGTAAGTGTTGGTTCATTGTGTGCATTTTCTTTGTCGGTTTTTCTTGGTTCGGGTTTCGGTACCGGGAGAGATCTAGGATCCTCCTGCTTTCTTTGTAGTTTACTTTCTTTTTAGTTTCGGACCGGTCAGCACCAGCGGGGCATCACACCTGAACCTCTGCCCGCTGGTAGCCCCTGGACTGCGGGTTTTGTTCAGTTTCCCCGCAGCACCGCGAGAGCGGTCCCGAATAGGCAGGTATGATGCGAGCGCGGCCTTGTGGTTATACACCTTCTTTTGTCAAAATGATGGTCTTTAAGAATGTGACATGTGTTGAAATTTGGGCAGGTTTGGAGAAGGTGAGGGTATTCGGAGATTGATGGAGCGCGGCTCCGTGAAGAGTTGGTGATGGGAGGACGAGGCTGTCAATCTGGAAGTTGGCCTTGAGTTTGGGCTGCGGGAGCGCCATTTGAGCATGGTTGGGTCTTTAGCGAATGTCTACGACTGCAGTGGGCGGATGGTACTTCTGACCCATGTCATGAGGGTTTACGCTCTGTCCGATCACCTGATGCTTCTCCTTCCTGCCAACTCTGATCTCACTTCGACGGATCATGCTCCGAGTTGACTGGCGTGGGCATCTGGGCAGCAAGCGTAGCCGAGGAGAGCGGTACGAATGGGATTGTGTATGAACACGACAGCATCGGCAGAAGCATATCGTCGTATCTTGTCTTCGAGCGGATCCCATGTTCTAACCCGGCTACGAGCCCGGCCAGAATAGGCGGTCATGAACATTCAAGAAGGGGAATGTGGACCAAGACGTTGGTTTTGGCTAGTAGTTATCCTCAGGCAGGTACCGATTGGGGCCTGGATGGGACGAGGACCAAGTAGAAGTATCACACAGCCTACAGAAACAGGTTTAGGCTTCACATGACATCACCCAACGCGGGCGAACACAGCGTGATCCGCAATAGAGCCGAATGTTCTTAGATCTTCATGCGAGGGTGCGAGACTTTGCCTTGAAATCTGAACTACGTTTTCCCAAGACTGGTGATACTGGACATGGCCGGGTGAATGACTGGCGTATCTGGCCTCACGTCAGAGCCGCGGGTCGATGGGCGGGCCGTCAGCGAGGAGCCGGAAGAAGAGCGGTCCTTGCTTGGCCTGCGTCTTCACGGCAACTGTTGGCGGGGAGCGGCTGCGGAGAGGACGGCGTAGGGGTGCGAATTAGGAATCGCCGCATCGAGGTCCGCGGCGCTGAGAATAGTAGGACCGAACGAGGATAAATCCAGAGTTGACTAGAAGCAGGGCAAGGGCAGGATAGGCCTACGCTGCTGACAGCGGTTCAACGAGCGGTGATATTCCGGCGTGACATGGAGCGCAAAAAAGTTGACCAGGCGATCTTGTCACTTGACGGCAAGTACGAAAATAATCAGAGCAGAACGCAATCAGGACATGATGAAACTTGGGCAAGGGTTGTCCTGCGCGGCAGATTGAGGCCCTCTTCCTCTCTCTCGACAGCGGCGGTTTCCACCGGGCCTTTCACCGCCTGCCGGCTGGAATGTCACGGGATTCTGCCTGCTGCTGAGGGGGAGAGGGTTGGAGGGGAATGATGAGGAGATCGGAGAGTGATAGCGACTAAGGTAGGGCGATGTGCTGCTGGCAGTGCCCCCGACTGCTCGTTTTCAGGACACCTGGACGCGGCCGCGGTTAAGATAGGCACGAGATAAAGCGCAGCCTGTTTTGCATCTTCGGGATAACCGCGGACAAGTGATATGATCTCTGGGAAGTTTTACCACGGTACCTAAACTAACATTTCATGCGGTTGCTCATGGCACTTTGTACAAGCGAAGGCAGCTCTGGTTTCACGAAGAATAGGCCGTTCTTCTCCGCGGAAAATCAAATTCAAGTCCCTGAGACTTGCTCAATCGCCTGTCGTGTTTAATGCATGCCGTCAGACCGAGCGAACACTGTTGATGTCGCTTGCCATGTCGCGTTGAAAATTGCAAAGGGAAAGACAGCCAAGGGATGCCTTCGTCGCCAGGCGGAGCAATGTCTTTAACAGCACAATGTCCGTCGTTGAGACAGAAAACAACACCGCGGAAACGAGCAGGAAGAGTGATGCGTAGGTGCTCTTGCAGAGTGAGAGCTCATTCTCCGTCCATCAATTGATATCTGCTACCCAAAGCTCAGGGCATCCTGACCTGATTCTAAAGCCAAGGCCCATCAACCCCCCGGTTCACCCATCACTCCCCCTTCACCCACCCCTCCTCCTCATTCTGCTTCTTACTCCTCCGACTCCACGCCGGCGGCTCATCATTCCCCTCCTCCTCGGCGCGATCTCCCTCCTCCTTCGTCTTGTGCACCGTCGTCGCCTTGTGCTCGGCTGGCGAGTACACCGTGTACAGCACCAGCGGCACGTCTCCCTTGTTGAGAAACTGGTGCTTTGTCCCCGCGGGGACGGCGACCATGTCCCCTGCTTTGATGGCTTGCTCTGCGCCACCGACTTGGGCGAGGCCGGTGCCTGAGGTGAATGTGAGGATTTGATCGACGGTGTGGATCTGGGGAGGTTGTTAGCTTAGGGGGACAGGGAGGAAGAGACGGAGGGAGGGGGAGGATAGTTACCTCTTCACCGATGTCGCCGCCTACGGGGACCGTCATGAGCACAACTTGCGAGTAGAGGCCTGTCCAGAGGACGCGCCGGAACTCGGGGGACTTGGCGGGTAGGGAGGTCGTCATGCCTGGGAAGTACTGCATCTCGTGCTTCGGGGGGTCGCTGCTGGGGGTTTTGAAATTCGCCATTCTGTATTTGGGCGCGGTGCTCGCGCGTCGGATTTGAATTTGCTGTCTATGTTGGCTGCTAAGGATTGAGGTCGATGCGGCTTTGAGAAGTCTGGATTGGTGGAGTGCGCGAGGAGAGAATACGCCCTTGAGGGAAACGGCCGATTTAAACATGGCGAAGGAGGTGAACGTGTCGATGGATCGTCATCTCGGAGAGCCTAGGGTTTTAGTCGAGGGATCGAGATGACCGACAAAGTGCGTCATCGTTTTGAACAAACGGTCGGAGATGCCCCGCAATTGACCGGGCATTTCTCGCAGTGGGATGAGTGAGCAACCGGCGGGTAGATCCGAGAGGGGGATTACAAATGCCGTGCAGGGGGTCGATTGGAGTTTAAACGCCAAAATCAGGAACTTTTTTCTATTTAGCTATGGTTATTGCCTTCGCTGAGGAGGACTGCATTTCCGCGGCCGCTTATTGTTGCGGAGACCGAATGGCTCGCATCGGCTCCGACAGCTTGGCTCCGCGCGTCGGCGGTTCGTTCAAATGGTAAGCAAGACATTCAAAAATCTCAAGGCTCGATATCAAGCTCATCATAGTGTCTGTAGATTCCCATTCCGTACTTTTGCCGACGAGGGCTCTCGAGGTAGGCCTTGATCCGCGGGCGGTCCTTGACGGCATCGTACAGCGCAAACACCTTGGCGTGGTTGCCTTCGCTCTCCAGCTTCGCCATGGCCTTGGAAAACATGTACTTGACGCCGTCGATGCACTAAAGCCGTGTTAGAATAGCAGGCTACTTGATTTAGTTGAGAATCCACATACATGGAACAGCACAATATCGGCATAGGTCAGTTTCCCGCCGTACAGCCACGGCCCGTCGCCGCTCGCCTTAGAGTTGAGCACTCGCTCAAAGTACCCCAGGAACTTGGGCAGCCGCTCCTTGACATAGTCATCAGCTTTGCGCTTGCTCTCCGGCTTCTGGTCTTCGTAATACAGCCCGCTGGCGATGGGATGATGGCAGTCATGCGGCTCGTTGCTCAGGCCATCCAACGCCGTCAGCGCCAGTCCATTGACGCGATACAAGCCGTCTGGATCGCTCTCCGCATCGGGGATGAGTCCCAACCGGGTGCCGAGGTACTGCAGGATGTTGGGCGTCTGGTTGATCACGAGGTCGCCGTGGCGGAGGATTGGCGGGGCGAAGAAAGGCGTGTTGATGCCGTCGTCGGGGGCATCGCCCTTGATGTGCGCGAGAACCTCGTTGACGCCGCCTTCGATGTGGGCCGTGTCGGTGTACTCGGTGCCGGCTTCCTCGAGCACGAGCCGGATGTGCTCGCCGCGGCCGGGGAGAGAGGGCCAGTAGATCAGGTGGTAGGGCACATCCTTGGAGGACTTTTGCCGTTTGGCGGGGACTTCTTCGGATGCCATTGCGAGATTATCGCTCTTTGGGTTTCGGTCAACTTGAAGTCTTGAAGGTCAGGCTCGAGTTCAGTGCTGAATGCAAGGCGGGGTCGTGGAGGTGGCCGAAAGTGGAGCGGTGAGGGGGCTCAGGGTGCGGTGAGCGGAGAGACACTGACGTCAGCTGAACCCACAGTACGACGGACAGTGTTAATCGCGATTTCTGAGACAATGCAACCTCGACCTCGTGTTTTTTCCACGCCAAAACTATTAGGCCACTAAAATTACACGCTGCCACTCCTCGAACGTGCTGTGTCTGGATATCCAAAATATAGCAAAGCCATCCGTATATCCCAATTTGTGCCGCTCTCCAACGCCAGGCCGGAATCGATCGAATCGCAGAAAATACCCAGCAACTAGAGAAGTGTGTATCCAAAATTATCCGCCCCCATCATGGCAAACGCACACACGCACATGCGCACGCGCATCAAGCATCAACGCCCGGGTCTCTCAGGTCTCACGGCGCGATAAGCTTCTGGATGAGCGCCTTGCACTCCGCTGGGTCGTCGAACACGTGCCAAGCCGCCCTGTGGTGTCACGGTCAGCATCTTACGGACCTATGCGCATCGAAATCACGGCTGCCTTACTTTGGGATGCCCTCGAACGCCCTCTCGAACCTCGCCGGTAGGTTCTTCTCCTCGGTGCCGACGGACGCGATATCCTTCACTCTGCGGATGAGGATCAGCTTGACCCAGCCGGGATTCTCCCGGTAACTTTCGCCTGCTGAGTGTTAGCTGCTGGTAAAAAGGGCGGAGGAGAGAACGGGAGCGCCCACCGTAAGCTTCGGGGTCGCTCTGTGTCGAGTCGCCGATGAGGATCATCTTTCTCTTAGGTAGCCAACCGTGGACCTTCTTTATTCTGTCAATCTTGTACTGCTCCGTGCCGAGCGTGAGGTTCGATAGCAACCCCGGGATGGTCATCCAGCTTGCGTCTCGCAGGATCAGCTGCCCGTGCGGGTAATGGGCGTCCCGGAAGTCGTGAATGAAGGAGTAGAGGTTGTACGGCGATGCAGAGAGATAGAACCACGGCGCTGACTTGGTCACGAGGGTCTCGATATAGGCATACAGCTCCGGCATGCCGGGGACGGGTGTCGGGTCAGACTGCGCCAGAGAAGCATGTTAGCATTCGTCACACGATATTCGCGAGGAGCCTCAACATACCACGAACGTCGATCGCAGGATGCCTGTCGGGTCGCTTGTCATGGTCACCTTGATGGTGTCGTCGACATCTGCAAGATCGGGACATTAGCCAGAGGCACGGGGCGGAAGCGCGGGCGCGATTGGACGGCGGTTCCTCGTCATACCTGAGATGATTGACCACCCCTCGGGCTCTGCATAAACCGTCTTCATATCCAGAATACCCAACGTTCCTTGCGGCACGTCTGCCGAGGACTGCGCCACCATGCTCTTTGGGGGCGGTGGGAGCTTCTTGATGTCGCTGCTGATGCCGTTCCTCCCGCCGGGGCCGAGCTTCAGCGCGTGGGTCTTGTCGTGGTTGATCCTTATCTGCTTTCCGGGGAGGATGTCCAGCACAAACGGCACGATGCGGCGCTCGATGATAGCCTCTTCTGCGTCTCCCTTGGCCAACCCTACCGCGTCGGCAATATCACCGACAACGTCGACAAACTTGGCGGGCACTTTACCGGCAAATGTTGCGGCGACGAACTCGGCCTGCCAGGTGCCATCGGGGCCCCGGAAGGCGACATTGTCGAAGAGCCAGACGACGTCATTTTTGTGGATGGGCAGCGGGAGGGGGTTTCGGTTGCCAAGATACGACAGGATGTCCCTGATCTTAGATGTCTTGGATACCTTGGACGACCCGATGTTGAGCAGCGACGCCTCGGCGTCGGGGAACCCGTGGTCGCTTCTCGTCCGGCTCTCGAGGCTGGTCGCCTCCGACGTGGAGTATCTGAGGCGCGGCGGCATGGTGGACGTTCGCGCACTTTCGCAACTCGAGGTTTCGCGGTGTGGATATTTGGAGCGGCCGAGGGTTCGGGGTCGGTCAACGGAAATTGGTTGGAGAAGCCGGAGTTAGGGACGGTGAGGGGACGGCGCGCAGCGCAGGCGGGCAGGGTGGCGTGCGTCTTATGTATTGTGCGCGGCGCAAACCTGGAAGTCGAAAGTGCAGATTGCGACAGATGACCTCTCGTGGCCTTGCGACAGCCCCCACATGACGTTTTATGGGCGGCCCATCCTGTCCGCCAAGTGACCCCAAGGCCACAGCCTCTCTGTCTAGAGGTGCCAAGCCCCTGGGCACCTCCACCACGATGCGCGCCGAGCACGGTACACACACCAAGGCACGAGACCGGGGGCGGCCCCACAGGCACCCAGCCCCGCTGGGAGCTCGAGGACGGCACACTGACGGCCAAATCTGAGGAGGGTGTGGTGCGGCGCATCACACCGAGCGGGGCCCACCTCCGCATCACGGCCAATCAGCGCTCGCCGCCGACCGACGGAAATAACCAGCGCGAGCCAACTCGCCCAGGACAAGTGCTGACGAGCTTGCACAGCAAGTCGCTCCTTTGCCAATGGGCTGACCCGTTCACCCGCCGCTGCGAGCCTGCGGCTCTTCACATCTCCAGCCACCACAGCCGCACTGCTCGGTTCCTGACCGCCCTGCAATGATCTGCAGCTGTTGGCTGCCACGGACCAGTCAGCGCGCCAAACTCGGCACCCACTCCCGTATCCGCAATCCTGGGAAATTCCGGTGGGTGCGGGTGCCTGGAACTCGGCAATTCCTTCTGTCGGATTTCTGGTGGTTGCACCTGACACCAGTGCCGTCAGTGCGCTACGGAGTACAATGGCTTTCAAGCGACAGGGTGAGCTTTGTGAGACAGCGGGTGTTGGGAACCTGTTTCTTTGTCAGACCTGCGCTGACTTGGCTTTATTTCGGGAGGTTTTTGTAGCCAGTCTGGGCGATTGAGTTTTGGTAATGAGGGGCTCCGTCTAGCCCGTGTAGTGTAGGGAATTCAGCACGCGAACAGCACGTAGTTGAGCTCTTGGCACATAAGGTTTCCGCTCCGAGTTGTGCATGCGCTAGATCGCAGGGGCGGGAAGGAGTTTTTGGGCGGGAGAGAGCCAACATTTCTGGTTACTCAAGACACAGAGCTCTCTACGAATTACCGACAGAGAGGTTTCCCCAAAAGAAAACGACAAAAAACATACAACACCAGGGATTCGCTGGTCGTCACCGACCCAACTATTAGTCTGGCTAAAGATTTATGCCGTAAAGCCTTGCAAATCAACTCGTAGTGGTCAATAGGGTGAACTACTAATAGGCAAGTAGGGTGGGAGATCAGCCGGTGGAACAGGGTAGCTTGGTAGTAGATTCAGGTATGGTTGGTTTATCTTGCATCTTCCAGCTAGTGTTATGAAGGCACTAAATCAAGGAAATTCAGGCGGTTGTATAGTGTAGTCAAGCCACGTGACTAGGTAATGTTCTGAGATGGAAAGAATCGAAGTAAAATTGGTAGGATGATGGATAGAGAGAAGAAGGCCCTTTAGGAAGGGGGTTCTTCTTTATATATCTAGTTCTCTAGATCCGCTTTTCTAACTCACTTTAAATAAAGTTTATTATTTAAGTTTATTTTTGCCGTTATCTCTGTTAAAGACTAGAGGGCGTTCTAAAGACGGCTTGTTAGTGCGCACTGGGCCAGGGGTGCAAAGACCTGAAGCTCCTACGACCAGTCAGGAGAAGCTTGGTGACCGGCCGTCAGAACGTCACCAAGTAAGATCCGTGACAATGCTTGGTAGAGGGTGCTAAGCGCACCACCAAGCAGAAGTCACCAAGCAAGGTACGAAGTATCTCCTAGCTAGTTAGTATAGATAGTCATCATCGTGCCCACGATGGCCGTGAGGGACTCTGGTTCCTCACGCTGGTATTACATTGTTCATTTGTGTCCTACTGTTCAGACTTCCCTCTGTGCATTATAGTGACAGCGACCTACAGTGACAGTGTACTCTCGTCTAGGAGTGCTAGCTCAACAAGCCGTCTTTGGATCACCTCTCAAGCTTGGCGTCCTGCCATACGCTCTGTCTTATCTTGTCCAGTCCTCCCTCAGGCCTGCGTTAAGAGCAGGTCGTAACAGATAGATCTTATATAGGTTGACGACGACAAATGGGATAGCTCCAGTGATACCGCAGACGGCCGTACCGAAGAAGGCGCTTGCAAAGAAGGCTTTTATAAACAGGCAGTCCTTAGGCGCGCAGTTTAGGCTAATGCTTAGCATTCGCCGCAGGCGCTCTGGCTGAGAGGGAGTTGTACTGGATGGGGTCTAATCGACACTTGCAGGTACTGTGAACGCAGTACTATAGTCTAGCAATCCTTCTAATTGCAGTGCTGAGCTTAGTACAACCTTATCTGTGGTCCTAGTCAACACTAGAGCGCTGAGCTCGAGGCTTGCGAAAATCAGAAAGCTTATATGGAGGAATGCACTGCAGGAGTAGGTATAAGGGAGCGATTTAGCTAATCAGAGGCCGCGGAACCAGCTTAGTCAGCAGTTATTACTTGTAATACTACATTGTTTTATTGCGGAAACAGTGGCTTTTGCGTTGATTTGGCTGTGAGCGTTGTTTGTGTGTTTTGCTTGATGGCGTTGACTGGGGCTGCATTCTGGCAGCTGGCAGACTTCACGAACATTGGATTGAAAAGCGCATATCGCGAGGGTTGGGGTTATGTGCGGGAGTTTGGTGGGGCCTACAGTACAAATGAGATAGGTGCTACAGTACGTGTCAGAAAGAAAGAGGTTCTGGCCCAGAAAGCAAAGTCTGGAAACCACCAGAACAATAGATTTGTAACCATTGCCACAGACGCGCAATTGTAGCCGCGTGGATTTGCCACACGGCTTGCCACTATTCATAGCTATAAGGAAGGTTCTCTGGCTGAGCCAGAGGGCCGAACAAGCAATACAATCACGCAGTTACAACCCCTTCAATTCCACAGAATCCAGAGTGCAGTGGTTTTAACAGTACGGGGATGCATTCTCATCGAAATTCTAGGAAAAGTGAAGTGGTAAAGCGTAAACGGCTTATTCGCAAATACCACATTATCCCAGTCGTACAGTATAATTATCGCTTATCTTTTAACGCAATATATCTAACTCTTTGGCCGAAAACAGGCCGGGAGGATAGTTGCCCGGCTTGACATCTTCTCCCACGTATATAATATCTCGTTAGCCTATCGTCCGAGGAACGAAGCGTAATAGCTGTGCATATGTTCTCGACCGATCGACTAGAAGTACCGATTCGGGAGACCGAGGCGAAACACGTCTTCGATGCATTCGATACAAGTGAAGATAAGTCGATGCACTTCGGGAGGAAGCGTTCGCTCATCAACATTGTCAGGTGGGCCTCAGCTCGGGCTGCAAGTTTCATCGAGCTTTTCCTCTGGCCCAGCCGGGCTTCCGCGCCACCGACCCGGAAGCCGCAAGCAGCCACAAGGTAGGGCTCTTTGACATCTTCGCCGGGTCAAAGGGCAGGTCTGGAATATGAACGTGGGGCGGCGGTGGCCATGGCTACTTCTTAGTGTAGCACACGTATTCCATAGCGAGTGTTACGGCATCTTCGTAACAGCCACGGCCCAGGCACATCCGCATCTTGGCAATCGGGAGGTCGTTGAAGCTGGGGTTCCAGCGGTAAGATGCGGGTTGTAGCCTCTTCGGTTCGTTTGATGTCCTGTTCGGGCTTCGTAGAACGGGCCTGTCATCAAGAGGTACTTGACCAGCGCCCGTTGTAGCGAGAAGGCGAACCCCATATCCCACCGTCGGCAAAAGCCTCCGTCCGTTTCCGCGGCGATCTCGCTTTTAAGTTAGTGATCTATGATCTGCGCCTGGCGAGGTTACCGGTTGCCCTTCCTAACAAAGGGACAATCCAATTGTCCGGTGAACAAAGACATATTCATGATCCCGCCAAACGATGGTGTCCCGGTGTGATGTAGCACTTGGGTTGAGATTTGAGTCAATTCGTAACATCTATGTGACCCATGCGGCGATATGCCGGAGCCCCGCAACACTTGGGTCGAAACCTGTCAATTCACCCTTCCTACGTTCCCCATTGTGCACTGTTTCGTCTTTTAATCGGACGGAGCCTTGATAAATGCCGTCAACCTTGCCAATCCCTGGGCTCAACTTATCAGCTTCGTCGGGAACTTGCAAACGCGCAGTGGCCGACAATTTCCTTGCTTTCCTTGCTATCTACCCATCAGGGGGCTTGCGGCAACCTAAAGGCCTAGGTAGGACGAGACAGTGGCAAGGGTCTCATGAGTAGAAGCTACTATTCGATTTCAGGCAGTGGATTTCTCAGTAGTGGATTGTTAATCCTCCCATTCTGCTGTATTATACCGCCCTAAATTACGGGTATAAATAGGGGGTTGAGGGCCTGGGATTTTGGAAGAGGCCAGAGTTCAAAGTAATCTCTTCTACGCTAGTACCTTTGCTTGAGCCTCTCGTGCTACGCTCGCCCTTCTTCACTCTGATGGAAACACCTTGACACTACTTAGCTGGCCAGACAGGCACCCCAAATCTACCATGCAGACACCGGCGCGGCAAATCCCTTCCGCTCCCTTACCATTCCCTTATCAGACGCCGCCGCGGCATGAACTCTAACCCCCCCCAACCACTCAACAACCTCCTTACTCCCTGCCAATCTAATCCCGTCACTTCCTACCACTTCACTTGCATCCGCCTCCGCCCCAAACAGCCAATCCGCCACCGGAAACGCCGTACTAACTCCCTGCTTCACAGCCCGAAAACCCCAAGGGACAAACAACCACGCCAACGCCCCCAAAGCACAACCAGCACCACCCCCTCAAGCACCACAAACGCAGCAACCAACCACTTATCAAACCTCAATTTCACCAGCGGTTTCACCGCCCCCGCTTTGGTGTAAAACTCGCCTGGCAAATCCGGGTTAAGAACCTGCCCTTTTACCTGGGTATTCCCGTAGTTGTTGGCATTGAACAGCCAAATGGGAAAGGCAAGGAGGGATCGAAAAGACTGGAGGATGACACCGTCGATGAAGGGGTCGGAGAGAGACGCTTGGTTGGACCGGAAGATCTCGAGGATGGAGGACGGGGCGGGGATGCCGGAGTGGGGGTAGTCGAGGAGCCAGGTGAGGGAGGAGCGGTAGGCGGAGAGGGAGGAGGTGTTGAAGGGGAAGGGGGTGGGTGCGGAGGTGGAGGAGAGGGAGAGGATGGTCAGGTTGGAGCGGGAGGTTAGGAGGGTGGTTGTGAGGGTGCAGATGGAGAGGGTGGTGGTGAGGTTGGGTTGGGGGCCGGTTGAGGAGGTGATGCAGGTGTTGTCGGAAATTCCGTTGTAGAGGAACAAGCCTAGATATGGGTGTCAGCGGTTGTCCACGGCGTTAGAAGTTGGAAGAGGGGGGGTGTTTGCCCGCGTGGAGGGCACCGTCGTTGGTCACGGACAGACAGAGCTCAGCAGCGATCAGGGTGTCGTTGGACCCGAAGAGCATGCAGTCATCGGTGGCGAAGCTCTTGGGTCCTGATCGACCCCGGAACTCAACTTGGACGGCGGGGACCTTCGGTATCCGCACTAGCTGGTAGTCGGGCATTCCGGACGGTGTCCAGGGCGCTGCCATACTCAGCCCACCGGACAAGATATAGGAAGCGCACTCGAGATCCCGGCCCGAATGCTGGCATTGAATAGGGTCCGCCACCGTAGAGAAAATATTATTGGTGATGAGATTGTGAACGACGGAAGAAAAGCCGTAGGGAACTGTTATGATGTTGTCGGCGTCGTGCCATTTTTCCAGGAACGGGGGAACATATGAGCTGGTGAATGGCCCAATTCCTGCCGTGACGTCGTACACTCTCGCGGTGTCGAACACGGTGATGAGAGAATTTCGTGCTGTTGAAGTGTTTCAGTGATCATCTCTGTCAGGTGGTGATTTGGAGATTATTACCGAACGGGAGCAATCCTCCAAGCCAAGGCAGCGTCGTGAGAAATAGCCTGAATAAGAAATAAGTGTCAGATTGAAGAATGAACACGCAATTGCCTCGAAAAACACACCGAAAGGCTGCCCAAATCCGCACGGTTTGTTCCGAACTGGGGCTCAGAATGACGCGGACGGTGCCCGAGAAAAGTGTGGTTGGTGATAGCGCGACGAGATCGATCAACTTAAGGCCCCCGACTGCGTGCATCCCACGCCAGTGCAGACGAGTGAAGGCGCTGTTGATGGCAGCGGTGGTAGTCGCGGTCAGCAGTCCCTGGAGGACGCGAACAATGAGAATGGTGGTCCCGACATCAGCGCTCAGCCACCAGCTCATCGGCTGCTGGTGATCCGACGAGAACTCGGCCCAGGCGGTGGCCAGGGTAATAAGTAGAATGACAACCAGCAACAACGAGGAAATGACGACCAAGCCGGCTTGGAGCACGAGGTCTTCCAGCGCCATCCGTAGTTGCTTCATCTTGCTGTGGGCCATAACAATCGCCTCAAATGACAGAGAAAGCCATGGTGCCAAAGCGAGAGAATTAAGATTCGAAGTCTAACGGTTATGAGTTCGTTGCCAGGCTAGAAAGGCTGAGGCTGCTTGCCGAACACATTCGTGGTCTGGCTCTGATAAGGCTCAATCAGCTCAGGCCTTTATCTCCGAAAGGCTGCAGAACTCTCCAATACCAAGGCAGCCTAACCCTGATTTGTCTTTGTTCGTACTACTTGATTTGAGGTGGCGCGCTGCCTGCTGGAATTATCGAGCGCCAGTTCGGCGTTCAGCGCTCACAACAGCAGCGGGCGTCTGTGCGGGCAGCGTAGACTGCCTTGCCTATGGCCAAGCCGAATTGAACCTCTGGGAGCCGAAGAGATACGAGCAGGAAGAAAAGACAGGAACAGTCATTGTCGTGCAGGTCATCAACACGGTACTAGACACGACCAGCTATTCTACCCTCGTAAACAATGTTCCGTCCGCCTACGTCCCTCCTCTTACGAACGAAGGCGGCACCAAGATCGCTAGTATTATATACGAGCATCGCGGTACTGTTAGCATAACTACTGTGTATGTCTTTCTGTCCACGACGCGTGCTCAAGCTGATGATGGACTGAACCCGCAGGGCGTATCCAACCCCCTTCCTCCACTGGGATGACTCCTACAGAATTGAGGGAGGATACGAACTCCAGGACTCATCAGGGTCCAAGAGCTGCGTAACAGGCGCGAATAAGACCTTCGTCGTCCCGTCCAATGCGCAGCCGCCGTGGCGCCCCAACGATCCGAATTGGGATGTGTCCAAGTATTTCGACCCCAAGGACCCTTTGGGGTGGGGGTACAGCTACAACGAGGAAACCAGGCACGGAGAGGCAGAGGCAATCATCGATATCATTGATTTGCTACCAGACGATAACCCAGCCATGCCTCACTCTGTTGTCAAGCATTGCACCATGGGTGCACTTGTTGCCCCAACGTTATTGAGGCAAACGCGAACTGGAGGGTCGTCGCTCACACCTCAGTTTTGTACGAAGGCGGCGATGGCTCGGCAAAGGACGGTGGCGCTGCAAAGGACGGCAGTGCCGCCCATCATACTGCTGATTCGGTGGAAGGGGTCGAGAATAGTCCTTCAGCAGACACGCGACTTGGCCAAGTCATCACTTTCAACGGGGGACATGGTGTTGCCAAGACAGCCGGGGGTGCATGGGAAACAGCGAACCAGCAGGTCGGCGCCCCGACTCCCTTGCCTACTAGGATCGTCCAAGGGCATGACGCGGCATCCACAACCGCATCCCAGTCCAGTGGGTCCGTTGCATACAAGCCTTTTCTTTTTCCGCTTTGGGCGCTGTTGTGGACGAGTTGCGTTGCTGGTCTTTGCGGTTCCCTATGAAATTTGCCGTTGCAGGTTTCAATTTCACGACCACTATAAGGCACAGGTATCAGATGCCCTCTCAAAGTCCTGTCTGGTGAGAATCCAGAGGAGAAATGTGTAGACGGGTATTTTCTGGGTAATGATAATAAAATATTACAGGACGTACGTATCTATCTGCCAGAGTTCGGCAGTGCGGCGAAGAGCGAGTGTCCGGATGGGAAAATAAGCAAACAAACAGTCTGGAAACAAGGGCTTTGTAGTCGTAGTCCTTGAGATTACAAGAGACAGTGTATCATTTGGGTCTCCCAAAACCCTCCTCCAAACAAAAGGACCATGGCAATCCAGTCATTCATTGAACAAAGACACTTACCCCTGACCAAACCACGCGGCGATCTCCCGACCTGCCGGAGCACGTGGATCCACGATGTATATCGAATCAGGAAGTCCGAGTCCGTGTCAAGGCGGTCCCTATGTCTGGCCTGATTTAACCGCTGCAACATCAATAAGAGCCGCTTCATATGGGCTACCCACCTTTTCGTCCCTGATTGCCGACCCCGCACTATGTGGCCTCTCGGGACGAAGCTGCAAGTTGCCAAGACAGGTAACTCTCAGATGAGGCGCATCGGGAAGGCTGAAGCAGCTGTAGCTCTCCAATCTACCCTTAATGGGACAGATGAAGAACAGACCTGGAAAGTACCGACAGGATGGGCTAGCTCATCCTCGAGCTAGAGATGAATACCGTGACATCTGGAGAGGGATGCATAGGCGCCAAATTGAACAGCCATCAAACTGGTTGACCCTAGGGGGCAGGCCAAGCTCCGCCAAGGTGGCATCCAAGAGATCCCAAGAAAATCTAAGATTTCGGAGAAATGGGAGCGTGCAGCGTCTTTTTTTAATAAGTCGAGAGAGTATCTGTTCATGACGAAGACGTCGAGCGCAATGGACGAGGTTAGAGACGAGTCGAATTTTTGGAACATGGCTGGAAAAGGTGACGGGGCGGTCGCTGACGGAGTAGTAGCCGATAACGGAGTAGTTATATGTCAGCCCTGTTATCCCCGTCTTTGGTTTTTGCTTGCTTGTGGTGTTGTGAGGAGTTGTTGACTTCGTTGTTGGCATTACGCCTCGGGCGCTTCTTCATTCCATCCATGTCCTTAGCCGCGCTATGCGATGCCATTAGGGTAAATTTAGCCATGGTGTGCGTTGAGTTGGTCGGGAAGGGTGGGTGGGCGGAAGGAAGGGGGCACTGAGAAGACTGGTGCTCCTCCGTCTCCTCAAGTAACGGTATCCGAGAAAAGCGGCGGCCACATCGGCTCCGTTTTCAAGATCTTCTGGAGGTGATATGCAGGGTTAGGGTTGATAGACCCAAAAAAGGACCACCCCACACAACCCCACCAAGAGCCCCACTTATGTGGAAACAGGATCACCGGTCGTAGGTGCAAAGTGTGCCGAATTTGGCAGCCCTGGAGTCTAGAAAATGGGATGATGAGTTCCGGAAAATGGGATGCATCTGACGCCAGAAAGACCGGCCACACGGACCTTAAAGATAACATTATTTCGTAATCCCAGGGTTAGGGTTAAATCCATAACGGATGTAGCTAAAACGGCAGCTCTTGGTACCGTTCTGGAGACGCTACTCCCAGATATATCTTTCATGAACGGGCTGGAGTCCAACGAATGGGATTGCGTGGAAAATGCGCGCCGAGCTGGCACAAGCCCCCCGCCAATGAGAGGCAGCCCCATCATTGCCTTGCGACGGTGACCAATCAATCTACATTTGTTGGTTGTTCATGCATCCATGCAGGCGCCAACCAAACCCCGGACACTCCTGCAAGTCGTTGGCTGCCGCGCGTGCTGCACGGGCTTTCCAGCGACAGCGCTGCTCACCTCCCATCCAGCACTCGGACAACAGCGTGAGTGTCTGTGTCGCTGTTTGGGGTGCCCTTTTTGGCAGGTTGGACCTGCCAATTTCGGCACCCCAAACCACCCTCGATAAGTACAGTTTTGGCGGGGCATATGTACCACTCGAAGTCTACTGCGCACACGCTGTACACTGACCCCGCACACAGCTGAAGCGTTGGTTCTCGGCGTGCGCCAGGATCCAGGGCTCCAGGCAGCCAGAGCAGAGAAGAATGGTATTTACGTCGGCCATGCCGCCGTGTCTCCTACGCTCTCTGCTTCGAGACGTGTTATTTAACGCGAGAGTGCACTTCAATCAGAGACGGTACAGACTTTATTCAGGATTCAGCGCCGCAGCCGAGCCAAACCTACGAGTTTTGTCCCTTGTCAGGTACTTGTAGGGCCCATTGTACCTCCCCACATGCACACGTACACTGATATCCCTCGCTCATCGGCACACGCGGCTGATGCTGCACTGTTGACAGCTCTCTCGTAATCCGCAAAAGGTTTAGGCGTATTAGGATGCACTCCGAGGGCCTCGGCTGGCCAAATGCCACCAGATTGGGCTGTACACGTGTAGCCAGGTGGGCTTGCAGCAAGCGCTAAGACCTAGCCATTGGGGTGCCCCGATTCCCAGCCCAGTGACCAGGAGAGCGGCTTATTCCGTCGTCCCACAGCAAACAGCTTTTGGGATGCTCAATGACCTGAACATCACGTTTCGCCATTGCAAACGCTGTCACAGAGCAGCGCCTCAAAATTTCGAAAGTTAATACTCTCCTGCCAGTCGTCCCGCTCCGCAATGCTGGCCGCCAAACCACTGCAGCTCCTCATCGGAGCCTACCTTGTTACATGTGTGGGCGCGGACGCCGGAGATGATTTCTCGAACAATCTGTTCACCGACCTAGCCCCGTATGTGACGTAGCTTGTCCGATCCGGCCCCGTATGCTGACCTACATCGCACCTAGACTGCTGGCGCTGTTTGGCGAGAGGGTCACTATGCAGTTCATGAGCCAATCCACAGGTTGGGCTGACAACATCATCTTTGCAATGGCACCGCTCGGCATCGTCACTGCCATCATCGGTGCTATCCGAGTCAGCGGCCCGTCATGGCTCAAGACTATCATTGGAAGGGCAAGGGAGAGCCGCGCCATTGCCGAGGCCGAGCTGATGTCCTCTACCTCCAAAGAAGTGTGCGAGCTCTGGAACGGCCAGGAGATTGTCAGAGTTATGGGAGAGGGACCAATACGAGAGTTCATCATCCTTTTGCCCGGGCCAAGTGGTCTGAAAGCTGGTCCATTAATCGATCAAGAAACATCAGTGGTGAAGCTGAGCAGACTGTCAAATGGGTGTCTCAAGAAACAGAGTTCGTATATCCCACCGTGGCCAACTATCTTATCACCTTCATAATCTAACACACCTCAGGAGAGTACAAATTTCGAGAGTACATGTCCGGTAATTGCTTTCGGCAACGCTGGAATTCTTCGAAAATTAAGAGAGAAGCCGATAAAGATGGTTCCCAGGAAGCTCCTCAGCCCCGTTCTGCCTCGAGGCCAAATCTCACTACCCCACACAACGGCAAGCGTTCTCCTAAAGACCCTGACCTAGAAAAGGCCACAACACCATGCCCTAGCACGCACGAAGTCCGTGCCCTAGAGCAGGAAGGCCCTCCGGTTGTCATTGTTCGGAATACAAAAGCCGATTCGCCCAACCTCACGCTCAACGTTCAGAGCCAGGTCAACAGGGGAGAGCTCTATGCAGTTGCCGCCTGCGGCATTGTCCTCCAGTTTGGCGTCCTCGTCTTCTCCGGCTTCGCCACCTACCATCCCACATTCAGATTCACATGGTTAAAGGAAGGAGAGCCTGTTGCAAACTACGCCTTCCCTTGCCACACCGTCGGTACGCTACTCCTAGTAGCTGGTATGCTAGCTTGTTCCTATATCGTTGAGAGTAGCACGAGGGAAGAGAGATACTACCCAGTTGGAAAGGAGGCCTACATCGTCTGGCTGCAAAGATCCGGCACCGTCAACGACCAAGCCTTCGAATCGTTTGCAGTCTTCCCTGCGGCGGCACAGGGCGTGATTACAACGTCTCAGCGAAGACGAGAGGGGGCGGCGGCAGGGACGGCGGGGACGGCAAGCCCGACGGTATCTCCAGGCATTCGGGAATTTGAAGTTCGGGAGGAGGTCATAGCCGTCACCGGCGCCTTCATCAGCCTCTGCGGCTTCGTTACGCAGTTCGTCGGTCTGCGCGGCATGCATTGGTCGGCGTCCATCGCCCAGCTTATCGCGATCGCCACCATGGTCGCTCTCAGAGCGTGGGTCCGCCGCGACCTTGCCAAACTTCCCAATTCCCTCCCTCTTGTTCCAGGACACGAAATAGACTGGCTAGCGACGACTCTTGTTGGAGACTCTACGGAAGTTCCTTGGCTGAGTTCCTTCGAGAAACCTCGGGCGACAGGCGATGACAGTTGGGACTGGAGGATTGTCGCGGTCCAGAACCCGGACAAGGTTTTAAGGCTGCAAACGAGCAAGTCATGCTCATCAACCCAGGACCAAGGTTCTCACCTCCCATCAAGAGCTGACAAGGTGATGATGATGCGAAGGAAGCTCGGCAAGCTAGCGGGCTGGCACGGGCCTGCATCTTCAGAAGCAATCTCCCTCGCTAGGGCTATTGAGATTGCAGCGGATGCTTTCCTCAACGAGCTCAAAGGAAGGTTCATGTGGTCTCTAGAGGTCTGCGGTGAGCCGGTCTATTTCCATTTGGAACGGGAAGACGCTGGGCCTTGGAAAGCGCAATCGGACGAGCTTGAAGCAGCCTTGTCACTATGGCTTTATTCCGTCAAACGCAGGGAACAAGCCCTGGAATGGGACGACGAAAACGCAAAGGTCGACGAGAAAAATCCAGAAGTCAACGGCAAAAATCTAAAAGTCGACGACGACGACGACGACGACGATGATGCGTGGTTGCGAGCAAAGGGGTCGCCGGCCAAGCCTTGCCTTCGCCTTTTAGGCTCGCACACAGCAGCTCTGCTGCGCGATCTTCGGTGGTGGGTACCCAATGGTGCTGCCAGAGTGATCCAAATAAACGATCTTGATCCAAAATATGACGGCACTGATGCTGAGGTGGAGGTACATCGAGTCACTGGGTTCGCATCTGACGCCGCGGCTGGTGTTCTGGACATAGATATATGCCACTATAAGCGGGGGTCCCCAGACCCACTTCAAGAGGGCGCTCCACTGGCGGTCGAGTCGTACAGCACCTTACCGATATTATTCACTCAGCACATATTCTCTGCCTTCATGTGGGCAGCAGCGAAAACTATGGGCGAAGCCATCCCGGGAGACACGGACCTTCGCCCTACGGAAAGTGACGGTGTTGGTGGTGACTCGAACTGGAAGTCATTCGCATTACATAACACCAAGCTCTCCAAAACAGCCCAAGACATCGAAAGCACCGGACTCGGAGGCCTAGAAGACATCTACCTAGCTATTGTCCCACCACTAAGCGCAACGGCGAAGCTTCCACGAGCTAACGCCATCATTGAATGGGCGCGAGAGCACGCGAGACCCCACGAGAAGCTTGGCCATTGGGAAGAGGCCGCCGACATATACTTGTGGCTTTTTGAGAAAGGGAAGACATACCCCAGCCGAAGCGACATCCTTATCAAGGCCACTGCCTTATTGTTGGAATGCTTGAGGGCGCTCACCAGTGCAGTCAAATTGAGGAAGGCCCAACAGTTTGCAGAGAGAGACATCGAGGGGCTAGAGAAACTTGTATCAAAGCTTCTCGAAAAGTTACGAGGCACCGATGTTGAGGATGTCTTGGAACGCCTCATGCGGCTATATCATTTACAGGGCCGCCCATGGGAATGCGAATTCATGCAGAATGCTCCTCCGCAGGCTGAGGACACGGCCCTCAAGCTCACAAAGTTGCACTTGGCTGCTCACCACGACCAGCTTTGGACTACTCGGCAGATCGAGAAAAATAGAGTCAGTGAAAAAGACATCCTCGACTGGACGCCATTGCACTATGCAGCCGCTAAGCCGTCTCTCCACGCCTTGCAAGTGCTCCTTACCTGCCGAGCTGATATTAATATTGGCGCACAAGATATCCGTGGACAGACACCACTGCATTGCGCTTGCCGGCATGACAATGTTTCAGCCGTGCAGAGTCTCCTGCGAGAAGGTGCGGAGATTAACATCCAGGATGCGGACGGGATAGCGCCGTTACATAATGTGGCCATCTGTGGCGGCAAGGATGTGATGCAGCTGTTAGTTGAAGCGGGGGCAGATGTGAATGTTGTAGATGGCCTGGGAAACACTCCTTTGCATTGGGCTGCATATGAGGGGCATACAGACCTGGTCAAGAAGCTTTTGGAGGTTGCAAACAAAACATTGCGCGATCATAACGGCAGAACTCCTCTGCACCTAGCAGCGATAGCCGGAGGGAGTAAGACAGCGAATCAAGAAACGGCCATCGTACGGCTCCTACTCGAAAAGGGGGCCGACAAGGAGGCGAAAGATCGAGATAGTGGGACACCACTACACCGGGCGGCTAGAGGAGGGCATGAGGCTATCGTACAGCTCCTACTCGAAAAGGGGGCCGATAAGGAGGCGAAAGATCGAGATAGTGGGACACCACTACACTGGGCGGCTGGAGGAGGGCATAAGGCTATCGTACAGCTCCTACTCGAAAAGGGGGCCGACAAGGAGGCGAAGGATGGAGGTAGTGGGACACCACTACACTGGGCGGCTGGAGGAGGGCATAAGGCTATCGTACAGCTCCTACTCGAAAAGGGGGCCGATAAGGAGGCGAAAGATCGAGAGGGTGAGACACCACTACACCGGGCGGCTAGAGGAGGGCATAAG
>Ga0247760_1001019_pt1 | contig 28215 bp, 29 predicted proteins | sample UWRJL171409R4_FD_179936 | JGI IMG/M metagenome (GOLD analysis project Ga0247760, IMG submission 179936) | Plant litter microbial communities from Arlington Agricultural Research Station in Wisconsin, United States - UWRJ-L171-409R-4 | ecosystem: Environmental > Terrestrial > Plant litter >... | reverse complement strand
GTAGAGGGGGGGGGGGGGGGCAACAAATGGAGAACGCCTCCTGCACGATGACCCCGGTCTCACGCGTTGTAAGCCCACGTATTGCCACAGCCGCTCCCAAGGCCTAGGCTATAGTGCAAGGAGACGTTCTCATCAAAGAAAAGGCGTCGGCTAGGGGCTTACATCTTCACTATTTCGAATCGCGGCAATAGTCGTGGCATCAAATGTTCCAGCGTAGGCGTTAAAGTCATCAAGGTTAAACACCTTCTCGACGCCGCCGGTATCGCGGCGTGAAAGGCTGCGGGCATGCACATCCCTCACCCAGTTCATGTGGGAGCCGGAATTGATATCGAGAACCGAGACACCCGGTTTTAGCGTGACGATGTACTTTCCAGGGAGGACTTGGGCCGCGCGGGTGTCGATCACAGGGGCGGCGAGGGCGATCCCCACAAAAAGAGTGAGATGCCGCAGGCTAACCATGGTTTTGGGTCAGACAGATCTGAGACTTTGTGGAGGAGATGGGGCTTGTGGGTGTGAGATCGTCGGGGTTGGTGGTATAAGTCCGTTTTGGGAAGGACTGGCGTATGCGCTGGTGTGTGTCTGAAGACAGGATGAGATACAGATAGCGTTCATCCCGAAGACAACATTGCAGGTTCCTCGACAACTTTATATCAATCAGCAGTACACCTCCGAACCAGACGGAAACCAACCTGTCAGTCCGCTCACGGCCCTTCCAAAGGCGAACGAACGGTCGTTGACCGGTCCCCCTCCTCGCCGTCGAGGTAGGTAGAGATCCGATGGAACGCTTCCATGCTACCGGTCAGCCTGACACCCTTCCTATCTCGCTGTCAGGCACAGCAGAACAGGGCAGGGCAGAGCACGAAACCCGGGTATCAAAAGGCATGGATGGCATTGCGTCAAAGGACCGCTGGCAACAATGACACGAGATCCCTCCGCGGTGGCTCATCCGACGTGTGTGTGCGTGCGAGCGCGATAACCTACCTCCAGCATGCGGTCCGTAGTCGGGTATGATTACCAGACAGGAAACGCAACGCCGGCCACACCCCTTTGCAGACAGACGACACATCTTCCCAGCTTCCCGATACAGTAACCCAAGCTGCGGCTGGGCAGAGGCAGGCAAGGATGGGATGGGATGGCATCGATAAGGGAGACTGCTCCCAGCATTTGATTCAACTCCCGAGGGATGCTAAGTTGCCCAAGAGCGTGTGTGTATATTTGGTGTGCGCGTGGACGTAGCCATGTTACAACGTCTCCTGCTCTGATAGAGTTGATATCGCTTTAGCTCACGCGACGTGTTTAAGGGGTAGGGCAGCAACGATGACAGATCGGGAGAAATCGCGTCTTGCTGAGACATCACGTCGGTCCAACATAGAAAAGCGCAGAGCCAATGCCACACAGCACATCAAAAATGATAAACCCCCTAGAAAAAGGGGCCACTGGCACGGGGGCAGCTTCCCTCTGACCAAACCCCCCAGTGCCCAGAGTCCTCTCCCCCCGGCCGCTGGGGGGAGGGGTGGGCACCCACTACGGCATATTCCCTCGGCGAAGCCACATCCCGGGTCACGACGACCAGTCCGGCGGTGGCGCGCAATCAATACCACATATTTGTAGCGGTCATAGCCCCCGGTGATATCGGTCACACAACGTCTAGAAGTCTGGTCCGCAATCTAACTGCATCTGTGGAATCCCCAGTGGAAGATGCGGTCGAAGGAATGCAGTCAAGGACGCCCGGTGAATCCTTTTTCAAAGAGTAACGCCTCGGCAGATGAGAATTGCAATGCGGCTTCGCGTGGGGGAAATTGCTTTGTATTGGTTGACTGCATTTCAGCACTCTAGTGCAGCGTCTCGAGAAATCAAAGAGAGATAACAGACAACGCCAATAGTCCCCAATAGACAGAGACATTAGAAAATGGGGGAATGATGATGTGAGCAGCAGCGAGTGGGGCAAGGGCCACGGAAGGGCGGGGGCTCGGGCACCAGTCAACCAGGTTTCGGTGCTCGCTGGTGGAAAGGAGTCTAGTCAGTAGATTGAGGTAGTCTTTTTAATATAAGAGAAATCACCGAATATATGAACTGGCAACTCCGCTGGCGGTCTGCCCACAAAACACCGGACAAATGACCTCGCCAATCTACTCGCGTGTGTGCGGTCACGGCCTGAGCATTACTGAAGCGAGCCAGACAAGCTCAAACGGGACGGGGTCAAGAGGCTCTTGTCGTTGCAACTGTTGTAACAACTGCGTGGATGAGGTCACCCCCCCCGGACCCCCTTCCATTGGAGGACGGGAATCGCGGCGAACGGTGCAAATGCGGTGTTCCGGTGATGTGGGGAGGCCACCGCCGGGCGCCGCATGGTTACTACGCTTCTGTCATCGCACACGTCACGGCAACCGGTGAGGGCACGGCTGTGCTGTAATCCGAGTCCGCCAAGGCCTCGCGTCCTTCCCTTCCCGGGCAGGAGTTACAGTGCTGCCTGCCTGCGGCTCAGCGTAGGGCGCACATCCCGCACGACGGCAAGAATACGGACCCGCGTGGGATCCGAGCGAACACTTAGTTTGTGCTGTGAGCGCTGCCTACGGCCCAGGCTCGTCATCCGATTCCCGGGAGGATCTTGGACGGCGGACCGAGTGTCGCTTATCTGCGCCGCCACCGGGCAGACAGGAGGCGCTCCGGTCGCCTAAATTAATATCAAGCCGGCGTAATGGGGCCACTCCCAGCGCTCTCAGGCCCGGTGGGATCCAGAATAGAAACCACGAGGAAACCTTAGCATGAGTGCGTCTGCGAAGAGGGAATTGCAGCGGCAGGAGACGCTCAACACATACCTTGGCACAAATGCTGAGCGGAAACATTGATTCCTTGCTCGTCCGGCGTTGCACAACAGAGAACCTGGGGCGAATCATGCTTGTCCACATACATATCTAATACTTCCCTAATCTCTGCTGACGTTTTCTTGCTAGGATGCCAGGTCCTGCAAGAGGTCGAGCATCTCTGGCTGATCGCGGCGTATTTCCAGAGGGCTGTTGTTCCTCCTCTCCGCGAAGAGAATGTCGCCCTTGAAGTAGACCAATACTCCTCCCTTTCCATCACCACGCGCCGTGATCCGGTACATGGGACCCTCGGCGTGGACCTTCTTGCGTTCTGGGATGAACTGCAGGTCATTCTCCTGGCACCAATCCTCCATGGCATGTCTGAAAGTGACCTCCTCTGCTTGCTTGGCCGGTGCGGGCTGCGGTACGGGCTGGTGGCGGTGCTTCTGCTCCTTGTCACGAGAGGGAAGCTTCGAGGTCCGGAGCGCAGGCCCTCTCTCGGGGGCTTGTAGCTCCTCCTTGGCCCGGTCGCCGAGGTCGAGAGCTCGGTCGATGAGGTTAGTACCCTTCTTGAACTCGGCATCAATAGACGGTAGTGCCTTGATCTCGTCAGGGAAGACAGACTCCTGCCACCACTCAAACCACTGGCCAATCTCGCCGTAATCTGCATCATCAAGGAGAAGCCACTGGTGGAGTGCGGTGTGCCACATTGGGAAGATCTCCGCCACGACCACCTCGCCGATCATCGACGGCGAGAGAACCTCAAGCCACTTGAGTAGGCCCTCGAGCATGTCCATGTAGGGCTCTTGGTCTTGGGGCACCACGCGAAAGTTTGCCTTCAAGTAGCGCGCCATGCTGGGCAAGACATGGTTCATGACAAGCGGCGCCCACTGGTCGCGGCTCTTGCTTGGGCGAAGGACTTCCTTCCATTTCTTGAAGCCGGGGATGACGCCGTTGTCAAACTCCCACGCGTCGATGAGCTGGCGGAACTTCCGCTTCACGTCAGCGACGAGGCCAGTCGAGCTCTTTGGATCGAGATGAGTGGGAGGGAGATACGGTAACCACGGGAATATCCAGACGTGTGGGACATTGCGGTCACTCTTTCTCTTTGGCTGCCACTTCTGCACAGCCTCGTCCAGTTTGCGAACGATGTCCTGCTCCAACAGTTGCGTGCGGACAAAGCCCGGCATGAGCTTGTCCCATGCCTCAAACACAGCAATCATCTGGTCGGGGTCCCTTACGCTCCACTCTCGAACGGCGGACGCCACCGCCGGGAGCCACAGCTTGAACATGAGGGTCTCCCAGGGGGTCGCGGTTGCCTTGCGGTGGGCCTTCTTGGTCGGTTGGTCGAGGCCTAGTAGGCCGCGAATCGAGTTGAGGCCGTCGACGAAACGGGGCTTGGGTTCTTTTAACGGGTCCCAGTATCGGAGGAAGTCTTTGAAGGTAGGATGAATAGCCGCAACCGCGAGCGAGGACAGCTCCTCTTTGATCTGGGGGAGCATGGCATCCGAAACAGCGGTGTTGGCGTCCTTCAGCCCGGAGATGATGCGGCCGAGCTTCCACGCCAGGTTTGCCCCCTCATCCAACTCACCACTCTCGACCGGCTCCATCAATGCTTCGCACGCAGTTGTTACCGACTGGTTGCCCCGCAAGCTTGCCGCCAGCTCCTCCAAGTCCTGTTTTTCCTGCTGGAGCTGCAGCTCCAGATATGCCTTGCGCTCCTGCAGGCTCTGCCATTCCTCAAGAACAGCCATCAAGTCGTTCTGGGCGCGCCGAACCAGCTTTCGCGATTCGGTAGCTTCGACAGACTCAACTGGGGCGTTGGCTCCGGTGGGCGTCATCAGCCCTGATGAGGTTGTCAACATCTTCTTCCCTGGCCCTGTCAAATCCAATATCGGGGTGAAGGCGTCGGGGATGTTGAGCCCGGGGGCTACCTTCTTCACTTCGTCGATGGTGAGATATTTGGGCTTCTGCCGACGAGGCGTGCTGGCACCGCTTCCGGGGGTACTGCTGAGACCCCCAGCCAGGGTCTTCTTCCTGCGTGCGGCCCTCTTCTTCCTCTCGTCGTCAGAGTCTTCCAGAGTCTCGCCACGGAGACGGGCCTGCCGCTTCTCCTCCTGCCGCTCCTGCTCCGTCTTCTCCCTGACGGCGCCCAGGCCGGCCTTCTGCGGCCGTAGATTTGCCTCGATGATGACGTTTCGACCTTGTTCTTCCTTTCCCAAACCCTTTCCTTGGACGTAGCCCATCTTGGCCATCATCCGCGCACCAAAGGAGCCAGCATTAATCTTTGTCTTGCCTCCTTTGGTCTGCGAAAAGGCGCTAGGCATCACAGCGCGGGGGGTGGTTGGCTCGTCATCCTCGACTAGCAGCGTAGGTATCTGAGCAGAGCTCGGCATGAAACCAGGCCCAAGAGGATTACTCGGACCGACGGACGACTTGACGAAGGGTTTCTGGGAGTGGGAGTCTTTGACAGCCTTGTGTTTGAGCGTAGGCGGCACCCAGCCCAGGCCCTGGGCAGCAGCGCCAGCAGTGGCGCCGGCTCCAAAGCCGAGACCACGACCTCCGAAGCCAAGCCCGACGCCGCCAGTATCCTCATCATCCTCATCCGCGTCATCGCCACCAGGTATCATCGCTCGCATGGTTGGTCGCGCATCGCCATTATCATCCTCATCATCCTCATCGGACTCCGCCGCGGCGGCCTGCGCAGCAGACGACACAAAGCTCACGCCTTTTGTCCGGAGATTCTTGCGCTTCCACCTCCCGCCTGGGCCATCATCATCCTCGCTCTCCGAGCCAAATATGCCTAGTGCCGCGCTCTCCTTCGCATCGCGGCCGGTCCGTCTTCGCTTCCGGGGATTATGGTTGGCAAACTCGCTCTCGTGGTCCGGATTGCGCGACGGCATCAAGTATTCGTCATCGTCATCGCCATCGTCCTCCGACGACGAGTACTCGGCGGCACTCGTCTTGGATATCTTCTTTGGGTCGAACCGCACCTCATCGAGGCGTGCCATGGTGCGTAGTAGAGGGGGGGGCGCGCGCGATGGGGGAGTGCAGTCGAGTTAATGTGGAAGTCCGGTGTTTCCCATCGGTGCTCCGGATCTCAAAAAGAGTGGAGCTCTGGGTCTGGGGAAAATTCTCCGAGGTTTAAGCGCGCTTGTTGGTTTCTTATCTTATCGTTAAGCGCGGCCATGAACAGGGGGGTTCGCGGATTTGGCAGGTGCGGGACCGTTAAACTGCTCGGGACCGACGGGACCGAAGAGACCCGGCTCGATCCCGACAGTGCAAAAAGCCGTTGACCCCGCGAAATGCACGTAGCGGGATTTGTTGAAACAGGGGTCTAGGAAGATAGACGAACGAAAACTACCGAGATGCAGCAGAAGACACGTCAATTTATCGCGCAGCGAGAGCGGACGAGAAGCGAGATCTAGAACGGAACGCCAAAGGAGCCTCCAAAAAAGCCCTTAACGTTACCTGCATGGCTGATCGGTCCAGACTAACACAGGTTACGCGTTCATTGGAATGCAGTTCATATCACGTCGATATTGAAGCGGCGAGAAATGTGTTTGTTGGCATCAATCTGATTTCCAACTATCTACCTAAAGTGTGGTGGGGGTATCTTAAAAGTTCTAAACGATGGAAAACGAAGTACCCAAGTAGGTGTGAAAAGTTTTGGACCCGACCCATTCCTCCCAATGTGTCCAAATTGCCTCAAGAAGCAGAAAAATCATCCCAGATGACAGAACGCGGAAAACCAGTCCCGGCGCCCACTGTGGGGGCGCTCTAGCATGTAATCGCTCGTACACTGACAAACACGTCCCGCTGCTTGACGCTCACTTCCCCGCCAATGTTGAATCGGGGCCCCCTTGGTAACCTGAGCTCGAGGAATTGGCTGCAAATGCTCTTGACCTGTTCCTCGTAGCTCGTGAATTTGAAACCGAATGTCTCCTCCGTCAAACTGGTGTCAACCGGTAGATGTGTCGTCCTGACGCTGCCGCCCATCACGAGCATCTTGTTCTTGATGGCCTCGGGGAAACACCTCCGAGCAATCTCGCGGGCGTCGTTCCACCGCGACGACTGGCTGAGGATGTAGCTCTGGTTGCCGAATACTGAGGGGTCGAGCGACATGATGTGCGCCCTGGCGACGTCCTCTGCGTAAACTGTAGTGCCTGCATAGGGGCCAAATCGCTTGCCGAGGAGGAGGGCGAGCACCACCGAGTTTGTGCCTTGCATTGCTTGACCAGGTGTCGTGGCTGTGTCGTTGCGCCCTAATACGAAACCTGGATGCAAGTACACGGCGTCGAAGGCTGGGCGCTCCCGTGCCATCCACGCCTCGGCGTGGTGGAGCGAGGCGACCTTTGATGCGGCGTAGGCGGCAAAGGTGTCTTTGTACGGCCCGGGCACAAAGGGGATGCGGTCGTTCGGGCTGACCGGCTTGAGCGGGCTGCGCTTTGTGATCCCCTCCATCTCGTTGTAGGGAACAAGGGCGACGATGGAGCTGGTGATGACAACGCGCCGTACTGTACCGACCATGTTGGCCGCCTCAAGCAGGTTGAGCGTGCCCTGTACTGCTGGCCGGATGAAGAACTCGTCGTGTCGATCTGCTGGTACGCTGTCGCCTGTTGCTAGAGGTGACGCGATGTGGATGATGTGTGTTACTCCGTCGACGGCATGGTCATACGCTCCCGGCGTGCTAATATCTGGCACGATGGTGAAGGTGAGGCGCGCCCCAGGGTTCAGCGCCCTTATTTGCGGCCGTGAGAGAACGGCCGCAATCTTTGCCTCTGACCGAACAGCCGCCCGTACGTGGTAACCCGACTCGAGAAGGTGGAGGAGGGTGCAGGACCCAACATGGCCGGTAGCACCGGTGATCAGGACGAGATCTCGCGAGAACCTCATCCTGAGAGTGGTGAGGTGTGGTGTAAGTGTTGCTGGTGTTGTTTGCGTCGTACTTCGATGCGTGGTGCCGATCGATGTATTGTTGTGTCTTGTTGTGATCGTGTTGTGGTTTGGTGTAAACTCTTTCTTGCTGGATCGAGAGAGAAGAGTGTGTGATATGCAGATGCTGGTCTGGATCTCAAGCACACACACCAACAGGGTGGTCTCGAGAGATATATGGGATAGGAACCCCCCTCGAAGGCGGGCGAGCAGGGTGTGAGGGCGCCAAGCGGGGCACCCGGTTCGGCTCCTGGGCGTGCTGGGGTTCAGGGGGGGGCGGCGCCACCACACACCACCTGCCTGACTCCCTGGTTCGTCGAAAGCGGCGAATTTTTGCCTCTGAGGCCGTGGTGGGGTCGGGATCCGCGATTGGCAGAACGCCCGAGCCTCCGCCAAAATGCTGGCAGCTGAGCATGTTGACTACGTAGTGCTGTGTCAATGACTGGGCGCCAGCGGGTGCGCCGTCTATTGCCGGCGCGCCTGCAATTCGCACTAGAATCGCGCGAGCCAACCTCTCACCTTCCAGTGTGTTTTCCTTTTGCTTCCGCTTCTGGCGTCCTCCCGCTCGGCTCGGGGTCTGCTGGCTAGCTAGCTACCTACCTGACTCGGGGCTAAACGCGGTTCCAGGTTTGATTGAGGGTGCTGCCCTGGCGACGTCGTAGGTGGCACGCTGGAATGGCACGAATGGCTGGCTGAGTGTCTCCATAAAATGATGGATAGGTGCATCGATGTGCAATCAACCAAAACGCCTTCGCGCCTAGGTAGGGAATCTCGGCTCCCGCTGCGCTGCTACGGTTTCCTCGGCCACACACTGCTGCTCACGAGGGTTGGCACGGTTGGTAGTGGGTGTGCGTTTACCCACTTTACGGCCCCGCCTTCCTAACTGGTCGAACATCTGTCCACATGAGAAGGTACCTTCGACCGACTAGTCGTCCCCAACAACGTGCGTTATGCCAAATTCCAGCTGACTGCATGTCTCTTGGTTCTGCCACCCAATTGACGGCAAACCTGTCAGCTGGTGCAAAGGACCCAGAAGCAACTGTCGTCACAGCTAAGCGGCTTGCACTCTTCCAACCGTTTCGTGACTGGTCCTGAAAGTCGGAGGGACGCGTTTACGCTTTCAGGCTGAGCACCTGACCAAGCAGCAAGGGATTCGCGCCCCCGGCAACAAAGGCGGTCGCGCGCGGCGGGCTCTCGGGCGGGTTGATCAGTGGGCAATCGGAAGCGGACGGGAGCTCGCATCGGCGTCTTCACCCGCCGACGTCCGCTCTCGCAAGACATGGGCAGCGAGAGACCTGGCTGGGCGTTCCAGTGTGAGACCAGCTTTTGCGCGGCAATCCGCGTCATCGACCTCAGCCGGCCAGTGATGCAAACAGGAGGACGACGGGGCCCCCTGCACGTTCAAGCACGTTCTGCGCGGCAGAGGGGCAAAAAGGGAAGCCGGGCCAAAAAGGTCGGGGTTCGGCCGAGAGAGCACCTCGAGGGGACTCAGACCGACTGCCAGACACGCCAGACAGCCTCTACTGCACAGGAGACGCCTAAGACGCTGGGGGTCGCACACAAGTTCAGCCAGGGTTGCAGCTCCTACCCCTCACTCCCCCATGTTTCGAATTCTGCGGTGCTCTGAGTACATGGGGCGTGGACGCCGTGAGCCTGTGAGGGGTAAAAACTCGACGGCGGCAAGAAGCGGCCACCCACGCAGTTTGTTGATTGATTGCTTGATTGCTCCCCCAACAGTCTTGGCTGCTGTGCCCATGTGACCGTGCCTGGTTCTATGCCATTAATCGTGAGAGCCCTTCGAGGCCCAGTCAGGTAGCGTAGGGCCCAGCAAGGCCTTACGAACCAACAAGGCTGTCTTCGCACATTGAAGCTCACACACCTTTCGCTCGGTTGGGCCCCCGCCCCATTGGATTTGGAAGCAAGCGCAAACGCGCGTAAAATATGGATGCACCACCCAACAGGCAATCGTGGGGAGCGTGTGGGAGCGATGGGGGCGGAAAAGGGCCTGGGCAGCAGCGTCAGAAGGTGTGGGCGAACTGAGCAGCCAGTCAGGGCCCTTTTTCCTCCCTGCATGTTCAGGAATTGGCGCCAGGCCGCGCAACCACCTGGGACAGACGGTCAGTGACGGCTCCTCGGTTCCTTGGCCCCAGCCCAGCGCTCATCATTCGCACCGCAACCAGGTGCGGGCACTGCGGGCTCGCGAGCCCCTCCTTCGCCTCGGGTCCGAGGCGGCCACCCGCAGAAAAAGGGCCAGGGCAGGCAATCGAAACCGTTTCAATCTGCAATCTGCCCAATCGGGACGCCCTCTCCCCAGCGTACCCAGACGTCAATCCCACCGATAAATTCGCGAGCTTGATGGGCATGACAATCCTTCATCTCCCGCATAGAAATTGAGCATTTCAATCTCATGCCTCGCAGATCGCCTGAGATCGCGCCACATGATTTTCTGGCTTGTGGCAACGCTGATATATTTCAACCATGGTCGCACCCCGTCGTCGCTGATGATCGAGTCGCATCGCGGGCTCGGACTGGACGAGCGCTAGGAATCAAACCTTCCGCGGCTTGTGTAGCGCCGGCTAGAGTCTTGGCTAGTATGTCGCAAAGTGAGTGCGTGCTGCGCTGCACCCCCCGTCAGGCGCATCACGGGCGACAATAGGCTTTCACAGGCGAGACGAGCCGTCAGACTGCCATATTGAGGGGATGTTGCCTGTGCAGCACATGCCTCGCATTCTAGGGCGACGCCTCGCATTTCTAGCAGGTAGGTAGCGAAAGGAGCAGCCATGGAACTCGTGACACAGGACCAGACTCTCAGTAGCGTCGTGATGGTGCGCTGCGACAAGAGGGCGCGAGTGCGTTCGGTTCTTGCAGCCAGGCAGATATTCGACATCATTCGGGCAGTCCAATCAACGGGTGGCAAATGATTGGCGATTAGCCCCAACTTGCCAACTTGGCGCCAGACATGTCGGATCCATCGTGCCATTTGTGTGCGCCTGTTGGAAAGCTAAAATCATCTAAATGGCACACATCAGACGGTTACAGGCACATGGTGGTCAGGGCCCGACACCATGATTTCCATGGCTGCGGGAATATCGGAGCCTGATGATGACTGCGTGTTTTTCGAGTCGTATCGATACGCAACGCCTCAATCTATCAAGGCAGTCACTCAAATTATCTACGTCAGTTGGGGCGAAAAGCTTCTTTTGGGATCAGCAATGGGACACACACCTCATCTCCATGTAGTTTCCAGAAGGCGGCGACTTACTAACGACCGTGGCCACACGTGCATTTGTGAATTGCCTAATCGAGCCTCGGCGCTGATTCCGAAAGGGAGGAACGACGAGCGACAAATGCGGCTTACACTGATGCTAGTGCTGACATGGCCTCGGTTATCTGGGTGGTCGGGGTCCCGGTACCAGCGGTCCCAGTTGCCGTTACAGTTTACTGTTCCATTAACTCCATCCTTGCCGCCGACGATGCCACGCAGAAGGCAATTCGAAATCCTTCTCGTGCCTGGGTAAGAGCGAGACCCATGCTGGGCGACGTCGCCATCGCCAGCGGCGATAATCTCCTTTCGATCTTAGCCGGACCGGTCGGAGAGGAGCGTTTGATGCTGTCGCCTACGCACTGCGTATATGGCAACACGTCGCAGCTCTTGGCGTCCACCAGCACCTTACCTCGGAGGTGAGGAAAGACAAGTCCTGCATCCGGATCCGGCTCGGTCTCGGATCATGTGGAGCGACGTCGGCCGTAAATTTGTCGCAGCTGGGCCCCTGCGCCAACGGTCCGCGTCGTGGCGTTGGTCGCACAGCTTTTGCTTGCCGTCGGTTTGTATCACGGTGAGCAACTCGCCGGGACTGTACGCAGTAGATAAGTCTGTCCCACCTGAAGCGGCAGCGTGCCTGGCGCGCCGTCGGGTGCCCTGCGATTCCCCTCGCAGAGACAGTTTTACCTCATCGAGGCATCAAGCATCAAGCATCGGCGCCCGAGACGACGTGGACGGTATGTGACCTGGCCAACCCGAGCAGGCCACGCCAGTTTAGCAGGATGCGGCGCCGTGGGAATCCTCTGGCTGCCGTGCGCCCCGTATAGGTGGTAGCGCCCACTCCCGAGGCTCGCCAAGTCGACGACAATGCGAACAAGGTGAGCAACGTTGCCGAAGTAGGTAATTGCTTCGCGATGAGTAACGGTGTGTGGGTGGGCTCGCTCTTCCACGCACAACTCGCAAGTGAGCAAGGCAGCTCTTAGCCTTTGTTTGCGACGACCTGATTAGATGAGTCGCCAAACAGGATGGTGTGAATGGTGAGCCTGTACGCGCTGACCTGTCGCGTCGTCGAGATGCCCCCCCTTCTCTTACTCTTGATGCGTCACAAAAAGCGCACTAGTTTCATTCGTCGCCGGGACCAATTGGGTGCGTACCGCACATGCTGAAAGCGGCCGCGATTTATCAAAATCTCACCGCATGCTATCAACCCAAGGCATAGGCCGGAGTGTATTGCATGACCTACCCCCTACCCCCCCTGAAAGATCAGGTTCGACATACTGAACTCGCCTGGGAATGGCAGATCCGACCTGGTATACATTAGCTTCTCTGCGCCATCGTCAACACGCCAACGATGAGCCAGCTGAGCTCTCTTCGAGTGCGATGTCACGTAGTGCCCGGCCAACCAGAGATGATGGTGTCGTCTCCCGCCGTATATTACTCACCAACCTCGCCGCCGATGTTCCAGCCGATGACTGATATGCGCTAGCGTTCTTACCATGCGAAGAACCGCACATCTGCCACGGTAAGCCGGCCGGTCAGCCTTGAAAATCAAATGAAACTCGGTGGACTCTTCAGCTTTGGGCGCCCAGTCGAGCATGGCCAGGAATCCCATGCGGCCCGCCTGGCCGGGCACCTCAGCCGCTGGCGGGGTGTGAGACATGCGTATTGCGTTGCTACCGAGATCCCGCAACATGTCTAACTGCTGCCCGGGTGCCCGCAGGTTGAGAATGTCGTGCTCCGCGTGCCCAAATCATGGTGCTGGATCACCTTGATAGAGGCGCTCGAGAATGACAAGCACCCCCCTTGTTTGTAAACATTGAGCGCTCACCAGCGAGTAAATGCCGAAGTGTGTCTCACGCGCCTCGATGATCGCAGCTCGCGTACCATGACCACTCACGTATCAAGCGGTTGCTGAGGCGCTCAATAAGGCTCTAATGGCTGGGAAATATTGACTGTTGCTGACGCTTGGCGTTCCCCTTCAGACACCTCCTCTCCTTGCTTCTAGGATGTGTGGTTTGGTGACCTGGATAAAAGTTCGGTTACGCCTTCCACTCTCCATTCGCTGGCGTTCCGAGGTACTTTGAAATCTAACAATATCCCATCATCTACTTCCTATATATATCAGAGTAGCTTTGGAGGAGAGTGGGAGCCGTGTTGACCTTTCGACAACTTTTCACGACAACCACGACAACTGCCGTCCCTTAACTTCAAGGATCTGGTTCAATTCCAGACTGAGTCTTTTATTTTTGGTGCTTCTCACAAATGCTTTGCGAGGGACACATTCCCTTGAACTGGGACATCTTGTTCTGGCCTGCACTGTCATTCCCGTCAATACCTAGGTCAGTACAGAAGCGTCTGACCTAAGCAAAACATGTTTTCTCGTCCCGTCCCGTCCCCGTTCTCACCTTCTCCTGTTTATCGACGACTGTATTCAGCCCACTGTCTTTCTGTTCTGTTAAAGCTATAAAATGCCGATTTGCACCGTAGCATTTGACAAATGATTGCGGTTTAATTTTGCAAGGTATTGGCCTATGTGAAAGTGTTTTGAAGGAACCCTTGAACACCTTACATGAAAATAACAAGGCTTAGATTATTACATAAAAGACCTTAACTTGCTGATTCACAGGCCTTATTTATATCTTCAAAGGCTTACCTATATTGCGAGAGGTCTCATTCACATCGTGGGGCGCCTATGTTGCATTATTGTAGGCCGCTAGTGAATGCAGGACGGCCTTTTTCAAATGCAATGAGGCCTGCTGTAAGAGTAGTGATGAGCTTCGACATTAGCGGTAGGGTGCACCAATGCCTGACGATGTCCACTCGATGCCCGCTACAGCTTGATGCCGCTACTTGAGGCCCCATCGGCGGCGCCCACACCTCTTGTTGCCGCATGATGACTGTCCGTAAATGGACGTCGACTTTGAATCGAGTGAGCGAGAAGCCGCGTTCCTATCCGGCTTACCTGCCGACAACTCTGCCATGTCGCCAACCACTTTCTCCGACCGATAGTCGCCGTCTCTCTAGGCCGTGAGTCGCTGGCCAACCTGGAGGCCACAGAAGTCATGTTTGAGGACCTCATCCTCTGTGAGGGACTGGGAGCCCCGCTTCCCACCATCGAGTTCTGCAACAACCTTAACATCGGCCCGTTTGAGCTCCTGCATCGGTCTCGATTTCTGCTCCAACAGGAGCCAGTGTTGTGGGATGTTGCCCCTCTGGGGTGCAGCCGCGCCTTCTTCCACACCTTTAGACATATACGTTCTCCTGACCTAATTCCCTGCCTTCGCGAGGGATGGCCTCGTATCTGTGTCGAACTTGTCATCTTATGTTCACTCAGTGACAGAATCAGAGAGTAGGGCGAAGAATGTCTTGACCACTCGCATGTTAGAATTCCAGGACTGTAGTACAGAGCCGTGCACCCCATCCGCGTGGTAGAAACCCCAAGAAAAAGGAAAGACAAAAAGGGAAAACCGAAACCAAACTCCTGACAATGCTCCTTCTCCTCTTTCCTGCCCCTGCTTCCTCCCCCTAGTCCCATTCTGATGGTGGCATGGCGGTCGAGACCCAATGTCCACCGCCCTCCACTTGCGCCTACGATTCGAAGTGGTTCTCGGTCAAAACCAGGTCGGGTCGTGCCACGCCATCAACGAGAAGCCCGATGGTCAAATACCCAAACTCTTGATCCGGGCAAAACCTCAGAGACAGCCTCCAATTCTGCAAAGCCGGATCCGACGCCCAAGTGAAGGTGATATATTTGCTTTCGATGTTGCCCGTTGCGCAATGCACGACAAGCGAGCGTCGGCCCAGGGAAACTTCCATGGCGAGACTCAGATCAAGAATTTGACATGTAGTGTGGTGAGTTTGGATGGGTTGTCCCTGTTTTCGGCACCCAGTTAGCTCCGCAAATTCAGATATCGTGCAATGCATTCACGTGCTGGGAGATGTTTCTGTCAAATACGAACCTCTATGGCCAAAGTGATGTTGCTGGCGCCTCGGAATTTGACAAAGAAGTGAGCGGGTGAGGTTCGTTGCACCAGGATGTTGGCTCTGTTGCGATTCCGGATGAGGTCGAGCGCAGAATGAGTGGCGGCGCCATTGGCAACTGCGAGCCATCTATAGCATCCACGAGTTAGTATGAGGTAGGACCGACCCATTGGGGGTTAGTTCGGATTCGTTGCGGGGATCCAGGGAACAGTGTCTTGCCTGAAGGTTGCTAATAGTTGGGTGGCCCAGCAGGGATAGGAAGGCCGCCTCTTGCTCCGAGACGTACGACGTGGAGATTGGTGAGCCAGGTGCCAATGCTTGGATGTTGATTGCCTCAACAGCTTCCTTCATACGTTTGCGGTCATCATGTCCCCAGCTCGCGGGAAAGGTGAAAGCAATATTGAACCGGATCTGGGCCTGATCCACCAATGGCACCAAGCTCCGCAGGTCCTTCAGCGGCTGGCGCAGCAGGGCGTGCAGAAAGATGGATGTCATTTTCTTGACTGTCATGGGGGCCCAAGCCCTGGAGGCCTCCTCAAAAATGGAGCTGGCGAACTCTCCTCGGGGTTGCTCGTCTGCGTGGAGGAGAGCCAGCTTGAACCACTTGAGCGACGCTGGGTCTGAATGGTTGGGTTGCAGGATGGCTGTGCCGTCACTATCCATCACAAAGGCGGTGGCCACCTGGTAGCCGTCATTGTCGTCGATTTCGTCCAAAATTCTGAATGGTAGTAGAGGGGAAAAGGGTGTCGGCCCGCTCTGGAGCATGCTTGCGGATACCGCAGAGAAGCTGGTCCGTCCCAACGACAGGCGTTAGCTTAGCGAGACCCTGCCGCTGCTGCAACGCAAAGAAAGGCGTCTTCTACCTACCTTGATCCAAAGTCAACGCCGACAAAGAATTGGGTCATTTCCATAGTTGCACTAAGTACCATGTGGAGAGAGGCGATGATTTGTGGATGGAAGTGATGGGTCCACGAGAGAGTGGTTATGGCCAGGGGTTGAAGTAATTAATAGTGTTTGCTGATCGGCCTAACTTGCTCACCAAGGCTATATGGTGGCAGGAAACACCGCTAGCTTTATACAAAAACATTCCCTCACCCTCGTGCCCGAATTTAGGACGGAGAATCTTCCAGCTCTTGCTCATTGGCCAACTCGAGACACAGACACCAAAGGGGCAGAAGGTTCAATAGCTCGCTAGCCTGTTCTACTTTGCTTAGGTAGTGTTTCTAAGAGAAACCAGAACATGTCGCCGCCCATCCCCATGCTACTAGGCACATTCCAGCCCTTCTAATAACCAAGATACCTCTGCGTCTGTTCTTTGTTTCCTTTGTCGGCTATAGTCTACCGCGGGCCGGTCGGCCACTTTGCTTTGACTCAGCCCAAAACGCTTTGTTGGGGGAGAAGACGCCGTATGCGGCGGGAGCGGCGCCTGACACACAAAGGCAGTTCAGTACAAAGGACTGACGCAGGCTGCAGAGGGAAAATAAAAACGCAAATTGCATAACTTGCCTACCCATCAACTTCGGAGAGCTTTTCAGTCAGTTATTTCGGAACCACCCACAACTGAGAAAGTCGACAGCACACGCGGGCAATACAATGACCAGCAACAACGCGCTTCAGGTCAACGAAGGCTTGCAGGGGGACCCGCCGTACCTCACCAGAAAGGATGTGAAAGAGGACGAAGACTATGCGAAAATTGTCGCCGTATTGCCAAGCTCTCTTATGGGCGACCCCCCACCTCCTCTCGGCTTGTTTGAGGAGTGGAAACAGTTGGGTAGAGCGGTCCGGAGCTTCGCCTTCTACATTATGGAGAATGTAGAGCGCCGACCGTGGGGCACTCTCAGCGCCAAGACGCGAGAGAAGCTGCTCGGGATTGCGCCAACGACGGCGAAGCGCTTCTGGGGCGACGACTATGACGGCGACATCCTCATCGCCGCGTGGATCTGGCGCATCATCACCGATGACATCTTGTGCAACCCACGCCGATACGACACGCCTGTGTGGGAAGCCTTTGGCACGCTGGATGCAGCCCTGTCGCGCCGCGCAGGAACCCTTGACGGTGCCATCCATCCGCGGCCCCTCTCCAGCCTTACCACGAGCAACAAGAACGACGAGCACGGCGAGGTTCGCGACACCAGCCCTTTGATTGATACCCTTAACCCCGGCACTGGCACGAACAATAAGAACCACGAGCACGATGAGGTCCGCCACACCAGTCCTTTGATTGGCACCCTTAAACCCGGCACTGGCACGAACAACAAGAACGACGAGCACGGCGAGGTCTGCGACACCAGCCTTGCGAATGGCGCCCTTAACAGGGTGTTCGGCGGCCATGGAAACCTGGACTCCTACCTTCTCGAGTATCGGTACCACCAGTGGCGGGCCCTCACCTACGGCATGCTGCGCCGTGACGAGGCAGTCCCGCACGCTTCGCCCGACCGCCTTGCCCGCGCCATTGTCAAGGACGTGACGGCAGCCTTCGACTTCGACCAAGATTCTCTGGACGGCACTTTAGAAACGACCGCAGCCAAAATCGCCGCACTAGCCGTCGAGGTCGATCGCTACCTTCTCATCGCAACAGGCAACTCCATGGTCACATACCGCCTGCCGGGTCGCACCGAGGGCGATATAATCGGCCACCCCTTCCGCAAGTCCGCTGCGCTTCACAGGTGCGACGGGGCCTTGGCCGAGGGCCGCCCGATCGATATGGTGGTGGCTCCAGGCATCTTCTCAACTGGTATCCTAATTCCGACTGTGAACGAGAACTTGGCCTGGAACTGGGTCGGCTCATGGTTCGCTCCCATTCAAGTGTGCGTGGATCATTACAACTGCATGTCAGCAGAGTCTGTTCCGGCTACAAACCCAGAGCGGTGAGAATCTACGGCAGGACTGTGTACCAGGAAGCGCGCCAGAGCCGAAGCCGCCGAGGAGAAGGAAAACACCGCGAGTGGGGTCCAGGAGGAGGAAAACACAAGGGCAAAGGGCAGAACAAAGCCGAAGTCGAAACCGAAGCGGAAGGCAGCGACAAGGGGAAGAAGAAGGAGCTCGTACATGGGACTGCACGCGAGTATGCTTCTCTATGACAGCAAATCGACTCAAACTGACAGTGATACAGATACTTGATCCGTACGAAATTTATCAGCCCCCGGGAGGTCGACTACTCTCTCGCTATGTTAAGCATGTCCTACCTTTCTCTTCCTCAAGCCCACAAGAATAGGAGAGAGGATGATATCGAGGTGGACCTGGTTGAAAGAATTCATCCTTTCTACGACTATGCTTCGACATGCTGGGTCATGCATCTTCAGAGTAGAATGGCGGACCTCGAGCCCGGAGAAAGACTTGACCAGCCACAAGAAACTCTCGAGATCTTCATCGAGGCACATTGGTCATCGACGCACAAAAGCTTACCAGAGCTGGAACGAATCGAGAAGGCCTTCTCGCCTCTCCGAAAGTCCGAGTTATTCGATAAAATAACAAAAGCAGCCGGCTGGGCTAGAAAGCAAACAGGGGAGCACGGTCAAGGCCCGACTCCAGACGAAGCCCTCGATCTCTAGCAAGTAACCTCAAATATTCGGACCGTTTAAAACGCATGCACAAGCATGGCCGCAACACCCCCGCCATGCAGAAGTTCTACGGCAAAAACTGGTTCAAATGCCCGCGTGTTAACTGCTTTTCCTACCATCACGGCTTCCCCACAGCGGCACAACGCGACACCCACATCAACCGGCATGACCGACCCTTTCACTGTTTTGTGGCCGCCTGCCCTTGGAAGCTTTTTTGGCGTCGCGGCTGAGGACGAGCTGAAGATACATCTCTTCAAGTACCACGGCATCGACATGTTCACTGGGGACGACGATGACGACGGCAAGTTCCTAGATCCACCTAAGGAGAAGGCAGGCAGCACGGCCAAAGCTCCAGCCACATTCCAATGCGACCTGTGCGACAAGAAGTTCACGCGCAATCACAACCTAAAGTCACACCGTCGAACACACGAGGGCATCAAGCCATTCGGGTGCAGCATGTGCGCCGAGCGCTTCACCCGCAAACCCGACTGCGACAGACACGAGCGCAGCCACGGCGACAAGAAGTTTACTTGCGTCGGTCCCTTACAGGACGGAGGCACCTAGGGCTGTCGAGCAACGTTCGCGCGAGCTGACAAGCTGGCTGACCATTTGAGGAGTAAGAACGGGCAGAAGTGCTTGAGGCCTTTAGTCCTGGAGAAGCTGAAGGTGGGGGTGGACGACTTGGGGAGCATCTTTGGGGATCAGGTTAGCGAGAATGCGGATGCGTTGCTTGCTGCTGGAAAGACACTGCCGTCGTTTAGGGAATTTCTAGCGCTCTGTAGGGTTGATAAGTCGGCTATTGGTTTGGGGACAGAGAGTGGGGGTAGTGGGTTGCCTGAGGGGGAGAAGGACGCAGAGGAAGGAGGTGTTATGATTTGAGATGATGAAAAGAGAAAAGCTGGCATTCAGCATAAGGCTCTTCAGGAGCCTAGCAAGGCAAAAAAGAAGACCCAGCCCGGAATTAAACCAGTGCCTTGGAGAAGAGGAGCCGCGCAGACATGCGCTACCTAATGTAGGAGGTAACGTGTCCGGGTGGTGAACTGTCGTGAAAATAAGTTGGCGAGTGTCGGGATTGAACAGACAAGCTGTTGAAGCTTGTTGCGAGGGCGCTCCAATGAGCTCCTCAACTCCATGTGCTGACCACTACCAGGCCTTTGTTGAATTAACAGTTGGTTGATTTTGCCCATAGACCAGGTAGTCCAGGGCTGGACAGCTGGCAAGACTGGCAGACCCAAAGATGGGATGAATTCCGGTTGTCTGTTCCTTCCTTTTGGGATTGGACTTCTTATCATCACGTCTTGAAATTTTCTTCGCGGAGTTAAAGACCTTCCGCCTATTTACCCACGCCTCTCCTGCATCACCTCTGTTTGTGGACGAAGAACTGGCCCCAGTTGTTGAGGAAATTATATGGACGTCGCATTTACTTGCGAAACTTGATTGTCGTGTTGAGCAGCATTGGATTCCCGGCCACAACCATTTCATCTGGCCTCACAACTTTGTTGATCTTTTGTCCCGAGATATGTATTCTGAGCGCACGGATGCGTGTGCGATTGGCGATGGGGGCCGTGATTGGATATTTGATGGCGCGGTTGAATGGGAGGAGTCAATAGTATCGCAGCTGGACTGCGTGCTCTCGGAGGGAGGAAGACGATGACGGGGACTACGACTTGGAAGGGTAAAAATATGTCAGATTACGTGTTGTAGGTTCAACTTCCTCCCTTCTCTTCTGTTGCACCAGCATTCTCAGACGATGGCGAGTACCTAGGCTCCTTTTGCTGATAAGTTCTAGTGCTGCGTGAAGGAGTATCATCTTGTATAGATGGAAGCCACGATACCCTGTTGAGATATTTCGTGGCGCTCCGATTCCGGTAACCTTATCCCCAATGGGTTGCCTCAGTCAGCAGTGAAAACCGGTCCGGAACTTTCGCTAAGAACACCGTCCACAAACACGCAGCTCCCGCACCTAATCGGATCGAGCAACCCGCCCCACCATCAGAGGAAAATAACCTGGAAAACCACCACCCTGTGTGCATATGCAGATGAACCCTTCCAAGCCCACGCCCTGCCATTGGCGTGTTGGTCCTGACATCTGCACGGGAAACGCATCCGTGGCGCTTCCGCCAAAGCACCTCGCCAGCCGCGGATAGCAACGTACATCACCCGCCCCCACCAAAATCCCCCAACTGCCATGACATCCATTCCCCGCGACACCATGCGAATAAAGCTCCTCGCGGTCCGCTCCCGCCTGTCTGCAACGCTTCCTTCGGCCCTTGGCGACTAATCTCTTCGCAACTAGACCTCTCACCATCCAGCCATCCAGCATGGCCGACACCCCCGCCGTCCTCGACGCCAGCCTCATCCTGCGCGACGACAGCAGCAGCAGCTATGACGAATCCCTCGCCTCCTCCACCACCTCCGTAACCGACAGCGTCTTCGAATACCGCAAGCTCCACGGCCGCCCCTACAAAGTCTCCGAAACCACCGAATACTGGGCCCCCGTCGACGCAGCTCAGAACGACGCCTTTGACGTCCTCCACAATGTGCACCTGATTGTCGCAGGCAACAAACTATTCCAGTCCCCGCTTGGTCCTGACCTCGGAAAGGTCCTCGACATCGGTACCGGCACGGGCGTGTGGGCCGTCGATCTTGCGCACCAGTACCCCACCGCCTCCGTGACAGGCACGGACATCACCGCCGTGCAGCCCGCGTGGGTGCCGCCCAACGCTAGCTTCGTCGTTGAGGACTGCCTGCTCGAGTGGAGCTGGCCGCCGAACCACTTCGACTTCATCCACCTGCGCGCGCTGTACGGATGCGTTCCCGACTGGGAGGCCCTCTACGCGCAGGCATTCCGCCACGTCAAGCCCGGCGGGTGGTTTGAGCACGTCGAGCGGGAATGTAGGCTGCAATCAGACTACACCCCAATCTCCAAAGACCACGTCTTCAACAAGTGGGCCGACCTATTCTACACCGGCGGGGAGAAAACCGGCCGGTCATTCGCCATTGCTGAGGGCCACCAGATGAAGGACCTCATGGAGAAGGTGGGGTTTGTGGACGTGCACGAGAGGAAGTTCAAGATGCCGATGCATGGGTGGGCGAGGAATTCAGAGCTGAAAAATGCCGGGTATCAGGGACAGCTGGCGCTGGATCAGAGTCTGGATGGGCTGAGTACGTTTTTGTTCACGCAGGTGCATGGCTGGTCGCGGGAGGAGGCGGTGGCGTTTACGGAGGCGTTTCGGAAGGAGTCGAGGAAGATTTCGAACTATGCGTGGATTTGGAAGTGAGTTCACTATTCGGTCCTGGTGATGAGATGAGGTGAGATGAGGGTTTGGAGGAGAATGAATGCTAACTTTGCGTAGGACGATTGTTTGGGGGCGGAAACCCGTTTAGAGATTGGGGCTTTGGGTACAGGGGGAAGCTAATTGGGATCTTGGATAAGGTTAATGTGACATGCATGAGAGTATGGCATGAATTCTGGATGAGAGCGCTGCATATTTGTTTCCAGGATGCAAATATCTTTTTTATTTTCATTAATTTAACGCGATGGGGTTTCACAGCCCTCTTCCTCCTTAACGAGGATATCAAGCTACCTCCGTTGCCGTCTACGTTCCCTAAATTGGGAACGCCGGTACGTTAATGATCGTGCTGGTTCCGAAAGCAACATTAGGCACACCTTCTGGCCGCAGTCGAATACAATCAAATGCAGCTCATGTATGCGTCTCGTGGCGTCCCTAACCTCCGAAGGTTACAACGTCGATATTAAAAGAGGAATTAGTTCATCTGCTGATGGTCGGTATATCATGTTTGCTGCCAGATACGCCAGTTGCTGAGGTGGGTTACACACGACTAGTTTGTTTACTTTGTCATTCAGGGGTTGGTGTCACAAGTGACAGTCTCCACAAAGACACAAAAGATGAGAACCTAGAATCCTCAACAAAATCCCCAGGAAGATTAAACTCTAATTAGATACACTCAGGCCAACCACGAACTCTCTAAACTCCTCTCGCTTCTTCGTATGTCCACTCTATGAGTACATATGTACAGGTATGACTGAAACAGGTATGACTGAATAACCGGCAGGACTCCGCAGCAATGCGTAGGTTCCCCCCTTAAAGAAACAGGCAGTCAGTCTGGTCAGTCTTGACAACATTGGCAAGGTTACTTCCGAGGACGCCAGCGCGCGCGATCCAAGCCTACATGGCATGTTAGCATAATCTCATCAATCATCATCCCATACCGGACACAAAATTCGAGTGCGTGTGACTTACATCAATGACCTCCGGCTTAGGGTGCTGCTCCCTGCTCAGGATGAACAGCGTCGTAAAGTTATTCGACTGCACGAGCGAGAACTCGCCGGTGTAATCTATATCCCCATCCGCATTAGTCCCCGATTCCCAAAACCCCCTCCCCCTCCCAGAAGAAAACTCACCCTGAACAATATAATTCGGCCCCGGACAATCCGGCGCCCTCTCCCCTGGAAACTGCACCTGAAATACGCCATCGGCACCATACTGCGCCCCGACGGGGGTCGCCGTGCCCACAATACTGATAGGCCGCGTTCCCACCTGGCACGTATTGTTGACGCTCACGGAGCCGTTGTCGTTGAGGCCGTACAGCGCCGAGGTGCACTTGCAGTCGCGGCTGTAGGGGGCGATGGTGCCCGCGACTTGGTACCAGCGGCCGATGTAGGACTTGAGCTGGAAGCCGGGGTCAGGCTGGGGGTAGTAGCAGGAGCCGTCCCAGAGGGTGGGGACGGCGTTCTTGGCCGCGGCTGCGAGGCCGGTGAGGGTGGAGAGGAGGGTGAATGAGCGCATGGTGGCGGTGGTGCGGTGGTGGAATGGGTTGGTAAAGTGTTGAGGATGGTGATCGAGAGATGAGGGTAGAGTGAGTGGCTGCTGAGTGTTGCTGGATGTGGTGAGATTATCAACGACGACGCGTCGCCTTTATATCCCGAGGTAGAATCTAGAATTTCCTCTGGTCGACCGGATCGCGTACCATCATACTACCATCATACTCGGTACATGCGACGGCATCACCAGGCACGCCCGGAGATGCCGTTGAATAATGATGACCATGCCAATACTTGCGGCGACAAATCCTCGCTTCGACACCGAGGGTGATGATGGAGTTGTTCCTAATAACCAGGAATCAAAGTGCCAAGCCGGCAGATCATCACATTGACCCGCCCACCCGCTGCTGCTGAGCCGATCGCACATGGCCGCCGATGCGCCGCATGCGGGGCCGATCTGGCAATCAGGACGAGAGACGAGAGATCACAGCATAGGGAGCATCGCCCCTGGCTGACCAAAAACCGCCCCATTGCGGAAAATTGAAAAGTCGTACTGTCGCTACCACTGATACTACGCAATAAATCGCTGCTCGCTTTGAAGTCCATGACAAAGACATCGGTAATACCTGCTGCTGTTCATCCCCCCCCCATCCACCCGACGCTTAACAACATTTTACTAAGGCGTCCACGTAGGTGGCGCAAAGGCCTTCAAGTGTTAGTGCCACCAGCAAAACTAGCAGCGACCTCACTAGCAGCACGCCCATTCGACGGCTCGAGTGGCAGAAGGTCCCCGTATTTGTTGTGGACCTGCACGAATGCAGCGAGTTCACATTCGTCAAGTTTGAGGTAATGTGACGGCCAAGTCCATGTCTTGTCGTCAAGGCGGTTGAGGCTTGAGAGATCCTCGGGCTTCTCAATGTCCTCGTTCCAGCTCAAGTGCTCCCTTTTCCAGCTCTACCCGACTAAGCTTTGTCCTTCCTACGGCTTCCCCTATCTTTCAACCCAATCGCCTCGCTTTTGCCATAGTTTATAGATCTTCCGGTCCGTGCCGTACTTGTCGAATATTGAGATGTCCACCTCAGGAAGAATTCCCGATACCGGAGTGCTTACCGGAGAGCCTCCTGGTCCTCGAGCGTACCCGGGGGGGAGGCGCAAACTTCTCACAAATTCCTCGCAGCATTGCAACCCAAACAAGAACCAGGGACGATTGACAAGGAAGGAGTCACCTTCGCTCCTCGGCGGCCACTTCTTCTCGGAGCTCCGACAACCAAAAACACGCCGGTTTTGGTGTAGTAACCTTCTTCGTTCCAGCGCAGTCCCTGGCGTGACGAAATCGCCCTGGTAACAGGGTCGAAGTGACGGCGTGCAGCTTCCGCGGGGTGAAGTGGTGGTCTGTTTCTTAAAGAAGTCACGGAATATTGCCAGGGCCAAACCCACCCTCCGGAGTCGTCTTTTAGGTCCTTGAACTCGGTGCCTTCAAGCTTTCCGGGAATGCCCCAGTTATCATTATCCCAGACTTTCATCTTCTCCCAAAACCTCATGATGTTGCGCCGAGCGATAATGTTGATGCGCTCGCGACCAGCAGATGCATTCGTTGAGTCCCCTTTATTGTTTCCTGCCGGTTCCGACAAGCCAACAAAGAACTTCACAGCTGGGGTTCCCTTATTTCGGACCCACTCTTCTACGCGAAACCTTTCGAGTGTTACCTCCTCTCGATAGCGCTCGCCTGGACTAAATATTCGGTCGCGATACATGAGAAAACGCTCGACGCCGTGTAACTCACCCTCATGTAGTGGCCATTCAAACGGTTCTTGCCACGTTGGCGGTCTGTTGTGCCGTACTTCCCGCATCTGTATGACCTTCTCGTCCTGCTCGTCCTGCTCGTCGTCCAGTTCCCTGAGCACTTCTTCTCTCCTCAGTCTGTCATCCTGGTCCCGCTGCTCGTCCCGGTTCTCTTCCTGGACCTTGCCTTGGTACTCGTACGGTGGCAAAACGTTTCTGCCAAAGCGTTCGTCTTCGAGGAACTTAGTATGAGATGTTGCAAATGTGGGATGATGCATGCAGTCAGTGCTCTGCCGAATCGTAACTGGTCGTGGCCCGTCCAGGCACAAGCGAGGTGTCCTGTGACACTGGTTCTCAACATCCTTCCGCGTAGTTGCCTGTTAATGCAATGGGCGCGGTAGTCTGGATCGTCAACGAGGACTTTCAGGTATGTATTGAAATCCTGTAGCTGCTCCTAGAAACCTCGGTCGCCGTGGATTTGGTGAGGCTCGCCTCGTTGCCCTGAGTGTGGCGAGGATACCAACGGTCTGGACAGGTCTGGAGAAGGAGGCGCACTTATCCCCAATAGACTGTCGCCCAGGGAATATGTACTATCGTTCGAGGAATATGAACTGTCAGACGCGTCTGGGGAGGCAGAAGCAGGTGCCCCTAATTCGCTGCCGTCCGGGGAATTTGGAGGCGAATATGAATTGCCGTCGGAGGAGTATTGCCATGAACTGTCGCCTGAGGAATAATATCTGTCGGGCAAGGAAACAAATTGGTCGTACAGGCCGTCTATACAGGGGCTGATACTGAGCAGATGAAGTGTTAACGTGATGGATCAATGTTTGCCCAGGCGCAGAGAGAGACCGATAGTGTTAATTGGGTCTGAAAACATTTCCGCTGCTGCCAACCAAACGTGCCTGCCCCCATGGAAGAGCTTTCATTTTGGCGAGTTCTGGCGGGAAACGGCGTTGCCAGTGGCCCGAGGAAAGTCGAGCGCAGAAGACTTACCAACCCTGCTTCCCCCGCCGTTGTCAGCGTCAGTTGGGTGGCAGCCAGAGAACCTGCAATTTTGTGTCATGTAGGTACCTAATGATACACAATCACGAAGTGGCAAAAAAGGTATCCCATCCGTCTACTCCCTCGTGCCTTCCTCTCCGCAGCCAAGAATCAGGCGCTGCATGGGAAAAGAAACCGAACCGCGCCGCCGCGCTGCGTAGGTAATCAGCTGAAAAGTCCGAACGGAGCGCTAAATTTGTGCTTGGTTGAAACTAGCAAAGCGAGCGGGAGTGAAGGGGGATTCATCGGCTCCCTACTGGCCCTTGACTTCTTTACGGAGATGGCCGTGGCTTACGAACCGTAAGACGACGAGGAGAAGAACCTTTCAGACAAGAACAGAGCGGCCGATATCTGCGTGTCACCTGTCTTTTCTCGCTGGACATGTGCACATTGAGGAAGTCTATGAGGTGATCACGACGAAAATAATTAACAAACAGTCTGCTCTTATTCGTTGAGGTTCCAGATTATCCGGCAGCTCCCGAATACCTTGCATGACCAGAGTCGTCTGTCAGAATTTACACAAAATCAGGGGTATCAACCACTCATTAACTCTAATGCCTTCCGACCTGACTGGACAACTGGCGGCTTTGCAGCGTCTCCCCGTCTTCTTGGAGCTTACCCAAATGCCCCAAGATCGCCATTCCGGCTCCTCCGGTCCCGCTAGCGGCAGACAAGCACAGATCATGAATGATGGTCGTGACGATGTAGTCTGCTAACTCTCTGTCCTCACGACGTTCTTCCTTCTCCAATCGAAACCTTTCGTCCTTTGGCATATCCTTCCGCCTCATGCTTTTGATCTCAGCTACGGTATGCTGCAAAACAGCTTCGGGGCCCCTATTTCGGGGCATCTCATGCTCAGGCCTGCGGACGTATCGCCGTGTGACATCGGTCGCACCATCCCGCGAGAAGGCTATACAGTAGCTCAATTTCCTACCCCAGACTGATGGCCTGTTAGCTCTTGGGTGCATATCTGGGGTATGAGTGCTGACTAACCTTGGGTGTAGAGTAAGGGGTTGTCCCATGCTTCCTCGCATACGTCAACGTGTACCCACCTGCGCTGATGCTCCGAGTAGACCTCAGTCCAGATGTGATCTTCGGCGTTCCATACCCACCGAGCCCTTGACCCGACAGCCCTGCATAACATGGTGAAGCAGGTCGCCCACTCGCCCACACGGCCTCGCTTGGTTTGCATGAGCTTCCACACATCCGAGTACCGGGGAAAACGCTCTATTGCCGAGCAGAAAGGGTTGCTGCATCGATATATCTCAACTCGCATCGCGCCGCATGCCCGTTCTTCAGCTGTCGGCGGGGCGTCGCCGTTGGGTGCGGTGGACGCGAAACAAACACTGCATGGCGGATTGTTCACCCATTGGAAGAAATACCGCCTGAACCAGCGCAGCAACGCCCGAATGACGCAGTCTTGGTAGCCCCATTCAGGCCGGAATTTCGGCCCCAGAGATGCTGCTTGGGCTTGGAAAACCGCAAACTCTTCGTCTGCTTCAGGGTATATCCTCTCTAACGGTACTTTCTCAAGCGCTTCGTCTAGTAGGCCGGGGTTCTCGTACCTGAGAGGCGTTTGGCTGAGTGCAAGGAGCATGGAACGGAATCGCCGAGAGGCCCAATCGTTCTCAACCGGTCGTTCGGGAAGGATCCTACGGATATGAGGGTTGTACGGGGGTGGGTCGCGGCCGTTTGAAACTGGGAGGTTTGACCCAAAGTTGAGATTGTTGACGAAAGAAACAGTGTTCTTTTCACTGATGAGTTTCTGGAAGCGTTTTTTGAGGTTCCGAGCCCAAACCTCGACCGTTGGCTCCGGGAGACGAGGCCGCTCCTCGAGTCGGCATTCGATGTCTGCGAAGACGGCCTGGAATGGTACTATGATCGCCGTGCCTACGGTCGGTGAGCCGGCGATGATGTGGCCGTACAGTTCTCCAGTCTCCGCATCGATGACCCACGCACCGCAATCGCCTACCTCGAGCGGCAATTCAAAGGATACGCTCATGGTGACCTGAAAATGCGTGCTCTGTGACGAACGGCTATAGATCGGGGTCCCTGACAATGCTC
>Ga0247760_1001018_pt1 | contig 28228 bp, 3 predicted proteins | sample UWRJL171409R4_FD_179936 | JGI IMG/M metagenome (GOLD analysis project Ga0247760, IMG submission 179936) | Plant litter microbial communities from Arlington Agricultural Research Station in Wisconsin, United States - UWRJ-L171-409R-4 | ecosystem: Environmental > Terrestrial > Plant litter >... | reverse complement strand
CCTAGGTCGAGTTGAATTTCCTTATCAGTTTTGACTGAATTTCCCATAGTAATTTTTTTTTTTGGACCACCCTTACAACAAATTGTCCTCCGGACAGGATAAATAAATAATTAAATACTAGCGTGAGGAACTAGAGTCCCTTACGGTAGTTGTGGGTATAACTATAGCTATCTATACTAATTACTAAAAGGTACTTTTATACCTTACTTAGTCGTGCTCTATTTAGTAAAGGACTAAGCACTTTATCGTTAAGTACTTCTTGCTTAGTGACCTTAAAGATACTTAGTAGGTAAGCACTCTTATTAAGACTAAGTAAATACTAATTAGTTATAAAGGCTTTAAGTCTTTATACCCTTAACTTAATATACAGTACTGTACGTACTATCTTCCTGCACTGTTATTCTTATAGGGGATTTGTCAGGCTGCCCCAGCTTAAGTGACAGCTTGTAAGGTTATTACACGATTCCCCCTCTTTAATATTCTTTTTCCATAAAAAACTGGAGTAAAAACGCTCTTTTCTGTATAACGTAAAGATACCTATTAACCATATGTAAAAGCACACTATAAAGAACAGTACCTCTCGATATCGTAACTTTACTAACTTTACTTCAACTTTTAGATTGCAAATGTTGCCTTATAGCTGTTATTCTTTAAAATCGCTTTCTTACCTTATTACTACGCGGTTTAATAGCTGCTCGGAATACCTGTTAGTAAGAGCCTTATCGTCGTGTGACGTATTTAATTATAATGACGCCTTCCTCTAACAGCTCCTCTCTAAGAAACGCTACCTTAACGTTAAGTATAACGTTACTGTACAAAACCTAGAGTTAAAAACTCGGGAGCTCTGTAAGGCCGCTGTTTAACTAGACCGGATTAAAAAACAGCGCTACAGGATAGAGGAGCGGGCCTTTTCTACTTTTGGCTGGGAAGTAGAGATCTTCCGTTTCCAGGAGTAGGAAGAGGCTTAATTAGCTACTCCTCTTAAAGCTAGTAAGTCCTTTAACTAAGGGGGTTTCCTAGTAGGAACGCTTACTAGTTCTTTTTCCAGAAGATCACTTTACTTAATAACTACCTCTTAACTTAGTTTATAACTTCCTTCCTTTAATAAACGAAATAGCTCTTTAACGCAGTAGCGGTGTACTTACTTTCTTCAATAAGAAGTTATAAGTTTAAGTCTTATAAGGGCTTTCCGCTACAGGTTTAGAACTTGGCCTAACTGCTCTAACTAGTCCAGTCCTAGACCTTTGGTAGCTTTTATTTTTTTTATTTTTATTAACTTCCTTTCTTAACAGCGTTTATTCTTATAAACACGCTTTTCTGTTACGCACTGCTATATAACTAGTTTAGGAGGCCTTAAGGCACACTAGATCACTTTTTACCCTCTAACTCCTTTCCTAAACCTATAATAAAGTATAAATCCTCTAGTTACAGGGGGCAAATCGTCTTATAGGTTACTAATCTACATCGTTTTAGTTTTCTATATTACCGTATATATAATTTATATAAAGCTCACTAACTTTAAAAGCTTAACCTTCTTATTAAGTTTATAGTCTTTACAACCCTAACTAAAGATTTTAATAAATATCCCCTTATACTTACTAAGGAGTTTCCTACTACTTTTTAAGCTTTAAGTCTTATAATAATCTTACTCTTTAATATAATAATTTCAATATTAAATCTTATCTTATTTCTAGTTCTTATCGTTAGTTTCAGTTAGTTAGGATTCTTTCAGTAGAACTTTACAATTAAGTCTAAACACTTAAGGTTTTTAACAGGTTCTTATAAATTACTTTTAAAACCGTAATTTAACTACTTAATAAGATATTTAAACGTATTCTTTCCCTTCCATAAGTCTATAACTTCTTTAACGTTGTACTTATCCTTATCAGTATTAACCTTAATCTTCTTTTTTAAAGGAACTTCCTTTAAGATAAGTTCTAAAAGTAAGATATAAAAAACCTTAATCTACACCTTCATATTAGTAAGTAAGTCTAATTCGTAATTAAAGGTAATGACCTTCTTCTTAACTTAAAACAGTCTATACCTTTTAAAGTTAAGCTTCTTACTAAGCTGTTTCAAATATAAGTTTCGTAAAAAAAAGGTAGATATAATCCCCTTCCTGAAAAGTTAGTTCCTTAACTTATTCACTATCGTAATAAAGTCTTTTCTTAAGTATTAGCTGTTCAGTTTGGTATTTATCAGTAAACCTTTTTATTTATTCGCGTGTGAACTTAAATTCGGCTTACAAGTAGTTATATAGTTCTTACATCTAGTTTATGTAGACTGTAGCTTAGGAGGTGCTAGTTAGTAAGCTTTAACAGAGCTTAAGCTCCTTTCTGTAATTAATAAAGAACAGTAATATATTTATTAACTTAATTAACGTTATATTATAAGTTATCTATACTGTCAGTAACAGCTGAAGCTAGTTATCTTATTTAAAGTTAACTTAAGCTTAAAGATACGTTATAAGTATTTAGTTAACTTGTTCCGTTTAATTATCCGTTTATAAATAGGAGGCTATCGAAAGCTTACTCTTTACACTTATTCTTTACATTAACCTTTATTAAAACTTTAACATAATTAGCTTATCTTAATCTGTAACAATATTATCTAACTAAAGGTAATATAAAATTACCTCTTTCTTAAAGATATAAGTAAGTTACTCCACTATTATATTCTTTAAGGTTAATAAAAAGTAAGCTTATTTCGTTAATTCATTAATTATTATAAGGATTTAGTTATAAGTAACTTTTATAATAAAGTCTTTAAACTTTAGAATCTTATTAATAAAGTTAAGCAAGACGGAACTTTATAATACCTATAATATAAGAAGTAGTTTAAGAAGCTTGTAAGGCTTATAACGTTAGTTTTACTTTTAATAACAGATATTGTAACTGTTAACCACTTCCTTAACTAATTTCTTTATTCTAAGGAAAGCGTATACTTATTAAGCTTATATAAGAGTCTTAGCCTAACTTATATATCCTTGAAGTCGAGACTTATAAACTTATTAAATATACTCTTTTTATTTATCTAAGTTATAAATGTATAGTTTGTTTTAATACTAAAGCCTTACTATTAGTATAAGCACGTTATCTACACCTTCTAATAGTTATCGTAATTAATAACTAGTTTCGTTATAATTTAAGTATATATAACACTCTTTACTACAGTTCTATACGTACTTTAAGAAATCTCCTAAAGAGTATTTATACTTATAAGTACCTTTTATTAATTTTCTTACTTAAAAGTCCTATTATTACTAATAGATATTATACTCTGTTTATAAGTTTATATAAATATTAACAGTTTATTCTAACGTCTAATTATCTAATACTTATAACGTATACTTTAATATACTATTCTTAACTTTATTAAAGAGGCTGTCTCGGTATACGGTGGTCAACGTCTCCGTGTACGGTAGCCCTATATATTTTACTATACATAACCTTAACCCTTAGGTATCACCCCCACCCTATACATCTGTAACAGCTGCTAGCCTGCATCCGCGCGCGAGAAAGAATTTTCGCCTATATCTAAACTACTACCCTACATTCCACACAACTATCACTATTACAATTGCAAGCCTTAACTACGCTACGCACTAATAACTAATCGCTATAGTAAGCTGAAAACCCTCCTAATTAATTGCCTTACTAATCTTTTATAGGAATGAAGTTTTCCGCGATTAAGTCGGACAATTCTAGCGAGTGGAACGGCTGTAGCGACTCGGATTCTAATGATAGTGGTAATGCAAACGATCGCGACGATATAGTTCCTTTCTCTAATCTTCCGTTAGGCTATAAGTTTCTTACGTATAAGTATACCTCCCTTGAAGACTTAGAGGCCAACTTCTACAAGTATTGTATTAAGGCTCGATTCGCGATTATTCATCTACATTATAACAATAAGTTTAAGGACTTTAGCTATACTAGATATTATTACAGCTACACCAGAGGTAAGATTTAAGCCTTAAAGGCTTATTTTTACCGAATATTGACTGTTAAGGTTAGGTGCTTATAGGAGGGTATCGCTAAAGCGAACGCTGTAAATAACTAACTTTAAACTTTTAAGGTTAAGCTTAAGGATTATTAGTATTACTAGAATTACTCCCTTAAGGATTATAAAGTTAGTAATAAGTTTACTAACGATTATAAGGATTTTATTAAGTTATATATCGATTAACTAGTAATTAATAACTGAGAGTTAGCTATAGAGTTACGGCGTTAGTTTGAAGCTATTATCTTCACGTATTGTTAATTTTAGAACTGTCGCTATAGAGTTTAGAAGAAGGTTATAAATAAGTATAACCCTTTCTTATTAGTAATAAAGATGCTTAATAATTAGGGTATTAACTATTAAATTAAATAGGTGTAATCTTAGAATAATAGTAGTAACGATAATATACAGAAGCTAAAGAGCCTGTTTTAATCTACTAACTGGATAAAGAAGCAGTAAGTTTATTATTATTAAGTGTAACTATACGATAACACTTATAAGATTAATGATAAGGGGTTAGCTTTCTTCTAAGTGGTAGCTTTAAATTACTTTAGAATAGCCATTTTGTGTAGGTTTAGCTTAATTAATAACGAACGGTAAGAATGATTTAATTAGTTAATAAAGTAAGTTGACCGTATACATTAAAAGATCTGTATGCCTCTGCTACTTATTACTATTACTAATTTCGATACTGTTATAAGAAATACTATTACCTTACGATACCCTTAAGCTTTACCTTAAGTCTACATGTTCTATCTTAATAAGAATGTTAGCTTAAATATTAAGAAGAAGTGGAATAAGAAAGCTATAGAGGTAGTTATTACAGCCTTTATCTTTATAAGGTCTAATAATCTAATAAATAATCTTAACTATTTAGTTAATAGCTAGGAGAAGAGAGTTATAGATTATAATAATAAACTGATAAATAGCTACCTTAACTTAGCTTTAGAGTCTGTAAAGTACTTTATAGTTAGTATTTATAAGCTGTAGAAGTGTGTTATTTACTCTTACACTGAAGATAATTTTAATATTACTTAGGAGAAGCTAAAGGCTTACTTTCCTTAATAAACTGATATTATTAAGTACTTCAAGGAGATCTAAATACCTTATAAAAAGCAATAAGCTAGTTATTATATTAATATATAGCTTAACTTTAGCTAATAAACTACGTTACTAGTAGAGTTTATAAACTAATATCTTAAGTTATTCGTTATTAACGGTAACAGTACTGTTAATTATACAATCCGCTAAGCGATTAAGATAGTTAAGGTTATAGAATAGAATATCGATAAGGCCTTAAAGGCGGAGAAGAAGCGCCTTTATTACAATTTCTTAAATAAAGGTTAACTTAGTAAAGCATTTTATATTATCTCTTTTAAAGCCCTAAATCTCGTAAGGGAATAATATAAGGTAATACTTAATGTTATACTTACTTAAACTAACCCTATACCGGAACCTTTTAATAATTATACTAAGCGATTTACAGCTTAATACAGTATACTTTATAATTACGACCTCCTCTGCAGATATTAGGCTAAACAGTTATCGTTAGCTAAAGAGGACTTCCACTCTTTCTAATAGTTAGAGAGGAGTATTACTAATAATAATAAGTATCTCCATTTGCAGGAGTTTAACTGTATTACTAATACTAAGGGTAAACCACGTGGCTTTACAGCCTTTATAAGCAATCCCTCTGCACTTATATTAACAGTATTGCTTTTATAAGGCAGTTAGGCTACTATTCCAGCTAGCTAGCCCCCTATAGTTCTAGATAGCTAGCCAGTTAAGGGTAGGGGCGTGGTTAAGGGTAAAGGCTTAGGGGCGTGTAACGCGACCGCGGCGGTATTATACAGCAGGGCACTAAGGCAGTCTACAGGCCGTAAGTTAAGTATAATGCTAAGCATTTGCTACAATCTATTACAATAGGAGGGTATAGTACTGGAGAGGAGTTAAACAACAGTTATAGCTAATGGAATTACAGTCTTAACATTTAATAACGCCTCCTAAAGTCGTAGTAATGCCCGTACGCTATCCTCGATAATAATGATAGCTTTCTTTACGCTGTCAGGGGTTATAAGGAGAGTAGGAACGTAAGGAACTAAGGTTACACAGTCGTAAGCCTTAGCATTAAGCCAGAGTGTTAGTAACGGTTCTAGCCAATCAGAGGGTGAGCTTACGGCTTAGTTATTATTATAATAATAGTAGTTATTTGTAATTTTATTGCGGAAAACGCGGATTTGGCCCAGTTTCGCTGTGTGAGCTTTGTTTACGTGCGTTTTAATTAATGGGGTGGCATTTAAGTGCGGTCTGGCAGCTGTCACAGGTGCGCGGGGTTATATAGGGTTAAGTGTTACGCGTAGGGTTAGGGTTATGTATGGCAAAATATGTGGGGCTACTGTACATGGAGACGTTGGCCACTGTATACCGAGACGGCCTCTTATTAAATATAGTAATAAAGATTAGGGTTAGATTAACATCCTTATCATCCTATCTTTAATTAAGAGTATTAGCTTACTTATTATCTTTTCCTTTAATATAACGGATCTGGAAGTAGAACGGGGCTATTAACTTTACTTACTATACTTATTAAGAGTTAAGTTCCTTTATTAAGAAGTATTAAAGCTTATTATAATCTAAAAAGACCTAAACTAGTTCTTCTATATTACTTAAGTATAATACTTACTTAGTAAAGTACTAAATGATTACTATTAGTTCCTTATTATAGATTAAGTATTATAAGGTTAAGCTGTAGATCCCTTTTAATAAGAAGGCAATTAAGTAATATTTTCGATTATCTTAAACTTAACGAAGTTCTCTGTTAATTACAAACTCTAAAGAGTCCGTTTCGACTTAGAAAGGTTTTAAGAAATTGAGGAGAGTTAAGACTAATATTGTAACGAAAGCGTGTTTAAAGTCTTTAAATACTTTCTACTATTTATTAATCTACTTAAACGGCTTTCCTTTACCTGTAAGTTTGTAAAGTAATCTTATAATCTTCACGAAGTATTTAATAAAGTATTAATAAAAGTTCGTAAAGTTAATAAAGGTTTATAACTCTTTTTAATTCTTTAAAGTAAGCTAATTCCTAATTACCTCTATCTTCTCTAACTGCATTTTAAGCTTTTTAAAAATTACTTTAAACCCTAAATAGTTTAATTCCTAAATGTAGAAATAGCTTTTTTCTAAGTTCACTATTAGTTTTGCCTTTTTAAAAGCTGTTAAAACCTGTCGCATATACTTCTAATATTCTTTTAAAGTTTTAAAGTAAATTAAAACGTTATTTAAGTATATTAAGATAAACTTATTAAGGAAAGGGTAAAGGATATTGTCGATAGGTCTTTAAAAAGTTATAAAGGTGTTTGTCAATGTTATAAGCATAACACAGTACTAGTAGTGCTTATTATAAGTCCGAAAAGCCGTCTTATACTTATCCTCTTCCTTCACTTTAACATAGTTAAACCTTATAGGGAAATCGAGGCTAAAGAACTAGTTTACTTTAGTAATCTGTTCTTACATTTCTGTAATAAGTAATAATAAGTAACGATTTTTAATTATATCCTTATTTAACGTTTAGTAGTTAATAACTATATGTAACTTACTATCTCCCTTCCTTAAGATAAACAGTATTAGGTACTTTACTAAAGATTAGGACTTTACGATAAATCTGTTCTTTAGGTTCTTATTAATATACTCCCTTAAGGCCTTAGCCTGCTAGGGGTTTAGGTAGTAAAGTTAGAAGCTGCAAAGCTTTACTTTTAACTTTAACTTGATTTCGTAATCTTATAGTCTATAGTCCAGTAATTATAGTATCTTTTTTCAACATAAGGTAAACTTCCTGTACTTTACAGGTACTTTAGATAAATCGATTTCTTCACTTATCTGTAGATTAACTTCTTACTTCTTTTTACCTTCTAAATCGTCATTTAGGTAATACAGTAAACTCTTTAGTCTTTTAACTATCTTAATAAATCTAACTTAAACTTTGTTTAGTTTTAAGGGCGTAATATATTTCTAAGTGCTTTGTACGTCTTTAAAGCAGTTCGGTACTTTCTTAGCCTTATCTAAACAGTATTTACAGTTAAAGGGCTTACTAAAGGTAAGGTAACCACTCCTCTAATTAATTACAAGGTTATACTTTTCCAGCTAAGGTAAACTTAAAATTATATTATACCCTGTTATTAATATAACGTTAAAGTCCACTTATTATTTATCCTTATCCACTTTACTTAAGAGTGGTAAGTAGTAAGTAATTTTACAGTTATTATACTAATATAAGCTTCCTTCTCTATTTCGAATAGGAATAACCTTTTTATACTTTTCATTAGGGAGTTTCCTTTAGTTAACTAATAAGGGGTATATTAAGTTGTTGGGTTTTCACAACCCTAACCCGGCCAGTGTGGCTGGAATAGTGTGGCTAGATCCACGCAGCCGCTCTGCGGCTGGCTCCGTAGATCCGCGCACCCACGAAGCCACTAGCTTCGTGGATCTGCACAGCCAAGAACGCCAGACTCCACTGCCAACCTCGTATTCAGTCAGCCAACCTCGCTTCACAGAAGCGGGTGTGGCCAATGCACTTCGTGCACTAGCCACCCTCACGGCTATAATACTACGGCTTCCGCTCTCGAAGATAGAAATAATTAATCACCTTCAACACACACTGTTTTCCAATGCCTTAACCCCTTTTGCATTTTAACATAAGTTAAAGGTACTTTTACTATTAATTATTACTTTTACCTTAAATAACCTTCCTCTTTTATCTGTTAGGTTAACACTAACAGAGTAATACTTATACTCCTTTTATATTTAAGCTATAGTAATTATCTGTCCTTAAGATCTTATTTAGCTTAACTTTTAAATACCTCTCCTTCTTCTTAAGGTTTTTACTAATTAGCGAATTACTAGTTTCCAGCCTTTCTAAAGGGCTTATAATCTTTTCCTAACTATTTTCAGAAGAATAGGTAACTTTAACAGACTTAACAGTTAACCTCTCTTAAATTTTTACGTTTTAAAGGCTAATCGACTTCGAACAGTTTAATATTCTAGAAGTCTTTAATAAGTTCATAATACGCTTTACGGGACTAGATCTTAATAATGTCCTCTTATTCTTACATCTGTTTGTAATTTGCTTATTTCTACTATTCTTTAACTTTTCCTTTAAGGTGTATAAAATACGTTACGATTAAGTAACTATTAAGTAAACCTCTTTATTAGCAGGTAATAGGGGTTTAGTTAATTATAATGACTTTCTACTTACTATTATTACTAAACTCTCTTATTAGGATGTAAGAGACTTAATAATGTACTGTCTTTATTTTTACTCTTATAATAATGTAATCCTGTCTTTATACGTTAAAGAAGTAGTTATAAAGGGCTTTAAGCCCGTTATACTAGTTAAAAGTGCAGTTATTATAAACGCAGTTAATCTACAATATATCTTTATAACTAGAGTAGTTAACGCAGACTGCAGGTACTGCAGTTAGAAAGTACAGAATAGGGGAAATAGTACCTTATTTCTTTTCTTCCTTTACTTATTTCTATATACGTTACTTCTCCCAAACTTTTTTCCAAAACTTAAGTAATAATAACCTAATTTATTCTTCTATAACTTAATTTTCTTTAATAAGTTAATACTTAAGTTAATTAGTAAAGTGGACTTTATTATAAAGCTGTTGTGACGACCCTACAGGCCGTCACTTGGGCCGGAGCGGCCCGACGAATCCCCCACACAAGGAACAGTGCAGGAAGACAGTACGCACGGTACTGCGCACTGGGCCAGGGGTGCAAAGACCCGAAGCCCTTACGACCAACCAGCAGTTGCTCAGTCTTGGCAAAGGTGCTCACCTACTGAGCATCTGTAAGACCTCTGAGTAAGAGGTGCTTAATGGCAGGTTGCTTAGTTCCTCACTGAGTAACAGGCCATTGAGCAAGGTAAGAGGTACCTCTGGCCGGTTAGTATAGATAGTTATAGTTATGCCTATAACCACTGTAAGGGACTCTGGTTCCTCACACTAGTATTCAATTGTTCATTTGTGTCCTACTGTTCAGACTCACCTCTGTGCATTATAGTGACAGCGACCTATAGTGACATTAAACCCCCTGTCTAGGAGTGCTAGCTTAATAAGCCGTTTTCGGAACGCCCCTTACCTGTTGGCGTCCTACCATACGTTCTGTCTTAACCCGCGCCAGTCCTCTCGAGGCCTGTGTCGGGTGCAGGTCGTAATAGCTGTAACCTAATCTTAACTACTCTGTCTTTAGACTTTACAGTAAGTTTTTCAACTTATAAGTCCTTTACTTCGTTTATTAGTTCTTAGTGTCTTTCTTTTAACTTCTAGACCTTCTATTAATATATTTATTTCTTATCTTCTTAGGAGACTTTTAAGGTACTAGTCTTAAGTATACTAACTTTAGTGTGGGGTAGCTATCTAAACTATCCTTCTTTTAAGGAGGTAAGAGTGCTAATCTATTTAACGTGTTTAAAACGTTTAAAAGTTTCAGGGGGTATAGTAAAGAAGAACTTCCGTTTTTCTAACTCGATTCTCTTAATCTACTCTCTTTCACTTTTTAAGGTTTGCTTTACCACTTAAGTAACCTAAAGAGTTAGCTCTTTAACTCATTTTACCATTTTAATAAGGTTTAAGTTAGGGTCTTTCTTAGATTTCTTTAATTCTTAAGCTTATAACGTAAGGTTTTTAAAGCTTATAATTACTAACTAGAATATCGTTTCTTAAAATCGGTCTTCTATAACTTATATCTTTAACTGTCTTAAGTTTCTACCTTAAAGTTAGTTTATAACAACCTGCACTTCTATAACTAACTCTTCTAAGATACCTTTAAGAACTAAGTACATTACGTCTTAAAGTTCTTCCTCTTCTTTATCTCCCACATTACACTTATCTATCTAAGTGTAGTCTTCTTTATTACTTACTATTCTAATATAAACGTCTTTAAAGTTAAACTTAACATGTTTCCCTCTATCTAAGACTAGCTTCTAGCTGACTTACTTTAGTAATAAGTACTACCGTGCTATATAGCCCTTTTTATTACAGTTAAAGTACTGGACTTAAGATATATCCTTAAGTAGCTTTTATTACTATTATTATTAAGGCTTATCGCAGTTAAGCTAATTCTAGCAGTTTACTATTCCAATATCTATCAGACTAGGGTAATAGCCTATTACTATTAACTAGTTCCCCTTTTTTTGTTTATTTAGTTAGTAAGGTATTCGTTCTTTTTAAAAATTCTTTTAATAGTAGTAATTATAATACTAATTGTCAGCTTTAATAACTATCTTAACTAACTTTTAAAGACGATCCAGTTAATCTTCTTAATAAAGGTCTTTAATAATGTATTCCTTTAACCTACTTTAAAATAACATTATTAAGGTTTCTTAACTAAGTTTAGTTTTTACAGCTTCTAACATAAAACGTGTAAAGAACTCGAAGACTAAAGATATCTACCTTAAAGCTATAAGGCGTTATTTAACCTATCTTAAGGCGTCCAGCTCTTTAAACTCTATCTAAAGTTATTTAATAAAAATGGTAAAATCGTAAAAGATAACTTAAGTCTTTAAAGCTTCCTTACGCACTTTATTTATAAAAAGTGTTGAAATGCAAAAGGGGTCAAGGCATTGGAAAACAGTGTGTGTTGAAGGTGATTAATTATTTCTATCTTCAAGAGTGGAAGCCGTGTTATTATAGCCGTGAGGGTGGCCAGTGCACGGAGTGCATTGGCCACACTCGCTTCTGCGAAGCGAGGTTGGCTGACTGAATACGAGGTTGGCAGTGGAGTCTGGCGTTCTTGGCTGTGCAGATCCACGGATGCAGCCGCGGAGCGGCTGCGTGGATCCAGCCACACTGTTCTAACCACACTGGCCGGGTTAGGGTTGTAAAAACCCAACAAAAAGGTTATTAATTATTTTCACGTAAGGATTATACTAATAAACTACTACTCTATCTAACAGAGCTTTAATAAACTTAACTTTTCCTTTTTCCTTAAAGAACTACTTATTATAATAGGTAATATAGCTCTAAAGTTAAATTATTTAAGACTTTAACTACATAAAGTCTCCTTTAAAGCATAAGAGTAAGAAGAGCTTTACCCATTTCTTTTATAAGCCCTTAAGGTCATTATTCTTTAACTTCATAACGTTAAGTTAAGCTTAAAGTTTCTCGATAAGACTAATATAGCTTTTAATGTCCTTAAAGAAAGCTTCGTTAAGTTCCTTAACCAGTCATTATTAATTAAGGTTTGACTCCTTAAGATATACAGTTAACTTATTAATAGTAGGGAGTCGAGGTTAAGCCTATACTTCCTTAAGCTCTTTACCTTTTCCAGAAATCAACATATTAGTAACGGGAGAGGAGTAATATCTAGGAGTTTAATAAATAACATTTAGAACTGTAACGTTAATATCGTATTATAACTTATACTTAATATAAGCTTTAAAAGGACTGGTATAGATTAAGACAGAACGTATAGTAGGACACTAATAAGTAAAAGGTATTTTAAAAATAGCTTAATAAGCTAGCACTCCTAAACAGGGGTTTAACGTTATTATAAGTTACTGTCACTATAATACTCAGAGGTAAATCTAAACAGTAAGATATAAATGAATAATTAAATATTAATGTAAGGAACTAAAGTCCCTTACAGTAGTTATGGGCATAACTATAGTTATCTATACTAATTACTAAGAGGTACTTCTATACCTTGCTTAATAGTGCTCTGCTTATAGGGAACTGAGCACCTTATCGCTAAACACCTTTTGCTCAGTAACCTTAAGGATGCTCAGTAGGTGAGCACTCTTGTTGGGACTAAGCAAACACTGATTAGTCGTAGGGGCTTCGGGTCTTTACACCCCTAGCCCAGTGCGCAGTACCGTACGTACTGTCTTCCTGCATTGTTGTTCCTGCGGGGGATTCGTCAGGCTGCCCCGGCCCAAGTGACAGCCTGCAGGGTCGTCACATCGCTACGTTAACCTTTTTTGCGAGTAATATAGTGCCGGCTAATCGTTTTTTGCTTCTAGCTAAAATGTACCTCATCAGAGTATTGAAAATGGAAAAAGTCTTCTTAATTAAACCTCTCTAACATCTTCCGGTAATGTTAAACCTTCCTCTTACAATTTTTAACGTTTATAAAATCTCTCTTGTTGGCTACATACTTTTTATAATCCCTAAATCGCCTTATAGCTTTAGTAACTGTCTTGCTATTTGCCTTAATATTGTAAGCGTTTATTAACTGTGCATCCCACGGCATATTAAGGGCCTTCTCTAGGTACTGATTATAAAGGTCTTCGATCGCTTAATAATGCTTATCTGTAAGTTTCCGCTTTCGGCCTTATGTTTCGCCGTGAAGTGAAGGACTGGTATAAGGGTTGTTATTTTTAGTGATCTTAGTGATAGTGTTTGGGTCAACGCTGAAGAACTGTGTAATGTCCTTTTTTTTATAGACTAAATCTTATGTCTCACGGAGGTGTTAAGCCCACCGCAGAGCACCTAAAATCATAGCTTTTTTCAGTGTATCAAGTATTCCAGGCATCTTATCAGGACATAAAGATTTATAATCATCAAGAGGAGCATTTTGCAGTTTAGAAAATTAACTAAGTCAGGTGGGGGCCTTTTGGAACACCCCTGCCTTTGGAACAGCTCCTAAGTCAGACCCCGCACAACAGTACAAACTTTAATTACCCATAACTTCGTTAATTAAATAGCTACGATAATATAATCTTCAGTATCAGAATTACCTAATTCTTCTCTTTTAGAATCACCAAAATCCTCCCTACTAGCCTCTCTTTATAAGACACGAACCTCCATAATCCTAGCAAACTGCATATTAGGGTTAACTATAACCCTCTTTTTCTTTCAGCCTCTTGTACGTTCTAGACTTTTTTCTACAGCTTCTAATCAATGCACTGTATTTGCAAGTTAAAAAACTATATTATTAAAGGCTTTTATAGCCTTACGGATAAAAAGCTGATCGCTAGCGGTCCGTTTATAACCGGCTAGGAAAACCCACCCCTAATTACAGAAATCCTTCAGCTTTTTACAGGTAAACTATAGAGGTAGGCTCTCTAAATTCTTACTTATAATGTTAGTATAGACTTCTTAAAGGTCTATAGAAAGTTTTAAAGTCACTTAACTAACTTCGCTATTAAAATTCTTAATAATAAAGCCGTTACTTAGGGGCTTCTTAAAGCTAACTAGCTAAAGGCTTATTACTTTCTAACTAACTTTAATATTAAATTCGGTTATTTTATAAACCTTAGCTTACTAATAACATTTTAAAAAAGCCCTCTTTTTAGTAACAGTACCTTCGTTAAAGCCATAAATAACCTCGTTATACCTAGCCCTGTACTTAACCTTCAAGGGGTTAAAAACCGATAAATCTAGGGGTTAGAGAACGTAAGAGGTATAAGTTAGTAAAAGTAATAACTGTACATTATTTAGAAAGGTTAACTATATAAATTCTTTAGTAGTGTGACTGCTGTAACTATCCAAAATAAGGAGGCACTTCTCTAAAGAGATAACTAGCTAAGTCTTTAGAAGAAAGATATTACAAAGCTAATGTAACGACCCTGCAGGCCGTCACTTGGGCCGGGGCGGCCCGACGAATCCCCCGCAGAAGGAACAGTGCAGGAGGACAGTACATACTGTCCAGGCACACTGGGCTAGGGGTGCAAAGACCCGAAGCCCCTACGACCAGTGAGGTGCTGCTCGCAGTATACCGAATGCTCGCATCGCGAGCAGGAGAGACCTCACGAGCAGAGCGCTTACGCAGTGCAAAGTGCTCGCATAACGAGCACTTACGACACTATAAGTAAGGTACAAAGTACCTCCCAGTTAGTTAGTATAGATAGTTATAGTTATACCTATAACCACCGTAAGGGACTCTAGTTCCTTACACTAATATTTAATTATTTATTTATATCTTACTGTTCAGACTTACCTCTATATATTATAATGACAGTAACTTACAGTGACATTAAACTCCTGTCTAAAAGTACTAGCTTAATAAGCTATCTTTAGAACGCCCTTTACCTGTTAATATCTTACTATACGTTCTGTCTTAACCCACACTAGTCCTCTTAAGGCCTGTATCAGGTGTAAGTTATAATATAATACTAGCGTGCCAGTTCTAAACGCTGTTTATTAAACTCCTAGTTACTACCTCCCTTCCACTAACATATTAACCTCCGGAAAAGGTAAGGAGATTAAAGAGGTGTAAGCTCAGCCTTAACTCCTTACTATTAATAAGTTAACTGTATGCCTTAAAGACTTAAACCTTAACTAATAGGGACTAGTTAAGGAACTTAACGAAACCTTCCCTAAAGACACTAAAAGCCACATCAGTTTTATCGAAAAACTCTAAACTTAACTTAACACTATTAAGCTGGAGAATAATAACCTTAAAGGCTTATAAAAGAAATAAGTAAAGCTCTCTCTACTATTGCGTTTTAAGGGAGACTTTACGCAGTTAAAGTCCTAGATAACCTAACTCCAGAGTTATATCACCTACTATAATAAACAGTTCTTTGAAGAAGAAAGAAAGGTCAGGTTCGCTAGAGCCTTACTGGACAGAGTAACCACTTGTTAATACAAACCCCATATAAAGATAATTAACGACCTCTTTATAAATAGAGCATAAAAGGAAACCCCTAAGACTTAGGCTCTTTTTGACAACTTTGACATTTTCATCAATTAACTCCAGACTAAGTTTAGAGAACTAAACACCCCTAAGTAAGCTAAATAACACCTCATAACCTTAAGACAGATATCTTCAGTCCTTAAGTTCTCTACACGCTTTAAACTGGAAGCAGTAAAGACTAAACTTAACTAAAAGGCCTTAATAATACTGTTCTAAAGCAGCTTAAAGGAACACGTCACTGGAGATCTTTACTAAAAAGACTAACTGGACCGCTTATAAGAACTAGTTAAGATGGCTATTAAAACCGATAATTAGTATTATAATCACCATTATAAGAAGAACTTCTGGAAGGAACAGACCCCTCACTAGCTAAACAAACCCAAAAAGGGGAACTAGTCGACCGTAACCAGTCACCACCCTGGACCGATAGACATTAACATAATAAACTATCAGAACTAACCTAACCGTAGTAAACCTTAACGACAGCAGTAACAGAAACAGTCTAAAGACTTATTATAAGTCTAGTATTTTAACTGTAATAAGAAAAGCTATATAATACAGTAATACCCGTCACTAAAGTAAATCGGTTAAAAACCGGTTCCAGAAAGAGGAAAACATATTAAGTTCAATTTAGAAGATATCTATGTCCGGATAATAAGTAACGAAAAAGACTACACCTAAATAGATAAATACATTATAAAAGATAAGGAAAAGGAAGAAGAAAAACCCTAAAATGTAATATATCTAGTCCTTAAAAGTGTCTTAGAAAAGTTAGCTATAGAGGTGTAAGTCGCAAAAGACTAACTCTAAGGTAGAAACTTAGAACCACTAGAAATATAGGTTACAGAAGACTAACTCCAGGAAGAAATGTTCCAGTTAGCTGTTATAAGCCTTAAAAACCTTACCTTACAAACCTAGGAACTAAGGAAGTCTAGGAAAAACCCCAACTTAGACCTTACTAAAATGATTAAGGAAGTCGAAAAACTAGCCCTCTAGGCCATATAAGCAGTAAAGTAAACCCTAAAAGGTAAAAGAGAATAAACTAAGAGAATTAAGTTAAAAAAACGGAAGTTCTTCTTAACAGTACCTCCTAAAACTCTTAAACACTTTAAACACGCTAAGTGGATCAGCACCCTCACCTCCTTAAAAGAAGGACAGCTTAGATAACTACCTTGCATTAAAGTTAGTGTACCTTAGACTAGTACTTTAAAGGTCCTTTAAGAAAGCATAAAGCAAATACACCAATAAAGGGTCTAGGAATTAAAAGAAAAGTATTAAGAATTAATAGACGAAATAAAGGACTTATAAGTTAAGGGTCTCACTATAACGTCTAAAAATAAAGCAGTGGAAATTAAGTTATAACTTAACAATAGGGTTTACTTCACTAACTAACTTAAACATCAACTCGTTAAAGAAGACTACTTTATAAAAGAATAAGTTAAGTTACTACTACCCAAGTTCTAAGAAAAGGTTTAAGAGAAACAATATATATAAAGGCAAGTAGAAGAAGAGAAAAAACAAGACACCACTTCCCCTATTCCGTACTCTATAACTACAGCACTTGCAATTAACATTAACTACCCTAGTTATAAAGACATACTGTAGATCGATTACATATACGATAACTACGCTCTCAATTAGCATTATAGACCTAAGGCCCTTTATAACCACTTCCTTAACATATAAAGATAAGACTATATAATTATAAGGGTAAAGTTAAAACCGGCCCACTATTAAGTTTCTTACTCCTTAATTAGGGAATCTAGTAACAAGTGGAAGGTTATTATAGTTAACTAAGCCCCTACTATATGTTAGTAAAGAGGGGTACTTAATAACTGCCCAGTCGCAACGTGTTCACTACATCTTAACGGAAAAGCTAGGGAATAACAGAAACGGGAAGATTACTAACGGATTTAAGAGTAGAAAAACATCGCTATAATCCAAGCTTATAAAGCGTACTACCGACTTGTTAAGGATTTTAGAAACGTTATACTGTTTAAAGTCAACTGGACATTAAGGCGTGAAAACCTAAAAAAGGTTAATTATTAGGTTTATTAAAGTTACTTATTTTTCTAAAAGGAATTAGGAAAAGGCTACAGGCCCTTTAGAAAAGCTAGAAACTAGTAATTCACTAATTAGCAAAAACCTTAAGAAGAAGAAGAAGCACTTAAAGGTTAGGTTAAATAAGACCTTAAGGACAGATAATTACTATATCTTAGATATCTAAAAAGTATAAGTATTATTCTGTTAGTGTCGATATAATAGACAGAAGAGGGAGGTTATTTAAAGTAAAAGCAGTAATTAATAACAGGAACACTTTTAACTTAATACACCCCTTACTAATTAACTAAAGGAAACTCCTTAACAAAGAGTATAAAAAGGCTATTCCCATTTAAAATAGAGAAGAAGGCCTATATTAGTACAATAATAGCAAAGTCACTTACCACTTACTACTCCTAATTAAAATAGATAGGGACGAATAATAAATAAACTTTAACGTTACACCAGTTATAAGCTATAACATAATCTTAAGTCTACTTTAGCTGGAAAAGTATAACTTTATAATTAACTAGAAGAGTAGCTACCTTACCTTTAATAAGTCCCCTAGCTGTGATCATTATTTGGAAAAAGCTAAGAAGGTATTAAACCGTTTTAAAGATGTATAAAGTACTTAAAAGCACGCTAAACCCTTAGAACTAAGCACAGTTTAGGTTAGGTTTACTAAAACAGTTAAAGGACTAGAAGGTCTACTATATTACTTAAATAACGATTCAGAAGGTAAAAAGAAGTAAAAAGCTAACTTACAGATAAGTAAAAAAGTTAATTTATTTAAGATACCCGCAAAATATAAGAAGTTTACCCTATTTTGAAAAAAGATACTATAACTACCAGACTACGGACTATAAGATTACGAAATTAAACTAAAACCGGGAATAAAGCTCTACAGCTTCCAGCCCTACTACTTAAACCCCTAGCAGGTTAAAGCCCTGCAAGAGTATATTAATAAGAACTTAAAAAGCGGGTTTATCGTGGAATCCCAGTCCCCAGTAGAGTATCTAGTGCTGTTCGTCTTAAGAAAAGAAGACAGCAAGCTACATATAGTTATTAACTACTAAATGTTAAATAAAGATATAATTAAAAATCACTACCTATTACCACTTATTACAGAAATGTAAGAACAGATTATTAAAGTAAATTAATTCTCTAGCCTCGATTTCCCCATAGGATTCAACTATGTTAGAGTAAAGGAGGAGGATAAGTATAAAACGGCTTTTCAGACTTATAACAGGCACTACCAGTACTGTGTTATGCTGATAAGATTAACAAACGCCCCTGCGACTTTTTAAAGCTTTATTAACAGTGTTCTTCACCCTTTCCTTAATAAGTTTATCTTTATATATTTAAATAACGTTCTAATCTATTCCAAAACTTTAAAAAAACACTGAAAGTATATATAACAGGTCCTAATAGCTCTTAAAAAAGCGAAACTAACAGTAAACCTAAAGAAAAGCCACTTCTACGTTCAGGAACTAAACTATTTAAGGTTTAGAATAACCCTTAGAAAACTTAAAATATAATCAGAGAAGACAGAGGCAGTTAGGGACTAACTTACTCTAAAGAACTAAAAAGAGTTATAAGTCTTCATCAGCTTTACAAACTTCTATCGCTATTTCATCAGGTACTTTACAAAAATCGCAAGACCACTCTATAAACTTACAAATAAGGGAAAGCCGTTTAAGTGGATAAATAGACAGTAGAAAGCATTTAAAGACCTTAAACACACCTTCACTATAACGCTAGTCTTAACCCTCCCCAATTTCTTAAAGCCTTTCCAAGTCGAGATTAACTCCTTAGAGTTTGCAATCAGTAGAGAACTTAGCTAAGTCTAAGACGATAAGAAACGCTACCCAGTTGCCTTTTTATTAAAAGGAATCTATAAACCTACCTTATAATACCTAATCCACAATAAGGAATTAATAGCGATCATTTAGTGCTTTACTAAGTAAGCACTGTATCTAAGCAGTACGGAAAAGCCAGTCTAGGTCTTTTCAGACTATAATAACCTCCAGTACTTCCTAACGAAGGAACTTAACTTACAGTAAATATAATAGGCAGAATTAATAGCCCTGTTCCACTTCTAGATCTACTACGTTAAAGGAAAAGATAATAAGCAAACCGATACTTTTAATTGGAGATAAGACCATAAGGATGCCAATCTAGTCTTAATCCCCGTCATTATATTTAACAAAATAGAGAACGGCACTTTAAAACATACACTATAGGTGTCAGACAACTAAACACTAGAATAAACCATTAATATCTACATAAACTTATAAACAGAGTATAATATCTATTAATAATAACAGGACTTCTAAACAAAAAGGCTAATAAAAGGAACCTGCAAACACAAATACCCCTTAAAAGACTTCTTAAAACACTTATAAGATTATAGTAAGGAGTGCCCAATGTATCTAAACTATAACGAAACTAGTTATTAGTTAAAATAGCTACCAGAAGGTGTAGATAGTATACCTAAACCAAAAGTAAGGCTTTAGTACTAAGAGAAACTGTATATTTATAACCCAGTTAAAAGAAAAGAGTACGTCTAGCAAGTCTATAAATCTTAACTTAGAAGACATATAAGCTAAGCTAAGACTTTAACATAAACCTAGCAAATATACACCTTCCTAGGAATAAAGAAGTTAGTTAAGGAAATAGTTAATAACTGTAATATCTGCTATAGGAAGCAAAACTAACATCATAAGCCGTATAGACTTCTTAAACCACTCCTTATACTACAGGCACTATAAAGTTCAATCTTACTTAACTTCGTCACTAAGATCCTAAAGTCTAAGGACCCTACTATAAGAGTCATTTATAACCAGATCCTTATAATAATTAACAAATTAACGAAATAAGCCTACTTTCTACTAACTTTAAAAGACATAACAGTAGAGTAACTCACTTATATCTTTAAGAAAAAGGTAATTTCATAATACCTTTAACCAGATAATATCGTCACAGATTAAGACAAGCTAATTATATTAAAGTTTTAGTAAAGATTAATATAGAGAATAAGTGTAAAGAGTAAACTTTTAACAACATTCTACTTACAGATAGATAATTAAATAAAGTAAGTTAACTAAATATTTATAACGTATCTTTAAACTTATATTAACTTTAAATAAGATAATTAACTTAAATTATTACTAACAGTATAGATAGCTTACAACATAATACTAATTAAGTCGATAAAGGTGTTACCGTTCTTCACTAACTACGGTAAAGAACCTAAACTCCATTAAGGCCCACCTACCAGCACCTCTTAAGCTGCAGTCTGCATAGACTAGATATAAGAACTGCATAACCACTTATAAGCCGAACTTAAGTTCACACGTAAACGAATGAAAAAGTTTACTAATAAACACTAAACTAAGCAACCAGTACTTAAAAAAAGACTCCATTACAATAGTAAACAAGTTAAAGGACTAACTCTTCAGAAAAGGGACTACGTCTACCTTTTTTTTTAAAACCTGTATTCGAAACAACTTAGTAAAAAGCTTGACTTTAAAAGGTACAGACTGTTCTAAATCAAGAAAAAGGTCGCCACCTCTAATTACAAACTAAACCTACCTACTAGCATAAAGGTGCAGACTAAGGTTTTTCACATCTTACTTCTAAAACCTGCCCTAAAGGGAGTCTCTCTGGAAAAGAAGATCGAGATTAACGCCGACAAGGATAAGTATAACGTTAAGGAAGTTATAGATTTATAAAGGGGAAAGAATACGTTCGAATATCTTATCAGGTAACTAAACTACAGCCTTAAGAGTAATTCTTAAAAGCCAGTTAAAAATCTTAAGTGCCTAGACTTAATTACAGAGTTCTACCGAAAGAATCCTAACAGACTAAAACTAATAATAAAAACCAGAAATAAGATAAGATCTAATATCTAAACTACTATACTAAAGAGTAAGACTACCGTGGGACTTAAAGCTTAAAAAACGGTAAGAAACTCCTTAATAAGTACGGAAAAACATTTATTAAAAGCTTTAACTAGGGTTATAAGGACCTTAAACTTAATAAAGAAGTAAGACCTCCGGAGCTCCTAGTAAGCTCTACACGAAAATAAGTACTATTAAAAAGAAAAGTTAGTAAAAGAAAAACAAGTAAAAAATCACTAAAACCCTTATAGGAAGTTAAACCCACAACCCCTCACTGAAAAAGGCAGTTACAAACTAAGTTATAAAGTAACCGCTTACTGCAAAGACCCTACCAGAAAGTTCCCCCAGTTAAAAGACTCCACGTCGTTAAAAGGAGCGTTCAGCTTAACCTCCTTACTTTCCTAAAACTCCAGTAGCTCTACTTTATAACTAAACGCTTTCACAACCTAGTCCTTAAGATAGGACCGCTGCTTATAAAAGCGCACTAAGTATATTAACGCCTCTTAAAGCTTAATAGTAGCTTCGTAAAGCTGTTAAACAGCAGACTTGACTTATAAGTCAAAGCTTTACTTTTTAATAAGAAAAGCCTTCAGTTTCGCTTTACTAATATTAAAAACGTCATATTAAGAAAGCCGGTGCCTCTCTAAACAGTAATCGTAACTGTTAGACTGGTTCGAAACCTGACAGATAAGCGGAAGGTCGGCAAACTTACAAAAAGAATAAGGGGACATTTCGCTACCAAACGCGTATATATAAACTGTAAGGTTTAGGTAACGGTTAATACTTCTACCCTATTCCCGTTTTAAAACTTAAAAGCTGGACACTTATTATATAGTAAAGTAATAAAAGGAGAAACTTACCTCTTAAGTTCTTTATAAGAAAAGAACGTTAAAAAGGGGGAATTGTGTGACGACCTTACAGGCCGTCACTTAAGCCAGGGCGGCCTAATAAATCCCCTGCAGAAGGAACAGTGTAGGAAGACAGTATATACTGTCTAGGCGCACTAGGCTAGGGGTGTAAAGACCCAAAGCCCTTATAACTAGTGAGGTGTTACTTACAGCATACTGAGTGCTTACATCGCGAGTAGGAGAGACCTTATAAGTAGAGCGCTTACGTGGTGTAAAGTGCTCACACAATAAGCACTTACGACATTACGAGTAAGGTACGAAGTACCTCCCAGTTAATTAGTATAGATAGTTATAGTTATACTTATAACTACCGTAAGGGACTTTAGTTCCTTACGCTAGTATTCAATTGTTCATTTATATCTTACTGTTTAGACTTACCTCTGTGCATTATAGTGACAGCGACCTACAGTGACATTGAACCCCCGTTTAGGAGTGCTAGCTTAATAAGCCGTCTTCGGAACGCTCCTTACCTGTTAGCGTCCTGCCATACGTTCTGTCTTAACTTATACCAGTCCTCTCGAGGCCTGTGTCGGGTGCAGGTCGTAATAGCTAAGTAACAGCAGTATTATTGTTAGATTAGCCGTTTTCAATAAGTTTCCACTTCCAGCTTTTAAATAGCCATAAATCGCGTAAATACACTATTATTAAAAGCTTACACGCTTAAAAATAATAATTAGGTTAAGATACTAACTGTTAATAGAGATACATTTGATAATTAAAGTCCAGATTTAGTCTCCTTTCTTCTTTTTCTAAAATTTTCTTCTCTCCTTAGAGCTTATAACCAGACCGTTATCTCTAATACTAGAAGCAATACCAGTTTCGTCTATATTATACCTATAATTAGCCAGAATAACCTCCACGCTTAAAACCTTCAGGTAGTTAAACTAAGGCTAAATAACGGCCTTACAGGCACGATTAGTATAGTTAGTGTGGATTCTACAAGGTCTAATAGTGGAAATTGATGGATTTCTAGCTAAAAACCGGCTAATCTAACGTTTTTTAAGGGTCTCGTCATCTCTAAGCATTCTTCTAACTAGTTTCCAAATTTAGGCGTGGGTTAAAGGGTAACCAATTAACCCTTAGAATAGAATCTATTTGGTTAAACGTTCTTCCATAGCAGGAGAAAGCTTTCAATTCATAGTTTAGGCCTTAAAAGCTAGCTTATAACCTCAAACCCGATTAAACAAAGTAGTAAGGGGTACGCTATGGTTTTCGGCAGAGCTGCGGAGTAAGCCGGTTTTTTCATACTCCACCAGCGCGTTTTGTAAATCTAACTCGGTATAATGCTTCCTTATTCAATTTTTAATCGAATGAACAAAACAGAAGAAGAATTGAAGCAGAGTTGGTTGAGTCGTTAGGGTTTTATATAGATGAGTTGGGGGGCGGGTGGCTGACAAATCCTGTTCCAAATCCAGGGTGTTCCAGAAGCCTGTGCGCTGACTTATTTGTTATGTTTACATAGTGGATTCAGGACGTCTGCCTTATTTTAGTACGAAGTAACGCGGTGGCTGTTAAGCGGCCCTGGCCCAAAAAAAAAATCACACCCCATTTCTAGATCCACTTGGGTAGGTATTGGGCAGCGTTTCGCGGAAATCGACTTTGCATAAACATAGCGCTTATCGTCCAACAGAAATTTGTGATTCCCCTCAATCAAGACTCGCTTAGTTCGATTAGCGGAAAGGTGATGCTATGATTGGTTCATTAACATTAGAAATCCGCGAATCCATGCGGTAATTAATGGGAGCCTCTAACGCAGCGACCCCGCTCGCATTGACGCAGCTGAAAAAATATCATGACCAGAACTTTCGTCTTCGCTCACCCCAATCTGCATCCTTGCCCGTTAAACAGTCCCTCCGATCCGTCGGGTTTGTCAATATCCTGAGGCACGTAGCGTTTCGCACTAGGAACGGTCCACTGACGGTCCATTGCGACCGTTCCCGTAGCCACGGTGGAAGCTAGGTGAACGCACGTCTTTGGACGCTCCGCTCGACGCGTGGGCAAATGGATGGACTTGGCTAACGTCTTCTAGGGCGTTCTTGTGGCTGTTTTGGCAATTTATGTTCATCTTTGGGTTTGCAGAAAATACTCACCGTCTCTTCTAACATCACCACCCAAGGAGCCCGAGTCGGAACCAACGCCCTCCCAAGGAGGACGAACGCGATGCTGGGACAAAAGCAGCATGTACAACTTGGCCACGTTGATCCCCCGAAGCAAGGATTGACATTCCGCGTGCAAGGTGTGCCCCTCGACTGGGACATCGGCCGACTGAAATCGCTCCTGGCTGACCAAGTCGACTCGGCTGGCCCAATCATTCCATCCCTCGCTCTCGAGATCCATGGCCGCTCCCGTACAGCCACTGTCTCCTTTCAGAGCGTCTCACGCGCGCTGCAAACGCCCCCCATCGGGCGCTCCTGGCTGATCCCTCTGTCCGAGGCTCCGAATCCGCCCATGAGTCCACGAAGCCTGTCGCTTGACGATGGCTTCTTCGGTATCACTACTCTGTTCGCGCCTCCCCCGCAAGATCACAAGGTCGAGTATGTAGCCCAAATCAGCTCCACCATTCCAACAGCATGCTCATCGGTCTAGCATTATCGCCATTTCCGGCCTCGGCGGCCACGCATTCGGGTCATTCAAAGAGCGAGGTGGAGAACACATGTGGTTACGCGATGCCCTCCCGCACCACATCACACAGGAAGGCGACCAAAAGCCCTGTGCACGCGTCATGATCTATGGGTACGAGTCGAGTCTGCCACAGAGTCAAAGTACACAGAACCTCGAAGACCTCGCAACCTTCTTCCACAACAGCCTTCTGGATCTGATTTCCGCTGCCAATCCCAAGCCCATTATATTCATCGCTTATAGCCTAGGAGGGTTGATCTTAAAGCAAGTGAGTCCACCTAGTCCTCTATTCTTGACCAATCCTCTTATGAGGTCCAGGTTCTCATATCACTCTCAACATCGTTGGCGGATGACAACAAGAAACTCCTTCGAGCCGTCTATGGGATCATCTTTTTCGGTGTTCCCCATGACGGAATGGATATTCGTTCGCTTATTCCGATGGTGGGGGATGGGCCAAATAGGTCTCTCCTCGAATCTATCGGAGACACCAGTTCACCGATTCTGAGTATCCAACGACGAGACTTCAACAAAGCCCTTGGTAGCGAAGGCGAGTCCGAGATTGTTTGCTTTTACGAAACACTCAAGTCACCCACAGCCATTCAGGTATGTCTTTATGTTTTCTCTATAAACTACGCGCGCTAAATATGGGTTACAGGGCGCCAATGGAAACTGGACAATGGGAGGACCACCGGCCGTCCTGGTGACCAAAGCGTCCGCCACTCATTGCCGGCCGTGGGAAGACAATCCGGGGCATATCTGCGCTCTCAACCGCACCCACTCCGATATCGTCAAATTCGCGCCCCAAAGCGAAGAGTACGACAAGGTTCTTGCACGAATTAGACGCATTGTTCAACGCGCTCTCGTGATACGGCTCCCAAACCTGTCAAAATCGTCCCAAGACTGTTTACAATCACTCAGCTTTAGAGAAATGGATACCAGGCTCAACGACATCGACCACGCCCTCGAAGGGACATGCCAGTGGCTTCTTGAACACGAGAACTACAAGGCCTGGACCGCTTGCTCTCGAGGCCTGCTCTGGGTCAAAGGCAAACCGGGATCCGGAAAGTCGACCCTCCTCAAATACGCCCGTAAATATGTCAAAGAAACACCTAAAGTTGGAGACAGAGCTCTCGTTCTGTCCTTCTATTTCCATGGTCGTGGTGCGGAAATCCAGAAAACACCACTTGGCCTCTTCCGATCGCTTCTTCATCAAATCCTTTGCCAGGTCCCCGACGTACTCTCAAATCTTGTCGACACATTCGACAAGCGGCTCAAGGAGAGGGGCAACTCGCCAGATAAGTGGGAATGGCATCCAAATGAGCTATGGGACTTCTTCGAATCGTCGCTTCCGAGGATTTTGCAGACCCGCTCTGTCTGGCTATTCGTCGATGCGCTAGACGAAAGCGGCGAAGAGAATGCGCGAGACCTATTTCAGAGATTCAAGTCAATATTACTGAAAGACCTTCCGTCAACTTGCCTACCATTTCGAATCTGCCTGGCTTGCCGCCACTATCCGGTTCTAGACCAGGATTGCCAGTTCGTCGTCAACCCAGAGAGGTCAAACCAGAAGGATATTTCCACCTACGTACAAATTGGGTTTTCCACATCCGACAAACTAAGACGATCAGCCATCCCAGATTTGATTACAAGACGTGCCAACGGCGTCTTCATGTGGGCGCGTCTCGTGGTGGAGCAAGCTCTGAAGCTCCACGACCAAGGGAAGGGTTTGAGAACAATCGAAGAGAAGATCAAGACTCTTCCCCCGGAGCTGAGCAATTTATACAATGGGCTCGTCAAAGGCATGGACGAGATACCAGCCTCGTTGAAACTAATCCAATGGATCTGCTTTGCCACTCAACCACTTTCATTGGATGAACTTCGATGGGCTATGATCGTGGATGCTGAATGCCTATACAAGTCATTTCGGGAATGCCAGAATGCGGCGGATTATGACTGTGATATGGAGAACCGACTGAAGACACTCAGTCGCGGACTTGCCGAGGCTGTACCTTCGGCAGACTCGCGTGTTGTCCAGTTTGTCCATCAGTCGGTCAAAGACTTTTTCATCGACCAGGGCCTGGCGATTCTGACGGACAGCCTGAGATCAACCAAGCCCAGGGCCACCGAGACGGACGTCACTGCATCGGCGCATCATCGACTGTCCAGGGCGTGCCTGCGCTACTTGGCCATGGGCGAGATCGGGCAATCAACAACCGACTTTTGGTATACCTTGGAATCCGAATTTCCTCTGATAGGTTACGCCACAACATCATGGACAGTGCATGCAAAAGCAAGCGAGGCGGGAGGGATCCCTCAACACGATCTTATTGATTATTTCAACTGGCCATCGGAGAGCCTTATAAAACTCTGGATACGGATTTACCAGATCAAATCTATATTCCGGGCCGATAATTGCCCTTCGGAAGGTATGACCCTGACGCACGTGGTATCGTGGCACGGACTGTTCGGGCCGTTGCAATTACTGTTGGATCGAGGTGTTGAGGTCGGTGCGAAAGATTCGGATGACCGGACACCTCTTTGGATGGCTGTTGAGGAAGGGCACGCAGCGATTGTGCAATTACTGCTAGATCGAGGTGCTGAGGTTAATATGAAAGATCGTCTTTTGGGCCAGACACCTCTTTTAATGGCTGCTTGGGGAGGGCACGAAGCGATTGTGCAACTACTGCTGGATCGAGGTGCTAAGGTTGATGCAGAAACGTATTATAATAGCTGGACACCTCTTTGGATGGCTGTTAAGGAAGGGCACGAAGCGATTGTGCAACTACTGCTGGATCGAGGTGCTGAGGTTAATATGAAAGGTGGTGGTGAGGGCTGGACACCTCTTGGGATAGCTGCTTGGGGAGGGCACGAAGCGATTGTGCAACTACTGCTGGATCGAGGTGCTGAGGTCGATACGAAAGGTGGTGGTGAGGGCTGGACACCTCTTTGGAGGGCTGCTAAGGGAGGGCACGAAGCGATTGTGCAACTACTGCTAGATCGAGGTGCTGAGGTCGATGCGAAAGACCGGGGTGGCTGGACACCTCTTGGGATGGCTGCTTGGGGAGGGCACGAAGCGATTGTGCAACTACTGCTAGATCGAGGTGCTGAGGTCGATGC
>Ga0247760_1001017_pt1 | contig 28246 bp, 4 predicted proteins | sample UWRJL171409R4_FD_179936 | JGI IMG/M metagenome (GOLD analysis project Ga0247760, IMG submission 179936) | Plant litter microbial communities from Arlington Agricultural Research Station in Wisconsin, United States - UWRJ-L171-409R-4 | ecosystem: Environmental > Terrestrial > Plant litter >... | reverse complement strand
TACATACATAAGAATAAATATAAAAATAGATTATAAAAATAAAAAACTATATATATATTAAAAAAACTATATAAAAAATATATTAGAAAAATATAATAAAAATAACCTATATCCAAAAAACTCTTTTTTTCCAACTAAAAAATTACGAGGAAATAATAATAAAGTAACCCAAGCTGAAATAACTATATACCAAAAATACGTAAGATTATTACTATACCTTGCTTTTAAAACAAGGCCAGATATAGCAATTTTAGTACAATACTATATAAAATACTATTTAAATCCTAGTATACTATATTTCAAAGTAATAGATAATATATTTATATACCTAAATAAATACCCGGATCTTAGTATAACTTATAATGGAATTAATAATAATAATTTACTATTAAAAGCCTATAGCGATTCTGATTGGGGAAATTATACAAATAGCCATAGATTTACTATAAAATATATAATTACCTTGGGAAATAACCTAATAAACTAGTATATTACACTGCAAAAATCAGTTGCCCTATTAAGTACTAAAGCTAAATATATAACTATAACAGAATGCAGTAAGGAAGTTATCTACTTACAAAATACAATAACCTTTTTAAATACGGTACTTAGCCTTAATATACCTATAAATATACTTATAATAATAAAAGATAATATAAAAGCTATAAAGCTAGGATATAACGCAGAATTTTATAAAAGAACCAAGTATATTAATATAAAATATTATTATATAAGGGAACTAGTTGAAAATAATAAAATAAAAATACTATATATAAATACAAAAGAACAGCTAGCTAACCTACTTACAAAACCTATAGCCGGCCCCGCTTTTACTTTATAAAAAGAAAAAATCGGTTTAGAAAAATATTAATAATACTAATACAGGGGTATAATAAAGAAGGTTTTTTATCCACCTATAAGGATTTTCCTTCTATAATCGAGGTTTTCCAATTTTCTCCTTTATAAGGTTTTACTTTAATAAAGAAGGTTTTTCAATTTTTCCCTTCACAAAAACACAAAAAGAGAGATAGCCTAAGCCTAATAAATTAAACATTAGTTTACGGGGGTATATTGGGAATAAATACATTATATAGCATTTATGCTGTACAGTAGTATAATAATGCTGTGCAGCCCGCTGCACAGTATAATAAGGCCCTGTAATAAAACCTCGTATTCTACTACGTTAAGAACGCCACAGCGTATTAGCGCCTCGGCGCCTCGGCCTTCGGCCTCTGCCAGAGGCCGATGGGCCGATGGCTACAATTATAATAACCACGGCTCGCCCTCTCTTAGATAGAAGAATCAAGTACTTATCCATCTTCTTCTCCATGACTTGCCTCCATCATCATTGTGACCATAGCTTCATTAACAGTAGTCAATACCACCATTGGATATACAACTCGTATCCCCGAAATAAAATATAGTACTTATCTTACCGAATTTGGAAAATATTACCTATTTAGCCGTCTTTCGATATTTCCCCTAAAAGAACGTATTATCGCAAGAAAGTAATCCTCCGTACTGTATTTGGAAAGTATAAGTTACCGAGCCGCCTCCCTTCCCATATTTTCCCTAATAGGACGTACTCTTAGTAAGCTATCGTAAATACGTAATAACCCAGTACCATATCAGGAAAATACAAGCCACGCAACCTTATACTAGATCTGGAAAATATAATTATTTCTATTTATTCCTTCCAAACCGTAACGTAACTTCCAGCAAGGTATCCTCATCGCGAAGGAGTAAGCCTAACGGATTCTAGCTAACTAAAGTTGTAAATATATTAGTATACGGGCTACTCCCAATTCTAGCGGATTTAACTCCGACGCTAAACGGTACCAAACTAGTTTTTTTAGTTACAGGTCCATTTATATATAGCTACCTTAGTAGGGTACAGGCTGGAGCTTTAAAAACAATACGCTTAACTTGCGACGCTTCTTATAACTATTTTAAATACGTTTACGGAATTAGCGAAGAACTTGCTAAATTAGAGAGTACAAACCGTAACGCGACAAGGTTTTAATAGCACGCGCATTGGTATCTTAAACGATTGAAATTCGCAGCGATATCTAATCGGGGCCGAATCGTTAACTGGAGCTTGGCGAAAAAGAGACAATACGGCAGAGAAGTAACATTTGGAGAAACAAAAAGGTACATCGGGCAACCGGGCTCTCTTTATAGGTCGGGCGACCAGCGGGGTACGGCGCAGCTAAGACGTTCCCGTCTTGGCAGGTATCGGAAACGGCAGGTGTATGCCGCACCTTCCGGAGGCGGGCAAGCCGTCACAAATAATACTATATATATTATATATATATATACTTTACTTACTTTGCACTTCTATTTTTATATACGTAACTAAGAAATTTACGCCTAATATAACCTATAGTATATCGCCCGCTTTAGCTTAAAGTATATAATATTCTCCTGCTTATTCTCCCGTTTATATATTATATATATACTTTTAATACTTCTTATACATTTCCTTATATTAAATACTTTATAAAATGGCCCTTTTCAGTTTCTCCTAACTAATATATTATATAATTCGTAATTTATACTATTCTACCTCTTATTATATTTTAATTATCCAAGTCTCTACCTACCCCTACCTTTTATATAATCCTATTATTCTTTGCTCCAGGTTGCCTACTAGTATTATTATTAACTAAGTATTATATAAAATTCTAGTTAATGTTAATAACTAATAAATTATAGTATTTACTACTTTATATAGCTTATCCGCTTTACTCCTACCCTTAATAATGTTTATAAGGTATATATAGCTTATAACTGGTTATATTTAATATATTAACGACGTATATAACAGCAATACCTTTTTGCAGATAGGCCAAAACTACTACCGCTGCTATTAAGTAACCTATGGGTATACTAGTGGATTATATTAATAATAAAAAGTATATTAACTTCTCTATAGCCCCTTGGCCTTTTATATTATAAAGCCTTGCTAAGTATACTAATATAATTACCTATATACCTATTCTAAAGTTAGGATCGCCTAATAAGGTTATACTTATTAAATATAATAATTTCATTAAGTAATACTTAACGTAGTAAACCTTAATTAAAAATACTTAATATGAAATTACCTTAATATTAATATTAAAAGGCGAATAGCTAAATAACAGCCTTTATACAAATTGCTGCAATACTAGAAATAAGAAGTTCTTTAAGTATTACCTTGCTATATAAGGCTATTTTAATAATATATGCTCCAATTACGTATTAATAGACTAGAAGATAAAGTATTTCTATTACGAAGTAAATAGGGGGGCTAATATAGGACCTGGTATATATATTATAGTATAATTAAATAAAATAACTAATTTATATAATAGTTAAGTATAATACGTTTATCCCCTTTAAATTAAATAAGATTTTAAAGTACCAGATATTAAAAAATACTGGTATTAGTTTTAAATAAGTAATACTAAACTCTAATGATGAAAAGGAGGATAGCGGTACTAATAACGGCTTGTTATAATCTATTAATATAAGTTTAATCGAAACTAATAACGGTATCTTAAGTTTAAATTTGTATAATAAATTAATTAATTAGAGGAATAAAGTTATAAATTATATAAAGGACTTAAGGAACGTTGCGTATTAGGCCTTTTATTGGGCTAAGGGCCTGGATATAAAGGTATAATGTTAAAGAAAGCGTTTTAAAAACTTTTTATAAAAAGGGGGTAAGGGTAAGGGTAAGTATTAGTTTTTATATAGTAATATAGTATAGGGTTTAGAACTAGTAATTTTTAAATACTTTTTTTAGGCCTGTACTGTTATAAGTTGGGGTTATAAGCCTTAATGGGATAATTGGATAATTAGGGGTAGTAATAGCGATAATATATATATACTATATAATGGTTTTTATATTAGGAGTTTGTAAAGGTAATAACGGATTTATACGCCTGTAACCTATAATGTTTTTTTATATTAAAATTTTTAATAGTAATAATAATCTTATATACCTACTATTTTATCTATATAGATAAAATATAATATATTTATAAAAATACAAATCTATATAATTTAGGGATCTTTACTATATAATACCCTACTTTTAGAAAATAGTTAATATTATAGCAGCAGCTATTTACGGCATTATACCTTAGATCCTAATGATTATATTATACTTTGGGATTTTTATTATATTATATAATATCTGATTTTTTTAAGAAGCTTTTATATCTCTCATATATATATTTTAAAAATATCTTAAATATATACAAAAATTTATTCTAGTTATATTTAAGTTTATATCTTATATAATTTCGAAACTTTAATATATAATTTATTAATTATCTTTTATATAATATAATGGGTATCGTCCCTTTTATTATACAGTGTAACGTTTATAATTTTAGTTAAAGGGGCTGTAATAAAGTGCTATTAAATTATAAGAAAAGAATAATTAATTATATTATATATTTTAGCTAAAAGCTCTTTTAATTATATTTTTATAGCTGGCTTTTTATAAAGGTTTTTTAATTAAGTCTATAGGGATAAAAAGGCTTATTTGCTAAAAGGACCCTAAACCTTAAAATACCCTTATATCTATACAGGATTATACTAAATTAAATTAAACCTTTTTCCAATATTACGTATTATATAGTAAATTGAAAATATATATTTTAATTGCTAAAAACTAATAATTTAATATATATCGGTTTTATGTATTTTAATTAAGTAACTAAATATATATTATACTAATTATATAGCAGGTTTAGACCTTTACCCCTAATATCTTCTTACCCTTATATCTTAATAATTAAATATTATATAGGAAATCTGAAGAGATAAAAGTTTTAATTTTCTTCTTATAATTCAAATAGTACTATTTTTATAACTATATACCTTTGGGAACAAACTTACGTCTACCCCTTGTACAGTAATCAAGTTTACCCCCTATTTCCTAGAAAAAGTGGGGTAAAAGAAACCAAGTCTAGTAGACTGCCGTGTGGATTATAGTTAGTATAATTATCCTGCTTTTTAATACCTTATTTATACTATATTTATACTACTTTCTAATACCTTATTTATACTATATTTATACTACTTTCTAATACCTTATTTATACTATAATTATACTACTTTCTAATAACTTATTTATATTATATTTATATTACTTTTTTGTACTACCTTTTTCTACTTAGATCATTTTAATTATGTTTATTCCTATATTTTTCTACCTACTTAATATATGTACTTTTGTTGTATAATTATTTATATTATATCTTAACTCTACGTTTATACTCTCTTTACTTAATTTTTATTATATATTATAACTCTAATACCAATAGTTGTACTTATATATTATGTATAATCTAATTAACTTATTTTTCTCTTTTCTCTTATACTTATACGTTTAAATTAATATAACGGGTTTACCCCTACCTATATTAATCCGATATATTTTATAACCTTATTACTAATATAATAATATTATATTAATATTTTTAACTTTACTATAATACCTTAAGTTACTATTAATAATAATAAAATAAGTAATAATTTAATAACCCTTACCTTTATTTATATACTAAATTAATATTTTAATTTTAATATTACTAATATAATAATAGCTATTTTACCTTTTATTTTATTTAAAATAAATAATATTATAACTTATATAATAAGTAAACAAACCCTTATTTAGCAAAATAAATTATGTAATTTACTGGTTATATAGCTTACTTAATAGTAAAAATATAATTATAATGCTAATAGTTTACATATTGCTAAACTAAACCCTTATATAAAGAAAATCCTTTTATAATATCGTTTCCGGAATTAATATACCTTGCGTTTATACAATCCTTACCGCTACCTTTAAAACCTTCCGCCAATTAAATACTATACCAGCTATTATAACTTACAAAATAACTAATAAATACATATAACGTATTAAATTTATTTATACAAAGCTGCCTTCGTTACCTACCTTCGTACGCTAACGCTTGTAATAACCTTATAACGCGTAATAATACCAATACGCGTAATATTTAAAAAGCTTTTTACATTATATAATATCGCTAAGTACTTATATTGCATCCGCCTACTTACTAATAACCTCCCAATCAACTATATAATTCTGCCCAAATACGCTATATTTATATACTACGTATCCTTCTTTATAACCTATCTTACAAAACGCATAATTATTTTTAAAAAATCGAAATCCTTATATAATATTATTAATTTAAACCTATATTATATAATTATACTAAATCGCCTATTATCATATTACCTATACGTTATAATTAATAGTAATAGCTTACCTATTATCTTCCGCTACTTACTATTATTATACCTCCTATATAACCTCGCAAAGATTATATAACGCCTTATCTTCCCCATACCTTATATAATCGTAAAAGCCGTCTATTACCCGGGATAAAATTAGCTACTAATATAATATTTAGTTATTAACGTATTTTTTAATATTTTCTCCTACCTATTAAACCTAATTACCTTTCCAATTTTCCTTCTTCGTATAACCCTAAATTGTAAGTATAACTAACTTAAATCGCAACCTATTCTTCCTAGCACACCTACTTTTTTATATAAAATCCCAAAACATTTTTAGCAAATCTACGTAAATAATAAACCATATATCTAAAATATTAAATCTAACCCTAAGCGCATTAGTTACAATAATTACCCCCCCTTCTTTTTACCAACCTTATACAATTTCATCTTTCTTTTCCTTATCCGCAATATTAGCAAAATAAGCATTATACCCTAACTAGGAACTAATAGCCTTCGTTAACTAGATTTTCCGGCAATATATAATAATCTTCGTATAACCTACCAAGTCTAAAACCTTATAAGCTATTTAATTAACTATACTCGCAATTTTCTAATCATCGCTAATAAATTGGATTAAGTACGTAATATTAGGCCGATTGGTTCGCATTTATATAATTTGGACCCGTTTCGCTAATAAACCAATTATTTACTATAACGTAGCCTTATCCCTAAGCGGAAGCGTAGTTATAAGAAAGATAAGTTAAATACTAACTTAGTAAAAAACCTAACTTATAATTATTAACTTAGGCTAATATTTATATAAAGAATCTAAAATTATATAGCACTTATCGAAAATAATATAATTAAATTACTATTATATAATTAACCAGTTAATAAAATTAGTAAACGCCTTAGTAACAAATAACTCTAGTATAATTAATATAATTATTACAATAACGCTTTCCTTTAACTAAACCTCGTAACTAAACCTAACTATATAAGCCCAGGAAAGAAGATTATACTATAATGTAATAAACGGTACAATAATAATTATAATGCTACCTAGTAACCTGCTACTAAATAAAAACACTAGTAGTATAAATAATATACTCTTCCCGCAGCTAATTACTGTAACCTAAAGTACTGGTATAAAGCCTTATATAATATATTCCAACGCCTTCTACTAATTATTATAAAATACTAATTCTAGGTCCTAGTATATATCCCGCAAACTACCTAGTAAATTAACTTATTATAGCACCCCTAACCATATCTACCGGACCCGGAAAGCCTTACCATTTTTAGGCCGGTTTAAAGCCAAATAAATATAACCATTATCGTACAAATTAAATTATAATAACCGATACTATATTATACTAGCTTACCGGAAAAGTTCATTTTATATAGCTAACCCCCGTACTAATTATTAGAGATCCTAACCGTAAATTATATTAGCTATATATAATAAGTGCCCAGCTTATATATTAATAATATGGTTAATATACTGGTTTAGGCCCAATTTATCCTCCGAATCCTCCTTTTTATTGTATAAGCCACCTCTCCCAAACCCCTGGCCCTAGCCCCGCCCCTACCCCTGCAAAAAGATATTTTAAAAAAACCAATAAGCAATAGTAATAACAATATACCGTTATATAAAAACTGTAATCTTGTAGCCTAAAAACTCGTTACTTTTGGCTTCTAGTATCTGGCGTATTTTATCTAAGCTTTATAATTATACTAAACCATTATTATCTAAATTAAGCCTTTAAGGTTATATAAAGCTTTTTTCCCAGACAAATAGGCTAATTACCTCCCCGCAGCCGGTATTAATCTAAATTTGCTAGCAAAACGGAATAATTAAAACGAAATATTATACGAAGATTTCACCAAGAGCCCTAGGGAGATAATAATTAATAACCTTAATATTACCAATATACTAGTAGCCCTTATGGTATGAATACTACAAGCAAACCATTCCATTCTCGATAAAAACGTTATAAAGATAACTATATGGAGTATTAAAATACTAAATACTAAATATTTCCGTTATATAAACCAACTACCTAACAAGTAAATAAATCGCAAAAAGAAGATGCTCCCGGAACGAATCTACCATATTTAAATACGTTTTATAAGCTGCGGGTTATATATATATTATTTCCAATTTACACCACCTAGCTTATAACCCTATATTCTAGGCCAGCTTTCGTATAAACCACGTATTAAAATTCTAAAAACACCTATTCCATCAGTCTTAGATAAATAAAAAAGCTACTTAATCGTTGCCTATATTATCGTATAATCCAAGCTAATTAACCTTAGGTTACTATATATTATCCTCCTTAAACGTTAAAAAACGCATTATATAATCTAAGCGTAAGATTATCTTATATAACATCTCTAAAAGCTAGTTAAGCGTAAATAAAATTAGCTATAACGTAACCTTATTATTTTTAGACTACGCAACCTAGGCTTAAGCCGGGGTAGTATAAATAATCCTTAAACCGTATAATCTAGCCCCGAAGATCTAGTCCATTAACTGCAGCCTGGTGGATATACTGGTAATAATTATAAACCTGATTATTTTGCATTGTATAATATTAAAAAACCCTTTATCTAAAGTATTAGAATCCTTAACCTTAAGATATAATTAATATATAATAAGCATTTATATAATGGTAATAATAACTGAGTAGATTATCGTATACTAATTTAGCGTATACTAACCACTATTTTTTTAAACCCTTATAGCCGCAAGTGCCAAGAGAAGCACGTTATTATAATTTAAACCTTTGAACTTGTAGTCTAGAAGCGTAATTAAAAAGTCTAAGTAAAACCTATTTACGGAATCGTATAATTTACGCTGGCTAATAATATTGATAAATTTGCCTAATGCGTTTTATTATTATATTGTTGCTTAAACGGGGGTTAATTGTTCTCGTTTAAAACCATTATACGGAAGATATACCTAATGATACGTTTCTAATAGCTAATATATTATATTATCGTCTTAGGCTCCAGCTAGGCATTAAACGGGTAGGTTAGTTTTAGCTTTTGGTAATTTACCTAATTAGTTTTGAAAAGCACCGTCGTATTAGTATTATTAATTATATAAAAGCTTTAAATTAATCGTATAATTTTATTAAGGTACTTTTAGGCAACTAAAAGCAACTCGTTTAAGTTAATAAAACTTTTAAATATAGTATAATCCTACTAATACCAACCTTTTTCAGCCTTTATTAAAACTAATAACTAGACCCAATCTACTGGAAAATCCTGTAAATAGGTTACTTACCGTACTTAATTAAGCTATTAGTTTGGTATAATCTTACCCTTAGACTTTTGGATAGTAATTGTATATTACTAGGTATTCTGGAAACTAGTAATAATCTGGGAAGAGAAATTACCTTCCTCCTAAACCGGCAATTTTAATCGTATAGCTTCTGGAATTGGTGTAATTTTAAACCATTAAAAAGCGTACCTTTTTGGAAAAAGCCGTTGGCAAGAAACCCCCCCAGTCTATGGCTTTTTCGGAAGATGTACTAGCTGCTGGTAAGTATTACCTCCTTTCGTATAAGAATTAACCTAATTATGGACCCGATGGCAATACTTTTATATTATTTGTACTTAAGTAGAAGCAATTAGTAATTATATAATACGGGAAATTAATAACGTACCGTATAAATTATAAATTAGTATATATTGTAGCGAAAAGCCCCTATAAATAGGTTTTTTAATTTGGCAATTAGTAGGATGGGCTCCATTAGTATCCTAAGTATACTAAGTGATTATTAATTGTTATATAAATTAGGGTTATAGGCTGCCTTGAAGATGGTTTATCGCTTTGCTAGTGTAAGTTACCAGTATTAGTCCTTAAGATATATTGGGATTTCGTTAATAAGAACGTAATATTTATATACGGTGTAGATAAGTAGCTTATACGATAGTAAGATTTTAAATAGCTTTATTTTGCTTTTTAGTATATATTATAATAATGATTTACTTTTTCTAAGCGAAATTTGCCTGCTGGGGTTAATCCTTTGGCTTGTGCGCAGCCTCCCTTGGGTGCAAGGATTTGATTGGTTAGGTCCGGCCTTGGTATCGCTCCCTACGAAAATAGGTGCAAAACTTCCCTACTATTGCAACCATCTTAGAACTAATTGTATAAGCCTGGGGTTAGATAGGATTATATGCGTGATTGAGAGCTTTTGATCCATGTAGGTTTTGTACGTTTTTACCAGAAAAAAGTCATTGAATCCTACTCCTAAAGGTTACAACGGATCCTACCCCCTGTGGGGCTATGGGGCCATACAAATTTCAACGGATGCTACTAGCATCCGTTGCGGATTAAAGGATAGGGTAAAAAGCTTATTTGCATAGGAGCACCCCAAACCTCCAAACACCCTCACATCTGCGCGGGATTGTACCAAATCAAATCGAACCTTCCTCCAGCACCACGCATTATACAGCAAATTAAAAACGTACGTCTTAATCGCCAGAATCTGGCTATTCGATGCATGTCGGGTTCATTCATTTTGATCAAGTGGCTGAATGTGCATTATACCGACCGTACAGCAAATTCGGACCTTCACACCCAACTTCTTCCCATCCTTATATCTCAACAACTAGATGTTGTACAAGAAATCTGAAGAGACAGAAATTCTTGCCTTCTTTCTGCGATTCGAATGATGCCACTTTTGAAACTGTACACCTTTAGGAACAAATCCGCGTCTACCCCCTATACCTAAATCGAATCTACCCCCCATTTCTTGGAAAAAGTGGGGCAAAAAAAACCGAATCTAGTAGATTTCCGCGTGGACTATTATTAGGTAGTAACGGCAGGCTGGCCGTCGTACCTACCCCACCCTCTTACCCAAATAATCAATTAGTAGGACCTCGAGTATAGCGGGTCCACCAACTTAATTCTGCTAGGTTACCCCGCTTACCGGGACCCACTCAACAGCCCACCATTAGGGTGCAGCTTCTATTAGAATTCTTCTTCTTTTCCTTTTCCTCTTCACCTTTAAATTACGCTTAATAGTACGAAAAAGCTTCAATTCCATAATCGCAATTCCAACGCCGTGACACAAGTTCGGATTTCTTAATATCCCCCCTAAAATATCCAAGAGAACGAATTACGTATTTGTATTAAAGAGGGATTTACTAGTATGGGAGTATTTGCGTACATAGGAGATGAGACGTGGTTACTAGCGGGCAAGGAGGTAAGTCAAGCCACGAAGCACGGCAATGGCGTTATTGATGTGCAAGTCAGTAGCCTGGCAGAAGAAATAGGCCTCCAGCACCTTACACGGAAAACCGAGAACACCAGCCATCATCGCTGCTTAATACAGTATCGTCATTAGAGGAGTATCGCATCGCAGCTCAGACGTCGACTCCTTGGTATCTAGGCACGAGTCACCTTGAACACGGCCATATCGTGCGTGCTAAGCCGATGCGACACTGAAGATCCCCTTCCGGTCTCCCCGCTATACAGCTCTGTCCAATTGAAGTTGCCCGAGCCGAGCCCAGGCACGTCGTCGAAACTGACCGTCAGCGTCTCGGTGCCGTCCGCCGCAACTAGACCAATAACGACACCGTCGGAGAGCAGCCCGGCTCAGTACTTATGCAGCTTGCCCCGTTGCGGTCCGGACTTGCCCTTGGGCGTGAATGTAGTGGCCGTGAATGTAGTGGCCGCTTTGCCGAGAGAGTCTTGGTGGACAGCCAGGATGCCCTGAGTCTCAGGGTCAGCGTCATAGCCCTCTAGCAGTAATGATCAAGCAAGTATTACCTGGTTCTTGATGATGCTTAGCGTGGAAGATTTCAACCTCGTGACGTCCGTGCCCAGGATGATGGGTGACTTCATGATGGCCCATAGACCGAAATGGGCTCGCTCCTCGGCCTCGTTGAGTCCGCCGTTGCCGAGTTCCTGTATCCGTGTGGTAGCCCCTTGCCCAGAAGACCAGGGATACAAAGCTGAGAAACACTCACCATCATATCCAAATCGTTGAAACCACTAGGCGCAGCATACTGGGATAGGGTCGCCGCCTGGGCTGCAATGCTCACAACCGACCCCCAGTTATTCGTGATATCCCCGGGAATGCGCCACGAATTGCCCACGCTAGCGCCCCATTCCCAAACGTTGTCTTGCCCCCATTGACACATGGAAAAGAAGATGGGCTTTCCTGTGCGCTGCAGAGCGTCTCGCATGATGGGGTAGTACTGGGGTGACTTCATTCCCTTGCTTGTATAGACTTCCGTTTTGCAGTTATCGAACTTCCAGTAGTCGACGCCCCAGGCCGCAAGCGTGTCGGCGTCCTTCTGCTCGTTGCCGTACGACCCAGGGAAGCCGGAGCATGTCTGAGTGCCTGCGTCGCCGTACAGACCCAGTTTCAGCCCCAGATTGTGGACGTCACGGCCGCATTGCACCCTCCCTGGTTCTGCAGCGTGTTGATCAGCTCAAGTCCTGGCACCTTGGTGCGATGATTTGAATGAAGAAGGTACCCAGGAGTTCCAACCGAGGGCTGGAGTGCGTCCCACTCCGTTGTTTAGTCGCTTCTCTGGAAGGGTCCGACATGAAACCCCGGAGACGACGACGGGGAGCAATACAAACAGCTGTTTCAACATTTTCCTTGGACAACGCCGTGACTTGATCGGTTGTAAGATTTGAAGACGAAGTATTTAGGCGTGTCTCCTGTTGATTTTGTCATCTTGCCGGGATCAAGGATCCCTATATTCAAGTTTGTGGTCGCGTGGATTTGGTCTCGCTTTGCCTGCCACCGAGGACGGTTGGTGTCTGGGCAGAGTCCCACCAATCAGAAGCGTAGGGACCAGCACTTGGGCTCAGCAATCCAATCGCGTCGTCGAGAAACATCCGTCAATTAGAAACGCAGCAACTAAAACGTTGCAGAGTAAAGCAAATAGTACCTGAATGCTAGCTGAATGAATTACCTCGAACATTTAATCCTCCCCCAAGTAGCAACATTTACCCGCCTGATGCGTGGGGCAACAGCCTCCGCCCCTCCTCGGAGACAGGCAACCCGGTATGTCAAATAAACAAGAAGATGAGATGAAGATTGAATTGACTAGTTGGTTTTTGATGGCTGTTGCCAGGACGATTGCTCCGCGCACGGCGAGAGGCGGCATGCTAAAACGGTACTTGTTGCTGCCTAACGGAACATCGCCGCTGGTAAGATGGACGAAGCTCGGAAGAAGCAGTGTGTCACTTGGGTGAAGATAAGCGGTGCCCAGGGTCTCGACCGAAAAAAAGGTGCCGGGTGGGAGGGAGATTGTGAGGGGGTCTCGCGATGAATAATACTAGTATGAGTGTGCCGTTTCGGTGTGTACGAGCGTGGTGGTGCGGTAGATGTTTACGGATACTGCGATGCCGTCGCTGGAGGAACTAAAAGCATGAGCTTGTAATTAGAAGGTATATTGTTTTAAGTGTAAGCCCCAGCGGGAGCTGGGGCGAGTTATGGTTTTTATATATAAAGGAAATAGCTTAGTTATAGCTAAGAGCAAGTTTTTAATTATAGGTGGCTTAGGTAGTTTAATTAGCTCCTTAGTACGATATACCCCTTATCTTTATATGGGTTTTATAATTAGCTTGGGTAAGGATGTTTAATTGTGCTTTTAGAAGCTATTACCGCCCTTTTTTACTCGAGAAATTTTCTACTTTTTTACTTTAAAAATCTATTTTTAGCTTAACCTAATTTTCTCGTACCGTTAATCTTGATTCAGTTAAAAATTAAAATTAAATTTAATTATTAACGGTTTAAAATATTTTTAAAGTAAATAAAACTTTTTATTTTTATTAATTCTCGAAGCATGTAAATACGCAAGTACGTGCGTAGCTTTTTAAATTTATTTTAATTATTAAATTAATTACCCTAATTTTCCTAATTATTAGGTTAATTTTCGGATTGTAAAATTAATTTATTTTTTATAAAATTAATTACTTTAATTATTTAGTAATTTATATTAATACGCGTATAAATTCGGAAAAAAGTTATCCTAACTAGTAACCCTTAATAAATATACTTACGGTAATTATTTAAACGTAAAAATATATTAATCCAAGGTTTTTAAGTCTAGTTTAAGAAAATATTTAGCTTTTAATAGTAATTTTAACCTTATTATAAAATAAATTCGTATTAATTCTTTTATTCCTACTCTAGCTACTAAAAGTTTTCCCTTTTTTTATATTAACTTTATAAGTATATTTAAAGTTTTAATCCTATTTTATATTTTAGTATTTATAAATATTTCGTACGTTTAGTTACTTATTTTTAATTTTACCGTTAAATTTAACTTCCTTAATTAAAAGGTTTTTAAATAGCGAAAATAGGATATTAAACGGTTTTTATTTTATATTTAAAAAAAGCTAAATTCTTTTAATAACGATTTATTTTTGTAATATATTTACTTTAATTTCGCTATATATACTTAATTTTATTTTTATATATTTAAAAAGAATTCCGTTGCAGTTTTTTTAAACCTATTTATTTGTTATTAAATCTTACTTTAATTAAAAAAACTATAAATTAAAAACTATATACGTTATTTTAACTTGCTTATTTATAATAATATTAAAAGTTGCGAAAAAGGCCTTAAAAGTAATAAAAAATACAAATTTTATACTACGGGGTATCTATATTACCTTATCTTTTTAGAATTTATTCCTGTAATTAAATAATATTATAACGTTTACTTTAAATTTAACCTTTTTATTAACGCCCCGTTTAAAAATAGGTTTAAAGCTGTTTTTAAAGCTTTATATAAGCTGCTTAAAAAACTTATTACCTTTTTTTCCTCCCGTAATAGTAATAATTTAAATAATACTAAATATTTAAATAAATTTACTATTTTTGTTACTACTTAAAACGTTTTTAATTATATTAATATTTAGAAATTTAAATAAGAAATAATTAATTATATTTTTAGGTCTCCTTAAAAATTATATTAACTTTTAGTTTTTAATATTAGTATTTTCGTAATTAAAATTAAATTAAATAACTTTAATAATAATAACGTTTTAAATTAAAAAATCTTATTACTTATAATAATATTTATAATAAAACAAAGGCTATACTCCGGTTTTACTAAAAAAGTAAAATGTAAATTTAGGGCTAAATAATTAAAAAATTATAATAAAGATAATAATAAAAGTGAGGAACTTAGGGATGAATTAGGAAATATTAACTAATTTAACTAATTTAAACTTGTAATTAGGTTTTATAATTTGTATCTTCCCCCGCTCTAATTTATAATAAATATAAGTAACCTTAATAATACTTATTATATTAATATTATTACTTAGGTAGGTTAAAATCTTTAAACGTAGGTTTTTAAAAAAAATTTAAAAAAAAATAAATAAGGATTTTAAGTAATTAAAGCGTAAATATTAATATTATAATTAGTTATTTACTAAGGAATTTATAAAGGTTATAAAAGCTGTAAAAGATACTAATTTGGTACTTTTAAAGTTTATTAAACGTTAAGTTATTAAATTAAATATAAAGGTTTATAAAGGGTTATTATAATTATTAATCCTTAAAAAACGTATATATACTTTTATTTACTCCTTTTAAGTTTTTTTTAAAAAAGAGTTTATTTTTACTAAAAAAAAGTTAAAAAGGTTATTAAAAAAAGTTATTAAAATTAAGAGTGGTAATATTATTAAAAAGGTTATTTAGTTATAAATTTAAGTAAATGTTATAAAGAAGCTAATTTAAGGTAATAAATAAATTTACTTTACTAAAATTAATAAAAAGCTTTAATAAAAATGGATATTTATTTAAAATTTTATTTATAAAGGGTTTAAAAACTTATTAAAAAGTTTAAAAAGTTATTTTATTTTAAAATAATACTTTTAAGGATATTTTTATATATATTAGTTAAGTAAATTAGTTAAATTAGTATAAAAAAATCGTAAATATATTCGTTAATATACTCTGCTCCTTAACCTTTTAATTCTTTAAAATAAGTATTTTATTTTCTATACTTATCTTAATTTTATACTATACATCCTAAAAATTAATAAACTTAATAAAATACTCAAATTTCTACCTTAATAAACACTTAATCAACCCATCTACTAACATTTTATCTATTAAAAGGTATTTAATAGTAAAAAATTCTCTCTTATATTTTTACCTTAACTACAAATTCTATATATTAATATACTTAAATTTAATATTAATACGCTTTAAAATATTCGTAACAAACCTAATCATTTATACATTATTACAAAAAATCGTTAAAAAAAAGGAAAATACTTCATTAATATTTTTAAGGAGCCTTTTAAAAACCATACTCTCTTCAACTATAATACCTAAAACGTAAAATTCTACTTTAATTAACAAAGTAATAATTATAATTTATCAAATTACCTTCCAGTAAACTAGGCCTCTTATAAGTAAAAATACAAATCCGTAAAATAATTAATACGTTTTTTCATTTAACATAAAAAAAGCATCTCCAATAATTAAAAATTACAAAGCTCCTACTTAAATAAATATATATTAAATAAAAAAAAACCTTATAACGTAAAGGTAGCTTAAGGTATAATAAGCAACTTTAATATAATCTTAATTTAAATTAATAAAAAAATTTAAAAATTAAAAGATTATAAACGTAATATCCAGCCTTATTATAATAGCGATATAAAAAATACTACTAATAAGTTTTTAAAAAAGCTTAATCTCCTACTTTAATACCTCCCTTAAATTCTTAACAAGCTCTTTAGTTAATAAAGGTATAAAAAAGTATTTCCCAATATCATCCACTCTAAACCTCTTTATAATCTTTTTAATATACTAATTATAAATAAACTAAAATTTCTTACTCTCCAAGTCTCTAATCATACGTATACTTAAAAAAAGTATTAATATTATCTCCCCTAATAAGATTATACTCCTTTTTAATCCCCTTTACTATTTTAATTACAATTTACTTATAACTCTTAAAATATATAAGGAAAAAATCATCTACGTAAACTATTAAATACACTATACGCTTTTTATTATAAAAAAAACAAGGCTCCTCCTCTAATTAAAAAAAACCCACCTTTTTAAACGTAACATAAAAAATTTTATATTAAAGTACAAAAAAGTTCCTTAACCTATATAAAACTTTATTAAATAATACTACAAAACCCTCTTTTTTAAAACTATTAAAATACTCATAAATTACCCCTAAAAGGTCTTCTCCCCAAATAATATTTAAAAATACTTACTTTATATCAAATTACTTAACCTTCTAATTATTAACTACTATAAAAGCAAATATAATACGTAGAATCCACGCGGCTAATATAGTTATATAAATATCCTACAACATATAGTAATATTAGAAATCTCCTTATATAATTACATAAATTTTAAATATAAAAATCCCCCTAATTATTTTTTATAAAAATACCTATTTAAGTAAAAATAGGTATTATTTTTATATTTTTAAATCAAATTTGGAAATCTCTCTCCAAATCTTCTTATTAACAAACTTACTTATCTTTTAAACAACTACTTCCAAAAATTCCCTTCCCAAAAGATAACTTTTAAACCTTTTTTAATTCTTTAGGGGTAAAAGTATTATAAACTCTTCGTAAGTTAGGATTCTTTTATAAATTACCATTACTACAATTTTATATAACATATAATAAACGTAATCTCCTTTTTAAATTACTTCCTATTAATTAGGTAAATAGGTTTTTATAAAATTATACTACTATTAATTATAATTAATTAAAATCTCTTCAAATTTATACCAATTTTTAAAAAAAGCAAAAACTCTCTTTTCTATACTAGTAACCACTTTAACCTCCTTTTATTCTTTCCCCTTAAATTATATTTATAAATAGGAAACCTTATACTTAAATTAGATATTTACTAAGCTAATTTAAATTAAACTTACTTTTATACTTATATTATTACTTTTAATAATTTTTTTTATAAAAATTTTAAAGTTACTTTAACCCTTAATTATAAATTTCCCCTAAATCCTTCTTAAAAAGCACCCTTACTAGCCTTATATTTAAAACTCTTAATATAAACTATAATTATTAAACGTATACTTACTTTCAAATTTAATTATATTTACTCCGTATTATTAAAATATTTATTTATTTACTTATTTTCGTAAGCAGGATCTTCTCCAAATAACTTATATATACCTAAACCTTATTATCTAAAAGTTTTTAATACATTAAAGAAATCTTTATTAGCTTTTAAATTAATTTTTTACCTTTAAATATCTTTATTTCCACTTTCCTATATATTAAAAAAATTAATTTTAACCTTTAAAATAAAATCTTACTTTTAAACTTTTACAACTCCATTATTTAACTCTTCCTATTATAAAACCTATTATAAAGCTAAATCTTTAATATTCACTCCCTATTATTTAAGTAAAAAATTTATTAATATTAAAATTATAAGTTTTTAGGTTAAAATTAAAAACTTATTAATTAATTTGCAATTTTTTAAACTTTTAGGTAATTTTACCCTTAAACTCAACTTTAAAAATTCCCTACTATTTTATAACTTCCCTTTCTTAAACTTATCTAATAAATTAAAAAATAAACTTATCGTTAAAAATTTATTAATTAAATTAATAATTAAAAAGAGCTTATACGTTCCTTTAATTAAACTTACGTATTTTACTATACAATTAATCTTCTTTATATTTAAAATTTTCCTCTTGTCACGGCACCAAAGGACGCAATGCGTAAACACCACAAAAAGTGGAACGTTGTGCAGTCGGGGCACTGCACCGTAGTCCTTCTACATCTAGTTGCAGCCACAGGCAGGCAGCATCACTGTACCGTGACAGTAGTGGTTGGCGACGACGATAAAAATAATAACTGTGACTAAAAATTGGCTGTCTTACGCCAATAAAAAAATATAAAACGGCTCCAGGCTCATAACCTGTTAATGAAGCTATGGTCATAATGATAATGGAGGCAAGTCATGGAGAAAAAGATGGATAAGTGCTTGATTCTTCTATCTAAGAGAGGGCGAGCTGTAGTTATTATAGTTGTGGCCATCGGCCCATCGGCCTCTGGCAGAGGCCAAAGGCCGAGGCGCCGAGGCGCTAGTACGTTGTGGCGTTCTTAACGTAGTAGAATACGAGGTTTTATTACAGGGCCTTATTATGCTGTACAGCGGGCTGCACAGCATTGTTATACTGCTGTACAGCACAAGTACTGTATAGTGTATTTATTCCCAATAACTACTTGCCTGATTCGGCTGCCTCTGTTTAATTGATAGGTTGGTAATTGTGACGAGAACGTTATTAGTTTACGTTAGGTATGGAATACAGGATTTAGGAGAATTACGCTTGCGTTAAAGCTAACGCTGTAGTAAAGTTTCCAAATTGCCTAATAAAGAAGGTCTAGTACCTCTAAAAAGGCTTAGGGGCCCCTTTACGGCTTGATTAAAGTTAAAGACTGCTTAAGCGGGATAAGAATAGTACGGGATGGTTTTAGGTTTGAGTTGCCGGGCGGTAAGTAGCGGTCTAAATAGTAGGGTAGCGAGGATGGTACTAGGGTTGACGAAACTAATTAATAGGTTAGAAGGAAAGTATCGGATTTGTAAGCCAAGGTATATGGAATAGTATAAAAGTTAAATATAATATTCGTTTGGGAACTAGTTTATTAGTATTAACGAAAAGCTATTAAGGAAGTATGGTAGGTAAAGAGCGAAGAGGACTGAGGAGGAGTAGAAATTTTAATATTTTACTTTTAATAAAATAATTTAAATTTACTTTTTAATTGGTTAAAATAGGGATTAAAAATACTATAATTAGTATATTTGAGGGATACTTGTAACGTAGGCGCACCCCCTTTACCGGTATAGGAACGTATTTGTTAATAGGGCGATTAATTGATAAACTGTATTAAAAAGGGGGTAGGATTCGTAGTGGAATAGGCCTTTTATACGTTATATTAATTTGTAATTAAGTACGGGTATTTATTGCTAGAGATACTTTTAATACGTTAAAGTAAGTTACGACGGGAATGTATTACCGTTAGGTATATTACGGTTTAAAAGGAATAAATAGATAACTACACTTTTAGATTTAGTATAAAAAGCTACGTAGCTTATATTTTCCTAATATGGTATTGGGCGATTATATATTTACGATAGCTTACCGAGAGTATATCCTATTAAAAAAAGGTATAGAAAGGGAGGGGGGCTGGGCAATTCATATTTTTTAAATACGGTATAAAGGATTACGTAATATCGAAAGATAATTAGGTAAATAATACTAAATACGGCGAAATAAGGACTATATTCCATTTTAAGGATACGAATTGCAGGTTCAATGGTAGTATCGACCACTTACCTAACTCGGCCGCCTCTGTTCAGTTAAGTAATAATAATAAAAACGTTATTAGATATAGGATTTAGGAAAGAGGGCGTTTGTTTTAGAGTTAACGTTGTAGTGGAATCTCCAAATTACCCGATAAGGAAGGTTTAATACTTTTACAAAGGCTTAGGGGACTGGCTCAACTAGGCTAAGGTATTAAGTAGGATAAAAATAATATAGGATAATTATAAGCTAAAGTTGCCGGATAATAAGCAATCTATAAACAGCGGGGATAGTAAGGATGGTACTAGGGTTAATTAAACTAATTAAGGCGAGGAGAGTATCGGATTTGTAAGCTAAAACATACATCGGCATAATAGTAATCAGCTAAGTATAATATCCGTCTAAAAAAGTTAATCCTTATAAATAAACGAAAGGCTAATAAGGGAGCCGGCAAGTAAATATACGTATTTAAAAGATTTCTATTAGTTAAACTACAAAAAAGCAGAATCCCCCAACTCTTTACTCTCGACGAAAATAACTCAAATCTGCTTCTTAGCCAGTTAAAAAGTGGAAATAAGGTGCTAGTAGCGGGCGTACTTAAGGGCTACGCTTGTGATATGGTTTTGCAACGTAGATCAGAAAAGTGGGCCTGTGGCCGTTAATTAATCTATTTAATAATAATTTGTCTATGGCTTTGAAGGTCCTTGCGGAGGAAAAGTAGGAAGAAATAGTAGAGCTGCCTTTGAGGGAGGGAATTATCTAAAATACTGCAATCTCGGGCACGCGGTGGTTGCCAACGTGGCCAGCTGACTTCCTATTACAGGAGTAAGCGCTATAGTTAGTAATAGCCAGCTTAATAGTAATTAATCTCTATAATGGCTGGTTGACGTTAAACCTTGCAAGGTCTTAGCGTAGGATCCTTTAGAATCTTGAAGAATAGGGCGGATTTAAAGGCCTGAGGCCAAAAAGAGGCGGTTACGTGGATATCCGTATAATAACGCCGTAGGCATATTCTCTTTTTTGCCGATATAAGAGCGTACTTGGTAGTAGGGTTAACTAATATATTGTATTAAAAAGGGGGATGGATAAGTGTTAGTAGTATAGGAATAGGCCCTTTACATATTATAACGGTTTGTGGTTAATGTTGATGAAGCTATGGTCACAATGATGATGGAGGCAAGTCATGGAGAAGAAGATGGATGAGTCCTTAATTCTTCTATCTAAGAGAGGGCGAGCCGTGGTTATTATAGTTGTGGCCATCGGCCCATCGGCCTCTGGCAGAGGCCGAAGGCCGAGGCGCCGAGGCGCTAGTGCGCTGTGGCGTTCTTAGCGTGGTAGAATACGAGGTTTTATTGCAGGGCCTTGTTGTGCTGTACAGTGTATTTATTCCCAATAGTTAAGTATAGTATTTATCGCCGGAAATACTTTTAATACGTCCTTAGTAACTAGTAGATATAAATAGGTTATCCTACCCCAAAGCGGACGCCTCCAGCTAGGGTATATATCCCCAGCCCCCTATTATACTTTAGAGAAGATATAAAATTTCACAATTATCTTAATAAAAGTTAAACCAGGATTTAAAGCCTAGCCGCCTTAAACGGTTCCCTAATGATTATCCTAATAAAAACGTAACCTGGAATAGGAATACTTAATTTTAACCCCCCCCTTAAAAGACCGTTTAGATATAGTACCTTAGAAGCGAAGTTTAAAGCCAACTTAACTACGTAACCGCTTAATTTATATAGAATTGAAATAATACTATTCCAAAACAATCAGATTCCTCCGAGTAGTATAATCGAAGACGTAAGCTATATATTAGGTATATCCTGGGAGGTGATTCCTTATAAGCCAAGCCCTCCGCTTACGATATTTAGGAAATCAAATATTTAAATACAACCTCCTTAGTACTAATATATAATGCGATAAATACCCAAGTTACAATTAAGACTAGATGGTAACGGCTTTGACGCCCTTATTCTTGGCTAAATAGGGTTGGAGCGATTAAGTTCTAAATTATCCGTTACTTAAACCTATTACGGGGTAGTTATACCAAATAGGCGGTAAAGGTAAGAGCAAGACCTAGTAAAGATTTTTAGGCGAGCTGATTTGTTAAAGCAATTACGGTATATAATATTAATAATATATTAGCGTAACCTATTTCAGAATTCTCTTAGCAGGATAAGCTTTACTTCTTAGCTCCGAAAGTATTAAATTTTAGTACAACTCCGTTATTAACCTTAACGGAAATTGCGGAGAAATGGCTTTAGCTCTTACAAATGGGGTTACTTCCGCCCTAAACTTTATACTAAATCGCTTTAGTAGTAATAACTAGGATCTAGAGTTTAAAACCTATTTATTAAAATAAATAGGGGAATATTCGGCCTAGCGCTTACGAGGTGAAGGCTGAATAATACTATTATAATACCAGGTAATATACTAATACACGGATCCCTAGATAATACGGTAATACAAATATATAAAATATAAAAAACACCCCAAAATCCTAGCCATTAGCTTCCGAAATTACCACTAATGTAGTCAAACCCATCTCCGTTTCCGCACCTACCTCATTTCACTTTTAGCTTCCCTTCCTACAACCTATTAAATAAACATCTTAATATAAAACCAATCCTCCCTAAATACTACTATTATTAGCTATACTAAATACTACCCCAAACAACCCGTATAAATTAACAATAATTAACACTATTACTACTATATTAAACCAATAGCAGCTAGGCACTAAAAACCCTAACCCGTAAAAAAGGCTCTATGTAAAAATCAACGCGGATGGAAACGCTATAAACAATAGCAAAACTACCAAATAACCAAGGTTAAGAACTATTTATAATAATATACCGGCTAGCTGTATTACCCACCTTCTTAATAAAAAAAGGCCTAAAAAGCAGAGTCCGTTACCAGCTAATAATAAACCTAGCAATATAACTCCTATAAAACCTCTCCACCAGCTACTCACCTATACTTTTACCAAAAGTCCTAGCGTTAATTAACAAAAACTAGCCCGTCTATAAAACCGATAAGATTTAATACCAAAAGGCGATAATTGTAAAGTTCATAATAACGAACAGCTATAAGGCCCTTAGGCAAAATCCGTAAAACCTATTGATCTGGAGACCTTAAAGGAGATTCTAATAAATAATTACAAAGTATACGGCTTTCGTACTAAATACCTTTTTTAATTAATGGAAATAATATAAAAATAGGTTCCTAAAAACGATGCATCCTTTAAAACCTTATTAGAAAATAGCTTTAGCTTTTCAAATACAAATAAAAGCGCAATTATACTATAATTATATTTTAGATTTATACGTAACTATACTTAGGAAATAACTACAATACAAAAACAACCAAATTATTTTTTCCAACCCAAAATAACGCTACCTAAATATACTAAAACTAAAAAAATAAATAATACCATATTAAATCAAAATAATTCTCTTTCCAATATTAGTAATAATAATAATAATAATAATCTTTTTAAAAATACCAAAACCAATAGTAAATTTAATATTATTAACGAAATAAAAAGTAAACAAAACAGCCAGGTCCGTAATAAAACCCCTTATTAATCATCTCTCGAAAAGCAACGATTACAATTGTATATAAAGGAGAAAAAAGATTAACCGTAGATTACCAGCTAATTAAATCGGTCTAAAAATACTATAAAGTAACATTGGGGAAAAATAAACTAGGGGCTATAAAAATATATATAAAAACGTTATATAATACTCCTCACTCCTATTCATTTTCAAATAAAAGCCTTATTATTAGCGTTTCTATTTAACTATCCGTATAATAATATATTTCGTTAAGGTTAAGGTTTTATAAATAAAAGGAATAACTTCCCCCTCCCCTTAAAAGCAATAACTATAATAACTTCTCTCCTATATTATCTTATTACATTTATACTATAACCGCTACTTCTAATTACCTTAACCCCAACCATAACCTACCTTATTATACTATTACCAGCTCCTTAAATATTTCGTAAGGGGGGCGGTGGTAGCGGCCTTACCGGCCCTTTTAATCCAACTGTATAAACGATATCGTAAAATTCCTCACCCTCATTTACTCTAAGGTATAGGTATAACTATTAGTGTTTTTATTTATCTATCCGCGGAACGGTATAATTTAAAGCTTTATTAATAAAAGGGACTATTTCCCCCTCCCCTCAACAGCAATAGCTATAATAACTTACTTCCTACATCAACACCCACCCCTACTTCCTATTATAATAGCCCAAACCAGTATTTAATTTACAATACCCAATTCCCCAATCTTAAAAAAACAGTAGCTACCATTTAAAAAAACTACTATTCCGTTCAAGGCCTACCATAAGCCCAGGCCTTACTAATTCATCCAATATAAACGCGCATTCGGAGGGACCTAATATTATTTTAACAAATGTAATTAAAAACCTTATAATTTGGTATAGGCTAAAAAATATATTACTTACATCCCGGCTCCTAATAGTAAAAATATCCTTATAAATTCAAAACTATACAAGTTTTACTAGCAAAAACGCTATCCTTACTTCGTTAAAAACTATAAAAGTAACCTATATTACTAATATACCTAAAAATATTACTTTAAAAGGGTATATATATAGTACGAAGTTAAAAATGAAATTAATAAAATAAACAATAATAAACTCGCCCTTTAGGCCGCGGGTATTAAATAAACCAGTATTACTAACTTCTTTTAACTAATAACGTATATAAGCTTAAAAGAAAATAGGAAGGAATTAAGTAGAATACTAAGCCGTAGGCCAACGATTTAAACGCCAATAAGCCTAGGTTTAGATCTCCCTTTTACCTTATAGGTAAACGGATTACCTTAACCCGATAAGAAAATTACAACGTTTTACTTATATATCAAAAAGCAGCAGAATGTAAAGGAAAAGGTAGAAATGGGGCTGGACCTAAGTTAACATTAGTACTAAAGAACACAAGGGTTAACATAACATATATATTTTTAATTTTCTGGCAGTTTTTAAATATTTATATAGCTTGTTAAAACGTACTGGTAAGCTTTCTACTAGAAACTAATACATATACCATCGCGCCAATCCTTCTCTACCTTCCCCCCTACGTTTTGTTATATTATATATATTAAAATTTCCTTTTTATTATATACCACCCTATTATAAAATTAATTATTATCTAATAATTCCTTAACCGCCTTCTCGGACGATTAGTACTTTTATCGCTTAAAACTTACTAACGTTTTTTTAACCGGTAAAGGGTAAGTTTTCTCCTGTTTAAAGTAAATAGTAAGTAGGCTTCGGGTTCTAATTTCCGTATTAGTTTTATAGGTAGTGTTGGGAAAAAGGTATCCTAAGTGGAATAATAATCGTAATAGCAACCTTTATAATGTAATATAATATAAATATTAGCCTTATAATAATAGCTTATTTTATTACCCTAGTATATAATATTTTTCGTTACTTTTAGAAAATTTTTATTAATTTTATCCCGTTTAGGGTAGGGATTTATTAGCTTAGTTATCTTTATATAATAAGAATATTACTAGAAGGATAGGATGAATGTACCTTTTATACTATTAAAGGCAAAGACTCACGGAGGCTAATAATTTATATTATATTTTTAAATACTGGTACCACTTTTCGGAGCCGTGGAATCCAAGGAGCCGGAATTTAGGATATTAAACCCAGGATCCCGGACACAAAACCCCAAATTACGGATGCCAGGTATTAAAAATCGCTGCAGCGAATTTTACTATTTGTTATATAACTGGCTATATTTTACTATAGATTGTACTACTATGGCATAGCTTTTAGTAAGTACGCCTCGTTTTGGCGGAGCCTGCCGTTCGCGAAATCAACCTAGCATATAGGGCTGTTTATTAAGTTAATAAAGTTTTAAAATATAAACAATATCGGATAAATCTACCGCCATTTTTAGCGGGTTCTACTGCTAGTTTGTAGCCAAAAGGGTGGCGCCAAGTAATCAACCGCCCCTAGGTCCAAGAGTTTACTTTAAGCTTCGGCCAATCAAGCCCTATAACGCCTCCCGACTAGGACCGCCGCCTTTTCTTTAGCTGCCGTTACAAACCCGACTTATTACGGTCCTGCGTTCCTGCCACAAAGTATATTTTACAAATTCTACGTAGATATTAAAGCGTAGTATCAAGTTAGATACACCTAACTTTAAAAGCAGCGAACTACGGTAAGGCATTGCTATTGCAGTAGGACTTAGACTGAGCTACGAGAAAGGGGGCTATACTATAATCTACGGAAATTTAAACCTCGGGGAGATCCTCTTCTTTTATAGATGAAGGGAAACCTAAGCGTCCTTAGTTTTCACTTGTTTACTTCCAAATAGCCGTAAGCCTTATATTCGTTTACCTTATCGAAAATATGTTCCCTTCTATTTTTAGCCGTTTTATTAACTACTAACCTTTCACTTTTAATGGAATTCGCCGCGGCCCTTCCGGACTATTTTCCACCAAATCCCCGCACTAATATTACTTATAAATCTCCTCCTATACCTAAAATCAAATAAATTAACTATACCAATTTAAACAAGATTACAGGCCCCAAGCTTCCCTATATTAACGGAACTATCCGACTGGGAGGCTTTAAGCCAAAAGGCTCCCGGACCGTCTTTAACCCCAAGGTTATCCCATTCTTCAATCCTTACGCTTTAATGCTGGAAAAGATCGCCCCTAACGCAACGTTAATATTTATACGAAAGTAAGTTGATTTCTCGGACCAGCTGAACTACCCGTACAATTTAATAGGCAAAATGATCATACGTAATAGGCCGCGGCTGTATATATATACGGGGACGCTTATCGGCACCCGTATCTTTATTACCGCCAACTACTACGTCGCTAATTGGACTAACGAATGGTCGCTCGAGTACATCCCCGCTTTTAACGGTACAAAGGTTAGCCAGATCCCTAACGACTAGCCCTGAGGCAAGCCCATTTTTAGCAAGGAATGTGTTAGCATCCCTGATGGAATTGCGGTCGATACCGTAAATCCCTTGAATAGCCGTGACTATATCGCCTACCGTTTCGAGAAAAACCTACCAAATATTAGCTACTTTAGTACCAATATTCGCTTTAACGACGACGAATATAAGGGCCAGATATAGTTAAGTACTGGTTATTTTGCATAAGTCTCCTCTTTCTGTTATAAGGGTTCTGGGTCCAGGATTAATGTGCTTTAGTGATTTCCTCGACGGCTAGGTTTTAACCCTCGAGGACAAGGTTATTATTAACAACGTCGAGGATTTTACGGATAGCGGGAAAGCGCTCATCGCCAACCCGTACGTTAACCATAGCTGGTCCGGCGGGCCACTCTTTAAAAAGCAGGCCACGGATGACGGTAACGAGCTGGCATTCCTGATTAGCGTAGTCAGCGCGACGGTCAAGGTCAGTGTCCGCGACAGCATATTTGATTTAATAATCCACAGCGGTGGTTATCGCATAGCCTTATTGATGCAGCACGCAAGATGCTTGTGGGGGGTTACACCTGATGAGTTGATAAATTGTAAGACGGCAAAGGCAAGCTGAATGCGGAAACCGTCGCCGGGTGATGCTTTTATTCATCTGCAAGTCAGGATAGGTACGGTTTTGTTTGCATAGTTAGGTAGCCTTGGTATGGTATTGTAACACC
>Ga0247760_1001016_pt1 | contig 28254 bp, 52 predicted proteins | sample UWRJL171409R4_FD_179936 | JGI IMG/M metagenome (GOLD analysis project Ga0247760, IMG submission 179936) | Plant litter microbial communities from Arlington Agricultural Research Station in Wisconsin, United States - UWRJ-L171-409R-4 | ecosystem: Environmental > Terrestrial > Plant litter >... | reverse complement strand
CAGTGTTCGTGGAGGATATGTTTGATATAGAAGACATATCCTTCCCACAATAGGTTTTCCTTCTAAAACTGAAATCCAACCATTTTGTTGAGGCCAACAAAATGGTTTACACTTACATTCAAGCGCATGTTCGCTACAAGATAGACATTCACCGCTCATTTTCTATTCTCTTTTTCAACATTTGTTATATGTCGTTTTAAATACCACAGCGCTTTATTTAAATCCTCAAGTTCATCTATTTTTTTTCCTGCGCGTAGAGAATATTTTACTACATTTCCTAGATGAAAATTTAGCTCAAAATCTTCTATAATATCTATTGCGGATAGCTTTTTCCCTAAATAATGAGAAGGATTATCTACAGAATTCATAAAATCACTCTAATAGGTTTATTGACTGGCTGATATCGTTCGTTTACATGGCTGGCGTTCACATGAATAGTAGTATACATATCATCAAAATGATCCTGTAAATTCCGAATATCATATATTCCATATCCCTCATGAATATGTCCACAAATGAATAATTTAAGAGTATTTACATGATTAGAAATCCAAGAGGTAAGGGATTGTGAACCACATCGTTTACCATCTACTGAATCATGAAGCCCCCAGCTTGGTGTATGGCATATAAGAATTTCAGTATCATGAGGAATCAAAGCCCATTTCTCTGCTAATTCTTCTTCAGTATCGCATGTGAAAGCCTTGCAGTGCGGATTCATGCCGGGGAATGTTAAGGACCAGGGTGAGCCCCAGATTTTTAGTTTCTTTGTTTGATACATGAGAACATCGATGGAAACATGTTCTGTAGAAGCAGGATGATCAATTTGCTCTTCATATTCAAATTCTGTCACAGAGTCACAAAGATATGAAACCTGATCATTGCTTAAGAAAAATTCAGGTTCTTTTTCCATTAAGTTATCATGATTTCCCGCAATAACCACTATTTTTTTATACCCTGAATTTCTTATCCATGAGCAGAAATATATATATTCGTCTCTTCTATCTCTACCAGTCAAATCCCCAGCCACAATAAGCAAATCTCCGCCTTCTAGCTTAGGGTAAAATCCGTGAAGGTCTGAAATACAGTCAATAATCATGAAAAACATCCGCTCTTAGATTAAGATATTTATGGATCAAATTTGAAAGGATGGCCACTTCTTCAACAGGAATTTTGCCTTCTTTATTTAACTTCATAATGAGATTCAATTCTTCATTAGGGAAAGGATGTTCTTTTTTATCAATATTTTGTTTCACTCTTTTTCCAAATGAATCATTCATCTTCTTTTTCCTGTCTTATCCAAGGCAATTGCCCTACATATTCCATGTCTTCGAATTTAACTCGTCTGTATGCCACGCCATCAAATCTTACTGCAGGAAAATCTCCGGTATGTAAGATATATCCCTGGCATCCCCATGATTTAGGTTCAGTACATACAATAAGCATTCCTCCCCAATGGCCTTGATCTCCTTCTGGAGTAATTTGAAGAACGTCTCCAATTTCTAATTCTCTTTTTTCCATTATTTTTTTCCTATATGATCAGCCAATCGAACTTCATTGCAATGTGAGCATCTATGCACTAACTTTTTTGGAAATTCATAACCCATAAAATCTTTAACGATTTTCATTGTTGAATCAATCCATTTATCATTTCCACAATCGCACTTTTCTCTTGGTATATACATTTTAGAATATTCATCTTCATCTAAAGAATGAATACAAACTTCGGGTAGAATGCCAAAGTGGAAGAATTCACTTTTTGATGTGTCCATTTTTCCTTTCCTGTTTCATGGCCAATCGCACATTATGCTTAATGATCTTCTTAGTTCTCTTTGCACCGAAATTATCTACCAACACCTCAATGAATTGCTGAATTGTAATTCTTTCATCCACTAAGGCTTCCTGTAGGTCTTCTATGGTGCATTGCATTTCTATTTATCTTTCTGCCATGATTTAAAAAAGAATCGAACATCTTCAATCCTTCCAGCTTCATCTTTATCTGCCAGATCAATTCGTGGATAATGACAAACTTCTAACCAATCTTTACATGTCCGTAACTTTTGGAATTCTTCAGCAGTTATTCTGATAATTATATCTTCCCTTAACATCTAAAACTCCTTATGATCGCAATGGACGCATCTAAAGGTTGTTTCATTAGGGTTTTCGCATAAAAACATTTCGTTTTTACATTTAGGGCAATCCCAATCTTCCCAATAATCCCATGAATGAAAGTTAGAGCAAGGGTACTTTCCAACAGACCTAGGATCAAAAAATTTAGTACCGTCAAATTCTAATATATGCCCAGAACTACTCAATCCTCCATTTAAATTCTGAGTGGTATAGAAAACCTTATATTTCTTTTTTTTAATTGGCATGCGTTCAGAACAATCAACTTCTTGCACGTTTAAAACTCCTTTCCAGATTGATTCACATCAAAAACGAATATTCCTCTTCTGCGCCACATAGCAATAGAGTTTGCGTCTGAATCGAAGATAATCATTCATACCTGTCCCAAATTTTTTGTATTATTGCATTTATAATAGACCAGAGAAAATTACCGAATATTACACATAATATAATTTCTAAAATCATTTCGGCACCTTTGGCATTGGCATATAAATATCAGGTTTCAGGGGAAAAGCAAAGCTTGAATCAGTAGGAAACATAGCATCATCTTCCGCTATATAATATGCTCTGATAGGATGTGAGTAGTTGCCATCTGAGTCTTTATAGGAGACTAGATAATTTTCATCATCTTCAATTTTGTCTATGTGTCGATTGCACCAAAGTCTCCAAGTCATTTCATCACCCTTATTATTGATACATGGTTCCAAGGTCTTAGAAATCTATTGGTAATTTGCATTTCATTGAAATCTTGAGCTATTTTTCTAAATGAAGCCCCATCTTTTCTACCCATTCTGATCATGTCTAAAATCTGTTGTTCTCCTTCATTTCTCTCAAGATGGATTTTGTCTTCAGAAAGCTTATATCCAAAAGGAATATATCCCACTCTTTCGTTCTTTTTCTTCTTTGCTTGTAAAGATGCTTTAGTCCTTTCTCCAATGATTAATCGCTCATATTCTGCAAAGGCATCTATCATTCTTTTCATAAGAATTGATGTAGGATCATTACTATCGCTCACGTCCCCACTTGCGCTTATTAGTCTGGCATTCTTTCTTTGTACTGCTCTTTCAATCATGGCATTCACAATAGGATCACGGCCTATTCTATCTCTCTTTGAGATAAGCAATATATCCCCTTTCTCAAGAGAATTAATTGCTGCAAATAGCTGAGGACGCTTTTCCAAAGTTTTAGATCCGCTAATCCCTTCGTCGCTAAACTCTAGAACGCTGCATCCTTGCCCTTTATTAGCAATATATTGATAGCACATGGCTCTTTGTGCTTCTAAACCATGTCCCGATTGAGCTTGCTGATCTGTACTAACTCTTAAATAGATTACGTATTTCATTTATTTCTCTGGTGGTTGTGGTAGTGGCATCCAGTGAGTGGCTATCTCATTTGTCTCATTATCCATGTCGTTAATCCAAATGCGCCGATCATCTTCAGGAGGCCAATCATATGCATAGCCAAACGTCACATCCTTTTTCCCATTCAGAAAAAGATAACGATATTGGATTCCCAATTTCGGTAATTGATCTTTAACGCTAATCCATTGCATTTTTCTTCCATCCATTTTCTAACCATTTATCATTGGTGATATTAGAACACGGCATGCAGCAAGCTTTTGTTGTCATTCCCCCATTAGGAGATTGTTTAAAATAGCTTATAATTTGAGAGTTCCCGCATTTCTCTTTGCATACTGTGCATATTGGGAAAAGACTGATCATTTATTCCTCACTCTCTGTTACGGTTTGGTGGTTGTGGTAGAGGCATCCAATGGGTTACATCTTCAGAATCCATATTATATTCCATTTCCATATATGCTCCATAATTCGGCATAAGAGGGGAATGATTAATAAATTCCCACTTTTCAGATTCCCACCTAGCAATAGAAAATGGTTTAGGCTCATTGGTTCCTTGATTATCTGCAAAAACCAAAACAAAATCATATAATTCTGGGAGTTTATCTTTAACGCTAATCCATTCCATTTTCATTCCTTGTATGGTAAGCTCTTTCAAGCTTAATGTAGAGCTTTGTTGCCTTCTCAATATTCTCACCTCTTTCCGGGTCAAATATTGTGCCGCCCTTATCTCCAAGTTGAGTAGCCAACTGAATGGCGCGTTTGCAGAAACGCATTAAGAATTCTAATTCTTCTTGATTCACATCGACTTTCATTATATTTATTCTTTTAAAGTTGTTACGGTACCGGGCGGTGGCGTACCAAACTTATAACCCATCGACCCGGGAAATCTTTTCAAAACTGGCTCATCTGGATTCCATGTGTCTACAAAATATTTGTACGCCTTAACGTAATCGACATGATCTACTTTCCCTTGGCACAACTTTTCAAGAGTGACAAGCACGTTCTTTAAGTCGCGTTCAAAAAGATCACGCAATTCTATATTCAATTTTTTAGTTCCTTCGAATTTCATCTCTTCTCCAAATTCATATAGGCTTTTACAATCGCGATCGTATCTTCATGTCCGTTTACCGCTTCTTCTTCTGTTGAGTATCTTTCTTGATATTCATTTAATGGATCTTTTTCATCGTCTACAAAAACCATTGTCTCGAAAATCAAAGGAGGGCCTCCTCTCATAAACCTATGGTTTATGCCAAGCCATACTGTACTTACAAAGTATTTTCCAATTCTGTCTTGTTTAACGATTTGATATTCCTTATCCTCGAATTTACTCGCCCAATCCATCAATTGCAGCTCTCTTCCTTGCCTATCAAAATATATTGATCCTTGTTTTGCATATTCTGAATTCATTCGGGATTTGAAATTTTCTAATGTTTCTTCATTCATCTTTTATCCAAATTCCTAGCTTCTGTTGAAATCTGCTCTAACTTAAAGCTAAGGTATCGCAATTCTCTGCATGAATCTTCTACTTGCGTCCTTATTTTATCCAATATTGCCGGGATATCTTTCAATATCATCTTCTGCACGTCTGGATTTACAGTTTCGTCTTTTAAGCTAAGATCATACTTAGCAAGATATCGACGAATATCATTAATTGATTTCTTACCAAAGTTCCTCCATTGCAAAAGCTCTCTTGTCGAGAGTTTCACAAGTTGATCTATATTTTGTATTCCGTGAAGTTTTAATACATTTTCCACTCTATACGGAAGATGTTCCCATTCAATTTCTATTCTTTCTTCTTCAGTCATTACTCACCTATTATAGCTATAATCTGTTCCTCGTTTACTAGAAGATATTCCTCATTGACTGTTTGTGCTGCATGAGCCTGATGTCTTACAATTGTATTGGGACACCACGTCTTTTTGCAGTCCGAACCATTGCTTATTACAATTCCTTGATGAGGGTATGGATCTATAGATGAATTTGTGATGATAATCTTTCCAGGCTTATCCTGCTCTTTTCTTTTCTTCAATAATACATAGCTTCCAACAGGTGTGATGTTCATTTTTTTTCCTTTTATAGGGCTTTTAATCTTTCCGAAATACATTCCAAAATCCAACCAGTTTTTGTAATTCCCACTCTATTTTTTACTGCTCTTTCCAAGTCTTCATATAGGTCATATGGAATTCGAACATTGAATACTTTAAACTTATTATTTAAATTTTTATCTAACAGTTCAGAATCACTTCCTTTTTGTATTATCTTTATTTTCAATTCTTCCAACTCTTTATTCGTCTTAGGATTTTGTTTATCTCTAATCATATGCACCTTTGTCGTATATTTTTGCAATTATTTTATATGCCTAATGTGTATTTTTACCACATTTTTCATATATTGTGTATATATTTATCATATGCATCTATGCGAATATATTTCTATACAATAAATCCATTTCTTCAATTGCTTTCAAATCTTTACTTTTCATCTCAAATACCGCTAATCCTTCAGCAATAGCATTACCGAATGATTTACGATTTCCAATAGAAACTCCTAAACATTTAATATTTGAATATTTTGCAATGATATCCATTGCTTCTTTGTTGTCCGACCCTTTAAAGTCTGCTTGATTGATGACTGCATAGCATTTCATGTTAGGGTTCAAGATGATGATTTCTGCTATCATTTCATTCACCGCCGAAACGGTCCAAATATCTAATGATCTTGGCTTTAATGGAATAATGAATATATCCGCACAGAAAAGCGCTGATCTTTGGCTTCTTGTATTTCTGCCTCCAACATCTATAATGATGTCATCGTAATCCGATTCAATTTTGGAAACTTCCAAGTGTACGGTTTCCCCGTACATTTGGGTGGTGGTCCAATTCGTTTTTATACCCATTGAATCTCTTTGAGAGGCCCAATCTGATGATGATTTTTGCTCATCAGAATCAACCAGTAATATTTTCTTACCAGTTGAAGCTCTCATAGCTGTTAAGTTGGTAGCGATTGTGGTTTTACCGCTTCCCCCCTTAATTCCCCCTACTACAATTTTCATATATTTCTTATGTGTTTTAGTTTTATGAATATGTATTTTATATATATATTTCACATATAAGATACATATTTTACACATATTTGTCTACATTTCATTCCCAACTGTCCGGGATTTCCGGATAACTCAAAAGTGATTTGGAAATAGAAAAGGCGGCCCGGAAAGAGCCGCCTTATTGGACGATAACATGAAAACCTTCCAGGAGAGGGCCTGGATTTCACTTTGATTTCTATCAACTCAAATATTTAATGGCAATTCTTATTTTATTTTCTCTTGCATTCCCTTTTTCTTGGGAATGAAAAAACTCAATGTCTCCCAATCCATCAGCTCTTCCAGGAGCTAATCCCGGATGAAAATATTCTGCTATGGCGTCTTCTACCCACTTGAAACTCGACACCAAATTGCCTTTATCCATGAACCGTGGGGCAATCCGAGTTAATGTGATTTCAACTGGAGTCTGCTTTGGTGGTTTTTTGTCCTTCAATTGCCACCAAATCAGTTTTTTCTGCTCTTTATGCCGTTGAGATTTCTTTGTCCAATGCTCTGAGCAATTTGATTCTGACTTCAAAGTCATAGGCACAATAATCTCAATGTTTTCCATTATTCCTCGTGACAATCGCAATCGCAGCTTGTTTTTTCTTCGATGTTATCGGTATTCAAAACTTCAATCAAAACATCTTGCGTAAGCTGCCCAAGCTCATAAAAACCTTGATGCATCGTTTCTGGATTAGAAAGAAATTCATATATTTTTTTTAATTTAAAATAAAGATGTCTATTTTCCATATTAGAAAGGTAACTCCTCTGAGTATTGTTTTTGTTGGTATTGTTGCTGTGGTTTTGATTGGTTTTGGACCATCCCATGCGGATAGATTGGTTGCTGCTGAGTGGGAGCGGACATTTGATTGTTAGTACCATGTTTTTCTGCGATATATTCATCCCATGCCTTAGCTGTTGCCTTATTGAATTCTTGGAACTTTTCTTCCGGGATTCTAACGACATTTGCATATCCTGTGGTTCCATCTTGCTTCTGATAAGACTCCTGATGCATAGTGATAAAGACATGACCGTTATTGCTATTTCTCATCACTTTAGCTTTAACAACTATTGGCATTTGCTGACCGTTGAGAAGAACGGTTAATTGCAATCCGCAGAATCCTAAAAAGTTCTTAGCGTCTTTGATTGGTGTGAAGCTTACGATTTTTGGGTTCATTTCCTGTTTTTCCTTATTTTGTTTTATGTTTACTATTATAAATGGCCTTAAAACTTCATTACAAGCCTTTGGACGTTCTATTTTTTATTTTTTGACTCTAGGTAGCTTGAATAGTTTTTTTAAGCTCCTATAGGCTCTAATTGCTTTCTTTTGAGCCTATGGTCTTCGCAATCAAATTGGATGGTAACCCCGGAACCAACGCGACTAACAAGTCGAGGGCCCAAAATGTCTGAAAATGCTTTTCCAGATAGGTTTGTAGTGATTATGGTCATTTTTTTTCTGTCATTTCCTCTTTCGTTGATAATGTAATAAATATAGTCTAGGAATGCTTCTGTGGGCTTTTTTACTCCCATGTCATCCAATACTAATACCTTTACATCTCTAAGAACGTATGACTTATGGTGCATTTCAACTCTATCGTCCATTGCCATAATCCATTCCTGGTATAGGTCTGAAATGTTTATGAATCTCATTTCATGCCATGGAATATGTAATTTATTATGCAGATAGTGCATGCAAATAACTGAGGATAAAGACTTTCCACGTCCAGGCTCCCCATGTAGAATAAGAAATCCCTCAAGGTTTTTAAGCCATCTTAGTATATTAATCCTGCATTTAGAATCTTTCTCAGGATCATGTGAGAACGTGATTTTTGCATTTAAAGCTGCTTCATTTAGGTCTTTTGGTATGCCAATGCATAGTGGTGTAGTTACCATGCTGTGTCGTACTCCGTTAGTCTTTTACCGTTGATATATGCCCTTGAAGGATTTTTATTTTCTGTTGTTTTCATAGCGATAGACATTCTTTCTTGATTTTTACCAAGCCAAGTCACAATGAACCGCTTCCACTGTTTTTTGGCTCGTGCCTTGGGATCTGCCATGACCCACTCCTGCATTTGCCTAATGCAAAGGCTAACATCCACGTCGGGATATGTTAATTTCCATGATGACATGTCATCTGCTGTGATGTTTTCGAATTCTCCAACTTCAAAACAGAAAGATATTTTTTCACCACCATCATCATCAGCATTTTTTGGTGGAGGAGGTTTGGTGGTGGTTACTTCTTTTTCTTTCTTATTCTTTCTTATTCTTTCTTGTTTGTCGTCGCTCGGTCGTCGCTCGGTCGTCGCTCGGTCGTCTTTTCGGTCGTCGTTAGTTTCTGGATTTATGTCCCAAAACGTTGATTCTAAGAGTTGTACAAGTGTAGAATTGGTCGTCGTTCCGGTCGTCGATTTTTGACGTGTTCTGTTAGTTTGAATAATTATTATATGTTTGCGTTTTACTAGAATTTCTTTGGCGGTTCGATATTGGCGTTCCGTTAAACCATAAAACGTCCATGACTGCAAATGACATTGTCCAATGAGTAATCCATCAGGATGGCCATTATATCTGCGGGCTGTGTTGGCTATGTGCGCAAGTAGTAGATATGCATTTGGTTTATATTGCATTAACCAGAATGCTTCTTCGGATGGGATAAACTTTATAAATCTTTCAGACACGGGTAGCCCCTATAAATGATTTTTTTATCGGGGATAACGTTTGAATAAAATGGAGAAATATACTAAGATAGGTGTTATTCAGACGTTCCCATCTTAGATATCGTTTTTCAAACGCTATCCGCGAAATTAACCCACCGCCAAGTGGGTTTTTTCGTTTCTGCACTGTGCCATAACGGCGCATAGTTTACCAGATTATTTCATTATCCCCTTCCCTTCGCATATGCCTGCACAGATAAACGTCTCTTCTAAATAGATTCCTAAAGGTTTGACTATGAAATCCGAGTTTTCATCCTCGACACTCAAAACCAATCCCTTCTTTTCTAAGATGGATAGAGAAAATTCTATGAGCCCTATATTTGGCAACGAAAAAGGTTTTCGTTCAAATAAATAGCATTCACAAATATTTTTATAAAGGTCAAAAACGACGTCCAAAGTTTTCAAATTTTTAGTGCAACAAGAACAAAATTTAATATGCATGACATTTTCTCTGGTAAAAGTGAATGCTCTTATCTGCATAAAAAATTTTGGTTTGTCAAATGTTTTTATTTTTATCTTTATATAATTTCAAATTTCATATATGTTCCTTCGGGGCTGAATATCATTTCTTGGAGCATATATGAGGGCACTTATTAATAAGTTTCTCGTAAGTTTTGAATCGGATCCTGATTATAGGATTTGCGCTTTTTTATTCTTGGTGCTAATACTCCTATTATTAGGAGTTATTTATGAGCTACTTTCGCCAGCAGCCTGATCAACAAAATCCCGATTTATGGCTTCTATTACTTGCTCTGACAATAACTCTGGTAGTGTGCATTTTTTCTTTGTAGCAAGGTGAATTCTATATGCGTTTTCAAGCGTCAAGTTCTTTTGTAAAAAAGCATTCTTTATTGTTGAATGGGACACTCCCGCTCTCTTTGCCAACTTCGCTAATGTAATGCCAGTGTCATCAACATATTCTTTTAGCTTCATTTTTCTTTACCCAGTTTTCGTTTTTTGTTGCAACAAATCACATTCTTTTGTGATAATGAGTATTGATCGTAACGGTTTTACGGTTTTAACACAAGGAATTTAAAATGTATATGTCACCATGTGATGTCCCTTCTTATGCTTCTGACCTTAAGCTTCAGATGGCAATGGACAAGGACTCAATGAAAGCACGAGAAGCATTAAGCACAGTTTGCTCTTCCTTTTTCGTTTCAGAGTTCGGGCCAATACTTGCAGAGGCCTTGAGAAATGGTATGGATGAAGCAGAGATAATTTGCCGCTCTATTGGTATCGGAGAGCGCGAAATGGCAGCTCTTGTTGCTGACGAAGAATGGTTCTGTGAGGTGGTTTATGATCTATAGATTTAAAAAAAGTGATTGGTATGAGTTGCTTTTCATAGACCTAGCTGACAATGTTATTTTTTATGAAAAATATTGGTGGAGTGATTGCTACGTGGTTACAGAACGTAAGACGGAATTAGTAAAGACATTAAGAATTGGAAAAAAATTTATAGAAACAAAAGGGAGTGGAATTATATGGGGCTAGTATCACAACAAAATACGCTGTCCGTTTGGACACCAGAAGATGAGCAATTGATCATTGACACTTACTGCAAAGGGGCGACACCGTCTGAATTTAAGCTGTTTAAATCAATTTGCGCTAAAACTAATCTATGTCCTATCAGCAAGCAGATTTATGCTGTATTTAGATGGGATAGCAAACTTGGTAGAGATTCCATGACAACACAGACCTCTATCGATGGTCTTAGATTGGTGGCTGAAAGAACGGAATGTTATGCTCCTGGAAGGGCTTCTGAATATAAATATGACTCTCAAGGCAATCTTCTTTCCGCGACCTCTTTTGTAAAGAAATATACAAAGGATGGAACTTGGCATGAAGTTTCGTATGAGGCAGACTTTTCGGAGTACTGTCAGAAATTTCATAACAAAAAAACAGGGAAACAAGAGCTTACACAATTTTGGGCTAAAATGCCTAAAGTTATGCTTGCAAAAGTAGCAGAAGCTGCTGCTCTTAGAAAAGCATTCCCTCACCAACTTGCTGGGTTATATATAAAAGAAGAAATGGATCAAGCAGATGTTGTTACTGTAGAACATGAAGATATTTCTCCAAGATCTCAGAAAAAACCACAAATAAATATTCAAATTCAAGATATAAAACCTAGAAATCCCTTGGAAAATAACTCTTCTGATCCCATAATAGCCGCCAATCTTCTGTCTGAATTGAATTCAAAGTATGAATTAACAGAAGAAGCTTTCAAAAATAATTGTAAAAAATATATTTTAGAGAAATGGAATGTGTCTGATTTTTCACAGTTGAAAGAGAGTCAAGCTGCTTTAGTTACAAAATGGATAGAAGTAAATTTAGAGAAAATAAAAAGGGATGTGGAAGACCATGCGGTGGTAAATGCCTAGATTAAACTTAGTTCAAGGCACTCCTGAATGGCATTTATACCGTGAACGACACGTAATGGCTACGACAGCCTCTTGTCTAGTAGGATTAAATCCTTATAAAACATCCTTAGACGTATGGGAAGAAATGATGTGTATGTCAAGGCCCATCATTATGAATAAGGCCATGCAAAGAGGAGTAACGTTAGAACCTGAAGCTAGAGATATCGCTTGTGAAGTTTTAAAAACTCAGTTTGACCCCTGCGTTTATCAAAGCGATCGGTTCTATTGGCAAGCAGCATCGTTGGATGGAATAAATATAACTAATAATGTGGTATTAGAAATAAAATGTCCGAATAAAGCTGTCCACGATGCTGCTTCCGTTTGTGAAATTCCAGAATACTATATTTGCCAATTACAGCATCAAATTTCCGTAACAAATGCATCTCAGGCCATTTATTTCTCATATAGACCCAAGAAAAGACAATCGTTGGAAATACATAAAGAAGATTTCATTATATTGGATGTCTATCCAAATAAGGAATTCATAAAAGAACTTGAGGAAATTGAGTTTCAATTTTGGTCAGATTACTGCAAATTAAATTTTCCTAGTGAAATTGTCGATAAAAATATTACCGATAAGTTTAGAATGCTGTTAAGTAATACTAAAATTTCTTTGAGGTGTATATGAGCTGCTGTTCGTGTTTATCTTGGTGTAAGCCTAAAACTGCTCCTCCACAAGCTAAAGAAGTCCCTGCGAAATATTCGGAAAATAAATCTATAACCGTGCAGCCAGTAATTCCCATAGCTGCTAGGCATGAAAGAGTTCTTTCTACTATGCATATAAAGGATGGTAGAGTGGTCATTACTCATTCTAAAATCTCTGATGCAGAATCTGATAGAATATTTGGAAGGACTTTAGAAAAAGTAGATGAAAGAGCAACGGTTAGATTCGCCCCAGAACATGAATCCGGAGCAATGACTAGTAGAACTCCTCGACCTACACCCTTGGAATTATCGGCAAGCTAACTGAGGCATCCACATTTGGTGTGGATGTTTCATCTATTAAATCATCAGCTGTTCCATGAGTGCTCACATTTTGAAAACTTATGGTGCAGCTGGTGAGTAATAAACTTAAAATCCACACACACCTCATATCAACAGCCTTTTTTCTTCATTTTGGCCATTTTGGCATCTTGTTTCTTATCAGCTTTCAAAAGACTCTTAGTGTCTTTCAAAACTGATTTTTCTTTTTTCTCGATTTTCTTTATCTTTTTGTCCATTACTTTGCCTTTTTCTTTTTAGATTGACCGCTTTCACTCATTGAAATTGCAATTGCTTGTTTGGGATTAGTAACTACAGGGCCTTTCTTTGCTCCACTATGTAACTTGCCTTCTTTGAATTTATGCATTTCCGTTTTGACTATTTCTTTCTTGCTTTTTCCCTTAATAGGCATTATACAATTCTCCAAAAGAGAGGTTATATGAAATATTTATTAACTATATTTTTTACGCATTGCTTTCTTTTCTTGCAAGATGAAACTAAAATTGAGCCTGAAAGCGGGACCCCAAAGGATAATGAATATACTATTCAGAATTTCCCAGGTCCATGGTAGGCTATATTTTAATTAACCCACCCTTGTCGCTGAGATTCTGCCGTAAGCTACCGGAGTTCCTACAGTAAACAGAGCAAATACGACTAAGTAAACGGTTGTAGTTGCTGTTAATGTTATCCGTAAGGCCGGGCAAGTCATGCAGCTGTCACTTGTCGCTGTTGAAAAGGTTGGCGTCAATATCGTATCGTCACCATAGTTGTTTTGCAAGGTAGCACTGGTTGTTGATATACCCATGCTCAATCCAGTTCCAGTCGTGGCATTGCGAAGACAAACTATTCCTGTTACATCCCATATTCCAGCAGTTAAGCTAACGCTTGTAACGTTTTTTGCCGTATTGTTGGTTACGGAAGTGGCCGATCCTAATGCAAGAGTTGCTCTTAGTTGCTCACCAATAAAGCCCGCAGTTGGGGCCTGGACCTGTCCTCCCTTTAAAAGCCCACCATTTTGAGTGGTAACATTTATCTTGAATGATGTGCCCGTAAACGACAAGTCCGAGTAGTTTATTGTGCCTGCGCCATCGAGTGCGTTCGTGTTCGAGGTGTTAATGATACATTGATTGATGCCTAAAACAGTTCCGGTTCCCACTGATGCGCATGAAGCTGTTCCGCAAGAAATTGATGACTGTGCAATTGTTACAATTCCAGTTCCCGAGGTCGTCAAGAATGCAGTGTTAGTACTTGCTGTATTAAATGCACATCCTTGGAAATTGGTTCCTGTATTAGAAGATGAATAAGTTATCGGCAATCTAAATGTGGATGTTTTTATTAAGAGCTGACCCGCTGATTTCGTGTTTGCTGTAGATGATGCACCAGTATTTAAAAATTCACTCTGCAAAATCGATAACGTCCCTGCGGAGCTGTCCGAAAAGTAAGCTATACCTGTAGTTCCTGTATCACACTTGCAATTGAAAATGTTTATTTGAGCATTGGCATCTGAAGATGAGAAGGTAATGCCCGTATTATTTGTGCAGTTCAAGTAGCAGTTATTCAAAGTAACCACGGAAGCCGCGGTTCCTGTTACCGCCAACAAAGCAGCGGAATTGGTTTGCAACTGAATCCCTGAAATGGTAACCGTACCTGCAGCAGTAAGCGTACATGTGCCGGAAATGATAACGTGCCCAGTACCGTTTAATGACGCATCACATCCGAATGCTGTTAAGTTAACCCCTGCTTTCAAGGTAATATTTTCTGTATATGTTCCCGGCCTGATAAATACAGTTTCTCCTGAAGATGCCGCTGTAATTGCCGCTTGAATTGTTGTTTGGGTTCCTCTATTCGCAGTAGCGTCAACAATCCATTTTGCGGTATTTATTGAGGTTACGGTTAAGGTGCTTCCTGAGCCGCTTGTTACGCTTGCATTTGTTCCTGCTGATAATGCTGCTCCGCCTTGGATATTCCAATTTCCAGCAGTAGGACTAAGAGCTCCGCCAGTATCTCCTGTAATTGTTTTCCCGACGGCGGTTCCGCTTGCCACTTGTAAACTAAGAGAATTCGCGCCAGTTGTAAATGCAATTGATCCATCTGAACTAGTTAATGTTGCAAATGCAGGATCGGCAGCTGTTGCTCCTAGAAGTACCTGACCGTTAGTTCCTACTCCTAGCTTCGTGATTGTTGTTGTGCCAGCTCCCACTAAAACCGCATGATTGGTAAGCCCAGTTAGCTGAGTGGTTACTGTGCTTCCGCTTCCTACTGTAGTTATGCTTCCAGAACCAAGAGTGTTTATATTACCAGCTGTTGGCGATTGGGCTCCACCGCTGTCAGGTGTAAGTGTCTTTAGCGATGTTGTTCCCCCTGTTACCTGTCCGGTAATCGTTCCGCTTCCTACAGTCCAAGTGATGCTGCTATCAGACGATCCTAATGTCCCAACTTTTATATGTGGAGTTGCAGTAGAACCTATCAATAATTGACCGTCAGTTGTAACTTGTGGCACAACAGGACTAACGCCTCTAAAATCCACGTTATCCGCATACATTGTATTATTATCAAAACCTGGCATTAGATCACCTGTGTATATCTGAGTTGAGAAGCCCAACGAATGGTCTTAGCTGCAATTCCTGTGACTGTTACTGTCACTGTATTTCCTGCTACTCCAAAAGAAACCACGCATGCAGACATTGCGCCTTCTTCAATGGTAGTGATATCTGCAGTATTCAATGAAGAAGCTGCTACCCCTGAAGTTCTAGCTCCTGCAATTATAAGATAGATGGCCCCAAGTGAATCTGTAGCATTAAATGCAGAAATCTTATACTCATAATTTTGCACTGCAGGAACTGCTGGCATTGTAAAGGTAGATAATACCGTTGGCGTTGCATCAGTAGTAGTTACAGTGTCGTTCTGTGTATTTGTTAATTGGACTGTTAAAGTATTTCCTCCAGAAGATCCATCTGTTCTAATACCAGCGGTTGTATTGGCATTCGTAACCCCGCCAATCACGTTTTCTATATTTGCTACTGGTACTGAAGGAGAGTTAACATCTGTTACAAAGGATGTAGGAACCGCAGGTGGGACTGGGCCAGATAGTAAATTTTTTATAATTTGGCTCAAGTTACACCTCTATTGTTTTAGATAACAGTATGAAACCGAAAAATCACCAGATGCGCCATTCCCATAAAAAGAAGTGCCTTTTGGGAAGCTGTAAAGATCTTCATCTAGAATTAAAGCCTCACCAGCAGGAAATGTATGCCACTGAATCAATGTTGTCCCTCCATCAAAAGATATAGAGATAACAATTGAAACAGTGGATTGATTGTCTAATATGAGTTTTACTGGATTAAACAAAAGGGTACCTATTAGAACATTGCTGCCCGTCATAGTTTCTATGAGTTCTGGAGCAGGAAGCATCAATTGATTATTCCAGTAATTTGACATATCTACTCGCTTTTTACTTCAGGTGTTTCTTGAGGTTTGTTTTTTTCATTAGCAAGTTTTGCTTGCTCCATTCTTCCTATTAAAAAAGCATTAATTTGGGAGCTTGCTTCAATTGCATCCGGTAATGCTGCATCTGGAGCGCATGAAAACTCATATTCTTTCCCATTTACTTCGACACATATAAATGACTTTAATTTTAACATAATTCCCTCTTAGGTCTGTCTAACAATTACATATGAAAAGCTAGATACATCTGTCGCAACAGCTGCGCCAGCTGCACTAATTGACTCTACTAAGAAGCTTGTAGCTGGAGTAATTGTATAAATCAAGAATCCAAGAGCAGGAGACGCATTTAATGCTGATCGGCTGATCATGATGCGGTCACCAGCTGCAATATTTGTGTTCAATATGGTTGCTTGACCACCAATCAATGTTGCGGTTCCTATGAAGTCTGTTGCTGCACCACCATTCATACTAATCTTTGTTGCAACAGCTGTAAGATTTACATCACCAGTAAGGTTAACGCCACCTGAACCTGCCTGAATTGTTGTAGCTGATGTTGTATTAGTAGAACCAATAGTAACGGAATTAGCTCCAGCCCCTGTGGCTATTGCTACAGTTTTACCGCCTGTAGAGTTGGCCAGGTTAATTGTCTGAGCTCCTGTTCCACCAAATAATGTTGCAGTGCCAGTTCCAGCACCAGTAGAGCCTAGAGTTATTGTACCAGTAGTTAAGGCAGCACCAATTGAAATTGAACCACCTGTTTGCGTATTTCCAACTGTAATTACGTTTGCTGCAGTACCGCCTATTGCAATAGTTTTAACGCCAGTAGCGCCTGTTCCAATGTTGATTCCTACAGCCCCGGTTCCTGTGCCAATGTTGACGTTTTGAGTTGCTCCAGCTGAGTTTCCAGAGAAAAGATTGAAGGTTTGTGTACCTGCAGATGCAGCTCCACCTAAAATTGTTACGGTATCGTTTTGTGCTTGGTTTCCACCTGCAATTGTAGTTAATCTAGCAGCAGCGGGTGCTACGTTACCCAAATCAATAGTTGCAACTCTTGGGTTATCTGCCATTAGCAAGCTTGCAGTTCCAGCTGATCCTGACCCTGATAGAATATTTACTGTGCTGTCAGCTGCTGTTGCGCCATTGTTAATGCTTGTAATTTGAGCGCCAACGTTTACGCCATTTTGAATCAATACACTATTTGCTGCTGTACTTGAGACAATAGTTGTCGTTCCTGTTTGAGCAGCTGTTCCAACTACGAATGTTCCTGCCGCAGTAAGCGTAGAGAAACTTCCTGTAAGTGCTGTGTTCCCGGTAGCATTACCTAAAGATAGAGTACCTGTGCCACCTGTACCAATTGTTGTATTTGCCGCTCCTGATGCGTTAATTAATGTAGTGCCAACTTGCGTTAAAGCTGCCAATGTTGTGGCACCTACTACAGTTAATGTGCCGCCTACAGTGACGTTTCCTGCAAAGGTAATGCCTCCTGTAAATGTAGATGTTCCATTAACAACTAAATCGGTACCCACTGTCATAGTGGTTGTAGAAGTAATTGACCCTGGGGCTACAAAGTTTGAAGGAATTGAAGAAGTTATACTATGGCCTGGCGCACTGCCTGTCATGGTAATTTGATTGGCGGTTCCTAATAATGCAATATTACCACCAATAGGAGCCACTGTGGTTGATCCATCAGATAAAGTATTCAATGCTCCAGCTGAGTTTGAAACAAGAGTCCAACTTGGGATCCCTGCTACATTCCCTCCTTGATAGTACATGTTTCCGGAGCCAGCATTACCTGCGGCATCCTTCATATCCAGGCTAGAGAGCCAGAAATATCCGGCCGCATATTGTGTATCTATTGTGTTAGATGGATTGCGGGGAGCAATCACCATTGGCATTACGGAACCCCCTTGAGGGGCATCTGAATATACAAAGCTTGAAGGGATAAATGGGGATGTCATAAAACCTCTTGTTGATTTGACCGGATTATGGCTTAATAACATTAAATTTTAAATGCACATGATTATGCAAGGTTATGCTCTATGATGCGCTCCGAGTTTTTGACAATTAAGGAAACTGCTGCTATATTCTCTGTCCACCAGACAACGATTAGAAGGGCAATTAAGAAAGGATTTCTAATCGCCATACGTGTTGGAAATGGCCCTAGAAGCCCTTACAGAATATCCAGGAAGGAGATTGATGCAATTCACCAGTCTCTTATTAACGAATTAGCAACAAAATCCAGGAATAAAAATGAAATGCCCAAATAGCGATAAATTAATGGATGAAATCATTGCAACGCATGGGGCAAAAAGGGCTATCGCATTATTTCTAATGAGTCTTGGAAATGCTATTAAGCATTTATCTGAAAATGTTGACGAAGAAGAATTCAATAGGATAATGAAAGATCCCGTAATTGGTCTTTCTGCTGGTTATGCTTTGAGGTTAATGGATCAAGGCCATAAAGATTTGAAAAATAACGGAGTGAGGTAAATCATGGATACAAAACCTTCATTTCTAAGAGATCATGCCGATACATTAGCAATTATTGGCGTTAACTTGGCAATTGCTGCGATTCTAGTGACCATGTTCATTTCAAATTCTCATAGAATTGATGCTACTAATTCTCGTATCGACACCCTTCACACTATGTTCTATGATTTATTGAAAGAAATAAAAAAATAATCATGATTTCTTTTTTTTCTTTTCTTTGATTGTCTTTTGTATTTTTTTATGCATGAATTCCAGAAGTTTGGCTCGATCTGCATCTTTACTTTCTTTTTTTGACACGTGTGAATCCTTTAAATAGATCTATGCCTGTTTTTAATTTACGTTCTTTGACTTTTCCTTCTCGAACCATCTTCTTGATTAACTTATAGAAGTCTGCTCCAGCCGAGTTCTCGACGCCTTTTTCCCAAATAGTACCTCGTAGTTTACTCTCACCTGAAGATACCGGGATGCCTGTCATGGAATTAATTTTTTCGAAAATCTCCTCTGGAATAGGTCCATAAACCCACTGATCACCATTAGGAAACCTGACTTGTAATTCTTGGTTCTCTGGATCATATAAGGAAACATCAATCACAGATGACTTTTGTGATTCAGGAATGCGTGATAAATAATCCTCTACAGCTGAATCTAAATCAAGGGTTCTTATTTCTTCAGGCTCTTGCTCTAAATCCTGTTCATCAACTTTATGGATTTTCCCATTTACAGCCACTAAGGCTTTGCCATTCCTTATCTCTTTGACCTCTCCTATGCCTTGAGGAGTAGATACAATAGATGTTTTTTCAATGGAGGGCTTTTCATTTGCAAATTTTCTCAAATCTTCTGCATTTTTTATTAATCCTTTTTCAAAAGGCTCTTTGGCTCTTTTTAGAATAGGATCTTCTATTCCTGCGAATTTAGTAGAACCTTTTTTCAACGATTCAAATAATCCACTATATAGATTATCTGAGATTCCCTTAGCCATTCCCCCCAAATCCGGAACTTTTTGTTGCTGATTTTCATTTTCTTTTGTGGATTCTGGAATGTTTTGAGCATACTCTTCTATGTTTTTTAATAGCTCTTTGTCTACCTTTGCTTCGCCGCTTCTTTTGATATTCAGGGATGCCGCAACTGCTTCAGGAGTATTACCCCTTGATAACCTTTCTTTAACTGTATCTAATATACCTAATGATTCTAAATACTTTTTAGCATTACCAAATAGTTCAATTTGAGGTTTTTGTTCTATTTGTGATATACTATCTCCTTGACCAGGAGGTAATTGTGTCGATAAGGGATTTGATAATTGGTTTTGTGATTGGCCTGTTTGTTGCATGGGCGCCGATGCAGGGACGTTACCAGGCGATGGAGGAGATATATTCGTTCCAGTTGAAACAGGAGAAGGAGAAGTTTGCTGCAAAGGAAGTGGACTTGTATGACCGCCTGGCAAAGATGTGGGATTTAACCCAGACTTTAGAGGGTTCGGTAAGGCTCTTGACAACGCGCTCTTTAGACCTGATGCAACAGCTGGAGCAGCAGCAGCAGAGGCGATCATAGCAAGGCCATGCTTCACCATTTGAGAATCCGCTCTTCTGTTTTTCTCATGGATTTGGCTTTCTGATAATCCTGTGCTTTCTTGAGGCGTCATGACCTTTGAAATATACCCAAGCACTTGTTGAAGTGTGTATCCTGAACTGGTTGCCTTCTTTATTGCAGGAGCCATTTTGGGAATGGCTTTTGATATATACCCAATAACATCTTCTGCGGAATAACCTTCTTCAAGAGCTTGGAAAATTGGATTCACTTTGCACCTCTTAGGAATGCTGGAATTCTTGACATGTCTTTAAATATATCAGGAAGTGATTGAATCGGAGGCTGTGTTTCAATTGTAGACATTTCTCTTATTTGAAATGGTTCCAATTTTAAACCCATTTCCTGTGCTTGTCTTAATGCGGGACCAAATTGTCTCCAATCGTAATCTTTCTTATCCCATGCCTGATCTCTAATACCTAATAAAGAGGTGTTCTTGTCTACGTTTTTTAAGAAGAAATTAGCTAGATTATCTTGCATAACTTTCATTCCTGCTGGATCTCTTTCTAAGGCTTCTTCATATGAAACAAATGGATTCTTGTCCATTCTTCCCCTATATACATCTGCTACATCACCCCATGTCTTTTTCTTTTGCGCAGGGAATATTCCTTTAGGCATAGATTCAATGGCTTTTTCTAACTTGGGTGTTGGAGGATGATAGAGTGTTTCTATTTCTGTAGGAGTTAGATAGTTATCAGCTAAATATTTCCTATCCTCTTGTTCTAATCCCCTCTTAGCATTTTCTTGAACAGGTTTTTCAAGTCTTTTCAAAGATTCAGATCTATTTTGTCCAAGCAAACCATTTCCTAATCCTGGTATAAACGCTCTACGAAGCATGTCATCATTGTTTTTTACGTCCGCATAATTTCTTTTCGCTTGTTGTAGCCATTCTGCCGGATTTCTGGGATCTAAATGTTGATTAACCACCATAAATCTAGGAAGCTCTCCTGGAGTAATCCCTGCATTTAAAGCGCCTTCTTCAAGAGCTTGCCTTTGGGCCGTTGCCGTTGCATTTTGATCTTGTAGACTAGCAAATCTTGTTTGATATGCATTAGGATCGTTAACTGAGCCCGCATATCTTTTAGATTCTTCAACCATATCTTGAGGAGTCATGATGTTAAATGGTGAAGGCGTAGGAAAAGGACGTTGTTCTTGTTGCATAGGAGATCTTCCCATTGCACCAGAAACTGCTAATTGTCCCATTTGTCCTGGCTGTCCTGGTTGTCCGCCTGGGCCTCTTCCTGCTTGCCCAGGACCAAAGGCATTCTGTACTCGTCCTGCTTGCATAGCAGTTTGCATTAAAGGACCTAATGAGCGCTCTAAATTAGGATTCTGTGCTCCCGCTTTTGCAAAGGCCATCGCAATCTTGTAAGGATCTCCACCAGCTTGTGCTATATCTGCCTGAGCTTGATCAAGCGCATTTAGTCCTAATTGCCTTTGATATCCCTGTTGTACGGCACCAGGAAGATTATGGCTAATCTGATTACCTATTGCCTTATCTATCACTTGCCATGGTGAGGTTTCTGCAGGAAGTATTGTTGTCATAGTTCTCTCGTATTAATAAGTTCCCGGAAATTGTCCTGGATATCCTCTTGACATTCCAGGCGCTTGTCCTGATCCAGCCATTCCCTGTCCAAATTGCTGTCCATAACCTTGAGATAGACCGCTAAACAGAGAAGCCCCTATATTTCCTCCAAATCCAGAAGATGCAGGAGTGTATTGATTCATAGTCGGCTGTAGAGCTTGTTGATATAGATTCATCAAGTTGCTGAATGGCTGTTGTGCATAAGATTGCAATTGAGGGATCGCTTGTTGTTGCATCCCACCACGGAGAGCCGCTAAGTTTGTACTTAAGTTGCTTCCCTCTCTTGCAAGTTGGTTTCTAAAACCAGTTGAACCTGTAGAACCACCAGAACCCATTCCTGCGAATCTATTTGCTAGTTCTGGAACGGTTTGTTCTTGAAATTGCCTTTGCAATGGTGCTTCGAATTGGTCAAAGAATTGAGGATCATTAAACATGCCTTGGAGCCAGTCTTGACCAGTTTGATAATTCTGGTTTTGCGTAACGTCCTGGGCTCCCCCCCTCATATCTCTGATGCTATTTAATACATCATCAATAGTATTTCTTTGGCCTTTTGTGTAAGTAGACCCTTGCTTTGCTTTATCCCCGGTGAGTCCACCTATTGCAGACAATATCGAGGGTATTGCCATCATCATCATTGGATTCATATCGACCTCATAATTTTATTTTCACAATAACATAAATTGAAATTTTAAGAATATATTTACAAATTGTTTTACATTCCATGTACGAATAAAGTGTGCTATGATGAGTGAAACCCTTGGAGATAAAATGCAAGATAATCAAAAAAACAATATCCAATGGCAGCCCATCATCGAGCTTTCTATTGTTCTTTTTACAATATTAGGAAGCACCATTCCATTATATCTACATACCGATGCTAAAATTGACGCAATTCATCATACAGTCGATGCTATAAGAGAAGATATGAGAGATTTTCATGGAAGGCTTTGCGCTATTGAAGAAAGAAATAGGAAATAAAATATGGAATCAATAATAGAAATTGCAAAAACTCTTGATATAGCTCAATTGATTGTTATGGGAATAATGTTATGGTTTTTCTATTCTAGACTAGATCGAAAAATAGAAAAACTCGACGAGAAACTTTCTTCTAGGATAGAAAAGGTAGACGAAAAACTTACCGATATTGACCGTAGAGTATGCCGAATTGAAGGATCTCTCAATAGTAAAGAGTGCTGCATGTTATCTGATTCACGAATAAAGCAAAGAATAGAATAGATTAAATCCCGTTTGTTCCTGCGCGAATGAATTCACACACAATGAATCCATAATAAGAAGATAAATCAACAGTTGTGGTAATAGTCAACACCATGTCTGTCATGGTAAAGCTTATCCTAGTATCCCCTTGAGCCATAAAACTAAAGAAATCTCCATCTCCTGCCAAAGTTGCTGAAGGAGGAAGTGATGCTGTGCCCCATACATGCCACATGAGAAATTCAGGCTGTATATCTTCAATGGGAAATGCAGGATCACTATTTGCATCAATGACCATCACCCCTGCATTAGGAAGGCTTCTAATAAACACAAAGCTTTGGTACCCATTTCGAGTAATCTGAGTATTTGCATACCAATGCTTATTTCCGTTTAAAAGCGATGTTTCCTCGACATATACACCAACTTTCTTATCATTAATTACATCAGAATGCTGCGCTAGCTGATCTTGCAAGAACGTTTTACCACGGTCATCTTCTTCGGGAATATTATAAGTAGTCGGAAGGAAAGGCGTAAATGGTTCTCTTGGATTTGTAGGAAGCGTCATATTACCCTTCCCCCAGGACGCATTGTAAACATCATTGCCAGTAGTTCAACATCTGCTCTATTGATAGCAGTTACCGCCATTTGTTGATCAGAAAATGTTATTTGCGTCTGTAGTGTCTGTGCTATACAATCAGCGTACAGTCTATAAATAACTTCATCTCCTGATCCTACTTGATATGGACTAATCGTTGTTAACACAACATTGCTCTCAGGATTATCAGACAGCGGTGTATTAACAGGAACGTCGCTGGAGTCACCAAAAAGGTTACAAGTAAATTGTCCTGAATCTGTTTTATCAACATAAAAATCAATTTTGCTAAGCCTTGCGCGTTGATCATTCCCAAAGAAGTTAAAATACTTAGTTGATATGTCAATATTGCTAATTTTGGTAATTTCTCCTCCTCCACCATATACTCCTATTGTTTGAACAGGGGAAAGCCCTTGATCTGGGTCATATGTAACCACTCTAATATTTACGGCAGAAGCAACTATTATGGGAGTAAAAGTCAGAGTTACCACTCCCGTTTGATAATTAATGGTTCCGCTTCCTAATCCCGAATCTTCCACTAGAATCCCATTCAATGCCACATCTCTGAAAACAATGGTGGTCCCAACGTTTATTTGCACTGAACCAGGAATTATAGGAGTATAATCAATATCATAAGTAAAAGATGCTCCTGTAGCATTTCCAGCTGGAATTGGCTTATATTCGTTTAAGATAAAGGTATTGTCAGTGGTTAATGCCTTTGAAACCTTAAAGTTCCTTACGTTTAATGACACACCATCAGCACTTGTCGTTCCGGTAATGCCTGTCAAGTAAATCCATGTCCCATCAGGCATGTTGTTGTTAACGCTGGTGAATACTCCGGGATTACCTGCTGTAATTGCCGAAATGCTTAGTGATGGAGAGTTCTGCCCATCTGTTTGTTCTAATTTGAATACATACCCTTGCTGATTACCTGCAATTATAGTTTCAAATCCATCCGATGAATTACCACTATTCCAGGATAAGGACCCATATGATGACCATGAATCAGTAAGATCTGCCCATGTTTCTCCAGATGCTCCTGGATAAAAGTACCCAAAACAGGTGAACACATCATCAAATAATGCCCAAGTTTTCGTCTCATAGTTAAAAACTAGCACTTGATCTGGGTAAGTGCCATCCGAATTCTCATCAATCGGTATCGTCCAGTAGCTGAGTCTTGATCTGAATGTTCTAATACCCTGCACCCGGTTAAACCCAAAATTACTCTGCCGAATATTAAAGATTTCATCAGGGATTTTTTCATCGAACCGTATTGTATCATTACCATCACTGATCACAATACCCCTATTTCCAATTGCCATTAATCCCTTATCAAATGGAATAGTGCTGCCTGTACAATCACTTCCTAATTCTATGTTTACTCTTTCCCATACGAAAGGATTTTGTGCATTATTGACAAAACGTAAACGCCAAGTGCTACGGGTAAAATAAACAACAAGAATATCACGAATGAAAGCAGCGCCCACAATACTTTCATTAGTAGGAGCATCATTAGCGCCACCTCTTCCAAAAAGATCATCACGCGCCGCATTGACATCTACTCCTTGTATGTTGGGAAAGACTGGAACGGGTTCAGAATAATATGGTGTTCCGATCTGTGTCCATCTGGCCCTATTGGGATAATTTGATTGTGCTTGCTCATTTCCTTCAGTTGTACTCAAAAATACAAGATATCCACGATAAGGAAAGATTAAAAGGGCGCCAAGTAAAGCATTATTTATATCAATAGGAGGATTGTAATTTGCCCATCCCGTACCATTGCGAAGAACCCCATAATATCTTATGCCGTCTTGCCCTGTAATAGTTTTCATGGAATCAAAAACAAATCCTGTTGCTGTCGCTCCATTAGTCCAAGTAAATGTTGAGGTCGTAGGTTGATTTACAGCAGTTACCGTAAATGGATTACCTGCAACTGTTACTCTTGCTAAAACAGCAGCATTAGCAGCAACCGCATTGGATAAATTTATAAAATATACATAATCACCTATCGCCACGGCATTTCCAGCAGATGTTACATTTACAGTTGCAGTATTCCCAACGCCTGCCGATCCTGCAAAATTAGATATTGCCCACCCATTTAATCCAGGTTTTGAATTAGTAGCCCAAAAGGCATTTGCATAATTTGCAGTATAAAAGAATTGATAGTCTGTTCCGCTCCATACAACTGGCATTACGGATGGTAGGGTGACAAATGTTGTGCCATTATATTCATATGCGGTCGTTGTGTCGAAAGCAATTAGTGTCTGAACATTGATGCCTAATTGCTCCCAAGTCTTCAATCCCATTACAGGAGTTCCATTAGCAAGTCTTCCTAGAGCTGTATATCCTTGTCGCCTCACTACTCTGCCCCTGAATTGATAGGCGTTTATAAGTGATTCAAAGGAATCTTCCGGTGTAGCCCAGGGTTTAACGTCTTTCCGAACACCATCTTTAACTGGACCTATTAAGAAGCTAGATGTTGACATATTACGCCCTTGCTATTGCTAAATACGTGAAACTGTAGGCAATTGGTGGACCACTAAAATTCCCCCCTGAATAAATAGTAAACCTATCATTTGTCGTAGTATTTACGAGTGTGGACACTGTAAATGGAATAGGAGTGCCTACTGATGTCATTGTGTTAGGAATAGCTATTGCAACTACGATTTCTGTTGGTGCTGGAGATAAAATAACAGTGTTTGCGATAGTAACATTGGGAACAGTTACTCCCGAAACAGCGCCAAAATACAAAAGATACCCACCCGGCAAGAAGCTTTGATATTGCGGGCCAGCAACGTTAACCGCGTTATAAGTTAATTGCATTGGAATATTCGGAGCATTCTGCGTGTCTTTGGAATTAGGAAGAAATTTCTTTATTTTCGCAAATAACTGCGGTTGAGTTCCTGCTTTTGATGTTGCATCTTTACAATATACTGCCACTAGATCTTCTGTAACTCCTGGGTCTACAGTCTGTCTTGTAAGAATTACACCTTCATGATCCCCTTGATTAGAGGTGTTAACCGCACTATGATTCAAAGCAAATATTCGGGCATATTCTGCGAAATTGGTTTGTATTTGAGCTTGTGTAGCAGCAGGCGATGGCTGTGATTGTGGAGTTGTAGGAGAAAATGTCATATATTACCTATGCAGAAATAGAAATATCCCACTGGGCTTAATTGAAAAAATTGAATAGATGTATTTATTCCTGGTATATTTTGCAATATTTTATATGTAGGAATTACATGTCCTACTACATCTGAAGCACATATGTTAAATGCCATGATGTTGTTCATTATGTATGGCGATAGTTGGATCGTCTTTCCATCTGGAAGGTTAGGCGGAAAAAAAGAACCAAATAAACAAAGTAGTTTCCCTGGAAGAAAAGACATATAAATAATTTGTCCTGCTAATGCTACAGGGCCATATATTTGATAATTTGTCACTTGAACTTCTGTGCCATTCCCTTGAAATCTTAGGAATAACTGGTCAGTCTGTCCTTCAACTATTTTCGAATATACGGATATTTCTCCTACATCTGTCTGAAAAGATCCAGGCTGTTCAAGCATCTCAACGACTGTATGATTTCCTTCATTTGTCGCTCCAGCATCTAATGCTCCATGATTTTTTTTAAAAGCTTCGTATAGCTGAAAGAAGTTATTTAAAAAATTAGGTTGTGTTGATGCTAGATCATCAGTTGGCCTAGGAATATTTGCGTTATAGGGAGTGTTTTCTTCTGGAGGAATTGTCATTATTGACCTATTGCCAAATATGTAATATTTCTGGTTGCGGGAGTAATAGTACCTTGGAATCTAACAGTAAAGGAAGTGCCTGATATATTAGTGGGAATAGCATAATTCAAATCGATGTCTAAGTCGCTTGGGCCTCTTTCTGTTGCTATGCCAACATATCTCAAATTTGCTCCAGGAGATAATGGACCAATTACTTGACCATTCGTAACTCCATTCACCCTTCCTCCATAAACAATGAATGGTCCGGCAACAAAGCTATATTGACTTGTGGCGCTTGGGGATGTGCTAATGGAGGGATAGGTCAGCTGTATAGGAGTTTGGCTGCTGTTGGGCCTAAAAAACAGGTTAGGAACGCTAGCAACAAGTTTATTGTATAAAGCTGTCTGTGTGGCGCCTGTTGCTGGATCTGATCCTTGTGATCTTAATATCAAAACATTGTGCCTGCCCTGATTTGCAGTGCCCAATGCTGCATGATTTTCTGCAAATGTATTGAAAATAGCCTGATAATTAGCAAGAATCTGTCTTTGCGATATAGCTCTTTTACTTGTGGATTGAGGAATATTTGGATTATAGCTCATTAACTTGTCCCGCTGTACTCAGTTCCCCAGAACCAGCTAGCCAATGGCCTTCCTGGTTGGCTAAATATAGTCGCTGCCCTCTGACTTCCCATTTGCCTCAGCGTTCTTCTTTGGGCCATTTGCAGTTGATCTTGATAGATTGGCATCAGATACGCCATTCCTTCTGGATCGGGAAAGTCTGTATAGATCAATTTGGCGGCTATTGAACAAATGAACAAATACCATTCATCAAGTTCTGGAGAATCACTATCAGCAATCAAATCCATTGGCTGTTGGCTTATCTGGAATTCAACTTGATATACTTGCATGGGACAAGGTCTGAAAACAATCTGTTGATTATAAAAAAG
>Ga0247760_1001013_pt1 | contig 28263 bp, 38 predicted proteins | sample UWRJL171409R4_FD_179936 | JGI IMG/M metagenome (GOLD analysis project Ga0247760, IMG submission 179936) | Plant litter microbial communities from Arlington Agricultural Research Station in Wisconsin, United States - UWRJ-L171-409R-4 | ecosystem: Environmental > Terrestrial > Plant litter >... | reverse complement strand
AAAACTAGACCAGAGACCAGACCAGTAGCAATTAGTGACGCAAAGCAGCTATAGTCTGCAAAAAAAAAAAAAAAATTGCGATGCAAATAGAACCGCCGGGCGATCGCGAACATCAGCTCAGCTCAGAGCTTCAGATGCGCAACGCGTTGTGATTCAGGAAGGTGCGGAATAAATTGTCGACCCCTCACCCCGCGCCATCGAATGTGTTGGGGCAGCACGTTCCATGTCGAGGCTACCTGCGGCAAGCACGCCTGAGTTTGCGTTTGCTGGGCTGGGCCATCGCCAACCAAACTTGCACAATCGAACCCGGCGTGAGGTTGCATCTGTTGATATTCCCCCGCGCAACATGATCAATGCTTGGTGTTTCCGGGAACGCGCTGCGCGGGGCGGCGAGGCGAGCGAAAGAAAATCACCGAAAGATCCGCGCCCGAAAACAAAGTCATGCCGAAACGGAGCGTCCCAATTCGGCCCCATCTTGCTAGCTGGAGCTAGCAGGAACACCACGGACGCCAAGCTTTTCAACAATGACACGCAGCAAAAGATCCCAACCACACCAGCCTTCAAGCCTCAGGACGCTTTCGAACTCACCCAGCGCGCCACGGCGGAATCCGGCTTTGCAATCTCGTCAACCAGCCGTGCACAGCGCACACGGGCCCCCGTGATGCCAATCCAACACTTCAATTCGGCGTGAGCATCCATCCCATCGTCGGTGTGGGTGCCGCACGGATTGAGGAAATCCTGGGAAAAGTCTCTGTCGAAATGTTGGCGAACGGATCGTCCTGCAGACATCCGAGCGCGCCGCTGTCAGCGGCAGCCGTGGCAGCCTCGAGGACGAACAAAGTCGCAGACCACACTTGTGGCAGACCAAGAGGTCCCCCTCCTTTTCCGCTGCAGCATGTCGTGACTCGCCCCTCGGCGAATCCGCATTAGCTGCACCCGAATGGGAAGAAGCACGCTGAAAGCGCGACCCTGATGTGAAACAATCCGCCTTCGTCAGACCCCTCAGCACTTAATGCGCGATCGCAGGAGGGGACGGTGGAGAGCAGGTCTCGAGCCTCTTGTTCGCGCCGCGGCTTGTCCGTAAACGTCTTGGCTAGACAGCGCTCGCCCGCGCCGTATTCGCAACTTTTCGGTTCTTGGTCGGCAGGCTCAGCCGAACCAGGGCGCCGTCCACCTGAGACCTGCGTCGCTCCGCAGTTCCGTTTGTGAGATCGGCCGACCTTCCCGATGCAGACACCGCCCTGTCAGCCTCTTGTTATCGGAATCAGTGAGGTTGCTCCTCAAATACACCAGCTTCAGGCACACGCACTCCCTGCCCGGGTTGCACGCGACGTCTCAGAGCCGATGCGAGATGCGAGATATATGGCCGCGGCGCGCACAGCTCCCCCATCACATCCATGGCCGCAGGTGGTCGGCCTGCCTCCAGATGGCAGCTGCCCTACGGCGTATGCTCAGGGCACCCGCTTGGGCGTGGTTCGGTTAAAACCAGCGCGCCGAGACGCGGGGGCCAGCAGACCATCACAAACACCTGTTCCTCTCGTTTGCGGTGCGGGTTCGGGTCCCGCCGTAAGTCCCAGAGTAAGTGAGGCAACTGGCCCGTCCCGCAGTTAGCTGCCGTGGGTCATGCAGAATCACGTCGCTGGCGACGCCCTTTGACGAGAGACACAGCGCCCGGGCCCTATAGCAGCCAGCATTATGCCACACATTTTTCTGTCACCGCCCAGGGCCAGGCTTGCAGACTTCGCTTCGCGTCGCACCGCATTGCACCGCATCGAGAAACGGGATGCGGTGTGTGTGGGCGGTGAGGGGAAGCTCTGGTGTTAGTGCAGGACGGAGGGGTCCAAGCGGCGTGGCGGGGCAGCACACCATCCCGTCTGCGATCTCTCGACGGGAGAGCTGTGATGGAGCTTCACTCTGCTGTCCTGCTCGATGGATACTCAAGCAGAAAACGCAAGTGCAAAGCAGCTTGGTCTGCGGTTCTGGGGCGGTTTTGACGATTCCTCGAGGCCCACAAGACGGCCCCTGCCGCAAGCATGTCTCTCCAGACCTCCTTTCTCCACAGTCTCAGGTCCTGAGTGACTTGTAACCACCACACCCCGTCCTTGAGGATGCGCTAATGCCGCAGCGCCGTTCGGTCTGCCCGCTCTCCAACCACCTCTCTATTCACTCCCCCACGAGCGTTACGCCTACAGTCTATGCAATTGCCACCAGGAACGGAGCACAGAGCTTCTGTCATCAATTGCAACCATGGTTGTGTCCAGCCATCAGAGCCAACTTGGCTAGCATCAAAGACATTTGAGATGCTAAAGCAGGTCCAATGTGTGCTGGTCTTGGCATCCCATGATTTGCCCAACATGACAAGACATTGTTCAGTTGGGGTTCCAGCGATTCTCCAAACGCAACGGATGAGTGATCCCATCAGGTCTAGTCCGTGCCTGTGTTTGGTTTTGAGTCCTTCAACCTCTGCCCCCAATGGCCCTGTTGCGTCCAGTGACGATTACAATTATATAGGGTTAGCGCTCTTCCAGTTGAGCTATTAGCTCTTTTCTTCCAAGAGGCTTGTCTTGCCCTCGTGCTTGCTTCATTGGGAAGTCCAGTGTCAAGCAGCTCTTTTCGACGAGTATCAGCCACTAGTGAGTATGGTCCGCCAACCCCCGTCGAGTCTCCCATGACAGAAAGAACAAACATGCATTTCAACTCCAGGCTAGCCGAGTCTATGGGGTTTGCTGGTCAGGGATAATCAGATTCTTCAAATGGTTTCTAGTGCTGATGAGACCTGCAGCTGTAGCGGTACCCATAGTTCTATAGCCAGATGGCCGCTGAAGCCCGTGCACCCTTCTTCAATCAACGACACACTGTATTCAGCCCTCAGAATCTAACTTATTTACTTTTACATACAGCTGAGGAACTCTACTAAGTCACCCGCTCAAGGTGACCAGAGAAGATTATCTACAGACTCTCCCACCTCACAACCTTGAATGTGAAAACCAAACGAGAGCTCGACAATAAGCTATCCGGTACGCAACGCACCAATCGGTCCCGCATCAGCCCCCCGATCCCGACGCATGGCAAGTGCTAGATGCGTACATCGATTTGTGTGACTCTTGGTACTCCTATTCAATGTCAAGAGGAGATCTGGATGACGTGAGGGCCACTCTACACCGAACAACGGCGAATTTGTCCGTAAAGGGGCATATACCTACCGACCTACTAAACCAACAATGCACCGGCCACCAAAGTGATCATGCCACAGCACAGCAAACCGCCGATCATCACGAGCAATTTCTCTCATCCTCAGCTTACCACTAAGCTGGAGTTACTCCCAGCCAGTCAGCAGCCGGAATGCTGAGGTGGGGCGTGCAGACCTCGGCTTTCTTAACCACCTGTCCATTCAGGCAGGTGAAGCGAACCAACGTGCTATCGCGGCTGGCCAATCAAGCCCTACGGAGCCAAGAATCTCCATTCTGACACCGGGCGGGAAATTCGATGTAGATAACTGCTGTAACTCTGCCGTTCATATCCAGACGCGCGACCCACGTGTTTTTGCGGTTGCATCGACTCCATCGCAGAGCGGATCGCCATTTCATCTTTATAATGGGCAGTATGCCTTCGATCGGTTGCAATTGTGCCTGAGCTGGGCGCGCTTCCGTCAATCCGTAACCCGAGCCCAACATGAAGATCGCGACAACTTGCCTCTGGGCGGCCATCGGCCTGCAGCGCCTCGCCGCGGCCCTGACAATTGCGGAAATCAACGGCAACAAGTTCCTGTCGCCGTACTCGGGTCAGGCCGTGACGAACGTGACCGGCTTGTTGATTGCGAAGGGTCCCAATGGCGTCTGGATCCGCTCGACGACGCCCGACAATGACCCGGCCACCTCCGAGGCCATCTACGTGTTTAGCAACACCGTGGGTGCAAATCTGAAGGTCGGCGATATCATCACTCTCGACGGCAAGGTCGCGGAGTACAGGGCCCAGGCCACTTACATGTACCTCGCCGAGATCACCGCCCCGACGAACGTCAAGGTCGTGTCCTCTGGGAATCCCGTCAAGGCCCTCGTCATTGGCAAGGACACGCTATCGCCCCCGACGTCCAAGTTCAGCAGTCTCGACGGCGGTGACGTGTATGGCGTGCCAGGCGGCGTGGCCAACATCTCGGTGGTGAACCCCGTGCTGAAGCCCACGGAGTTTGGGCTAGATTTCTGGGAGAGTCTCAGCGGCGAGCTCGTCACCGTGAAGAAAGGCACGGTAGTGCAACGGCCGAGCAGCTTCCGGGATACCTGGGTTGTCGGGGACTGGGCTGTGACGGGCAGAAATGAGCACGGCGGGTTGACGATGTCTGCATCAGGTGAGCAACCGCCCCCCTGTACCCTACCCCCAAACCACAACTAACACCCCCCAGATTCAAACCCAGAAACCATCCTCATCGGCAGCCCCCTCGACGGCACCAAAAACCCCACCACCTCCAAGATGGGCGACTCCCTCGAGGACATTACCGGCATCGTCCAGCACGCCTTCGGATTCTACTCCATCCTCCCCCTCACAGCGCTCAAGCTCTCCTCCTTCGCGTCCTCCGCCGCCCCGGCCTCCAGCCTCAAGACCTCCTCCGACTGCCGCGCCCTCACCGTCGGCGACTACAACGTCGAGAACCTCGCCCCCAACTCCACGCACCTCCCCAAGGTCGCCGCCCACATCGTCACCTACCTCAAGACCCCCGACCTCATCTTCATCCAGGAGATCCAAGACGCCAGCGGCCCCACCGACGACGGCGTCGTCTCCGCCAACGCCACCCTCTCCGCCCTCACCGCGGCCATCAAGGCCCTCCCGGGCGGTGTGTCCTACGCCTTCGCCAGCGTCGACCCCATCTCCAACCAGGACGGCGGCCAGCCCGGTGGGAACATCCGCCAGGCGTACCTGTATCGTCCGGAGGTGCTGTCGCTGTATAAGCTCAACCCCGGTTCGGGGAGCGACAAGACTGAGGTCCTTCCCGGGCCGTCGCTGAGCTTCAACCCCGGGCGCATCGAGCCGGCGAGCGAGGCGTGGGCGGCCAGTCGCAAGCCGATTGCGGCGGCGTGGGTGGCTAAGGGGGCGAAGAAGCCGTTCTTTACGGTGAATGTGCACTTCTCGTCCAAGGGGGGCGGTACGTCGATGCATGGCGATGTGAGGCCGCCGCTGAACGGAGCGGTGGCGAAGAGGGTGCAGCAGGCGGAATTGACGGCGGTGAGTTTTCCTCCTTGAGTTGGGGTGGGGGTGAAATTGTGTAAGGGGATTGCTAATTCGTGGGGTTTAGACGTTCATCGCGAGGATTCTCAGGGAGCGGCCGGCGGCGAAGGTCATTGCTGCGGGAGACTTTAATGAGTTTTCGTTTGTGAATCCGATGAAGAGTTTTGCGTCGATTTCGGGCATGGTGGATCTCGATGAGGCTACGGATGTGCCGGTGACGGAGAGATATACGTAGTAAGTTTGTTCCGAGAGGAAGGTTGTTTGAGAGGTTGTCTAACGTTAATTCTTAGCATTTACGACATGAATGCCCAGGCACTCGACCACATGTTTGTGAGCCCTGCGTTGGCGAAGAGCAAGGCCACCAAGTATCAGCACCTTCATCTGAATACGTGGGCGGCGGCTGCAGATGTGGTATCTGACCATGATCCGAGTGTTGCGCTGTTCAATGTTTGCGATTGTTAGAGAAAAGTAGCCCAGGCATGACTGAACAGTTGTTAGATATGTAATGTTGTTATGCAAATCCTCTACCGTTTCGGCCTCAACGCCGTGCGATCACAGCCGGCGCCCGGCAAGTGAGCTTGTAAACCGTCTCATCTTCTCGTAGGTCGGATGAGCGTCTGGTTCGGATGAGTGACATCGCGATGTAGCCCGATTCCGGTATTGCATCTAGATTCAGGGTCTTACGGATAGGGAACATCACGGTCATGACGGTTGATAGATACCTTTTGAGGAATCGTAAATGAAAAGAGTTTACTCTATCTCTTCTATCCGAGGCAGCTATTTTGCGCGAAATGATGCTTTAGGTGGATTCCGTGACGTCATTATTGCGCTTGTCATGGATGTCTCCGTGCCCGCTTCCCGTAGCAATGACAAGACATGTAGCTCCCCATTCTACCTTGAGGTCGAAGGAAAAGAATAATTTTCTCTCACTTCCTCAATCAAACGTGACTAGTAACAGAAACTCACCATGTTTGCAGTCTTCCGCAGCTATCCCGACAAAGACCTCGCCCAAATCGGCGAGGAGCACCTCCAAAACGACCTCTCGTCGGAAGACCGCTCGCGCCTCCGGAGCGCAGCATCCACCGTCTCGACACACACCACCGTCGGCTCCCTCTTGGGCTTGGGCCTGGGCATTGCCCTCGCCTCCCGCATCCACGCCAATCGCGTTGCGCTCTACAACGCCATCAAGCACGTTGCGCGACCGACCGAGCTGATCTTTGCAAACGGTCGGAGAGGTCAGCTTCATCCGCTTTTGCGCCTCTTTTGCTCCATGATGCACGCTGACGCAAACAGAGCCCGTCCCCGACCTCGAGCCGTACATTCGCCCTACCCGCTGGTCTGATGTAGCCACGTACGCCGCCTTCGGTCTCGGCGGGGTGTTTCTGGGCGGAGAGCTCGGATTTCTCTCCGGATCGGCGTCTGCCGGGCGCACCATTTCGGCGAACCCTGAGAGTCAGAAGCGGATCGAGGAGGCATTCCGGAACTTTCAGATCGACGTGCTCAAGCGGGAGATTGACATGCTGGAGGGGAAGAGGAAGGGCATGTTCTCGTGGGATAGAATGAAGGAGCAGGCTTCGGGCATGGCGAACAGCTTGCGGGAATGAACTGCCCGGGGTAACTTGGGATGTAATAACGTTTCTCTGTAAATATCCTACCGTATTTCACCGCCACACAGGGGTGTGATTGATAAAGTTGAACCAACACGTACATGTACTTACGCCTGTAATATGATTCCGAGTCAATATTTCACTGGCCTACAACTGGCACCTTCTCTCAGCGTAGGAGCAGTTGAAATTCATCGCAGCCGTACCATTGAATCGACTGACGCTGTCGGTTGCTTTTGAAGCGGCGTGGCCCGATATATGAGGGTGTATCTCCTTCGACTGCATCCTTGGGTTGTAGGGTTCCTCCGGCTCGAGAGCAGCCGTCGGGCCAAGGCCCCGAGTGTTTGAGGCTGAGTTTGAAATGGAAACGATCATCCATTCAGCAACATTGCAGGAACCCGTTGGATTTGGAAACTCTCGGTGGGGCTGAGGATTTTGAGGAAGCTGGCAATTCCGATATAAGTGACAATAAGCAGGTGTATGAGAAAGTCTCGTTTTCATTCGCGAGCGGTCGCTGTAGCACCGAGTCTGAGGTGACATGCCGCGATGTTTAGCGCCGAAACTGTCATTCACCGGCTCTATCGATGTCCGAGTCCTGTTGTTACGAGAATTGTGCGTTTGATTCGGCTCCTCAAGAGTTGTCGTTACGGCGGTAGGAGGCATCTGCATCCCCGAAGCCTAGCAACCTCGCGTCTCTCACACCCGAATCGCCCACCCATCCGACTATCTCCTCGCTCCCTACCTCCCGAACAACCACAGCCATTCCCTCTCATAACCTCTCCTCCCTCACCAAGCTCCTCACCCACACCCACACCCCCTTCTCATCCATAACCCGACACGCCCCATCCCCCAGCAACACTGGCTCCGAATCCACGCCAACAAACCCCCACCGTCCCGGCGCCACCTCAAAAGTCTCATGCACCAAGCTCACAAACCCCCTCTCTCCGACTCCCTCCATCGCCCCCCGATGCTCCTCACACGCCGCAAACCTGTCCAGCCCCTTCACCGTCCGAAAGTACGCCACCACCATTATCTTCTTCCCCTCTTCCCTCCCCATTCCCATCCACCGCGACCACCCCACCAGTCCAAACTCCTCGCCTCTTGTGCTCAGCACCCCCTCTACCTCCTTCATCGCAGCTACTACTTCCTTCCCTCCCGGACAGAACCGCCCCAGCGGATGGTTGAATCCCGCGACCATGTGAAACACCACCAGCGGGGTCGACGCCGAGGAGGAGGTGCTATACCCGCCCGTGTACCACGAGGGAATCAGCGCCGTTGCGCGACCGGGTATGACGCGTCGGAAGACGGGGGATTCCGAAAGGAATACAGTGTACGCTAGGGTCGTGAGAGCGGCGTGGAGCGCGAGGAGCAGTGCCGGGAGGAGGGCGAGGGTGTATGGGAGGAAGGCGAAGAGGAGTGTTTGGATGAGAGCGCCGAGGGCGAGGAGGGTGCGTAGGCAGAGGGCGTTTTTGATTTCGAACTGTGGAGGGAGGGTAGGTTATTTTTGGCTGTGGCGGGAGGAGGGAGAGAAAAGAGGAAGTGGCTTGCCTCGGTGATGTTACGCGGCGCGGGGGGACGCTGGTCGGTTGGCTCAAAGACGCCGAAGTATTCCCTCTTCTCGCGCATTTTGGCGTGTTGCGTAGGAATCTGGTAGGAATTCAGGCAGTTTCTGAAGGTCTGGTGCCGGTCGAGGTATCGCGGCGCCAGTGTCTGCTGTGTTTGCAGTTGTTGCGGGTGGAGGCGGGAAGATAGAGGGACGCGCCTTCCTGATATTCCAGACAGACAGAGAAAAAACCGCTTTGGTTCTGCTTGCGTGCAAGAAATCGGACGAAAGCCTGGCAAAGAGCTTCAGCATCAGATAAAAGACTTTGCGATTATTGGCCTAGATTGCTGTCTAAGACCGTCGCTATTATTGTTAGTTGTCGCCAGAGACCTAGCCGTCTGCGCTCTGCTCGGCGACAATCTATCGGATGGGGCCTTCGAGAAGGCTGCTGGTAAAAGGCTACGTAGTCTCACAGCGCAACAAAGAACTACAGATCGTCGCGGCTGCCTGCTTGGCCATTACGACCACCGGCAACACATCTCGGCTGGTCAGATATCGAACTGTCGTTTATTCCCCGCTGGACAGCTACCCAGAGCTGTCGAGATCTCCCGCGCACTATAAGCTGGTGCAGAAATCACAGGGTATCTACCTAACCTATGGTACCTATCCAGGCCTTGCAGCCCTAACTCGGGTTCTGCCCAACACATGCTGCCGTGTAAATGCATCCAAGTCTCGTTTCTTCGTCGTGCAGTATCGCTTGCAGGGCGTATCATTATGTTGACTCAAACTATGATGTCCTCCTCAATCGTCCGACTTCTTTCCTCTCGAGGACTGCGACCTAGGAAGGGGCGTAGAAGGCCTCGACGTCGAGAGTCCAGCGCCGAGCGAATCCATCGGGTTTACACTGAGTAGGTTTTCGTCGACGATCTTCGGCGTGGCATCGATGGTGGTCTTCTCATAACCGACAATGCTGATCGGGAGAGGACGCCCGCGCTTCCTTTCTGGCATGCTGTACATATATGTGGAGACCAAGACAAGACCCGTGCCGATGATGAACTGTTGCGTGTTAGCTGTCGGATAACAACCTTCCCTGGAGTACTTACCGGAAAAGTGACCGTAAAGTCAAAGAAGAACACGCTAAAAATGAAGCTGATGACAATGCTAATGCTGGTGGCAAAGTTCTTGGCGATGTTGTCCGCGTAGTTGATGCAGAGGGATGTCAGGATGCCCCCTGTCGCCTGGAAGAAGACAGCGGCCCACACAATGCTATTGTATCCATCAAAAAAGCCGTGCTTGGCGATCTCCCCGCCGTCGTTGAAGATGACGCCGACGAAAAGCGCCGGGAGGAGCGAGTAGAACGACAGCTGGATGTTCCTCGTCCACACCGAGACCGAGCTGGCCGTATCCTTCAGTACTTTCTCAAAATAGACCCCTGTCAAGCCAGACACGAGGGCCGACACCAGGACGGCCGTTACGCCAAGCGAGTAGTTCATCTTCAAGCCCCCAGTATCCAGATCATCTTTGATCCCTTCGTATGTGGCGGATCTCTTCGTGAGCTCGCCTGCAAGACCATCGAGGTTGTCCAGCCCCCGCCGGGTCAAGTGCCGGGCCACCTCACCCGCAACCTGGCCCAGCTCGTGCATCGAGCGCGGGAAGAAGTGGTCGCTGAAGTCGTGGATATCCATCGCCAGATCGTTCGGGTTCGAGGTCGGGAGAGAAACGATCGAAACGCCGAGCGTCAGTACGACGAGCGACATCCATCGCCGGATGCCCAACGTGCGTCCGAGGAGGAGCACGCTGAAAAAAGCTGTCGTGATGATCTATTGCGAATTAGCGCCCGTCTTGCAAGCCAAAAAATCTGCCGGGCAGGCCGCGGGGGCATTACCTTGAGCTGGTACATGATCTGAAAGTGGACCGCGTCCAGGTTGCTCAGAGCCACGTACTGCAGCGTGTTCTCGAGCGTGTATAGAAACCCCGGGATCGCCAGCTTCCAGCCATCCCCGGAGAAAACCGAGTTGTATATTTGCTCGAACATCACCGTCGCCGGAGTCTGTGGTGCCAAGCTCCTCGAAACTTCGTAGATCGCAAACGTCATACATATTGCGAGCTTGATGACCTCGTTGAGGAAGACGGCGGTCGAGGTAAAGTATCGGTGGTCGCCCGGGGGGCTCATTATTCTCGAGTAGTGCATGATCTGTGTCCATTGCGTCAGCCACCAGCGTCATGATACGCAGGCGCGCAAGGTCCCTCTGTCGGGTCGGTCGCGAGCTGGAGATTACGGTAGGAGCTGGGAATACGGTGGACGCACGAGAATGAGGGCCGAGTTCTGGAAGGTCAACTGTTCACGCCAAGAGTTAGCAATTGCGGCGGTTCCACGGGCCCGGATGGCGGTGTCTCGCGTACCGTGATCAGAGATGCTTGTTTCATCGGCACGCCGATAATCGTCGGCCCGCCCGCCGCGTGCGGAGGGTTGAGGAGCGCCATGGTGCTTCCCGCAGCAATTGAAAGGTCGCTGAGCGTCGAGGATACAGGAGAGGCCGGCGAATTTGCCGTTGCCTGCTCGGTCTGAGGTGATCTGGTGTTTTGGGGCGGAACCCCGGTTTGGGCGGTGGAAAAGTCGACGGCTGGGCAAAAGGGGCCCGACGACGTCACAGATGCACGGCAGCAGCAGAAGAAATTTCTGTGGAGGCACGGTCGCGCTTTTCACCACTGCTGCAGCTTGCGCTGGCGCCCCTTGCGATCGAATGCACTGTTCCCCGAAGCGGCAATCGGCGCTGCTCGCAATGTCGCGTGCAATCCCGAGCAAGACCGAATCCCAGGTTGGAAGAGGCCGCCGCAAACTGAGGCAGCGATTTTTCGTGCCCGACGCAGGGATTTGCGCAAGTCGCGCAACGATGAGACCGTCCGCCTCGTCTTCTTCAACTGCCCGCCTCCCTCCCGCCAGCCGCTTGCATCAAATGGCCGCGCGGGTGCCCCTTGGCTGGTGTCGATGGTTGGTTCCGCTGCGGACCACAAAAAGCTTCGACGTGGTGGAGGTCTGGGCTGCACCCTGCAGCTCGCGAAAACCTGCCTCCGCGGAGCCACGAAAGCCACGGGTTGAAACGTGGCGAGCGCCAATATGCCGCTTTGTTCTGTGTCGCGTAGGATGATGTCGGGCATGGTTTCTCCCGTCGACGAGGCCCAGGGCGACCGCCGATTTACATATGTATCTGGTCAGATGCCGGATGCCGAGCGGCAGTCAATTTTGGGTGTCTGCGAGATCTCCTTCCGCCCCTCCCCCAGATTTTGCATTTCAGCTGGGAGATCCGACGGACATGGGCCGCCTTGCCCAGGGGCTGCTGCGAATGGTCGACAAAAGCCGAGTGGTTGGGCAGATGACCCCTGGTCACCGCCCTCAGGTCGATGCCGTGAACAAGCGATGGGTCACACGCGCACATTTCCCCCGCATTCCAGACCCAGTGACAACTGAAGCCTGCCATTCCGCATCTGCCTTGCATAACGACTATTTGGAAGGGTGCGGCGCATATTTCTATGGTGGTGTGGAAAGTGTCTCGCATCTGCATCGCACAATGCGCCTGCACGACTTTTCAGCCTGCGCTTCGCTCGCCTCCAGACCAAACTCGGCGGTGTGGCAGCTCCCGGGACCCCGCAGACTCGGTCCCACGCCCGCCACGATCCACCTCAGCGGGGAGAGCTGCGGCCTTCTTCCTCGATCGGCCTTGGCAATCTTCCGGAATACGTAACGACCTCTTACAGGAGGCCGAAGAACTGGAGTACTTCCTTCTCCCGGAACGGCACAATGTGCCCAACCCCCTGCGCGCTGTAGCCCACTACCTTGGTTCCGTCTCCGTACACCATCTTTGTGTACCCGCTGAGTGGATCGTTCGTCACGTTGCGTGAGAACGCAGCCCCGAGCACGTTGCTCCACTGCGCGAGCTGGTCCGCGAGGTAGCTGTACGCCACCACGGTATCCGTCGTTCCGTGCCAGATCTGCATGGCCGGGCGGGTGCCGTTGAACCCGGGGTAGGCCGACCGGACGAGGTCGCCCCACTGCTGGGCCCCCGGCTTCTTGTTGGTCTGGCATCCCGGGTCCGTGCCGGTGGGAAGCCCAGCCCCGTTCCAGCATGCGAAAGCTGGGGCGCCGGAGAACGATGCACCCGCCGCGAACACATCCGGGTAGGTGGCGATCAGGGCGTTGGTTGCCATGCCGCCGGACGAAGAGCCCGTCACGAAAACCTTGGAAGCGTCACCGCTGTACTTTTCCAGTGTGTATCTGACCTGCCTAAAATCAGTGTTTGTGTTTCTGTTTTGTCAGGGGGCGGGCGTACCATGTTGACCATCCCCTGCGTGTCGCCGCCGCCATTATGCTTCAATGACTTGGAGGAGCTGCAATCCCAACACGTGTTGGGCGTCTGCGGGAAGATCAAGATGAGGCCGAGCTTATCTGCTTGCGGCGCCAGCCCGCTCGCCACCCGTCCGAAGGTGTCCTGGGCGCTCCCGCCACATGGATGAGGCTGGTTCACATGTAAGTAAGTTGTGGACCACATTGACGGAGATATGTAGACATACCACGAGGATGACGGGTGGCTTCGCTGCCAGCTTGTCGGGGACGTAGATGTAGAAGCCAAGTTTTGTTGGATTCTCCCATCCGGATGTTACTTGCGTCAACTTGGCTGCAAAGGAGACGGATGAGAGAGCGGCGACGAGCCCAACAGTGCGAAAGAAGCTGCGCATCGTGATTTGGACAGCAACGGACGGTCTGTGGTGGCTTCTCATCAGGGAGGAAGAGAAGTGTGCCGTATTTGACTGACAACAGCCAAGCTGTCAGATCAATCCATCGAATAGGGTTCGTTCCGTGGATATTGATTGCTACCACGCTGGCGGATTTACCCATCGTTCAATATTCCGCAACGTTGTCACAGGCTGAAGTGCACTGTTACTTTTTACACTTCCCATCCCCCACACCCGATCACGGACCATCTTCCCTCAATTCTGACCGGGAAGGTTTGTGGATGAGTCACTCAGATATCACTGTTTGGGAACAGACTGATGCAGCGCCAAACATGAGGCCTCAGCGTGTTGGATTACAGGCGAGTGTTATTGCTATTGCGGAGTGATCAACAGACTCCGAATCCTCAGCGGTAAACATTGCGCTTAGACTCTGCACTCCGAAGCCAGACTGCGTCATTCGTAACGACAGTCGTCTTCGGCCTGGCCAATTCGATCTAGCTACCAAAAATACGGCAGTATAATTCTAAACAGCAGAGGGCGCAGCGGTAGCAGCACCAAAGTTCTGTTTGTCCATGTACTGCTCCGAAACCAAACCACTCGACAGGCATGTCGCCTCGATCACGAGCGTGCCGCCGGAGCACTATTCTCTATCTTCTTCGGCGTCATCGACACATAGCCTATAGCTACGACCGTGAGGGCAGCGAGACCGGCGTACCTGTGTCCGAAGCTGTCAGCTTACAGCACGACCAAAAGCGACAATGCGCGCAACGCTTACATCGCGTTCTTGCTTGGGCTATTCCCGTCCTTGTTGAATTCCTTGTGGGTGCCCTTGTCTCCAACGCCCGGGGGCTGCTTCCTCGGGTTGGTAGGGGATGTCGTCGGCGGCTCGCCTGGGCCGGTTGTCGCACTGCGAGTCTGCGTGGCAGCGAGCCGCTGGGGGCGGATGTTCCCCGCTTGGAGTCGGACGGGGCGCAGCGCTGTGCGCATGGCGGAGGTTCTGAGGGCAAACATTGCGATTGATTCTTCGGTCAATTGACTGGTTTCCCACTGATTCAAAGCTACCAGGACGAATTATTCGAGGGATGTTGTCGAACCGGAGCAGTGGAAGCTGGGGCTTGGAGCTTTGGACCCTTGACACGAACGATGACATCATGATATCTGGGCGGTCGAGCGACCCCTTTGTCCGGCGGGGTCCTACTATTTTCCCAGCCAACCGATGGGTTCCGATTGGATCACGGGCATGTGTTTTCAATCAGCAGGAGGCTTCTGACATTCAGGGGCTGACACGGGCTCAATTGACAAACGGAGCCCCTGAAAATGGAAAGAACGACGTCGCACTCCTGTCCCCGCGAGATTCCGTGCCTTTGAAGCCACCGGACGAAAACGCAGTTTGTGATCAACCAGAACCGGTCAGCCGAATTCAACCCAGTTTTCAATTGAAGAGGGAAAAGCTGCCAACCTGAGCCTGTCTTCGACTTGTTGGCTATCGTTCAACTTGGAGAGCAATCTCATCAAGCGCATCGGAGGCGGTCATCGCGCACACACCGCCAGTTGTGCCGCTTCATCTCTTCGGCCGGGAAGGTGCATCCACAGCAGGAAACGTCCGTCATCTCCATCACGTGGTTGCTTCACGATGGCAACTGAGGAAGGACCAATGGTAGATGTATGGCCTCCACGATAGGCAAGAGCGGGACCAGGCCAACGTGTTTCGAAATGGAATCCAAGTCTGTCGTTGCTGCATCTCATCTCCATCCATCAGCTCTTCGTTCGACCCTTTCGCTGCATGCAGGCTGCCTGCGCGCAAACACAAGTGCTCACCGTTCGATGTGTGCGTCGAACCCCTTTTTTCCGCGTTCAACTGCTCTTTCTCAGCCAACGGCTCCTTCGTTTCACGCGCCTTCCGGCCGATGCGACCAGGCCTGGTCCTAGTCGACGATGTCTAGGATATGGCTACCACAACCGGTTCGGGGCGGGGGCGCTGGACAGCCGCCGTCTCGCATGGGCCAGAGGGGTGTCCGAGACACATACCACACCTCCAGACACACTATGGCTCCCCCAGCCCAACCCCCGCTCGACGCTCATTACGGCCAGGAAGCGGACGTTCGATCCACCCCAGGCACTAGCTATCTCTCGCTTCCCAGCACAGGCTATCACAGTGCAAGATATGATGATGAACTTGATGAGTTTGGTTCGTCGTTGATGTCTCTGCTCCAATGCACCTCGTTAACACTCACCAGACCGAGATTTGTTGGAAGAACCCGTGGTTCCATCTGTGAATGCCAACGATGTTGATGGATATGACTTCGATTTACGGAACCCGGCCCGAATCCAAGGTTCTCACACCTACCACACACACGCTGGCTCGAAAAACGCGCGGCATTCGTACTCCGAGCTCGAGTTCGCCGCCCCGGTCACGTACGCTGATGAGGCTCATCATCTCAGCCCGAGAGCCCAGGTCCTTCTGGGTCGTGACCCGACCCACCGCCTGCAGGAACTACGTGCCTCCTTGCAGCAAGAAACACCTCCGATGCGTTCAGGTAGGTGTCTCCCCCTGCGTTGAAGTTTCTGCACTGACTTCTCTCGTAGCAGCGTATGGAAGGACGCCTCTCAGTCAAGGCTCCACCGGCGCCGGCTACGCAGTCCCTGCGAGTTCGAGCCCAACCACGCGGGTGACGGTGCGTAGGCAGCAACCTAACTTTGTACCGACCAGCTCCAGCCCGCCGGCATCTACAGGGTCATCGGCTCGGCTCCCTGAGCGGATGCAGTCTCAGCAGCCTGGCTCGACACCGGTCGTCCAAGGGATCCCTCTCATCAACCTTGTTCAGGTCCTGTCTGACAAGTTGAGGACAATATTCCCCTTCGAGCTGCTGAATGCGGTCCAGTCAAAATGCTTCGAAGTTATCTACAACACCAACGACAACGTCGTCGTGGCCGCACCAACCGGCAGTGGCAAGACTGCGCTCCTGGAGCTCGCCATCTGCAAGCTGGCCCTCGGTCGAGGCAAAGAGAACTTCAAAATCGTCTACCAAGCCCCGACAAAAGCCCTTTGTTCCGAAAAGGCCAGAGACTGGGAGACCAAGTTCAGCCACATGTCGCTCAAATGCGCAGAGCTGACGGGCGATACCTCCCAAGCGGAGATGAGACGCGTGGGCGATGCATCCATCATCGTTACGACCCCTGAGAAATGGGACTCCATCACCCGCAAGTGGCACGACCACAGGCGACTTCTCCAGATGGTGGAGCTGTTTCTCATCGACGAGGTTCACATTCTCAAGGATGTGCGCGGCGCCACCCTCGAGGCGGTTGTGTCGCGCATGAAGACCATCGGAGCAAACGTTCGCTTCATCGCGCTGAGTGCAACCGTCCCAAACTCAGAGGACATTGCGCAATGGCTGGGCCGAAATCACACGAACCAACAGCTCCCTGCTCACCGCGAAACCTTTGGAGAGGAGTTTCGCCCTGTCAAGCTGGAGAAGTTCGTGTACGGCTACCAATCCACTGGGAATGACTTTGTCTTTGACAGGTTCCTAGACGGCAAACTTCCCGCATTGCTTTCACGCCACTCCCACAAGAAGCCAATCCTGATCTTTTGCTTCACGAGGAAATCGTGTGAGAGCACCGCCTCGATGCTGGCCGAGTATGTTTCTGGGCGGCCCCAACCTGACGAGCTATGGCCGATGCCAACCAAGCGGGTCGCTGTCATCAATCGGAGCCTGCAAGAGATTGTCCGGTTTGGCGTGGCATTCCATCACGCTGGGCTCGACGTCCAGGATCGCAATGCCGTCGAGCAGAGCTTCTTGAAAGGGCAGTTGAGCGTCATTTGTTGCACTTCCACTCTCGCCGTCGGTGTCAACCTCCCGTGTCACACAGCCGTTCTCAAGGGGACTGTGGGTTTTACGGATGACAATATTCAGGAATTCTCAGACCTCGAGGTCATGCAGATGTTGGGACGGGCCGGCCGGCCGCAATTTGACGACAGCGCCACCGCCATTATACTCACCCGTGCCCACAACAAACAGCGATACGAGAGGATGGTGTCCGGACAAGAGATCTTAGAGAGCACTCTGCATCTCAACCTCATTGAGCATCTCAACTCCGAGGTGTGCCTTGGGACCGTCAACGACCTTCAGTCGGCGAAGACGTGGCTTGCTGGGACCTTTCTGAGCGTCCGGCTGAGGCGCAACCCCAAGCACTACAACATGACCGGGGGGATGTCGAATCCTATGCAGATTGACGACAAGTTGGAAGAAATTTGCGAACGCGACGTCAAGTTACTCCAGGAAGCAGAGCTTGTCACCGATGGCGACAACTTCAAATGCACAGATTATGGGCGGTCGATGTCGAGATACATGGTCGAATTCACCACCATGAAAAATCTCTTGCAGATTCCCCGCGCCGTGGGCATGGAAGCTCTGGTAGGCACCCTCCTTGCGTTTGCCATGGGTTCCATAGCTAACACATGTCAAAGATCACAGCCCTTTCCCAGGCATCGGAGTTCCGAGAGTTTCGTTTCAAGCCTGCCGAGAGGACGATTTTCCGAGACGTCAACCAGTCTCAGCTGATCATGTATCCCGTCAAAGAGGTCGTCAATCAGACCTGGCACAAAATCTTCTTGATGGTCCAGGCGGAGCTGGGGAGTGTTCAATACACCGACTCAGGCGAAGGCGCAAAGTTGAGACGTCAGCTGATGATGGAGAAGAAAATGATCTTCGAGAGGCTGCAGCGCCTGGTGCGAGCCGTCATTGACTGCAAGGGCCACGACCGTGACGCAACCGGCGTCAGGAATGCGTTGGAGCTGGCGAGAGCCCTATCTGCAGAGTCTTGGGAGGGCCGTGCTACACAACTGACGCAAGTGCCCAATATCGGACCCGCCGGAATGAGGAAGCTGGCAAGCAAAGGCATCCGAAGCGTTTTGGAACTGGCAGACAAGGAGCCGGACGAAATTGAGCGATTGATGTCTCGGCAGCCTCCGTTCGGCAGAAAGATCAAAGAAGATTTGGACAAGTTTCCCCGTCTTGCGCTAGATGTGGCTGTCGCCGGTCACAAGCTCCAACCGAGGCAAAAAGAGGAGCCTGTCGTCATCAATGTGGTATCAACCATCCGGTACCTGAACCGAAAAACCGCACCAAATTGGTTGGGAAAGTCACCCTTGCTAACATTTTTTGCCGACTTCGATGATGGTGCTTTGGTGTATTTCTGGCGCGGCAGCATGAGAAAGGTAGACAAGCAAGCTGGCCTAGAGCTTAAGTTCTCCGTTAGTCTTCGCACTGCTAGCGACCACATCAATTGTCATCTGAGTTGCGAGGAAATAGTTGGGACTGCAGTGTCAAAGGTACTCAAGCATGGCCTGTCGGAAGCGGTTTTCCCACGTGAGCAGCGGGCCTCAGCACCAAGTGCGCCAGTCAGCAATCGCCAGAGGTCTGTCAAGGAGCCAGAGTATTTGGATGACGATGGAATCGAGGAGTGTGACCTGATCGAAGCTGCAGAACAGGCCGTATCATCCCTGGCTAGAGGGCGTGGACGCGAAGAGACGAACAACGATGAAGACTACCCACCTGTGGAAGACTTTATGGTGGTGTCTGAGACGCATCGAGAGCTGGAGCGACGAGAAACCGCGAGCCAGGATTTCGACGACCGGCTGGCAGCTCAGCAAAGGAATGAAGAGATACATCCAGAGAATGACCAAGAAGTCTGGTCCGAGCCCGTGCAGCTTCCGAGTGGCAGGTGGCGTTGCAATCATGCGTGCAGTGGAGGAGCGCTAACAAAGTCTGGGAAGCCTTGCACACACCGGTGCTGCAAGGAGGGACTGGATAAGCCTAGAAAGAGACCCGCACCGAAGCCCAAGAAGAGAAAAGAAGACGAATTCCACGAGGCAGACACAATCGAGGCGCTGCCAGTCGTTTCTGCCTCCAAATCAGGCCCCAAATCAGGTCTCCAGCAGTTAAACACGCAGCCAGCGAGAGGTTCAACAGGTCCTCCCCCGAAGCGCCAGAAGCCGGCATCTGAAACTCCCAAAGTTCTAGGGAGTACTGGAAACGGAATCCAGAAGTATCTGTGGAAGAAGGTCGATCTCAATGACCTCTTTCTTGATGTTGTCGATCTTTCGCAAGTGGACGATGAACCAGGCAGATATCCCAAGACTTCCACGCCAGCCGTGCAAGAGATCACATCGGATGATGAAGACGCTATGATGGACTTCCCAGAATTTCCGCCCATGGCAAACTCGCCTGTACAGAAGAGCAAGAAGCCGCCGCTGGGGAATTCGCACAATGCCGCTTTGACGGATCCGGCACCCGACCACACTACCAAAGAGATACCAGATCTGCTGGAAACCCAGGACTTTGAGGAGCTGCTCGAGAGCGGCCAGTACGACGTAATCGTTGACACGGCAACGGCCAATCCCCCCCTCCCAGGTTTCAGATCCGGCGCAAAGGATGAAGTTTTCTATCAAAAGGTTGACGAACATCAAGACCATGGTGATGGCTCAGCACACAGTCAGTACTCAAGTGTGAATGCAGAAAACTTGCCTTTGATGATGTCGGATGATCTTGATTATCTTTTCGATGAGGAAATAGCGATGGATGATATCAGATCTTCCAAGGCTTCCGTTTCGCGTGGAGCGGGTGTAAAATCAACATCAACGATAGATCCGGGCGGTTCTATCGTGGTTGCATCCAAGGAGCCCGCCAGGCCCACGGCCAGAGAGGGCGAGCCCGATTGGGTTGCTGAGTTTGACCCGGAATTTGTCGACCTCTTTCGAGGGTATGTAAAGTTTGTCTGAGTGTATTTATACTGTGCGATTCTCATGAAGATCGTCGCCCTGAACAAAGTTGGCGGATGGCAGCCAATTGGCCTGTCCAAGGACCTGTCGGGGATTCTGGTACTTTGGCCTTTCAACCCAGATGAGAACTAGAATGGGAGTGGCTTTCAACTCCTCAAGATTTCTGCCCTTTGAGCTTTGTTGATGTTTCGTCTGGCAGGGGGCTCTTACTTCTGGTGCTTGATGTTGACCTAGCTGGCAGCCCTGTTCCTGCACTCTACTTCAATTCCTATCCCTGGGGCTACAAGAAATCACGCCTAAGCGGGCCGTTAGCGCCTTCTCGACGCCGCTTCCCGGTGATTCAGGAGGTTGACACCAAGCATCCCACAGGCGCCTTCTTTACATGGGGCTGCAAAGAATCGACGACTAAGCGGCCTGCAAGCTCCTCCTCGGCGACAACGCCTCGTTGCTGCACTGCACTGCGGAGCATCGCCGACTAATCGGCCTGCCAACCGCTCCTCGGCGACAGCTTCCCGGCACTGCAAGGACCCCACGACTGAGGGAGCCGTCGGTGTGAAAATTCCGATTTGTTTTTGCCACCCTGACCCCAACGCGGAATTTTGTGTTTCGTGCGACGAATCTGGGCTCAGGGAATTTCCTTTTTTCGTGCCTCGCCCACGTGACATTGCTTACCAGCTCAGGTCCGGCTCAGGATTTGCTCAGGCTTGCTCACCCAAAGAAACTATTTCCGGAAAGCTACGCCGCCGCAAACTTACTTTAAATCCAGCAAGAGCGAGCCCAGAATTGGTCGCGTGCAAAATCCGTGAAAGAACAAAGCAAAGTCTTGTAATTTCAGTCATGCGCAATGGGCAGCCGGCTCTGGCAGCTGGTGGAGGCCGTTGATCATTCTTTGTTTACATTCACTTGGGCGACAAGTGTCTCAGGGTTTGGGATATATTGTCAGCTTATATAAGCAATTGGAGCCATTCGCGGAAGTAGCCGGCTTGGCAATAGGGGACCCTGTAGGCCAGAGATTCTCTTCCACAGAACAACAACAATACACAACAATCACCACAATTGGCCATGAGTGCTAGATTCTGACATATATATGGCGCTACTGCAGTGGCTACGGTATGTGGAGACGAAGGCTACGGTACGTCGTGAGGTCCTCTTGCTTAAAACGAATAGCGGGTGAGTGGCCGTCCCGAAAAACTTTGCGCATTGAATCATGACAGAGACGCTCGCCTTAGATTTCCCTTCTCATTGAACCAACTTTACCCCTTCCGTCTCTGGATAAAAGGATCTGCGCTCGCACAGTTCAACCGTGCAGAACCCCTGGATTGCGAATACGGCGCCAATTTACCACCACCGCACTGCAAGTCTTAGAACTAGCAACCACTGAATCACTGCGCTACCCCCAGGCCGTCTCCCCTGCTAGACCACTCAATGTCTGTCCACCTTCCCTTGCCAGCTACAATCCCACTCATCCCACAACCGCGCGCGGCGCGCCTTCGTAGCCGGGATTCACCCCAGCTTCCCGATCCAAGAGCAGACATCCCAGATCATTTTCGCCCTCAAACAAGAAGTAGCCCCACGGGCGCGGTTCTTTGGGATACAAGCACAGCTTTCGCAATCCCCTAGCTGACAGCCACGGGAAATCAATGCAGTCGCCGTTCTTGTACTCGGTCTCGGTCAGTCGGCCTGTCGTGGAGTTCCAAAGACCGTAGCAACTGCTAGCGGTGCAGACTGTTATGAGGCGGTACGCTGCCGCTTCACCTGCCAGTGGTACTAATGGAATCAGCGATAAGAATTAGAGAGCGTCACTAATCTCGGTCCGATGATATCTAGTCATACCAGTCATCCACGCAACAGCTGTGAGTTTCATCGTGGGAAAGGGCTTCCGATGTGTCTAAGAGACGAACAGAATACAGCTCAGTAAAATAATTCAGGTATGACGATCGAGCATCGGATTTGGTTCCCCATCTGATAAGGCACAAGGAGCTACCAGGTGTCAGCTCCTGCCGATTGTCATTGCCAGGAAGGGGGTTTGCCTCTGAGGAATATAAGTAGATGGAATTCAGTGCGGAGAAAGTACATGACGAAAGGGCATGTTTGTCTTAAGCGAGCATCCCGCAATTAAAAAGTATGGCTTGCAAAGGTGTGGTTGGAGACACGGTTTGTATTTGAGGGGTGGTGCCAAGCGATGCACATGTGTTCTCGGCAAATCTGCCATACTGTCTACGCTGACTGATAGTACCACAAATGATCTTGAAAATTAATAGACCACAGGAATCTCATAACTTATAGGACTTGAATGCTACCTCAAACTTGAACCCAAAAGCAAAAGGTCAAACACACGGAGAGAAAACAACCACAACATCACCTCCCCAAATCCGTCGGACATACTTTTCGGCCTGGACCACGTCAGGTCCGTGGTGCTGTAATGTCAGCCGTTGCCCTCAGTGAGGCTTGTTTGTATAGTGATAGCTGAACTAGGTCCAGCTCGCGTCTCCTAGAGATTGTGGTCGTCACACCAGCTCTGTAGGTCCAGATGCTGGTTTATCTCAGGGGCTGCACAACTAATGGAACGACATCTGCCCTAACATCATTGCGTTAAGGGTCCGCGTTGAACCGTTAGTGTCCATGCAGTGCAAAAGCCTCCCCCCAATGCGATCGGTAGCGTCTGATACGGGGGTAGTGATGCATGCTTTAAAGCTCGGAATCTCCATCACTTGCGTTTCTGATATGACCAATTTAAACGACTACCTTGTGGGGGAGAAGGGTCTCGGTCGTGACGAATTCTTGCTGGTCAGCGCAGACATCTGCACAAATACTGACAAGGGCACGCTGGATGATGCCTTCAGGGCGTTCCCGAGTGGGACATGCGAGTACCTCGGCGGCAGGTAAGCATTTCCCCTGACCCATGTTATTACCCTTGATACCCCTGACAAAAAGCAGGCCTTCTGTACATCAGCCTGTTACTTTTCGCCAAAACTCTCTATCACAACTCCATTTCTTATCTTCGCCGCTCCCCATAAATCTTCTTTCCACGCCCTGAAACCTACTCAATCCGCCGACTCAGAACAACGACGGGCCACCGCTGAAAATGTTGATCCGTCCCCGACCTGTCGCTCATCTCAGGAGATAACCACCTAGCCCTTAGTTCTCCTGTTCATCTCTATTGCCCCCTTTTTCGCATCCATCTTCATCGGCGGCTCCCGCTGGTTCGACTATCGACATCAAGGCATTGATATCGTCAGCGGGTGGTTAGTTGGGGCGGCCGCCGCACTTTTTTCGTTCAATTATTATCATTTTTCGCTTGTGGATGCAAACCATGGCGGGCGGCCGTGGAGACACAGGAGGGACAAGGGGTTTTGGATAAGGAGTGGGAAGGGAGCAGGTAATGGTCGTGAAGGTGAGGATGGAATTATTGATGTGGGGGGTTCAAGGGTGAGTGATGGTTCCGGCCGGAGGAGCTCGCCAGGTGATGGGGAGGCGGTGGTGGATGGGAGGCATCGAAGGGGCAGTAATAATGGGAAGGTGGTGGAGGGGATTGACGAAGTTGGGGCGCAGAGAGAGAGGTCGATGAATGATGTTGCGAGTGCGGTGTAAGCTGTAGAGAGATCACCATCGATAATGCTCCCTCATACGAGCCTCAACCATCTCATCTTCGCCCCCTCGAAATCCCGATCCGACTCCCTGCCAAACAATCTCCCCACGCCCACCCTCTCAAATCCGTCAATCAAAAAACCCACCCTCCGCACAATGAGAACATAGTACACCGTGTGGCTCCCCCAAAAGTGGCCCAGCCCCATACTTCCACCCCAGTGTTCGAATTTGTCAAGGTGAAGTGCATACAGCATGTCCGGCCCTTGAGCTCCCGGCGCCCCGGGTGCGATTTGGGGCCCTGTGTGACCCCCGGGAAACCCCTGAGCCCGCCGACCCTGAAAGTTGGGATGCTCAACCGATGCCCAACCAGCAATGTGTTCCTTGTCTAGAAAGGATGCCAGGGGCCTCCAGGCTCGTTGGTCGTGTGCGGTCTCGACCCCGGATAGGTGGGCGGCAATGTTTGCGTCTTCTTCTATATTGAAGTTTTGGTTGCTGAGAATGATGGGGTGGAGCTTTGCCAGACAAGTTAGAATCATCATTGTGCCGTTAGGGCTGATGGTTGTGCTGCTAGTCTCTACTTGGGGTACTCGGCGTGGTGCTACGGGATCAGTGCCCGTTTGGCCGGTGGCGCCCGTCACACTGTCTTGGTTCAAGGACTGGAAGCTGAAGTTGAACCCTGTTTGGCAAGCGGTCTTGTAATATCTTTTGGGGTCGGAGATGCGGTGCCATCTCACCGGGGTGAGGATGGAGGCCCATGACCTAAGACATCTTAGCCATTCAAGAATCCTGTTTTTGTGCCGGCATGCTTACCATGTAGGAATGTGTTCGATGCGCTGGTGGACTCCCCCTGTGACTTGCTCCCAGAGGAGTGCTCCTGGGAGTGAAGCATTCCACAGACCGGCCATGTATTCTGCGGCGTTGTCACGCTTTGAGAATGCATGCCGGAACTCATCAGCCACACCTCTGAGAGCCACAAGTCGATCCTGACCAGGCTTCGTTAGATGTAGCGCTGAGAAGTTCTCTACAACGGCGGCCCAAAACCCTGGAACATCAACATCAGGTGCGGAAAGATCGGAATAGATGCTAGATGACTTTATGTTGCTGCCTTCAGCTTGCGGCGCTTTCTCTTTGCATTGCATGAAGAGGCGTTGGCCCGCGAAGCACACAAGGCGACGACTTAGCATCAACTCCTGAAAGATCCAACCACGTGTTAAGAGTTCACTGCGTGCGATAGCGTCCCATTGTTGCTTGTTCTGGTCGCGTTCGGCTAAGTAGAGGTAGAAGTTGCCTCGCTGATGGCCTGTCTTGTCGCGATACGGGAGTCGAACGAGAGGATGTGAGTTGTCAGTGTCATGAGGGTTGAACAAGCCGACCTCGGGTGTGGCGTCCGGACTGAACACTGTGAAAGTGGAATACTGATAATAGTCCGCCATTCTGACTGCCTCCCTTCCCCACTCACTCGCGTCTCTTTGCACGATGCAGAGTGAGTCGATCCAGACGTAGTCAATGGCAAGTTCAGCTGCAAGGGCAAGCACATCGGTGAAGAGTGGTGGCAAAATGCCAAATGCGGACCGATCTGCGCTCTCTTCCAATCTGCTTGCCAAATTTGATGACAGAGTTGAGCACCTCTCCGTTGCTGAGTTCCAACGGTGACTGAGGGTAATATAAGCGCCCGTTTTACCTGCCGTGTTCTCGAGGCGAAACTTGGCGCGGCCCTCAGTCCGCCAAACCCGGATACACCGTGATGGGAGGGGCGAATTTCGCATATCGATGGTGTTTGAGCCCGACAGCGTCTTTGAGCATTTTAGGTGCGTTGAGCAGGTGTCGAGCCATTCTTGAATTCTACGGACGTAGGAGACGATGCCTGTCTCTCTGCCGGTGTAACGCCCTACAACGTCCTGTGAGGCCGCGGCCGGACTGTCTACAGCAAGGTTAGCTGCGATCTCATTTTTGAGCACCATAGACTTCTGAATGATGGATTGGGATGCTTTCGGCTTACTTGGTTCTGCCGCGGCGTGAAATGTCCTCGTCGAGGCCGGGGGGTCACCATCGGGGTTGGAAAGGCCTCCGAAACTCAAAGGCATTCCCGGGAGCGGGTTCTCTGATTTCCAGGGAAATAAAGCCACAGTAGCTTCGATGCGGTCAATGTTGAGACCCGGTGTTGCGATGATTGTTGAGGGAGTTGTGACCTCCAAGTCCTTCTCTTCTCGGACACCCCGAAAGTGTACCCAACTTCCAACGTCGCGTTCAAAATTCAGATGCAACCGGAAAACCCTGACTCGCTCAGCAAGAGACCTATTCTGCTCTCTCTTTGTACTTTCAATCTCGTCCGAAAACGCAGCAACGAGCGTCTTGCAGAACCCACAACCGTCTTTGGCCGAGCATTCGACATCTTCGATAGGGTAACCCCTCCATGGGCTAAAGGTATCACTGAGGGCTTGGATGTCAAACGATTGGCATCTCTGGCAGAGATCCACCATAGTCAAATGTTTAGATGGGTTGTGAATTCCTCGCAGTTGGAATCCGGACAGGCTTTGAATGTTGGGGACGAGATTGTAGGGCGCGGGAGCGGGGATGAAACTTCGGCGATCGGGGCACACCTCAAAGTTTACACTTCTGCCCTGGGCTCGTGGCTGCCTAGATATTAACCAGCAGTGTGACAATATCGAGCCAATCAATTAGCGCAGACACGGGTTTGACGCTGCAAGCCCCGCCACCTCGTTTCAGCTTTCACGCATCCCCTTCCAGTCATGATAAAAGAACCGCCACCCGAGCGACTGCACCTCCAGCTCCAAACAATATCTTGACAGCAAAATGTCCTGGAAACTCCAAGTTCTGGCATTCCTCGTCACTTTTTTACTGAGATTAGAACCCGACACCCGTTGGGCTTCTCGACACCTCGGCCCCCGCTGGAAGCTGCGGGGAGCGGCATCCACAGCTGGCTGGGCCGGCCAAATCTTCACCATCATCACCGCATTGGCGCAGTTTGGTGGTGCCATCGCGCAAGTCTTCGAGGAGGGAAACACGGCCGCTGTTATTGCATCCTTTTCGCTTATGATCCCTCTTATCTTCAGTGGCGGCGTGCTGGCTGTTATCTCCAGTTTTTCCCACCCTCGTCTATGCCAGCCATGGGACTACGAATCCCCGTTCATGATGGTACTCGTTTTGCGCGAGATACTCATGATCGCCGTCGCCACTTTCGGTCTTATTGCGATATTCTCACAGACCGCTACTCCCGTCATTGCTGGCGGGGTGCTTTGCAGCACCGTTACGCTGATAAAAGCTGTATTACATCTTATCGCCGTTTCTATCCTATCAACTGGCCCTCCAGGCCTCAGATTGCCGAGCCGATACGAGCCTATCAGCACGCAGAAGCCCCTGGGAGACCTGCCTGGGGACGACGGGAGTTCCTCTGAGGGCCTGCTGGAGCAGCATTTTGCTCAACAGCTGGCCAGGCTGAACATGGTGGCGCCAGGCACAACGGGAATGGATCCCAACCAAACACACCCAGATACCCAAACTATTCAGGTAAGTCTGACTCGTGGCACTGGCAAAATGACGACGCAAACTTCCCAATAACGCCGCAATAGGGTTCGAACAGCCACACCCAGCAGGGAATTCGATTTCGTTCATCAATCTACTTCTGGTGCACCATCGGCCTAACACGGAGGCAGCTGCAGGGCATAATGACAATTTGGTATATTGTAGTTTCCCTCGCAGTGGCGCATTTTGTCGTTGGCATTGCCCGCATGCTCTACACAAACCGCGCCGGAGGTCAGGCATGCCAATGGTGGGTCTTGATTTCCGTACCTACCTACCTACCTATCAAGTTCATGATGTCTGACACACAGTCATAGGCAATGCCGACTGATGTTTTCCTACCCACTTCCTGGAATTCTCTGGTGTTGTCTTGTCATTTACCTTGTCCGCTCTAGGGCCTCAATGTCGAAGAGCCTCAGTTCAGCGTTTCAGCCTTCACCCGCAGCCCAACCGTCCAGTTTGTTGTTTTTGGGTATTTTGTTTCTCAGCGTAATATTAGCTCTGTTTCTCGGTAGCGTTTTGGTGCTGGTCATGGCATTCAGCTCAACTTCACAATTCGACATACAGAACGGCGGCGAGGTCATAGCCATTGCGAGCGCAACTGTAGCCTTTATAACCATAGGCTTGTTTCTTATTGTCATTCCCTTTGTTGCGTTTGACAGAATAGTAATGCCAAGCCGATCTTCAAGATCGGAGTAATCCGTTCACCAAGCACTCCACCATATCACCTGTCATATTCATCTACCCCCCAACCAACGCCTAACCTCCTCAATCTGACTCGGCGGCACCCTCGCCCCGCCCACCACCTTCCTACTAACCACTGGATCGGACTTGTGCGTGGCCCTGCCGCTGGCGACCCCGAACAGCCATGTTTCTTCCCCCGAGGTTATTCAACCCCGCCGAGGCCATCGCAGTAGCGACAACTTTCCCATTAGCTCCGGCCCGTGTCTTGGTTGGTAAAGACCACCACCGCCATCTGAACCGACGGATTCGGCGCTCCTCGTCGTTGTGGAGGTCTACGAAGAAGATATCGCCAGATGCGACTGTCGTGGGATCCTGGGTGTCATTTGAGTTGTCGGCGGTACTGGTGCGAGTTAGTGCTCGTGGTTTGCGGTTGACGAACGGGGGGAGGCTTTGGAGGCGGTTGGCGGTACCAGCCAGCCAGCGAGCTCAGGACGGGACGGGTCAGTTTGATGAGAGCTGAGTCGGGGATGGAGCGGATGGCGACGCCGAGGGGGGGGGGGGGGGGGGGGCTC
>Ga0247760_1001012_pt1 | contig 28298 bp, 22 predicted proteins | sample UWRJL171409R4_FD_179936 | JGI IMG/M metagenome (GOLD analysis project Ga0247760, IMG submission 179936) | Plant litter microbial communities from Arlington Agricultural Research Station in Wisconsin, United States - UWRJ-L171-409R-4 | ecosystem: Environmental > Terrestrial > Plant litter >... | reverse complement strand
CGGCGCGGGGGATCCCAGATATCTTGAAATCAAAGGTCGGGATGTATCTCTGGCCCCGCGCCACCAGCTCACCGAAGTTGGGACTTTTGATGATTCGATGGGTCGGAAGTCCCGAGATGCCAACTGCCAGTCAATTGCTGGTGGCTTGCGCTAAGGCCTGCAACTATTCCACGCCTAGAGTTAGGCAGCAATCCCTATCAAATCCCGTTGCTGGCCCGTTGCCTTATTAGGTATCTACCGATACGTGAAGAGAGACTCTTCCAGGGCACTGAGTGAGGTGCTTGGGCGCGCGCCAAGCCTCTAATGCAGCGCGCAAGCGAGCCTGCCGCTCGATACTACCGTACCATCCCAGTTCACACGTGTGGAACGTTAGGGCAACCAAAGACGGGCAAATCCCCAAGCCACCCAAGATGTCGGCAGGGCCGCAATTAAAACTCATTTGATCTCGTTAAACCGCCTCCAGAGCTTGAAACCATAGGGGCGGAATTCTAAGCCGCAGTAGATATACCTTCGGTATTTTCGTCGCTTTTCGAGTGTCTGTCTGGTGTCTTGTCGCTTGAGTGACTTTAATGGCATCCACTCAGTGGTATCCCCGATTATCTCCCGGCAGGACCGGTTCTCTCGAATAGGTGTGACTACTAACTTGCGAACAAATCCAACAAATTCCTCAAGGATCCCAAGAAGGAAAGATGGCACGATAGAATGAATTAAATTTTTTGCGAGAGGGCTAGTCGGGCTGGGGGCCGGGAGGTCGCCGCGCAGAATACTTAAGGTACCTACTTAACGAGGTGCGGTACGGAGTACCTTAGTGGTGTGAATACCCTTAATGTAAAGTCGTGCAAATGAGCCCCTAACCAATGATCCCCTGATTTTGAAGCATATTGGATGAAAGGCTACCCAGTTACCACTTATCTCAGCAAGCTCAGACCCTTCGTTACGTGTGACGACCCTGCAGGCCGTCACTTGGGCCGGGGCGGCCCGACGAATTCCCCGCAGGAGGAACAGTGCAGGAGGACGGTGTACACTGTCGAAACGCACTAGGCCAGGGGTGCAAAGACCCGAAGCCCCTACGACCAGTAAGAAAACGCTTAGTGGTCCACAGGGACTGACAACGTTAAGCACTGTTCTGTTAACTGCTTAGCCGCAACTACGTGGTGCACCACCAAGCACAACGGACTAAGTAAGGTACAAGGTACCTCTTAGTTAGTTAATATAGATAGCTATAGTTATGCCCATAACCGTCGTGAGGGACTCTGGTTCCTCACGCTAGTATTTAATTGTTTATTTATGTCCTACTGTTCAGACTTACCTCTGTGCATTATAGTGATAACGACCTACAGTGACATTGAACCCCCGTCTGGGAGTGCTAGCTTAACAAGCCGTCTTCGGAACGCCCATTACCTGTTAGCGTCCTGCTATACATTCTGTCTTAACCTGTGCCAGTCCTCTTGAAGCCTGTGTCAGGTGCAGGTTGTAATATTACGTTTGTTGGTCTGGGCATGTACCTCCTGCCCCATACCACCCCTAGCACACTAACTTACTAATCAGAACATGCTCCTAACAAACACTGCTAAAGGGTCTGAGGCCGATTGGTGTAAAAACGCGCTTGCCGTTATTAATAGTAGCCCCTTATATTTAAGGCCGTGTATTTAGTTAACTACTTAATTAAAATTAAGAAGAAAGTTAGTGTTAGATAACTCTGTTTCACAGTTATAAAATGATTTTTTTTTTATTATCTAGTTATAGGCTTTAAAATATTAGTATTAATATAATATCTAATATCTAAAGATAATGTAATATAAAATTAATAAATAAATATTATTAAGTAATAAGCCTTGAATTTTAAAGTATAATAATATAGTTTTTTATAAATTACACTAGTTAGGTAGTGGGATTTATAAGGGTTTAAATAAAGTTATAGCTTTTTATTATTATTATAGGTATAAAAAGGTAAAATTTATGTTTTATTAAAAATATATAGTAAATACTAATGATATCATTTTCTTTTTATTATCTTATCGATAAGGTTACGAAAAGGGAAAGTGTTATAGTTAATATAACATAATTATGTTATTTTATTATTATTATTATTATTTTCTACGCCGATATGCCTGCAGTCGCGCCGGTACTTCTACAGCTATATAGAATTGCTGGCATCGCTTCGTTCATCATTACGCGACGGCCCTTCGCTACACTACGGGGCGCTCCATTCCTCACTGTCGCTCCTGGCAATTTTGGCGTGGGGTATTAAGTTTATTTTAATAAGTATAGTGAACAAAGCGACAGAAACCTGTCCAAAGGCCAATATATCCGTTTAAAAAGGTAAAAAGTATTAAAAAGAATAATAATTAGAGTTAAGAAGAGTAATCTTTATAAACAAATCTTAGCTTTAATTTTTAAGATTTACATACTTTATTTCATAAGATTTAAAAGAAATAATAAAAAGAATAATAATTAAAAATAAATCTTACTTTTTAAAGACTTTATTTCATAAGGCTTATAAGCTCTATTCTACAGGGTTTAGAGGCTTTATTTTACAGGGTTTATAAGATTTATTCTATAGGGTTTACAAGATTTATTCTACAATTTACAATTTATAGTTTTTTTTTTTCACTTTCACAAATGCAATTCGAACTGGGAACCTCTTTAATTTATATTACGCTATTTACCACTATACTATTTTTATTTCTCTCTGTGAAAAACAACAGGTTTTTTTTAACTTAACTAGATAAATTAGAGTAATAATTTAATAATTTTTAATTATAAGCTTATATAATCAAATGATACGTTTTAATATGCATCACATGATGTAAAATCCGATTTTCACATTATTTTCAGGGTTAGGGTTAATTAAAGGGAGATATTCAGGTTTAGAGTGAAAAAACCTTGACTTTTACAGTTATTATTTTAGTTTATAACATGGAATAAGGTAGTATTATACGTAGATTTTAACTTTAATTCTTAATCTAAAGCCTGATTTGGAATAGCTATTAAAACCAGAGCGATATTTAAGTTTATGTTAGTATTATTATTATTATAAGTCTAATAGTAAAAAGAGTTCCAGCTCTATATTCTACGTAATACACTGTATAGAAAACGCAATTATTACTTCTTATTATGCTACTTATTGACAGGTTATTGTTATAATAACTATTATTATCTAACTTTAAACATTAATATCTTTCTTAATTTAAGCAGTATGGTAAAACAGATTCCAGTTCTGGATTCTACGTAATAAGCCATATAATAAACGTAGGTAATAGAACTTATTATATTACTTAATAACCGGTTATTATTTAAATAATTATTATTATTAGACTTTAAACAGTAATATCTTTCTTATTATAAGCTTTATAGTAAAACGAATTCCAGTTCTGAATTTTAGGTAAAATTCTACGTATAAAACCACCTTCTTTGATTAGATTTAGCCTTGTTTTTATTTCCAAATACCCATTTGTTTAATTTTTTCAAACGCTAGTAACTCCTGAACCATAACCCTAACCCTGAATCTGACTTCAAATTTGGACTCCTGATCACGTGACGTATCTGAAACCATATCATATCACGTGATTTGGAGCCCGAGTAGGGGCCCGAGCGGAGTGGCCCGAGCAGACCCACTTTTGATAATGAACCGACCAGTCCTAGGTCGAGTTGAATTTCCTTGTCAGTTTTGACTGAATTTCCCATAGTAATTTTTTTTTGGACCACCCTTACAACAAATTGTCCTCCGGACAGGACAAATTGTCCTCCGGACAGGATAATAGGAAACCTTAGGATGGTGCGCGCGGAATAAAACTGGGTGGTGCACGTCTATCAAGGGCCTAGAACTATACCACGAATTTGTCGCTCTCTTGCGTCGTTACGGTAACATGGGGTAGCCCGGACTAGTCGTAGCTGGTGAGGTTTGAGATGGATGAGATGGTTTCCCCAGCGGCAAGCCATATGCAGCCCTCGACCATCGCTTTCAACAATTCCGTGCATAATGTTGGTGAGCGGGTGCTCAGCTGCGGCTCTCGCTCGAGCGCTTGCACATGGTCACGAGTAGGAACAGTTCCTGCCGTCAGCGACATCTCTTTCGGTTCGCAGCTTAGAGAAGAGGGTGCCTGGGAAAATGAGATGGTTGCGGAAGTCCTCAGAGACAGCGTTGCGATATGTGCGTCCGTCTTGTTAAACCAGCAGTCGATGCACAAGCACTGGTTGGCGGCACCGCAGCACGTACTTGTTCTGTTAGGCGGTAGTGCAGCTGACCCCTTATACTAAGATTTTTCCCGTATCTAAGTTATCTCTATTACTAGTGAAAAAATCTTAAGTTCTTATCCCCGGTGACCGATCCGCCTCTCGCAAGAGAAGAGAATCAACCTCCACATTCTCATTCCTCCCCGGTTGTAGACCAGTGATCTTCTCCGCCTGGGAAGCCCCGTTCACGTCCAATCTGACATCCACCTTGCCTGCCAGTTTCTCCATCTCCTCTGCCGTCATCACGGTGCTTTCTCCTTGGCTCCTGACAGGTTCACCATCCCTCGTAACAAACCCTCCTCCATAAAACACCATCGGCAGAATCGAAGCCTTCCAAACCGGGCCGTGCCAACTGTTGATAATCGCCATGACCAGCGCTACAACCGTCAGCCCCGCCAGTACGGCTGGAAGCAACAACCAGCGCCAGTCCACCTCGGTGCAGACCATCGTTGTCCAAACATCACCTTCCGTCTTGTCACCAAACGTCCCCGACTCGGAAATCGCGTTATTATCCACGCTTGCCGTCTTCCCTGTCACGCGTAACTTATTCGTCCCCGCAAGAGCCAGCGTTTCCACGGCAGAGGCGATCTTCTTAGGGGTGGCAGTCCAGTTGTGGAAGAAGGCCTCCAGCCAGAATGTGTCGTTGCAGATGGGGACTCCGGCTGTTTTACCAAAGTCGTAGACGCACCCCCCGTTGAGAAGCTGCTCGAAGAAGAAGATGCGTAATGCAATGGCATATCCTTCGTAGAAGCGATGCTGGCAGGAGATAGGGGCGGCGGTCTCGACTCTAGTGAAAGAGGGGGGAGGATAGTGAATGACGGGAACGGCGTCGGGGGCCAAAGAGATGTTAGATGCTGTGTAGATCTGTCCGTTGTTGAGGCGACAGGGCGTCTCGATGGCAACCATCTCGCGGCCGGTTTCGAATCCCCGGTAGGGATTTGGTGCTGACGTGCCGTTGTTGGAACGGAGGTCCGGCACGACGGGAACGGAAGAGACGGGGTCTTCGGAGAAGGCGCCTGCCGAAACATTTGCGGAGTAGATGCGCATGCAGGGGTACAGTGCGCAGGCGGAAGCCGTGTAGTCGCAGTTGGGGATATTTCCGTTTCGGGTGTCCTTGCAACGATCTCCGCTGGGTTTATCCTTTCCGACCAGGACGGTGAAGTTATGAATTGCCCATGCGTAGTCGCTGGGGAAGTCGGGGATCCAAGACATGTTCGTTGTCGCGTCGACGGTTAGAATCGCCTTGTTGGTCTCAGGGCTGACGCCAGCGCCGTTGGGAAGACGGAACTCGCCGAAGCGTGTCCCGTTCAACTCGTGAGGACCTGTGACAAGGGACGTGATGTCTTTGCAATAGCTGCACAACCCGATGCTCGCGTAATCGGCGAAGGTGCAATTTCCGGTTTTGCACGAGGCAGCGATATTCGTATCGACGGTCAGGGGGTTGCTGAGTCCGGCAATGAGAGCTCCTTTCATGTCGTTGGTCAACTCCAATCTACCAGCTCCGAGCGTGAAGTAGCCACTGGATCCAGGGGCGTAGTGTGCGATGGGCACAGACGCCCGCTCTCCGGGGACGATTTCATCGCAGCCGACTGTTTTGATTGCTTGTTGGACGAATGGACCGGTCGCAAACGAGACGATGGTGATGACGGCGGCGATCAACGCGACTGGGCTCCGAACCAAAACCGTCGGTATGAGACTCGCTGCGCCGACAGCACCACGACTCGCCGCGTCAAAGACCTGCAGCTGGCTGAGAGGATGCACTTGTCCGTTGGACGAAAACCACGACCATTTGGCCTGGGAGATGACCTGTGCGGCGATCATAACCAATGAGGCCCTGAGTATCGTCGCCAAGAGCGCCACCAAAGTGCTGAGGTTGATAGATAGACCCCAGTCCGGAACCCGTTGCCCATTGTAAGCTGCCAGAACGACGAAAATCGCGGCTATTAGACCGATGCACAGGAGCAATGACAACAGTTCCCATGTCCAGGACCAGAAGGTGCGTCTTCGCTTTGCCGCGTTTGCCAGGTTTTGATACACGACAGGAGGAGGCACATTTTGCGGTACACTAGAAGACGTGAAGGGATTTATCGAATTCGGTTCCTGGTGTGCCGCTGCGGGAGTCTCAGAAATGGGTCGTATTCAGGCTTGGAGTGGGAGTTTTTCTTACCAGGAGGATAAAGATTGTTTCCCCCCGGCCCCACCGGCGGGTAGTCCTGGACATAGCTTTGCGCAATGTATGGGGAGTTCCAATCTTTCGATTGTTGTGTTGGATGGTGCCCGTCCATGATGCGAAATCCGTGCTGGCAGCCTGCCACTGGGAGTTGGACACAACTCAGTTCTAAAACAAGGAGAAAACTTGAAGGATATTGAGGTTCGACTGAAAATGCGGGGTGATCTTCATTTATCGCTTCTGCTCATAGGGTTGCATCAACCGTTAGATTAAGATAGGGGGCTATGTTTGGAAACAGCAGTGTCCAGGGGCGGGTCTGCCGAGGTTTGCGGGGGGAAATTACGCCGCCTTACCACACCAGCTCCCTGTAGCTCAAATCGAAGCTGAAATGGAACGAAGCTGAAATGAGACGACGGCAGAAGAACGTGGCGGTTTCATCTATCCCTACCTAGTCCGTTTCGTTAGAGGAAGGAGTTGACACTAAATAAACTGTCCCGAGGGCGACACAACGCCCTCTGGAGCGCAATTTAGCCAGACAAAAATTATAGCGTGTGTCAACCGTTACTTTCAACAAAATCGTCCGCGAAATGTCGTTCAGGTTCCTCGCCCTCCCCCTAAATTCCGCTCCTGATATACCTGTGGAACGTTTCACTGAGGGTACGGAGCTCATGGGAGCAGCGGAAGTGCAGTTGCAAAGTGACTTGATTAGGTAGAAAGGGTGGGAGCGAAGCTCCCAGACTAAATACAAAAGAGAGCTCCCTGTGTGTGAGGAGAGCACATGACGAAAGGCTCCTGCGTTCCAGCCTAGCCTGGAGCGGTAAGGCGCCTGCGCGCCTGAGCGCCAAGAACTGCCGCTGCAGTTCGACAATACCATAACCCACCTTCCAACCGGTCGCAATCCAGATAAAAGATGTCCTGTGCAAAGATCTTAGGTAGTTCCCCGAAATTTCCCATGTGCCAAAATCCAAGAGGCCTTCTGTTTTCCAAAACTAAATCGTGGCCTAGCGACTCGGAGCCGTCCAAAGTAAAGCGGCAAGGAGCAACTACCCACTATCGGGGTTGCCAGCGCCTCGATCTCGTTTCCCTCTAGATCGAGAGCGTCTTACAGGCGGCCTTGGCCTTTGCAGGACAGGGCAAGGTTCGCCATGCTGGTTAGCGCGCGGAAGGTGCCTGTTTTCTGATCGCCAGGACTTCCGCATACAAACGGACATGGAAATTGCTAAGGGCAACTTTTGTGTAACATAGAACAGGTCTGTTGACCGGGTGAACGAAGGTGACATGTCGTCACGCCCGACTGAGTCCTGACAAATACCACCAAGTCTGACACCCACAATAGTTCCAACACTTTATCTTGATTGGCCCTACTCACTCTCCAAAGCCTTGAATTACGGAAACGCTGTGAATACGCCGCAGGATTGCCCTGTTGATTGGTCATCACACAGTAGTACACCAATGCATGTCAGCTTCGAAGGATCCGGGCGGGGGATTCTTCACATGCCATACCTTGGCCGTGAATATAAATTCTGCCTCCCTTCCAGACTGAAGTCACAATTATAGATACAACACAAAAGTTCCCATTCCCTTCATATCACCTAGTCTCAGCCACCACCACATCAAAAAAATGTCCAACCTCCGCGAAACCATCACCAAAACTCTCAACATCTTCTTTGCCGGCTACATCGACGGCGCCAAAGACGCAACCAAACTCTCCACCGTCCTAACCCCCGACTGCCTCCGCACCATCGCCCCCCTCACCTTCCTCAACGCCATCGGCGCTCCCGCTGACCTCGCCCTCGACAACAAGACCTACGAGGAGTCCTACGCTGGCGAGCTGGCCGTCGCGTGGGGCAAGAGCCTCGATGAGGTCGCGAATGTAGTCATCGATGTCGAGGCGAGGACGGCGGCCGCGACGACGGTGTATACAAATGAGTTTAGCGATGGGGGGGAGTTCCGGTTTGAGTTTGCATGGTTTTTGAAGTTCAATGAGGACGGGACGGCGATCGAGAGGGTGTTGGAGTGGGTTGATTCCGCGGGGACGGTGAAGTATCACGCGAAGATCGCGGAGTTGGGGGGGAAGGCGCCGGGGAAGGAGTAGATGGATAATGAAGAGGGACGGAAGGGAGGAGGAATTGATGAGCGGGATCTTCCGAGAGTTTGGGTTGCCTGTTTTGCTGTTTATTATCTGTTAGGTTTCCATGCAACTTTTTCGGGCTTGCAGCTTGCCCTGACACGGCCACTCGTGTGGGCCACTCATAGAAGGCACCCAATAGGAGCCCGTTCTTGATGGAGGGTGGTAAACTCGCCGTGCATTGCAGCTGCATGCCTTCTTGGCATTGCCTGTGTGACACCGCCGTACCGGGCACGGGGGTCACACATGCGTTTAAACATCCCGCCCGCGCCTGCCATCACTGGCCTTTGTTGCTCACAGCCCCATCAAGATCCGTCCTCGCTCATCCCTCCCATTCATTCCCTACATTTTCGCGCTGCTAGTCTGTCTGACGGTCAAGGTTGAACGAGACATTTTCGTTTCCTTCTTCAAGCCAACGCCCCGATAGCTCCAACTGAAGATGGGAAGAAGTGGGCTGAGCCCACCGATTGGGAACGGGTCAAGCCGACAATTGAGCAACTCTACATGAAGGAAGGGAAGAAACTCAGGGAGGTCATGGTCGTGATGGAGAACAACCACCAGTTTTATGCGATATAAGTTTTCCGCATTACCTTAATCTCTTGGGATCACACACTTAACTACCTGTTAATCAGCTTCAATATGTACCGCAAGAAGATCGATGCGTGGGGCCCGGCTTGGATGAAGAATTTCACTGACGATGAAGTCTGCTCTGTCCTGAGTTCTCAGCGCTGCGGCCGTGACGAACGGACCGCTTCGTACTCAACCGCGGAGATTGAAGCAGTACATCCGACGGAGCAAAAAGACTTGCGCAACTTTTGCTTCCTGCTAACACCACCGCACTGAGAGCAACCCCACTACCTTCACCCGTGAATTTGTTGTTCATCGGACCATTGCACAACACCGAGACCCTCCTGTTCCACTTGAAGACCTACATCGACTCATCGTTTTCGAATGGTGTGTGGACGATAGGGTCAGACGGCGGATGCCGTAGCCACCTTGGAAGTCACGGAGGGATCATACTGGTCGAGGCCTGGGGACGATTCCCCACCATCGTCCAGCGCATGCCTCGGTTCGAAGATGTGCAGATTCTCAGCATTCTGGATCCAGCCTTCCGCTCCTTTCGACTAGCGACCAGGGAAGAGACCCTACGTGCGTTCAGTTTCATCCTTTCGGCACTTCTGGCCATTCGACGCTATGGACGAAATGACCTTGTCGGTGTTTTGCTCCGCTTCCTCTCCACGATGAGTCGGGAGGTATTCGGACGTCATCACCACAGGAGGCTGAGAAGAAAGCTCTGAAGGTGCATGATGAGCGAGTGCAAAAGGTCAGGTAGGATTGTGTGTGTTGAAGCTGCCGTCTGTTGCTGCTGCGGTCGTGCAAAAGAAGGAAAAGCAGATTCTAGGGCGCTCTATTTGAAGAGATTCTCAAGGACGGCTAACTGTCCCATGATGACCTGCTCGTCGATTATTTGAGGTCATCCCCCTTTTCTGTCTTTGGGCGTTTTTTGGCTCGGCGTCATACAATGTCCCTGTCATTTCGGCCGATGGCACCATCGTTCAAGGCCTCCCGCACAATTTTGTGTCACCGTCCTCCGACTGCCGGGACGCGTCGAACCTCGACAACAATAACGTCTACGCGCGCATGCGCTACAACCCCAAATATGGCAACGACCGATCGAGACCGCCCTCCGATGAACATTTTCGTTAGAGCAATGGGCAAAAGTCTACATCCCGATGGAATCACCGAAGGCAATAACTTCGTCCACTTTTTCAGATTCGATGGCGCCATGCTTGGCTTCAAACTTTCCCGGTTCTAGCTCCTCCGCTATAACATCACCTTCTGCAGAGCAATCGTAAAGAACTTCAACTGGTACTAGTACTACTACGACAAGAGCCCTGTTAGGAGAGTCCGGCGTCACCATCCCTCTCGCCACAGTTCTCTGGCTTTGCCTTTTTATCTACACCTTCTGCGTCGAGTTCTATGTAACGCTCCTTGAGTTACCCAGCATCATGATTCACTCACTAGTAGTTCGCAGGTCCACTTGACACCCACCGAAAGCGAAAGCTTCCGCAACGTATCATATCGGCGCCTGCGACAACAAGACGCCGTCATTGAAGTGGACGATCTATGGGCGTCCATGGGTGCTCAGCTTGAGGAGTCTCATCCTGGATTTCAGCACATGGTATCTAAAAGAAGTTGCCCAGCCACCCATGGACCTCATTAATCACCCCCGGCGCTGAACGGTGAAGAGTTAAGCTATGACCCACATCTCTGGGCATCATGATTGAGAAATTGGCCAACGGAAACAAGCCCCTAGTTCTTTCCAATGTCTCTGGGCATGCCGCCGCACCTTCGGGGCAGAACAGAATGTCTAGATCCCCCGTCACCACCAAAACCGGCCCCGTAAAGGCCGTCACGCGCGTCTCAAAGCCTGGAGACAGCCCCTCACCAACTGCGAACGTGTCGTGAGTGTCAAAGTCAATCTGCGGAAGCGCCGGATCGAAGTTCCCAGCGTAGAAGTAAGATGTCCGCACCGGCACGTTCTTGCCCGCCCAATAGCCCAGCGGAAGCCCTGGGAAACGCGCTGGGTTGACGATTGCGGCCGAGGCAAAATCTAGCTGCAGATTGATTGGTAGCGCGACCGTAGACGAGTACCCTGTAAGCACATAAGCGTCAGCGGCGCGGGGGTTGTCCCTTGCAACGTGGTTTCCCAAGGCCGAGCCGAAGGAATGGCCGACATAGACGATCTTGTCAAAGCTCGGAAGACGGAGACCAGCAATCCCTCCTCGTCGCAACTGCATGAGGAGTTCCTGCGTGAGTGTGTCTTGTAACGCGCTTTGGTTCTCCCGGATGGGATCGGGGTAGTGGGTGAGCGGTCCGCGACCAAGGCGGTTGACGGCGATGGTGTGGTAGCCAGCCCTCGTCGCATAAGCGTGCCAGTTATAGGCTTCAGAAAATCCGAGTCCCGCCCACATCTCCTTGTTATACGTCATGCCATGCACCAAGACCTGGAGCGTGCGGTGCTTGCGACGATAGTGCCTGCCCCGCGGCTCGCAGTACGTCGCGACGACGGTGTAGACTCCAGATACGTGCTCCGTGCCGTTCATCCAGGAACCAGTCGGGTCTGTGACCGCAGAGAAAAACCACTCTCTGATTGCCGTGGCATTGTTCTGGTCCAGCGGGCTTGTGAAGCGGATGTTGTCAGCGGCCGCCGAAACGTTCAGTTCCACAGAACGGCATTTGGGGGGAGCAGCATCCCCACTGGCAGATGAAGACGCTATGGTGGCCGCACTGAACGTGACGAAAACGAGGGAACCGAGACGCATGGTGGAGCGTGTTTTGCAAAAACCTGGCTGGAGAGATTTCGCGTGTGGGAAGGTGCAAGAGGACAAGCAAGAGTGACACTTGCCTGCACTGGCATGTGCCACTAATAATACATATGTAGGTAAGCAGCCACATCCGAAATGGGAAGGGTGAGCGGCCAGGTTAGGGAAGGCTTCAAAAGCAAAGTCTAAACATGACAGGGAACTATGAAGGACGGGTGTCCTGTAGTGTTCCGAAAGGCAGAAATGAAAATTTCAATTTTCAGGCTTCAGAACCCTTTCATTTCAGGAGGGCCGGAAAACCCTGAAAAGGTGAATTTCAGGGATAGTGGGGGGCCCCATAATTTGCCTGACTGGGCACTGGACTGGGCATGGGTTTGGTGTCTGAGAATCTGGATTTCGGCTGCTAAAAACTGCCAATCTAGGACAGGGGTTCCCCTCCTTCGTCGTCCTCCACCTCTAGAAAATCGGGCAAATCGACCACTTCCTCTGGCCAGGGGCCTTCAAACAATGCCTAATGCTCATCCTCCATTACCACTAATTCGGCTTCTTTAACTGACTCCTATATATCTTTCCGTTTACGTTGATTTTTATAGTCTAAATCCTTTAAACTGGCTAAGGTTTTAGTATTTAGAAATAGAAAGGCCGCGAAATTAATAGTTTGCGGTGTGAGGCGATTCCGAACCTTATTATAAATAAATTTTATTACGGAGAAGGAGCGTTTAGAAGGTATATTATTAGCTAAAGTAAAGTATATTCTTTTTGCAAAGCGTGTAAGAATAAGGTTTATAGTGCTATACTGGAGCTAGAAATTATAAGGTTTAGTATTATTATCACCTGTGGAAGCTACTCCGAAATAGAGGCCATCCTTATTGTAAAACTGGTGGAATTAGAGCAGCACTGCTAAATAGGACTCTGCAGTATAATATCTACGGAGGAAGGCCTTTACGTATATAAAGTCTGCAAATGTAAGGTTTTAGGTACGGGTTAATAGATCTAAGGCTTAGGTAATGATGTAAAGGTCCAGTGTTTATTTCTATTACTTTATAAAAAGTGCTGTAAATAAAAGGAGCTAGAAAATATCATTAAACTTCTTAGATATTTATAGGTATTACTACCTAACCTGAATCTTTTACTAATTCTTAATAGTATAGTTAACGTGTAATCGATTAGATTTTAAACGCTCCTAAATAGCGCTTATAGGGCTTAAAATCGCTATAAGAGTCTCTACGTAACGTTAGAACACGTAGTTTTTAAAGGCTAAAATAATGTTGTTTTATGTATGTTATTCTTAAGTATTAGAAGCCGGCAGTAGCTTATATGCTTAGGTAAGTAAGGCTTCCTTATTATTAGAAATGGAATTTAAGGCTTATAATTGCATGCTTTAACGTGTGATAACTAAGGTTATTAAGGCCTTCTTCTTATTATATAGTTGTTATTAGTGTTTGCGGAGGAAGGTTAGTTATAATTTAGATTTCTTAAAGTAAGTTATAATTCTGGAAATTATAGCTATAATTTAATCTTACAGTACTTAGTTAAAGATGTCTTTAATTAGTAATTAAAGGTTATAGAAATTATAAAGTGTATAGAAAACGTGTGAGAAAGCAAGTCTTTTAACTATCTTGTAATAGAACTTCTACATTATAAAGTAAGTATTAATAATAATTACATTAATCTTTAATGTTTCGTTATTAATCATATTGTAGATAATAAGCTTAATAATTAACACGTAATCCTTAACTGAATAACTTTTAGTATTAATAGCGATTGTATCCTAATAAAAAGCAGTAATATTAGAGATCTGTATTAATATGTCAATTACTTAATTACTAACTGTATCGTTAGAGCCATTAATTATAAGGTTAATTAACTGCACTTTATTAACATAGGCTAAAACTTACTTACGATGCTTATCCCACACAGTTAGTAACTAACCTGTAACAGTATTGCTAATTAAAGGATTAAAGGTTAGATATAATGCTTAAAGTAGCTCTTTTAGTACTAGGCTTTTAAATAGGGTAAATGGTAGTCCTATAGTAAAAACTGTAATAACTGCTATCTTTAAGGTTCTTTTGTAGAAGCCTAACAAAGTAGGGTAAGTTATAACTGCAGACTTAATTAATCTCTGAAAGTGAGGTTGCTCTTACCGCTGGAAATTAGTATAAGTAATAAAGTGCGTTCTTTAGCGAGAAATATTCGCAGTTACTTCGTAAAGGCACTAGGAGCAAGTGATACGCGCGCCCTTGTGTTTTAAGCCGAGTTCTTGCGTAAAATGAGTGCGAATCGCATCGTTTTTAAGACCCTTCACGTACTCAGAGTGCTTCTAGCGCTCTTTTGCAATTGAAGGTATCGCGAAGGCCGAATAATAGGTGTAGAATTGATTACGGAGAGGTTGTAGCTGGAGAGGTGATGGAGGGGTTAGCCATGCAGGCATGCGGGGAAAATTTTGCGTGCCAAGGACCCTCTTGATTCCTACCATACATAACCCTAACCCAGCCCCACTTTTAGATCACGTGGTGAAAATGTCGCATTTCATGGTGGTGGGTGAAAGGAAATGTGAAATTGCAGTCAGGCCGGCCGTGAATTGAAATTTCGGAACACTAGTGTCCTGAGCCAACATCTCTGCGCCAATCATGTGGGCCGATCCAGGCCTTTCGGTGTTGTGGGGCGCATGAGCTAGTCGTGCAAAAGACCTTACCGACATGTGGCTTCCATTCAGAATGGACTACAGTGGGGGACAAAAGTCTGGAGCTTACCCCGCAAATGCAGACGCGTCTTTTCACGTCGCGTTTCTTCTTTCCACACTACCTAATCTTTAAAACCGAACGATAAAAGTAATATAATAATACATACCCCTAACTGTAAGTATAACCTTTATAAAAGGGTTACAATTACAGCAGGTTACAAAATCAACCTTATACAAAAGGCCCTCATCCTTCCTAGCTCACCACCCTCCCATTCGCCACGCGCCCCAAGACCAACCAATGTGGACTGTGAGGTAAGAGCTGTTAGACTGAGACTCCAGCGACTGTTCAAGCACGCCACCCACCGCTTTTTAAAACATGTGGTTATTGAGGATCGATATTCATGAAGCTTTATTGGCCACTTTGTGGCAGTCCCTTTACAAGAAGTATCCCAGTGGGAGATGGTGCCTGTCCGTTTCAGTGACCTGTAAAGACCTGTGCCAGAATGGATATCAACTGAGGGCGGCTCACAGGACCTCAATGTGGTTTGCCAACCTTCAATGTGCAGGGGTTCATAAGCCCACCTTCTCTAATACCCTGACGGACAATATCACTTTCCGGAAAGCGGGGTCCCCAGTGGCGGACCACTCCGCCACATTCCAAAACTGTCCTTATATTGCTGTTTCGGTTTGTCATTGGCGGTTTGGTGAGGGGCTGGTGCAACGCACATCCGGCGGCTGAGCCAGCTCAATACCACGCGACGATGTAGAGTTGCATTACGGCCGGGTCAAATATTACGCCGTCCTTTGAAAACTAGACCATGTTGCTACCTATTTATCACTCTGTCCCCTCCATCGAGCTCAACTTTCAACTCGAGCAGCTTCTGAACTAGCACATTGGTTTCTTTTTTTGATCACATTCAACATGGTACCTCTCCACCTTCTCCAACTCATAACCGCCGCGACTCTCACTATCGCTCAATCTGCACGCCCGAGTCCAAGTCCGACTACAAGCGGCATTTTCGTGATCCCAACCGGCCTCACCTGGGATGACGCTTTGGCGCGATGCAGAGAACTAGGAGCGAACATTTACCCGATCCCTGCGACCCCAACCGATCCCGTCTTCGCATTTGTCGAGTCCAAGCCGGAAGGACTCTATTGGATTAGCAGGAGGGGCGGCACGACATGCACTTGTATTAGGAATATAAAGGATGGAGGCGGTGACCAGCTTTCTGAGGCACCGTGTGGAGAGCTCCATCCGGCCGTTTGTAGGGGTTGAGGCGGTCTATCTTATTTCAGTATGGTTGGTAATTTTGTGGGCAGATTGTGGACGTAGTGTTCTTCTTGTAGCGGGAAAGTGAGCATAGTGGATCACAGACTCAATCTAGCTGTTTTGTGTTGTTGCAAAAGAAAGCACTAAAGATGGAGGAAGATGACGTCGGTTCTAGGTTTTGCCCGGTCAAAGGGATGGCCGAGCCGCGTGATTAGGGGTGCTTCCCGGGTCCGAACCCGAAGAAAGCGACACTCTGGTCGGAAATGTCCAATTTGATGACTTATCCATTTTAGGGTCGCCTTGCTATGCAAGTAGCTGACAATGCACTCACAATGTAGAGCGTGTCGGCCAATGCAGTGATTTTCATCAGGCGCAAAGTCCCATCATTCGTTGCCTCCACAGCGGTATTGCACGCTGTGCAACATACATGGCTTGAGCTTGGCGATATTTGCAGACAAGTTTGCATATCTAGTTCATTGGGCAGGGCTACATGTGCGCCAGGGTTCAAAGCAATTCTTGTAGTTTGAAGCCCAGCTGCGACCTTCTTCGGTACATCGACTTTTGGAGGTGTTCAGAATTGACTATGTATTTATCCTGGCCTTAAGCAGGATGTGTAGTTTTGGGCAGCTCCTACTTCTCATTTCACTTGTCACCATGACGACAGTAATCACAGAGTCGCCCTTACCTGTTTTACTCACCAGAATGAAATCATGGACAAGGAAACCATGGTTCCTTCTGCACGGTCGGAAGACCCCTCGAGGCTCCGTGTTTATGTGGGACCAAGGGCAATTCCGCATCCGCCGGATTTTCAACCTGGCGACTACCGTGGCCTGGCTCGGTCCAATCATCACCCTCCTGGTTCTCAATCTGACATAGTACGTTGTTGTGGCAAGCTTCGAATGTCACATCAGGAGCAAATGTTAATTCGAATACTGGAACGACCCCGAGGAAACCCATAAGAAACTCTCGCTTGTGGACCGCGACGTCATCGGCGCCCTTCAGTTCGTAGCTAAGGCTATTGAGCTCTGGTTTCTGTACAACATTGTGATAAGATACGCGCGTTCTGGTAAGGGCACGGTAATGATGACACGATATCTCTTTCCCAACGACAACCTGGCCTACCCTGGCTCGCCATTTCACCCTTCGTTCTGGAAGGCAGCCTGGCAGACTCGAATCTCGCCGCCTTCGCAGCGCAAAAAACCTACCTCTATTTCTTTATGGTACTCTTTATCGTTCTATGCGCTGCTACCAATTAATGGGTCCTGCCGTTGCCGTCCCCTTGATAATACCAACCAGAGGCAGGGGCCACGGCAGCCATTCTCGCACCTACGGATTTCCTGAGCCTAAATTCCAGCGAAGCGCCAACTATCCAAAACGTCAACGATCTAGAATATGGGGAGGTCTTTCAGCTCATGTCCAACTGTGGAACACAAAACCAGGGTGTTTTCGGCCGTTTGTTGGCCGTTCGGCAGAAGAGTTATCGAATTGCTTATTCTAGGTAAAAAGGAGAGAGAGGCAGAGAGCCAGTATTATAGTGCTGGAAAGTGGGGAATCACGTGGCCAATCAGGTGACCGTATGTTTCACACCAACCCATCTTACAACTTTAGTCGTAAGGATATGGCACTTCGGATGGCCAAGAAGACCCCTGGAACAAAGCTGGAATGTTCGTCGAGGGCTGGGGAGAGAATGTAGGGGCGACAGTTAAGCACACTGGGATCTGCATTCCTGGCCAGATGAGCGAGACTTTGGCCCCGAGCAGCCAGACGCTTCGAAAGCTCAGCATGGATATGATGCGATATTGGGAGGCCTTTGACAGCGAGTTAACAGATCTTCCTGCCAATAACAAAAAGCTGGCTTCGTCCGTCGTCACCGCATACGAGACCTCTCTTGACATTACAATCGAGCGGCGAGGCTCGGCCCTGCGCCTGAGCACAAACTGCTTCCGAGGAAATATCTCCGTCATCTCGGTTGGCGAGGACAAGTCGGTGCGATGCTACACGTCTCCGCCACTCCATGACCCCCTCCGGTTATTCCCGGTGTGACTGGCAGCTCATTGATGTCGAGGGTTGGATAAGTGTGTGCATCCGTGTTGAATCTAGCTGGGCAAAGAGCAGAAACGACAACGCCAAATTCATCGTTGGCATGGCTGATAGTTCTTTTACCGAGCCCCAAACGTCCAACCTAACGTCAGTCAACATCTACTCGGCCAATCAATCAGTCTATTTTAAACACATCAACCCAATACTGCGCAAGGCTAGGCGCTGATTGTCACGATGTTGACACAGATGTGCCGCGCCATTGGGACGCAATTTTGTTGAACCCCCTCCCCTTAGACTCCTGCACACTTATGCTCGGCAAGGACAGCAGGTCATCGAGTACGATTACGGAGACTCCACAGAAAACAGCTCAGCACATACACGTGCGCATACTCCACACCGTGGTGTCACTCCATCGCGAACTTGACCTTCGAAACTATAAGACCTCGCTAAACCGCAATGGCAACAACACCTATCTTACCCATGATGACCCTGGCAACTCAGTATACATACCCCCGAGCTGGGTTCTCGCCGCCTGGGGTGCGGACAACATGGGAACGGGATACGACACCATGAAAGACGCAGCACCATCCATTTTGATCCTGGCTCTTGGCAGGGACTTGACGGAATCGGAAGGCACAAGGCCCGCAACTCGACAAGAGCGAATCACATCATCAACACATAGCCATCGCCAGCAACGCTTTGACCCTGATTAACAACAACGAGATGACAGTGGCGGCCAATCAAGCCGCTCCCATGAAAGTCCTCGATACCAACATCACCGCAACAGTGTTGAAGTACGGACTCGAATCCAGGACGTCCATGTTGGGCTGCGCTGTAGCCGGAGTAGGCGGGGTGGCCGCCATTGTCAGTTTTATTCTTATTCTTGTTATGCGGAAGGAGTGCTACAAAAGGCCGCCGCCCTTGGCCTTGTTTTTGGGAGCCCTAGCACTGGCCCAGCCACAGCTGAAGGCGACACATGGAGATGATCCAAACTACCGCCGAATGGTCACATGAACATGAAGATATCGAAGAACCATCGAAAGCTGCGCCTGAAGATGATGACCAAGAAGCGTCGAAGGGTGCACATGAAGCTACAGAGGAGGAAAGAAACAGGGGTGCAGGTGAGGATATTCTCGAGAAAATGAAGAGAGAACTCCGTTTCGAAGTAGAGAATGACGATCCTGTTCTCCTTCAGATTCGGGATACCTTGAATCATTGGGATGAAGAATCACACTGAGATGGAGGAGCCGTGGGAGCCTGGTTCCAGGGGCCAGCGGGATCCAAGCCGTATGAGGTACCTACTAATTGGATCGGGTGTTGATGATTCGGCAGGCTGTGCCGCAGGCTGCCTGGTGTATGGCACCCTCAAACAAGCAAAAACTCCCCTGGCTCCTTAGGCCACGGCAACTTCCCCATCTCCACATCTGCAGCCTGCGAAAACATCCCAATCCGCTCATACCGCCCTTCATCAACCTCTCGTACAATCAACCCCGAAACTCCAACGACAGGAAGAAGGAAGACATCAAGAACCTCCCGTCGAGCCATAAGGAAATCCACAATTGTCCGAATCTTAAGATACTCCTTGATGATTGGTTCTGATGGCGTTTGTTTCCTTTTCCTCTTCCCAGCTTCTAACGGGTCTTCGAATTTGACGCCCCTAGCGAGATCTGCAAAGACTCGCTCGGCTCTGGCTTCGGCGATTCGCTGTCGGCGCCTCATGTCGACTTCGTGTGTGAGGTATTGGCTTGCTTCGCGTGATATCCCAACTTTGAACGCTAGTCTAGTTGCGCGGGCGAGCTTGATGAGAGTGTAGTCGGCGCTTCTTTGGATTTTGGATTTGAATTTGGTGTGAATGTCGTGACTGGTACCACCCCCGCGGAGCTCAGGGACGATGAAGACGCCCTCCTTGGGCTTTGGACGCCGGGGAGGGCTTTGGATTGGTCCGGTGGCTTGGAGCTCCTTCAACTTCTTTTCAATCTTCATCCTCTGTGTCCGCAAAGGCTCCCGGTGTCGAGTTTGGCCAGCCTCCTCCTCTCGTTGCTTCGCTGCTTCCAATTCTTCCACTGCTTCTTTTATTGCCTTTAGCCTCGCGGCCTCTCGTTTCGCTTCTTCGACCTCAATCCGGATCTGAAACATGGTCAGCGTAGTATGCGACGTTAGGTTGGTAGGTTACTCACGATCTCAGCCCATTCCACCCCCTCCTCTCGTATCATCACTTCATCAAGGCCTAAGCCCGACCGGCTGGTGAGGATTGAGCACGGAAGGAGAAACCCTAGCAGTCGTAGTCCCTCCTGAATGTTCCTCGTATTGCCATACCGTGGGTTTGGGTTGACTTGCACAGGCTCAACCACAGTGATCAGTTTCTGCTGGTCCGTGCCGTTTCCGCTTGGAGCGAACTCAATCGCGCCGCCCATTATGGCTGCCCAAGAGAAGGAAGGGGCCACATAAATCCTGGGACGCAACAGTGGTTCCCCTTTCACATGCCAGAGGAGCGCATTGGGCAAGTCCTTGGTGAGCCACATACCACCACAGTATCGCTGCCCGGTGAGATCCTCGACCAAAGCAGCAATACCTCTAATTGCAGCCAAGCGATCAGACCAAACCGTTAGTTGCGAGGACATGTAGTCTTGCAGAAACTTCCACCACGGTAGATGAGAGCTGCATATCCCGTTCTTTGGATGGACGAGGAGGTTGAGCCGGGTCTTCTCAACTTCAACCGAGTTAAACGTATCGATATGATTGTCGTTTGTCTTTCCACACGGCCATGTCTCAGCTGCTTGCAGTTTCGCACAGCCCCACAAAACTTGCGTCTTTGTGAATATCAGGAGTCGCGGAGCCAGCATTCGCTCTTGAAAGACCCAGCCGCGATTGAACCACTCGGAGTTTCGTACGTTTCTGTCGTGAATTTTGTTGAGATATTGACTCATGACTTTGAATGAGTATTTCGAGTTTGTTTTAAAAGGGCTGGGTATGTGGCACGGCCGAACGCGGTATTGGTTTCGGTTGGTAAGAAAGCCTCTCTCCCCCTCTCCGCTGTTGGCGGCTGCAATGGTGCAAGTTGACAGGCTGTACACCTTGAACATTTTGTCAGACTCGCGAGCCCAATCCTGTCCATTGTCGTCCTGGATGATACACATGCAGTCCACCCATAGGTAGCGGATGCCTAGGGCGCGCGTGACTCTGGCGGCGTCTCGTACCGTGGCAGATACGTCGGACGTTGGTATCGCTTCCTGGTATGTAGCGACGTTGCGCGAGCGCAGAATGAAGGTCTGATTGGCGCCCCATCGATGGCTCAGGGCAATATAAAGTGCTCTGGGGTCCAAGGGAGTGCTGGAAACGAGGCGGAGGATGGGAGTCTCCATCGTACCCACGTCGATCAGCCGTGTTGGAAGCCAGTCTTCAGTTCGGGATCGACAGGAAGGGTGTGTCTCCTGGCAGTCCTGCAGCCACTTGTTGGCAATTCGAAGGGTTTCCGACTGGCCGGTCGACACTTGTCTATCAAGATTGGTCTGAGCGAACCGCTCCAGTGGCTCGTTGGTGCAGATTTCCATGGGCAGCAGAATGTGTTCGTTCCCGAGGAACTCCAAGACCATCCAGGACTTCTTGGCTTCCTGGAGCAGATTGTACGCGTCGGTAGCGAGGAGCGTACCTAGTCCGTTTGGCGTGGGGTCTTTTTCGACGCCTCTGATGAAGTCCGCAAGCTCGGCCACGGGGTCGTCGTCTCTGCCGCCTTGTTGATAGGCGTACCATTTGTTGCCCACGCCGGATCGCGCCCAACTAGGCTTCAATGGTTTGAAGGCGTAATTGACGTTGCGTGGGAAGTCAGGTGATATCTGTTGGTTGTAGCTTCGGTTTTCGTCAATGATGCTGCAAAGATGGCAACCGTCTCTCAGCGCGCGACGAAAAGACTCGGGGGTCTGCAGCCATGGTGAAATGCTGCCGTACGCGAGGCGTCTTGGGTTGGAAAATATTTCCTCGCAAGCGCTGCAGCGCATTTCTCAAAGTGGAGAGGGAGGGAGGGGGAGAGTGGGGAGCGCTCGTCGATTCCAATTGCGAAGCAGTCGATGGAGGAGCTGACGAAACGGGAGGGAAACGGTCGCTGGAATCGAGATTTCGTTTGGGCTTTCAGCAGCTTGGCACAGCCACCGCCCGACCAGCCCCTTGCCCGTTTTGGACACGAGCTGAAATTAGCTCCTCCACATCGAGAAAAAACGTGCAAGGCTGTAGGCACCCAGTCAAGTCAAAGTTCGGAGCGGAGCCGATTTTCAAAAGTGAGGTCCTCTTTCGGCCGCTGATATCCAGCTATCTGGCTCTCTCGCTACCTGGAGCCTAGACCGCCACCTGGTCAGCAGGGGTCAGGGAGGTCCGTTTTCATAGGTGTCGAACTGCAGCCGCCTCGCTAGGCGCTCAGGCGCGCTCAGGCGCCCTGCCGAACCAAGCTTGGCTGGAGCGCAGGGGCCTTGGATCATGTGCTCTCCCCACACACAGGGAGCTTCCATTTGTATATAACTGGGGGTGCTTCGCACTCCCCTTTTCTACCTAATTAAGTTGCAACTGCACTTCCGTTGCTCCTGAGCCCCTCGTTCCTCAGTCAAACGCTCCACAATAGGTTGTTGGAGCAATTGGACCCATGGAGGGCATACTAGACCAGTCCCCGAGCGACTGCAGAAACTTTGGTTACCGAACCTGATGAATTAGTGGGATTACGGGCCTGAGGTAGGGTTGAAAATGTAGCAAACTTGGGGTCAGATCTTCTCGGAAATCAGAGTTTTGATTTCAACTGTTTTTGTGAAAAGGGGGCACTTCAGGCCCTCTGTTGACTAGCGTAACCTAGCGCTTACGACGATATGTACTGTATGAAGCCCTAGTTAGTCCAACTAGCCGTAAATGGAGTAGTTTATTAAGCCTATAGAGACTTACCGCCTTTGTTGTTTACTGTTGGATTTTGTGTTTGTTGTTGACTTTAGACTCTCGTGACTTTGTAAAATGCTAATTGTTGAATTTGACTAGCTAAATTGATAAAAATGTCATCCCTAAGCAACATCTCAAGCCCTCTGTAATCTGGCCATTTTTCTGGCAATCGATTCTCCGATGTCTCCCCCCCCTGCTCCCCCCCTCTGCTCCGTTGAAGGTGATTAATACGATGACGATGATGTCGATGAGGCTCCGGAATCGCCTTACAGTTACAGATCTCGCTAGGCACGCCTATAATAAGTAGTAGGAACGGTACAATTATTCGTTATTTACTTGCCCTTTTTATTATTAGTTGTTTGATACCAATCGGTTTGAGCCTTAACCCCCCTCTGTTCCGTAGTGGAAACGCGCCTTTACGAAGACTGTTATTTAAGAAACTGGATTGGAAGTCAGTCTATTGTAGCAGATTGAATTGCGAATCTGCGAGAGCACCAGGTTAGTGGCCACCTCTGTCGTCTCTTTTCACCACAGTCGACTTACAATCTCTCTTCCATACAAGGATGCGCCGGGAAGATCGCTCATGACGGAAGTAACAGCTCCATCCGGGGCCAGGAAACCAACTAGGAGGGATTCATAGCCGTGAAGGAAGATCCGGGTTTATAGGCGCTTTATTTTAACCGAAATGACAATGGCTTACAGGGTAAAACGTTCGAAAAAAGGATTTTGGAAGTTGAAATGACAAGGAAACAGAGGAGAAAGCGCAAGAGTGATAAGCAATTAACTGCAGCGTTAGAGGGAGTAGCGTGGAAAACGTGCGTCTTTGTCGGCTAGAGAGGCATACTAGTGTTATTATTTCAATTATCAGAAATATGCGATTAAAGTGATTAGCTCGCTAATACTATATATTAGAATAGCGCATTTAACATAAAACCCACTACTTCTCAGATAGCATTGCCTTGCACAGAGTCCACGGGACTGATGCCCATACGCCCTACTAAGGTTATTATTACAGAATCCTATCCCTTGGAAAAGCCTCCATACCAGTAATCGGTCCGATTGCTGGAGTTCTATTAAATTACTGCATTAGTCCATTCCAGGCCACAACAACGGAGGAATGGAACTATCCCATTGTACGCAGTATTTAAAGTAGCTGTTAGAAGCCCTTGGCTTCTGACGAGAAAAAGCATCAATCAACGCATCCGCTTTTCCCATAACAGAGCCTTCAACTCACAGCGTGTAATAGTTATCAAGAAGGTTCGACCGTAGCCGAAATTCCGGACTATAGCTGTATAGACGTCAGGCTCTCCGTTTTCCAGGATATGCTGCCGCTAATCTATTATTATCTATCCCTGTAACGAGCTGGCAGGCTGCTAGTTAGGCCGGCGCGGCCCGAAGGATCCCCCACAAGTCGCGCGGACGTGCAGAAATCTCGACAGCCTAATGTATCAACTGGCTGGACCCAGCACTAAGTGCTGTAATAATTACTTGGAATTGGACGTCTACCATTCTTGTCTTCCTCGAGCCCTACCGAAAAAGGTCTTCTTGCATTTAAAATGGCTCGAAACACCGGTTGACGAACGGCAATACTGCGCTTTTCCAGACTGCTGCGAATTCATCCCGCCAATTTACGAATACTATATCCTGAGGCCTAGAGGTGTGCCTGCTCACCACGGGTCGAGAATGTACGAACCTGAAGCCTCAGAAGCCCGCCGGCGGATGTTCTGCCCGGCCTGTGAGCGGGATTCAGAGATCCCCCGAACAGAGGATGAGGCTCCGGTGCTAACTGAGGCGCAGAAGAGGTTCCCGTGGCTTCCAGCAGGAACTCGAACGCTTTTGCCCGCCGGGTCACCGCCGAGTGCTGCGATGATGAGTTGTACCAGGATGTCGTGACCTGGGATATGATGCCGCTTCTGGAGCCTGAGTCTCCCTTTGAATGGTTGACTAGCGATCTTGACAGGATTGAGATAGCGGCATTCCATTGCTAGGTGAGTAGGTAGACAAGATTTAGGACTGTTGCTGTTTAGCTCTTGAGGAGCTGTCCCGGCCTGACTCTTCAGCGAAATAAACAACATTGCGCGATATAGAGAATTGAAGGATATACTTTGCTTTTGGAAAAGGTGTTATGAAATGGTTCTGAGAAATAGTGTAACTATGGAGGCAAAGACGAGGGAACTCGAATGGTGTCTTGCAATTAATGTATATTGTTTCTAGAGGGCTGGGGTGGTAGATGGTGGCAGGAGGTCTCTCGTGACGGTGGCCGCTTGATACAGGAAGCGTAGAAGTGCAGATTTCAATTATTCGTATGTAGCATGCAAGTCAATTCACGGAATTCTAGTAGCAATTCTTTCTTTGTCCGAAATGTGGACAGCGTTCTTTGTTTTTTTCTGATATCATGCTGGCTTGCGTTCCCAGTTTTATCTCTTGTGACAGAGAACCCACGGTCCGGATCTCTTTTCCTTATCGGCGCTCAACTGGGGACAGAAAACATTGAGATAACCAGCGACACCCAGGGAAGGCTCGAGCCAGATACTGGCTCTACATATCGTGAAGTTCCTCGGAGGCAACAAAGAAGCCGGTGCCGTAATCCCAGTAGGGCGTCTTCCACTCCTGCCATCCAGGAATGTCGAGAATACGTCCTCTATCGATCATTCCAGTGCCCAAAAAGCCTCTGGTGTCGCCGGTGTCGCGCTCCTGGTAGTAAGAGGGCGTTCCGGCGGTGAGGTAGGACACTCTGTCGCGGTAAACTGTTGCGGTGAGTTCTGATGTCAGCGAATGCTTCCCGTAGGTAGTTTGTGATGAATTTCTTCTCGGCCGATTGCGAATGGGGAGCGACCATCGTAAGACCCGTGGCAAGAAGGGAAAAGGGCAAGAAGGGAAAAGGACAAGAATGGAAAACGGCAGAAAGGAAAAGCGACAAAAGCGGGGAGGAAACCCGTCGGGGAATTGATTGTACTCACTTCCGATGCGCATCATCAGGCCTGAGGTTCCCTCAGCCACTCTCGAGCAGTCCTCGTGCTCTTCGATCGGGACGTTCTTGCCGTTGATGAACTTGGCCGTCTTGAGGGTGCCGTCGGCGCCGGCCTCGGAGACCAGAACGGTGATGGTGGCGCCGGTCGGTAGTGAGGGGGCCGTGGGGATTCCGCCCACCCAGACGATATCGCGGAGGTTGATCTGGTTCGTGTTGGGATCCATGCTGTTATAGGTGGCATGTCAGTTGCGGTGACTAATTTGAAAGTGCTTGGGCGGCGAGTGGAGGGGTCTTACGCAAGGTATGTTGGATGTGCTGCGAGATATTTAGGTAGTAAGTAAGGCAGGGAAATTGAATGGCAAGTGGTGAGAGTCCGGTTGGTCGGCGCAATGCTTGACTTGGGGAGTTGGTGGTCGATGGTCGGCTGAGTGGTCGGCTGAGAGTGACTGCTTCGGAGGTGACAAGAGGTGAAGGTCCAGAGATCGATATTTGAAGGAGCAGAGTTTTACGACTAGCCCCACGCGCTTTGAAAAAAAAAAAACGAAAATCCTCGGCGGAGAACCAACGAATTAAGCAAAGAATCTACGTGGGTGAGGTTTGTTTACCTCGCGATGGGATGAAGGAGAACGAAACGGGGAGGCCCGTGCGCGAACGAGAACAACCACCAACACCAATTCACTGTGACTCTCAGGGCATGGTGTACCATTAAGCTGAGCGCAGACTCGGGCACAATGGGAGTTTGGGGGCTCTAAGAAAACATCCTGTGAGGATGACAGCCTTCCACAGGTAGCCCACAGCACGAGGTTGTCCCGAGGTGAGGTGAACGCAGATGTGCCAAGCAAGCTTCACACGCAGCAGTATTGCAGCGTCAAACTGCTTCTGCCGGTCCCTGTGATTGGAGCTATCTGGCCAGTGAGGGAATGGTAGGCCTCCGGGCAGGTGCATGCTCCCTTGCCCAATCAGGCCGCAGCCCAGAAATGCTGTGTTACCAGCGGAGGGTTGGGCCAACCTAAAACCACTCGCAAACGAGGAAACTAAATTTGACAGCTTCTGCCCCTACCATCTCTCATTCCCAGCCGTTTGCGTAGTCTTGCTCAAAATGTCAGACAATGCCATAGCTGTCGAAGCCCCCCTAGTTGATGTCGACTTGCCTCCGGCATCTCCTCAAAGCAAACGCTGACCTACGAGGAGTATGTTCCAAGATCTGTTTGTCGTACCTCTGTCTCGACTGACCGAAAATGACACAGCATTGCCTTCTCCAAGCCATTCCGATTCTCCGTCGGCCCGCAGAAGCGCGAGTTCATCATTCACTCCGTTCTCTTTACCCATCCCAACCAGCCCTGAGTTTCGATACCCTGAACCTTCAATTTTTCACCGGCGTGTCGGATGACACGTATCGAAATCCTCGAAGAAAGTTCTTAAACGTCAGGTGTCATGTTGAAACCCAAGGTTTCTTAACTTAATAGTACACAGTCCTGTTCCGAAACAGTAGGGCCTGCTCATCGCATAATTGGCCCTCCTTGGTACCTTATGGAGAAAAGGCTGTTGGAATGTTGGAAGACTTCGGTAAAATGCAGAAAGGTGTTCTCAGTCTCCATGTGGGCCTTTTTTCTAGAATGGGATATGGCCCGGCCGAGATTGTATCGCTGCTGGATGTTGCTGATGGAAGGACGGTCGACAATTTGCGCAGTTGGATTCCCTACCTCTACCTCAGCCACTAGCAGACGTCAGACTTCAAGTTGAGTTGTTCTGCAACTCCAGAGTTGGAAGGTGCTACCAAGACTAACCTCGTGGCATTTAACGTGCTCTGAATCTTCTGCCTCAGTACCATTCCCGTCGTCCACCAATCACATCACTGAACAACCACACCTGGGATATTGGCCTGGCTTCTCAAGGTTGGTCTTCCCTCTAGGAGTGTGCGTTTCGGAAGTTGAGAACCTTCAGTTTCCACGTTTACCTCCCATTTCAGAACTTTCCGGACCGTCGCAAACCACAAAAGCCGTCCCACGCTCTGCAGATCCACAGTCTCAACATTCAACGCTATCATCAATACAATATTCGCACAAACACAACATGGAACCCGCCGTTTGCGACCATATCGGCTGCACTCCCGGTCTTGTTTGCAAGGAAAATGCCACCAACGCTCGCAGAATGGACGACGCATCAACTCCCCAGTCAACTTCTGGGCCAACTCCCCTGTCATCTCCTGGTGGAATGGTCCAAGCCATCGATTTCCGCAACATCCACTGGGACAGCAACCACCACCCGTGGACCCCGGATCACCCTCGCGGAGTGGCAATAGTGGTACGCATCCCAGCCCATATACCCGGCCAAATCACCACTGCGAGCTTCGTGAACGGATTGGGCATACCACTGCATGTACAGACGGAGGACGCCAACGTCGATCAGCATGGCCGAGCGGACCGCGTGTGATACTTGGCGAGGGGGACGCCCTTCACATATGTATTCGTGAACTCACTCGGGGGGGTGGAGTGGATGCAGCATCGGGGAGGGGGCTGGGCCGGTACTGGTCGTTGAGCAGATGTGCGGAGGGATTCCTTTG
>Ga0247760_1001010_pt1 | contig 28303 bp, 23 predicted proteins | sample UWRJL171409R4_FD_179936 | JGI IMG/M metagenome (GOLD analysis project Ga0247760, IMG submission 179936) | Plant litter microbial communities from Arlington Agricultural Research Station in Wisconsin, United States - UWRJ-L171-409R-4 | ecosystem: Environmental > Terrestrial > Plant litter >... | reverse complement strand
CCCTGCCATCAAATTACTGTGAAATAAAACCGCGTGAATATGCCTCAGCAATAACAATAACAATACAGCGCTTCACACATCACATCGCCTGCCTCAGCGGCCTGACCGAAAAAAGTCGTAAAAAAAAAAAAACCTCGACGGAACACGCCACCTGCCCTCTGCCCTTCCAAAGTTGACAACATCAAACGTTCAAACATCCCTGCTGGGCCCCCAAAAACTGGGCTAGCTAGGCTCAACCCACCATTAAAATAGCTCGCTCACCTTGGCTTGGGAGCGGCCCAAAGTCATCACGTACGAACATGAAAATTTGCTGAGGGCAACTTTAGGATACAACGCAATAAGGTGTAATGAGATATATATGTGACGGGGACGTGAGATGTCTGGTCGGGGAATACCGTCAACCTTTTCAGTCTCGACACTTTGGAATTTGCCCGTTAACTTATCAACGTCCCCGGGGAGTTCCCAGGTTCTTCATGTGTTTTTTGCTCGAGGCCAGAGATCATGCAAGAACTCAAGAGATCTGAGATCGGTAGCGCGATATGGGGCTTCTTCTGCCGGAATGTTCCTGTTCCCCCTCTGTCCATTTCCACACACACCCTGCCTTTTGCAAACGCGCACTGTTTTTTTTTTTTTGGAAAAGCGTATCTCGCTCGTAAGGTGAATGAAAAAAAAATGTGGCAGCCTTTTATCCCTGGAAAAGCCATCTCAAAAATACGAAAACGAAAACGTCGCAATTTAGCATTGTCCTGCAAACAAACCCCCGACGAAGAAAAACAACACCTCCAACCTCCAACAAAACCCCCAAAAAACCTCTCCCCACTAGGTGCCCAGCCCAAAGATAGAAAAACCAGTATCACGGCCGAAAACCACTGTCGCATAACACCAAACATGTCCATCCCCAACGCTCCCAAACCCACGGACACCACTGTCCCCGCCGCGGTGTTACCAAACATCACCCGTCCCTCACGTCCCAACAAATCAATTCAACGAACGCCGAATACAAAGCCATTGGGCGACCAGTACAACAGTATCGAATCCCGCATCGCCTGGGACTGGCTCTGCGGCGGCAACCGGCATTTTGCCTACTACGACAACATGACCCAGCCACGCGCTGGCCCTTCCCCATTTCCGCCGGCCAACACGGCATGCAAGCCAAGCTCCTCGGAATCCTCCATCTCCTAGCGAACTCCCACGTTCTCGACGCCGGGTGCCGTGACGGCCACGTCGCTATCGATCTTGCACGTAGCGGAAAATCTTCGCGTTACGGCCTTTTGACGTGGTTGAGCGGCATGTTCAGAATGCAAGGAAGAACGTCGCTGTTTCGGGGCTGCAAGATAAAATTGCGTCGAGAAACTGGATTTCCATCATCTGAATTGCATCCCTAAGGGGACGTATGACGGGGTTTACACTTCCGAAGCGCTGCTCCACGCCGCAGACGCCGAGGGAGTTCTAACGGAGTTTCTGCGCGTTTTGAAACCCCGGGGGATACTTGGTGCTGCATGAGTACCATAGTGACTTCATGGATGGAGATCTGATTGGGTTTCCGAGGGAGATCGCGAGGGCGCCGGTGGGGCAGAATGTGCCGGCGTTTACGAGGTCGAGGATGTTACTTCGAGGGCGTCATGGAGAGGGCGGGGTTCGAGGGAGTGGTGGTGAGGAAGTATTCGAATAATATCGAACCGATGGCGAGGTTTTGCTGAATTTGTCGGCCATGTGGCGAATGGTGGTTGTGGGCCTGAGGTTGCACAGGTTCTTCCCGAATACAGCGGCGAGGGAGGAGGGGTATGTTGGGCAGCAGCATTGGGCGTATGTGTTTCCGTCAGTGGGAGGAAGCCGGGGGTGCTGAACTGGGTGTAAGGTGTTGTGCCGAATTTGTCTTCTCCATATGAGGGCTTTCTGGTCGAACCTGCGTACTTACTGAGACTGGTGGCGTGAATAGACATGGAATGAAAGTACCACTGCCAAAAACCCAAATAAAGAGATCCGCACTCCGTTGATGTTCTACGTCCGCTGATGTAGGTCAACGGGCAGACAAAGGTCTGACGGCGAGACCGTTCCGGCGGGGCATTGGGTGGAAATTTCTGTGCTATGGTCAGGAGGGCCCCCTTGGACCGCCCAAAACTGGTCTGTATCAAAGCAGCTGGGCTGTGCCGTTGGGTCCTCGCCATCCTGCTGTCCGGCGGGCGAGGTGCCTTCAGAAATAGGCGAGAACAGCAGAGGAGATCCACTTTCCCTGGTTGGTTTCTCGCCGCCGGAGAAGGTGGAACGGCGCGAAGTGCCCATGCTTGAGTAACCCGAGTCAACTTGACTGTCTGTTCCGGGGCCCGCGAATCGTTTGAGGAGGTGCTGCAAGAAGATGCCAAAAAGCTGACTAGTGTCTCCCTGTTGAGACCATGTGACGGGTAGTAGCTGGATAACCTCATTTGTTATGTCGAACGCATTACCCACCCAAAAATGGTTGAGCTGCAAGGCCATCTCCTTCTGGCGGCTTTCGAGATATGGAGACTCAGGCCGTTGAGTGTCTGGAAAAAGGAGATCCCAAAGGCACATCCATTGCTCATCAGCCCCATTCCCGCGGATGATGCGTGTTCCGCTCGTGTTTCCGATGGCGTCAATATGGGGTTGCAGGCCGTTGCAAAGGGCAGGCCGCTCACGGGCCTCGAAGGACGGGAGTGTGTAGAAAGAAGCCTGGCAGCGCGCGCAGATCAACATTTGCAGATGTTTCCTTCGCAGATGCTGCAAAACATCCTTCAGGCGGCGCAGCGTGTACCGGTAGCAGTCTGGATGCCCATTTGGGTCCCGCTTGTTGTAGGGACAGGCTAATGTTCGCCGTTCTGGGTTGTGTAATGGCGAGCGGGGCTCTGGAAATGGGGAGTTCTGCGGGAGTGGCGTAAAATGCTGCCATTCTCCCGCGAGACCGAAAGACGTTGTCTGGTGGTCTTCGCTGCTGCTCAGCGGCAAAGACAAAGGCTCCCAAACCGTTTCATCGGTTGTAATGATATGCAAGCCCAAGCCTAGGTTCAAGTTGTCCCTACCACGGACTACTTGGGTCTTTGTGTAGATGGCTTCTGCGTGTGTACGATGACGCCCTTTTCTGCGTTGTGAATCTGTTGTTTCTAGCCGCCTCGGACGATGCTGGAGGGTAATTCGATTGTGGCTGGACCGGAAATGAACAGACTCTTGGCAGCCGGTCTCAGGGCGGCAAGAACGGGGTGATGCTACTCGTGGGGATTTGCGATTCTGGCGTGGCCCCGACTTGAGCCTGGATCGGGGTACGAGCTCGGTTTGCATCATGTTCATGTCTGCCGAAAGGGAGCGCAAGCTCGGTGGCGATAACCAAACACCTCAAGGAGATGGTCGTTCGCCTGGCATTGTAACTATTGTAACTGCGATGGTTGACAGTGCATCAGCGAAGTGATCGGAGAGGAGAAATGTGTGCCATGTGGGGAAGAAATGGTCGGATCTCGCCACTCGTCGGACTTGGTCAGCACTGTGTTATCGGCAGGATTCGGGTGGTGCACAACACGGAAACCGCAGAGATGCACACAAGTTGTGGAACGGAAGGAGCTGGCGGAGCGTGGAAAACCTAACCTTAGCCATCTCGCCCGTTGATTGGCTGCATGGCCGGGTCACTTACACAACTTGTGTGGGAAATCGCAGGAGCTGGAATTGGGGGAGTCAGGGCTGCCCCGGATGGCAACCCCTTGTTGCTCACCCCGTTAGAATGCTTTTATTGCTTCTAGTTTGGCTGTCCAAGTATCAAAATGCCTGCCCGATATCTCTAAGCAAAATGCACCCAGTTTTTCTATCCCTGCATGTTTTCCAATCGAATCCCGATCCAGTACCTCGGACAAATTGCTCCTCATCAATGTGTCAATGTGGATGAACTGGTCCATGTCCGTTGTCTTGGGCCGCCGCACCACCACCGGAACTGTTCTGGCGGAAAGCCTCGTCAAACCCCGCCAGGACGGCCTGCATCTGAGCTTCCCTCTCTATGGTCGTGGTTCGCAATCCGCCAGCGGCTAAGCGCCCATGATTGACGGGGGGCCGAGGGTCGGCCAGCCAGAGGGCCAGCGGAGTGGTCGCCGGAGCGGTCGCATATACGGCGGGGACGGAGCTGAAGCACCGTCGTTAGTTCACCTGCAGCAAAGTCGCGAAAAATGGCTGGAATGCCGCAATAAGGCTCCTTACCTGGGCTGCGCGGCGGCTGGGGCCGAAACGGGGTCCATCTTAAAGTGTCACGGATTCGTCTGGTCTGGCGCACACAATGTCCAATGATATGAAACTATGCGGCAATGTCTCGCGCGTTGGTTGTGCTGAAAGAAGTTGTTGGTAGAAAATGGTGTTTTTTTGGGTCGACGGAGGAAATTGGGATCTGGGGTCCGACATTTGAGGAAGGGTCAACTTTTTCCACAAGTTGTGTTGGAGGGACTGTCCACACAACTTGTGTTGAAGTCTTGGAGCTGCCAGGCATCTTTCCAGGTTGGCAACCTGTCGAAGAACAGAAACTGAAAAAAGACCGCAAGACTTGTAATTGCGTTCTATGTAGAGCCTCAGTTTTACTGACCTTTTGTCAACCCCTTTCTCTGTCCCCTGAGTTGACCCAAGGCACCTGGCCGCCTTTCGTGCCCTTTGGCGTGGGTGCGGGAAGTTCCGCACCAATGAGTTCCTGCACCCCATCAATTGAACATGGCCTGTGGTGTCTTCTATGAGTTTCGGATATGGCTGCAAGGCAAAATGAAGCAACTCCAAGCGCGCGCTCGCTCGCGGCTGAAGCTATTTTAAGTGTAAATGAAGCCTTGCACCCATCTTCAATAGGACACGGTATTTATACGCAGTGCATCACTCCCTGACTCGCTCGAGTGAACTGGACAATCGAAATTATCGCTGTCGACATCGCTCTTTCTGCACACAGAGGTCATGTCAATGCTCTTCCCGGCACTTCTACGGGGACGACATCACAGCCCAGGGCTCGCAGCCACCCACGGGGATCGAACCATGGCTGGAAAGAAGAGGCAAACATCAAACGGCCTGGACACAACGTCTCCCCAGAAAAGACAACGCCATGAGATCTCGCCCAGGCTCGAAGCTCCGACTGCACAATACGGCCAAGTCGACTTCTTCGCTTGCCCCTTCTACGTCCGAAACCCGTTAGTCTTCTTTGAATGTCGACCTCGGCACCGCAACTCGACACCCGAGCCGAAACTAAAGACAGGGAGCAAACTAAATGACAAACCCACATACGAGTCCACCACAGATGGGCCAGCGGGAAATCCCACCGACGGGACACCCAATGTCCAACGTCAGGGTAGGCAGCGAGAGCGTCGCGAAAACATGAACATGTTTTCAGCAACCCGTTCCGATGCCCTGGCACTCCACCTTGATCGCAAGCACAAAGCGGCCGATTTGTACTGCAGCCGATGCGGCTTGCAGTTCGGGGGGGATGATCAGCAAAGAAAATTTGAGGAGCACTGCAGAGCTGACAACTCGGTGTGCCAGCCCAACATGTCCCACGAGACGATGGGGATCAGCGAAGCAGAAATGGAACAAATCAAGAAGCCAGAGAAAGGTGCTTCGGCGTACCAGCGTTGGATGAATACTTGGCATATTCTCTTCGGGAAGACAGCCGTGCTCCATCTCAAGTCTGCCCCACGAGCAATCCCGGGACGTGGCCTTGGCGACATCATGGACTGGTTGCAATCCTTCGGGCGATCCCTTCCCGAAACCATCATCTACCCCATATTAGAATGTCGCCGATTGGCCTTCGAAGAATTGCACAAGGACATCGAGGCGTCCATCCGGCGGACAGTGCCGGTCCCCTCAATCACCCCACCCTCGGCAAGCCACGGCCCCACATCGGAGGACTCAGCCCCACCGCCCACCGGCCCGATGCTGGTCAGCCAAGGTTTCCAACAACCGAATTTATACGGGTACCCAGGGCCTGCGGCTGCACCCCCAGACGCACCTAGAAAGTGCATCGATGCCGATGATAGCACCGTATCAGTCGTTCAACCTGGCAATATTAACCCTCAGTTGCTGCATGGACCTGTAAGTGCAGCCACCACACTATCACTAATACGAGCCATGCATGGGCCTGATACTGACTCAGCTCAGGACCTAACCCATGAGCTGGACGCTGCGCAATTCTCCGAGTCTTATTCTGAGTTGTTTTCGATGGATGATGGTTGATCCTCTGGCACGACATGATAAACTGGATGAGTGGGGATTATAGGCTGGACCGGGTATCAAAGGTATGATGACTGGAAGGTGTACCATAGATAGCTACGACAGGCCTGGAGCCTGGCGTCTCCGAACTAATGACTAATGTTTTTCCTCCTGACCATCTCCTCCAGAAGGACTCGTCTCAGAATCCGATCCAAAATCACTACATGCAACTGGTCCAGCTCGCGTCCTGTTTTCCCCTCAAAATTGCCTTCCACAACCCTCCTACCGTGTCTCGCCCAATAACTCCTTGCCGAATGCACTGCTCTGACGACAGGATCCTCACCCACCCCACATGGAAACCTCTCCTGGAAGTCGTCCTCCTCCTCCGGAAAAACCACGCTCCAAAGCCGTCCATATTTCTCGTCATTCGACAACACAGGCTCGTTTTCGCGGTTTTGCCCCCCCCACGAGGACACCAGATGCTTCAACTCATAGATCATGCCTTCTCCGATCCCTTCATGGACAGGGGCAGGCGTCACCACTTGGCATTGTGTCGATGCGTAATGAGAGTTTCGCTCAATGAAGAAGTCGAATGTCTCTCCGCATCGGTAGCAATACGGGATGCGAAGATGGCATCCGAACAGATGGTGGAGCAGCGCCTCGGGAGTACCATGCTCGTGACGGAGGCATCGCATGTGTGATTTGGGGTTGGATAAGGCGAAGAGACAGGACCATGAGAAATGTAGCTCCGACAACTCAGGGGGTGGCGAGATGGCGTCAATCATGTTGGGGCTGGCCGGTGGATGTGGTGAGTGGCTCTGGGGGATGACAACAAAAGATGGTGAGTCTGAGGCTGGAGTGCGGCATATTTGGTACTCCGAGTCATCGTCGTCTGACAGGCAGCTGGGCGTCGTCGGGGTGACGAGTGAAGGAGACATCTGTCCGTTCTGATCATCATCCGAAGAAGGGTGGAGGTTCTGAACAATGAAAGCGGAAGCAGTCTCTGTCAACCCGAACACTTTCCTCGAGTCCCCTGGGTTCAAGATTTGGAGAATGTCATCCACATCGAGCTCAGACTCAGACTCGGCCTTGGAGTTGGTGTCGTCGTCGTTGTCAACCGACTCGAGGCTCGGGCCTTCCGAAAGCGCGGTATCAATCGAACTACTGTCATCATCATCTGTAGACCATGATGACGACAAGCTCCCGAAGTCCGTGTCGCGGGTATTCGTGACGGTGAAGAACGAAAGCTCCTCCTTGGAGGTCGAGTCTGTAGACGTGGTTTCGCTTTCCCATTCCATCGTCAATTCAGTGCTCCCAGGCAGGTTCATTTCCGATATTGAGCGCCTTGGTGTTTGAGGCTGCCCAGAGGGGGAATACAAGCCCATACCCCTCGTGAAGTACAGTACGTGTTGGGAAAATGGAGACACAACGCCCTCCCTCATCGCAAGACAAATGGGTGTCTAACCTGGTCATATACCAAATGGCATGATATTACCACTGTTATTAATTACGGCCAGTCAAAGGCCAACAACAAACAAAGTGTAAAGTCGGGCTTCAGAGTGGATCGCGGCCGCATAATGGGCCGGCACATTTGTGCCCTAGGTAAGGCCACCACTTCGGGCCGCCTGCTCGCTCCCACGTGACAACCAACACCAACGAGACGGAAATGCTGCGAATCCCGCGGAGGATCGGTTCCGATACTACGTACTAGTAAAGCTCAATCGGCAGTGGATCAGGATTTATGAACTGGCAACCACCCTAGCCTCCAAATCCTCAGTCGTTGCCTGGACAATCCTTTCGCGCAAACCTGAACTTGAGGCCAACGGGCGCACTCGTGGGCCCATGTGTTAGCCAAAAATCCAGTCCTGTGCCACGCCGCGGAGCGGTACTGAAACACATTTTGGCGACCTAACGCTTTACTGAGCGCCTGAGGGAGTGGACAGACACTGCGCGCTTATGTATTGGAGGATTAGTATTGGAAGTTAGGCTTGCACGTCTACTGCAGTTTTAGAATATTATGCGTGCAACAGGTAGTTAGGATTAAATCCGCTGTTGTCATGGGCCCTTTTCGCTGCTGTCTGTTCATAAAGCTGACTTGGGACGTCCCATTGACACATCCACTGCTCATCGGCCAGGGGTGTGGGGCCCCTCATCGTCCGAGATCCCCATTGTCATCATCCCTTAGGTCGCTTGGGTCGCTTGGGTGGTGACAACTTGAAGGTAGGTATTGGGCGCCGGCTTTCTCTTGGCGCAGAAAGAAATTCGATCAGGGTCCGCTCAGTTCGATTGGGTGGAGGTAGGTAATGCCATGATTTTCATAACACGAAAGCCAATTGGAGAGCCCTCTGAGGCAGCGACCCCGCACCTCTCGCGTCGATGCGGTGGAAAAAACTATCACGTCACGGCCCAACCATTTCATCTTCGCTCTTGTCGCAACCAGCACCTTTGTCCATCCGGTCTATCCTAGCCGTTTCCGCGTCCACGGTGAAGCTAGGTGAACGCAGTCTTTGGACCCCCCGCCCAACACATGGCTGGCCACATTGATCTCCCGACGCGAGGGTTGACGTTCCGCGTGCGAGGTGTACCTCTCGACTGGGACATCGACCGACTGAAATCTCTTCTGGCTGACAAAGTCGGCCCGGCTGGCCCAATAATTTCATCCCTCGCCCTCGAGATCCACGGTCGTTCTCGTACAGCCACCGTCTCGTTTCAAACGCCTCCCACACGAGACTTCTTGCTGATCCCTCTTGGCGAGGCTCCAAATCCGCTCACCGGCCCACAAAGCCTGTCGCTTGACGATGGCTTCTTTGGCATCACTACTTTGTTCGTGCCACCCTCACAGGATCACAAGGTCGAGTACGTAGCCCAAACCACTTTCAACCTTCCAACAGTATACTCACCGGTCCAGCATCATCGCCATTTCCGGCCTCGGCGGACATGCATTCGGCTCCTTCAAACAGCGAGGTGGAGAACACATGTGGTTACGCGATGCTCTCCCGCACCACATCATACAGGAAGGAGACCAAAAGCCCTGTGCACGCGTCATGATCTATGGCTACGACTCGAGTCTGCCACAGAGTCAAAGTACACAGACCCTCGAAGACCTTGCAACCTCCTTCCACAATAGCATTCTGCATCTGGTTTCCACTCCCCAGCTCAAGCCCATCATATTCATCGCTCATAGCCTAGGAGGGTTGGTCTTGAAGCAAGTGAGTCCACATGGTCTTCTATTCTCAACCAATCGCCTGATGACGCCCAGGTTCTCATATCACTCTCAACATCGTCAGCGCATGACGACAAGAAAATCCTTCGAGCCGTCTATGGGATCGTCTTTTTTGGTGTTCCGCATAACGGAATGGCTATTGGTTCGCTTATTCCGATGGTGGGGGATGGGCCGAATCGAGCTCTACTCGAATCCATCGGAGATACTAGTTCACCCATCTTGAATAACCTGCGACGAAACTTTAACAAAGCCCTTGGTAGCGAAGGCGAGTCCGAGATCGTTTGCTTCTACGAAACACAAGAGTCACCCACAGCCATACAGGTATGCCTCTATATTCTCTCTACAAAAATATATATGCGCTGAAACATGGGTTGCAGGACACCAATGGAAAATGGAAAATGGAAGGACCAACCGCAGTCCTGGTGACCAAAGCATCCGCTACTCACTGCCGACCGTGGGAAGACGATTCGGTGTACACATGCGCTCTCAACCGTACCCACTCCAACATGGTCAAATTCGCGCCGCAAGACGAAGAGTATGACAAGGTCATTGCACGAATTAAGGGTATTGTTCATCACGCTCTCGCGATACGGCTCCCACATCTGTCAGAATCGTCCCAACGCTGCCTACGATCGCTCAACTTTAAGGAAATGGATACCAGGCTCAACGATATTGATGACGCCCTGGACGGGACATGCCAGTGGCTGCTTGAACACGAGACATACAAGGCATGGGCCGCTTGCTCTCGAGGCCTGCTCTGGATCAAAGGCAAACCGGGGTCCGGAAAGTCGACGCTCCTCAAACACGCCTACCAATTCGTCACAGAAACGCCTAAAATCGGGGATAGAGCCCTCGTTCTGTCCTTCTATTTCCATGGTCGTGGTGCGGAAATCCAGAAAACACCACTTGGTCTGTTTCAATCGCTTCTTCATCAAATCCTCCGCCAGGTCCCCGATGTACTTTCAAATCTTGTCGACACCTATGAAAAACGGCTCCAGGAGAAGGGCAATCTATCAGATGCATGGGAATGGCATGCAAACGAACTATGGGACTTTTTCGACTTGTCGCTTCCGAGAATTTTGCAGACCCGCTCTGTCTGGCTATTCGTCGATGCGCTGGATGAAAGCGGTGAGGAGAATGCCCGCGATTTGTTTCGGAGATTCAAATCATTACTACTGAAAGACCATCCTTCAACTTGTCTACCCGTTCGAATTTGTCTCTCTTGCCGCCACTACCCGATTCTGGATCAGGATTGCCAGTTTGTAATCAACCCAGAAAGCTCAAACAAGAAGGATATTTCCACCTACGTGCAAACTGGGATTTCCACATCCGACCGACTCAGACAGTCAACCATCCCAGCTTTGATCACGGGACGAGCCAACGGCGTCTTCATGTGGGCGCGTCTCGCGGTTGATGAGGCCCTAAAGCTCGATTCCAAAGGCAGGGGTTTGCGCATGATCGAAGAGAAGATCAAGACTCTTCCTCCAGAGCTGGATAGCTTATACAGTGGGCTAGTGGCAGACATGGACGAAATACCAGCCTCGCTCAAGCTAATCCAATGGGTCTGCTTTGCCACTCGACCCCTTTCATTGGAGGAACTTCGATGGGCTATGATACTCGATGCTGAGTGCCCATACAAGTCATTTCGGCAATGTGAGAACGCGGAAGAGTACGACTGTCATATGGAAAACCGACTGAAGACACTCAGTCGTGGACTTGCCGAGGCTGTACCTTCGGCAGACTCGCGTGCTGTTGTCCAGTTCGTCCATCAATCGGCCAAAGACTTTTTCATCGACAAGGGTCTGACGATTCTGACTGACAAGCTCAAGTCAGCCGACCCCACGGTCATCAAGATGGACGTCACTGCATCAGCCCATCACCAACTATCAAGGACGTGCCTGCGCTACTTGGCCATGGATGAGATCGGGGAATTGACAACCGATAATTGGGATACCTGGACATCGAAATTTCCTCTTATCGATTACGCCTCAACGTCATGGATGGTGCATGCACAAGTAGGCGAGGCGGGAGGGGTCCCTCAACATGATCTTATCGGCTATTTCGACTGGCCATCGGAGATCCTTATAAAACGCTGGATACGGATTTGTCAGATCAACCCTTCAGGCCCCCACCCCCGCCCTCAGGATATGATGACACTAACACATGTGGTATCATGGCATGGATTGTTACGGCCACTCCAATTACTACTCGATCGAGGCGCTGAGGTCGATGCGAAAGATGGGGGCGGCTGGACACCTCTTTCCTGGGCTGCTATGGGGGGGCACGAAGCCGTCGTGCGATTACTACTTGATCGAGGCGCTGAGGTTGATGTGGAAGATACAGGCAACTGTACGCCTCTTTCCTGGGCCGCTATAAGAGGGCACGAAGCCATCGTGCAATTATTACTTAATCGAGGCGCCGAGGTCAATGCGAAAGATAGGGCCGGCTGGACACCTCTTTCCCAGGCCGCTAGGGAAGGGTATAAAACCGTCGTGCAATTACTACTTGATCGAGGCGCTGAGGTTAATGTGAAAGATGGGGGCGGCTCGACACCTCTTTCCTGGGCCGCTATAGGAGAGCACGAAGCCGTCGTGCAATTACTACTTGATCGAGGCGCTGAGGTTAATACGAAAGATGCGGAAGGCTGGACAGCTCTTTCCTGGGCCGCTAGGGAAGGGCGCGAAGCCCTCGTGCGATTACTACTTGATCGAGGCGCTGAGGTTGATGTGGAAGATACAGACAACTGTACACCTCTTTCCTGGGCCGCTATAAGAGGGCGCGAAGCCCTCGTGCGATTACTACTTGATCGAGGCGCCGAGGTCAATGCGAAAGATAAGGACGGCTGGACAGCTCTTTCCTGGGCCGCTAGGGAAGGGCACAAAGCCGTCGTGCAATTACTACTTGATCGAGGCGCTCATGGGGTGGAATCGCCCAGCTACCCCTGTTATACCTGACAATGCCGCAAGCTGATTTGACAGAGATGGTAGAAGAGCATATCCTACTATTTCTTACTCGGATTTGTCACCCAACAATGGTGAGGGAGGCGTGTTCAGTATAAAGGCTTCATAGCAACATTCTAGCTGCTTCTCATAGATTTTTATAATTTTGTCAGCAATCTTCGTTAACTTATTTGTCAGCAATGTTGCGAAAGAGGGGACAACGCTATCACCTCCGGGAACAATATGCTGAGCTTAGCTCTGTTCGCGGTAATTTAGAAATCATAAGATTGTAACCTAGGTAGTTTTTAGGGTCAACAGCGGGGCAGCCTAAAAACCAATTGCATCACTTGTAACAGAGAGATTATTGCTAAGTTGAATTAAACTTGGCTGGACTCGCGCTCGTTCCAGCATACAGATTCTTGTGCAGGTCTGGATGAAGACCTCCATCGCACCAGGTCCAAGAGTTTAGAGTCAACCATACCCTAAGCAGCGCGCTCCCGCCGCTTATTTGGTTACGCCGCACGGCTCGCCATCAAACTTTCGATCCTCGCGAAAGGTGGAGTCTTGGGCTATCGACAGGCTTTTTTTCATTCCGGTACATCCCGTGTTATTTTGAGGTACCTCAATGGTAGGCAAACCAGCATCAGGCTCTAGCGGAACATAGCGGGCAAAAGAGATATTCAACCCTGCAGTCGGCTGCAATGCCTTGACGTGGAGGACGATTGCCGCGTTAATGTGGTCAAGTTAATTTGGCCGCCCCGAGACCGTTGGCTTGACATTGATCAATTGCAGTCAAGTAGATGCCTCGGAAATCCTACCCCGTACAAATAAATACCAGAATCACTGGCCGTCATGTTGTTATAAAGCCCTGCTTGGAAAAAAAAGGTTATTCTATCTGTTGGTCACCAAAAACTCAAGTTGCTAGATAGGGGGGCCAGCTGCCTCATCCCATTCACCAGTGTACCAACTACTCCACACTGTCTTGCACCGTGCGTCTTTCAACTTTCTTGCCCGTGCAGGATCATCCACCAAAGTCCTCAAAAAGGAGAAAACGGGGGCCTGCGAGGTGGCAGCGCATCCTTCAACGGTGCCCATGCGACCTATGTTAAAAATAATATAAAATAAAAAAGAACTCACCCCATGCTTACCACCTCCCCATGGCGCGTCCAGTCTTCCATGGACCCGTCATAGAGCTTGACATTTTGGAAACCCAACACGTTGCTCAACGCATAAAACCACGTTGTCGCCAACATGCCTGTGCGGCAATACACGACCACCTCTCCTTTGTTTTTACCAACTTTCCCCTTGTATTCCTCCACCACTTTATTAAACAGTCTCTCCAATTCATTCTTATCTTTCCATATCCCCCCGGAGAGCCAAATCTCCCCCGCCGGAAGGGAGAGCGCGCTGGGTATATGTCCCGCTTTGAAATCCGCTTCAGTCCGCGCATCAAGCAGGATTATCCCGTCAGAGACAACCTTTCCGATGCGCGAGCGGACATATTCGCGGTCAACGATAAAAGAAGAGTCAATCTTTCCGGAAGGAACAAAGTCTTTGGGTTGGCGCGTCGAAGGAGTCGTAGTGGATATGGACGGAGTAGTGGAGAGGGAAACCCAAGCGGGATACCCGCCGTCGAGAATCGCAATATTCCCTCTTAGCATCCCCGCATAGCGAAATGTCGTAGCCGCGCGAGCCGCCATGGCCATATGTGAAGGAAGCACCGCCGAATCCGGAACAATAACAATTTGCGTCGTCGTCAAGTCGATCCCGTATAGGCCAAGAGTCTGAGAAACGACCTCGGCGGGCGGGAAAACGAGGGTTTGGTTCTCGTCATTACTTGAAAAAAAGGGGGTCCCTTGAAACGGAATGTTGATCGACGAGGGGACATGGCCGGCGGCGTATTGTGTCGAGGGACGAATGTCAATAATGGCAAGATTGTTGTTGCGTGACTCGAGATTCAAGTTCGAGGCGAGCCAAGTTGCCGAGGCGATGGGGGGGAGGGGGAGGGGGAGGGGGATCTCTGCGAGTTCATGTTTCGTACATGGCAGACCAGAAACAAGGCTCGCTGCATGTACCGCTGCTGCCACAAGAATAGCAGAGAATCGCCAGTAGGCGACCATGTCGAAGGTACCTAGGTATGCGCGACAGGAAAAAAATAAAAATCTCCAATGGTATCGCAAACCGGGAACGCTGACGTGCAGTCGCCGCTCTAATATTCACATGCCCGGGGAAATGAGAGAATAGCCAAGCGACCTTCACTACCGAACAAGCTATGGAGCCAATTCATTTCCTCTGAGCCGATACTACATTGTAATGGATAAGATACCTGGCCATGGGGGCGGCGGCGGAGCGTGACATTTATCCGTCTAGTGTCCACTTTTCCGTGTGATTTGATCCTCGGGAGTCGGAATGTCCTGTCTCGAGTGTTATATCACATGATATCATTGCAGCCTAGTTACCTGGGAACCTATCTCACAGTTTTACTAGGTTGAAGCTGACGACAAAAGATATATGGTCCTTCTCCTCCTTCTTCTTCCAAACGTTGTTTATTAAAACATCCACGGCATATAGGCACTGTCTCACTCCCCGCTCAAGGCGTGAGGAACACCGCACGATGAGAGTGTGGGCATGATTGAACACCAGGTACCTACTACTGGGAGCTAAACGAAGCTCTGGTAACGGCCCCCCGAGATGAAAAAGAGTAAACTGCGTCAAAATTCATTCTCACCCGCTTCTATCTACCCACTTACCCATTCTAGGACTAAGGGTTCCGCTCAGTTAACGCTCTAACGGCCTATGGTTGGAACCCAAATGACAAATCCATGGTTTCCAGCCGGTCTTCCAGGCGCCCAATGTACAAATACCCGCCGTACGCGGTCACAAAGCTGGTGTTTATCGATCTCAGCAGCTCCCGGCAATCCTCCAACAACATGGGCAGGGGGTTGCAGCCGTCATGTCCGTCAATGCAATTGATATTAATCGCTTCCACCTTTTGCACAAAGTGGTTGGGGCTCGGTGGATAAGGCAAGACATGGTCGATTCTGATCCTTTCGCCAGCAGACAGAAACCAGACTCGCCGCTCCGGGTATTCAAGTGCAGCCCCAAGGGACCCGAGTATCGCGGAATCACAGCTTTCGGCTCTCCCATCATGTAATATGCAGACACGGGCAGTGCGTCTTGACGCTGCAGAGCGGAGGCGCTCGATGATAGTTGCGAGTCGCTCGAACATGCCGGCGAGCAAGTCCAGGCGGTGTTTTTGTACGAACTCTAGCAGAGAGAGAGTCAAACACGTCAGTCACGAAATAGCGCCACTGCCGGGGAAATTTGTGAGCAGCTGACTTACCAAAATATCCATGTGGAATCAGTGAAAGTAATCCAGCCCTCTCCGCAACAGCCGCAATCGCTTGCTGGTTGGCACCCACCAATCGTCCACACTCATCCGCGCCGAATTCCGTAGCCAGTCGTCTGGTAACGAGCAGAAAATCAGCTCGCAGACCAAACCCCCACGCCAATGCGACCACCGAGGCGAAATCCTCTTCTGATTCGCAGGTTTGCGAGTTCACCGGCCCTCGGGGTATCCAGCTGGGGGCCGACGGGCGCAGCCACGACTTCAGAGCATACCTGTCGGCGAAGGTCAGGATGGCCAAGAGTCCCTCCGGCGTTGGATCGGTTTCCCCCCCAACGAATGCCTTCATTCCGTGGGTAATGTACAGTGGGTCTGCGGCCGCTTCGGGATCATCCTCGGGTAGTTCCACGACCCATTCCAAATTCGCCTGCAGCGCCACTGGTTTGGCGCGTACGATGCCACGAAAAACCTGACTGGCGCGGGCGAGGGTTTTAGAGCAGACATGAAACTCACGCTGTTCAGTCCCCGCCCCAATGAGAAGTTTGAGGTCGCCATCTTCGTCGACCAGGATGACGTGGCTTTGGTCGTCCTGCCGGGGTCGAAATCTGTGAATTGCCGTGATTCTAGGCATTTTTCAAAGTGAGCAATAGACTGATGGTTGATGTGTAAGAGAAATGGTGGGGATAAAAAGTGATGTTTTTTCTTGAATCTCGGTCTCTGCTTTCTGGGCCTAAATACTGGGCATGGTGGAGTAGGTAGGGCTGTAACTGCCCCCTGATTCTCCCTCGGCTCTTTCCACGAGCCCAACATGTTGGACGTGGACCTGGGCTGGTAGGTAAAGCACGGCTCTGAACCGGGAAATGGCGGCGGGTGGTCAGTTCCAGTTTGTTTGCGCCGATTTCCGAAATGGCGAGAGCGACAGAAGAAACCCGTGCCTCAATCCAGCAACACGAGCATCACAGCATCACCACTCAACCCAGCCTAACCGCCTTCCAATCCGCCTCGTTTCCAGAAATCTCCTCACCCTCCATAACCCCATGAACATAACATTCCCCAACCAACACATGTATGCCCCCTTCCGCCCCTGTTCCCGCCCCCCCTTCTACAGCATCCCTCCTTCTCAACAAAAAAGGAACCGCACACCCACTGATCAAAAACACCTCATCACCCACCGCCGCTAGCTCTGGCACCAAGGTCATATACCCCTTCTCCCCCACTGCGAATTTCCGATTTCGACAAACGGTGGTCATCTGCTGGAGATACGTCGCCGGCGCGCTGCGTTGGGCATATCCCACGGAAGCTTCCATCCAGCGGGGATTAGAGCGGAGCTCGGTGAGGGCTTCACGGCGCGTTGTGGTTGGGGAAGCGATGGGGGCATAGCTTGGCATAGCGTGCGTTCCAGAATATAAGTCGTTGCCGAGAAGGGTGCGGGCGAAGGCGTCTTCCCAGTCGGGGTATGTACCGGTTAAGGCTCCCTGGGATGTGGCAGCGGTGGTTTCGCACAGATTAAACGCATTAACATGCCATTCCTCGAGCGCGTCCTTTTCAGATTTATGAGCGGCGGCCGGGCCATCGGCAATGCCGACGATGGTGTCGAGAAGCCGTCCGCTAACCAAGATTTGTCTCGCTTCGTGGATTTCCGTTGTCCCGTCTTCCGGGATAGGAAACATGGCAGACCCGCGACTGCGGGAGATGGCGCGGTAAGGAACTTTGCGGATGCTATACAGGGGCTTGGCATATTGTTCAATGGACTGGGCTCGCCAGTCGGGAGCCCACGATGGGAGGGATTCATTTTCGCGGGAACCAGCCACGCGCCGCTCTAGGCCCGCGTGGGAGAGCATTCGGTTGCGTTCATAAGAGCCCCAGAGCGGACGGGCCCCCCAGACCAGCCACACCGCGAACCGGTGGTACAGCTTGTCGAAACTCCATGCGTAGTCAAAGTGGAAGGATGCTTCGGACGGAGGCGGCAACATACCCATCGTGGCAATGATTCTGTCCTTGGGGTTGGAGACATCAAACTCACGCATCGTCCAGAGCAGACCAATGGGCTCGATTCGGTCCGGAGACTGCAGGGTGCATCGACTGAAGCGATCACGCAGATCATACAGCCGCTGGTGGTTCAACACGCCAATACTCCAGTTCCGTGCTGTGGGGCCGTCAAATACCGTGGCGGCGAGCAGGCTCTGGATGTGCAGCCGGTTGAGGGAGCGGAAAGACGTTGCGAGATCGTCCCATTTGAACGTGAAGCGACCGAAGCGACAAACAGTTTCGCGAGCCAGGACAAATTCCTGAACGATCCACGTCCGTCGGAACCACGGCAGCGTCCAGATGGAGAGATAGTTTGTCCAGGCCTCATCGCCCTGCGGCGGCATGCCATGGAGCGGAAGGTCCTCGAGGTCACAGTCCTGCCAGTCCACCTCAGCGAAGGTTTTAAGTTTGGTCAGCACGTCCAGGTCAGAAAACCAGGACGGCTCGGCGTTGCCAAAGTCGAGGTAGACAACCGAAGCGAACATGTAGATGAAGTTCATAAAGTGGATTTGGGAGTTGAGTTCCGCCATATCGGCCTGGTTGATACAGATTGCGTCGGTCCAGAGATCGCACGGCTCCGTGTGTTGGTGTTGGCGATGTCGCTTGAGAGCATCGTGTAGGGTCTTCGTGATGGATAATCTCTTTCCGTTGCAGGCTATGTCGTGGTCGAACACGGCGGGTCCCCAGACATATGATAGGGCTGCGTACTTGAGTTCCTCCGAGTGTCGAACCTGGATGAGCTCGATGGTGACAGGGTCGTCGACAAAGACCGCCGGCTGGATACGAACGAGGCGAATGAATCCAGGCTGAGGAGGTAGAGGGTCGTATGTGTAAGGTTCCAAGGCTGCCGTGTTTACCAAAGGGGAGCTATCGGCTGTCTCGGGGAATGACACTGAAGGGGGTGGCTGGATACTGAATACGGGGCCGGGACTGAGCAGAGGCCTGTATTCAAGGGCAGGCTGGGGGTCAGCGCAGGTCCCATTGCACCATTCGTGGATTGGACAGCGGATCTGGCATTGCTCGGCAGCAACCAGAGCCGAGGCAAAATTCAAAACATGTCGCCGACCCTCCAGCTCGCCATCCAGTCCGCTCTCATCGTCCACTTGATGTTCCACGTCGTCAGCTGAATCCGTGGTTGCAGTGGCTGGCTGTGCAATGAGATCACCGGTTTCGGTGATCGGAGCGGATGAGCGCTTTCTCGAAAAAAAACTCTCGAACGCGCGCCCTCATGTGTCCGGGCCTACCGACGGTCGTTTGATGAGCAAGAAGTCGCAGTGTGGTGGCGCTTCTGGACAGAGATATAATAGTACCCAAATCTTTGATGTTGAAACTTTCACGTTGCGGCTGAGGCTGGTGTGACTGGGCTGCAGTCCCCAAAATGGCAAGGTATAGATACGGAACCTCGGCCAAGCCGGATCCGAAAAGAGGGGTAATGGATGAGGCTTTGGGGCGGGCAGATTTGGTTAGAATGGCAGTATTGTTGCTCGCCATCGTTGTATGTGGTATTTTCCTAGTACTACGTCCCGAACATCTATTGTCCTCGAGGCCTCGTCCTCCTCCTCTTGGTCAAGTAGCATCAGCCGCTTTTGTAGGGGACCGTCTTACAGTGTGTAATGAGGAGCCATTATTCTTTTTCCCGCGCCTAACATCGACTGAACCTTCAACATCCAACTCATATGTTTCTGGGACGGCATCCTCGGTGTAATTTCTCCTCTCGTTCATGGTATGGTATTTCAGGCTTCGAAGAAGTCGCTCAACCATCGTGTCGCGAGTCGGGCTTGCCGTCTCTTTCGTCATGCACTCTCTCGCCAACTTCAACTGATCGGTGACGAGATATCTTGTCCGTATTGCCTGATCGGCGAGAAGGTCGGGGGTACACGTGTGTCTTTGTGAGTAGGACTGAATCAAGCCTCGCAGTGTAGCGTCGTGTTTGTCCAAGTCATCTCCCTGGCAGATATTCAGGGCGTCGGTTCAGCTGCTGTATCCCGAACTTGTCAGAGGCAGTCAAACATGCGGCGGTGGAAGGCCCAGAGACTCACCAAATGTTGTCCAAAAGCCGCGTACCGAGTTGTTTCTGATGCATCGGTAGCAATCTCTCCAGATGTTCGACTTTCTTTCTTGCCCGTCACCGGCTGGAACCCGAGCGCAACGGAGTCAACCAGATGCCCCCTCACTTGAGCCCTTTTGTTGTTTCGCAGCGATCTTGCACTCCTCGGTGATCTTCCAAAGTTCTTCGTCGCGTTTGGTAAGGTGGTGGATGGAAGTCGTAGCGAGATTTTCAACGTTGTCAAATGCGATGGCGAGGCTCTCGGAGGCCAGGCCCTGGCGAGGGCGGATGCTGGTTCTGGGGATTGCCATGCTCAAAGAAGTTTTTGGAGCGTTGCACATTTCGGTGACAAAGCTCAAGATTTGGAACACATTACAAGCTAGCCCGAAGGACGCTAGGGGTTCCGAGTTCGAGACTGGACATTGCGCTTATGATGCGGATGTGGCTAGGAATTTGTCCCACTGCGGGGAATATTTGCGAAAGCCGAAGGTAGCAATCACGAGATGATGCGCAGCAGGCCGGCACATGGGAGGAAGGAGCAAGCCAGTATTCAACAATCAGCCCCGCTCACAGTAAGCTAGCACAGTGTTTGCATGCCTGTGGGGACTGTCCAGCCTTTCCTGGAACTGTTTGCCTCTCGCAATGAGTGAGGAAAATTATGTTCTTTTCAGCGCCTTTGGGAAACACCAGACTGTTTCCCATCCTCTCCGGACAATGAACAATAAGCCAGTAACCCCAGTGACAAGAACCAGTGACGTAGTTCGAGCTAGACCCCGCGAGAAAAAAAAAGGTCCGCACACAGGATCAAAATGGTGAATGTGTCAACTTCTCCAGTCAAGATGATTTTGCAGTAGACTTCCTCTGCCACCTAAGTACCTATAAACAAAGCACTGGGACTGTGTGATGTGGAACATCCCGAGGGAAGTCTAAACGCGCTATATTCATTCATCACCATCATTGTCAACCCTATCATACTTGCCAGGCATTGGTGAAAAACAGTCCAGCTGTTCCAAATAAACTCCCAAACCCACATCCCACATCCAGACTCAAATCCCATCCAGTCAGCTCCCATGACACAAATTTCTCTGTAACATCGCATTCAAAAAGGGGTAATTGAACCTCATCTCCCACCCTACACAACAAGCCCATCACTATCCGGCCCATCCGGTCCATCCCATGGGGTAGGATCACACCTCCTCACCATCGTCCCATCTGTCCCATCATCTGGGCGCGGAAGCATGGGCATATCATCACAGTCCCACCGTTTTACCTTGCTATCCCTCTTCCATTGCTTAGGCGGATCCGCCACAGGAATGTTCTTATGTTTATCCTTGAGTTTGTCCTTGAACTTTTGCAAATCATCCAAATCGAACCGTGTAGCAATCGTTTGAAACTCAATAGGATCGGTGACGGGGTTTGGAGCCGGTGTGATGAGCGGTCCAACTGTCCAGGGCGGTGGCTCGACAGGGTCGGTGACGAATTTTATGACCGTCCAGGGGATGCTAGTTTCAGGGTCGGCGACTCTAGTCGGGATAGGCAGGCCTCTGGCGAGAGGAGGCGATGATGGAGAGGGGTCTGCTGCACGCGCAGGGTTGGCGTTGCCGTTGGCGTTTGCTGGGAAGGCGAGGACAGATGAAGTGCCGGCCCAGAGGAGCAGGATTGTGGTCAAGGTGGTATACATTGTGGAAGAGTGATGGGCAATGAATTTCGAAGAAGCAAACAAAATGTGCAGGAATTCGATTTGGCACAAAGTGATAAGTTGAACCCAAGCTTATAACTTCTTTCCTCTTTGCATGTCCAAACTTTATTACCCTCCTGATTCTGTGATAGAAAAAGGGGTCAAGATTATTTCAACCAATCAGATGCAAGATTTCGATCGTGTGAACAGAGCTGTCGGCCGCCCAGGGGCTGTGCATGGTGCGAGCAAGCCACATTAACCTCGTTGCACCAGCTGAACAACATCGGTTGATGTGATTGGCAGACCACATAACTCCCACCCGTCCCGTCTCTCAGAACAATTCCCAATGAAAACCAGGTGATGCTCCGAAAAGTGTTTAAGGCTGAATGTCACAGTTCCTGGAGACTTGGCAACTGATCTCATTTGCAACGCAACAACGTCATGGCGACTTTTCCCCCTTGCCAAGGAGTCTCTTCGCTTAGGAGGTTTAATTTGAGCCCGTGATGTCTGCTATAAACATAAGTAGGATTCCCTTTCCGAATGTGGCCTAGCCTGGAGACCAGTTAGTCCCTAGGCTATTGCATCAGGGCCGCCGCTTGTTTTGCGAGGTCCTTAGACTCCGAAACACTGAGCTTCCCCTCAGCTTCCTCAAACCCCTGTTTCCAAACATCCCACCGTTCCGGGCAGAAACCTTTCCAGTGCTTGTCCGAGTGCAACTGTCCTGATGCTCCATAGTTTTCAGGAAGTCGCTCTCGCTTCTGACTCAATGTGCGGAGGTAGTCGCCGGCGAAGATGATCCAAGGAGCAGCGAGTCTGACAAGGGGCGCCATGTCAACACCATCCCGAACAGGATCCTCGAAGGCGGATCGCAGCGACCAAAGACCGAAAGTTGAAAAGTCGAGCTCTGAGTCAAGCAAAGTTGTGAGGCGAGCGAGGAACGAACTCTGATTCTGCAGTTTGCGGATAGCCGGGGCCGAGAGGGAATCATTGGATGCATCTGCGAGGCTCTGGTTGGCATCGATGATCGGATGAATTCACTGTAGAGAGTTGATAACTTACCAAAGTTCCAACCATCACGAACAACCCATCCAAACGAGGGCAGACCAGTCCAGACCCGAGCACCTTCGTACGTGACCGGCTGTCCATTCCTATCAGAGACATCTTCCTGACGTAGTTTGAGAATGAAATCGATCAGCGCATCTTGGTTCTCGGGCGCGGTGTCGCCGGCAACATCAAAGACGGCGTTGAAGACATCCCAGAGGAAATCGCCGATTCCTTCTCCAGAATTCGCGGCCTGTTCCGAAAGTTGTCGTACAGCTGCTGTTACAGCATCTTGCCTGTTATCGGCTGTCTCCAGTGAGGAAAGAAGGTGGCTGACTCTGTCCATGTCAGAGTCTTCTTGGTCGGACATGGCGATGGAAGGTGGGTTCGTTTGCGTTTGCGGCCGGGAGCTTGCAGAGAGGAAGGCGGGGCATGTGTCAACCATGTGCCCCGCCATGATCTTATCTTATCGCAAGTCTTGGCGATGTTCCCCACCCAAGCTGATCCCCAGTTCAGCTCGCGCACAACTTGCAACTGTGAAACCGCTGCGAGGACTGGATGTCGCCGAGCAAATCCGCGCTCCATTCGCCAGACACCATGTTCACTATTAACGCTTAACACGAATCGGCATGCATTACCACACAACCACGGCAACGATGCCGGCCACACAGCGGCAAACCACCCCATCAGCTATCCACGGGGAGCTGCTCGCGACCAGACTTGAGCCCCGGATTGTGGCTAGCCTCAAAAAGCACCGGGCGGTGTGCACAGGCATTCAATCAAATCCGCCTTGGAGCTCTGTGGAGCCATTCCGTCCTACTTCTCCATGCTCGCCACGCCCCGTATCAGACGCGCGGCAAGCTATTGAAAGGTATGGAAGTGGTTGGTGTGTAGCAGCCGTCCCGGAGTTGTTTGGTTAGGATTCACGGACAATAGACAGTTGCTACATTCCTATAACATTATCCCTTGCTTAGGAATGCACCCAGGGTATTGCAAGCTCTGTATACGGCTATTTCAAGTCCAGCTGACCATCTATGTCGAAGTTATGATGCTCTTGCGCTTCATATTCTGTTTATAAGTCTTACGCGCATACCACACTCCAACTATGGTGGCGATCGCCGCAACAATGCCAATTGCAATTCCGATCTTATCAGCTACTGACAGGTCATGCTGGGGTGGAGGGGAGCCACTTTGGTCTGGCACAGCGCTTGACGTAGTTGAGCCTTGAGAGTTTGACCTAGTGGTTGATGCTGGAGATTTAATTTAACACCTTGGCGGGGCCGCTTCAAATATGTATCAGTCAACACTTACGGCTTTGAACCTCGATTGAATCTGTGGTAGCCTTTGCGCTTCCGATTGTAGATATTGACTTGACAGCATTAGCAACGAGATCATGTATAGGTAGCTGGGCGTAGTAGGTAGGTACCGTCGTGCGATAAGCTTCCCTCAATGGCGAAGGAGTATGATCGAGCGAGAACTTCTCCACCTGCCGTGGGTAGAAATTCTAATTGATAGCCTGTACCTGTTGGGACATCGAGTGGCATAAGGGTATACCTTCCGTCTAGCGTCGCCACGCTGGGGGCTACCACCTGATAAAAGTATGGTGAGTACTTCCTGAGAATGATGCGGAAATGGCTCAAGTTATCGGAAAAAGAAGACCATTGAATCAAGAGCGGTCCTGATAGGTCCCATGGCGGGCTGTTGCTGTTTGGGGATTCAATGGTGATGACTGCCCAGACATGTACGGGCACTATTAGAAGTGCAGTGAGAAGAAAAACGTGAAAGAACATTTTGAGAACTTGGACGTGTGCCGGAGTTCGAACGTCATAACAAATGTTTCCGCAGTCTTCAGCCCAGCACAGAGAGGAGGGGACTGGCAAATTTTAAGCATTTTCTGTCGGGAGCCACTCGCTGTTTTGCCAAGAGTGGAGTTTTTCAGCCGGGCTGGGTGACCACACCACAAAGTTTGGTCATCACGCAAAGACGCTGAATCCGAGTCTATGATAGGATGGGGTGCTTCTAGAGCCTCGCGTGTGGCTGAACATGGCGTTGGTCTAGACCTCAGACTACCAAATGCCACATGCATATTTGAGCCCAGTGGAAGCTAGACAGTAAACGAACTTCCACCAATCATGTTTCATCCCCCGCTCGAATGCGAAAGGGCTCTCCACCGAGCTTTGACTAAAGCTCTTTTATTCCCCCGGCACATTCCAGCGGGGCTTTCCATCACCCTTCGGGGTGGCACTCCCTCACAGTCTTGTTTCTTTCTGCTTAATGTCAGTCCCAACTGAATTGAGACCATCAGCTCAAGAAGCCTCCAACAGCCATAACAGACACGAGCGGCGACTTACAACCGTACCCACTCCGCCCCGGGCTAAACCGTACCGTTATTCCCGCGAATATTCCATGGAGGTCGGGCTAAAAGAAAGGGGCTGTATGATCCGTGCTTGGAAGTAGTGATTAATACTATTCTCACACAAGCCTTTCCTTACTGGCCTGCTGGACCCGGACCTGGGTCCTATATCCTACACATGTCCACCTTGATTAGTTCTTTACAGGGCCTCGCAGGTCTCACCGGGCCTAATGATTAGGTACCTAGTTAGTGTAATACGACCTCCCTCCCACCTTGTCCTGCCGTCTCCTTGGGTTATAGCTGAGGTCGTGACAAAAAGAAGACCAAAGCAATACTTTCGGACCAACAAATATAATGAACACTGTCTACCTATCAATGTGTTAAAATTACAGGTTTTTTTTTCTATCTTGTCGTTGGAGGGAAAGAAAGCGTAGTTAGGTGGCGGTGGAGTAAAATCCATTGAATTGCTTATTGTAATTTTGGGTTGCAGCTAACACCTTTTTCTTTATAGAACTCTTTGTATGATTCTAACTTCGTTATAAGGTTGGTTTAAGCTCACTAGCGCTCTAGTAGTGCCAGGCGCATCCAGTTAACTTTACTGATTAGATGACTAGGGGCCCCTGCTTTCTGATATAAGGTCATTTGTTACTTCCAAGCCGTAATTGCTTGTATTATGACCACTACAAACGAAGGGTCACCCCTCCTATGGCCTCCTAGAGACCCTAAAAATCTTAAGAGTCTAGCCCCACGCTTTCCAGCCAATCACCTGTATGCACGTACCGCCAGCTGCCTGACGGTTGTGATATTTAACGCTCCGCGGTAAATACTGCAATTGTTCCCCGCATTTTCTTCACAGGCCTGTCACGGCGCAGGCTGGCCTACTGGTCAGCCTTGCCTTTGACAGGTTCCGTGGTTCTGCCGACCAGCCCAAGTGGCCTGTACGCAGGACCACCACCTTTCTTCTGGGAATTAGCCCCGCGCTAATTCTCTTCTCTTTCTCTTTTTTCCTCACGTTTAGTATTTCAATTCAACTACAGTATCAACGTTGCAACCCTGTTTCTCCTATGGTACTACGCCTTAACATAATACTAAACGTCAAAAACCTTCGTTTTTTTATTTTCGCTACGTTGCGTACGAAGCAAATTCGCTACGCCTAATTAGCAACCGCCTATATAAGCAAACCGCCCCCAGTTAATTGCTAATCCCAGTCAAGTACCCCGCCTCAATTAACGAATCGTATCAAGAAGATGGCTTAAGAATCCAATACCTCGCGTAGCAACTACAACCCCTACCACCTAATTTTAGGGTCGATTCTAAAAAAATATAACTTGCGTACCCTTAATTACGTCGCGTCGAAGAATAAGAAAAATATACCGTTACGACGCCAGTTACTATAGCAAAAGCAGGTCCCCAACCCGTTAAACCTTACTATAATAATACGTAACGAGGATAATAAAGACGCAAAAGCTAGCCTTAAGAAGTAGCTTAGCCGGATAATTTACGCCTATAGATAAGTAGACCAATATATACTCTTTTAGATAGATTTTAATAATAACCTAATGAAAAAGGTTACTTATATCCGCGAAATTATAAACCGTTGCAAAGGCCCCTTTTTCGTCTATTAAAATTTATTGAAAAAAGGTCGTACCTTGAAATTTAAGAGCCTCATAAATGAGTAAGATTTTAAAACCTACATCCAAAAGGACCCAACCGCCATATTTAGCGAAATATACGCTATATACCTTTTTATAATCGCCTATAAATAGCAAGTCAAGGAATTATATACTATCGCTTATAAGTTTAACGGAAATTTCCTACGCCTATTTATATAAGTTGCAACGATATTAAATATTGAACTTAATAAAAACGCTAAACGTCTAGTATCTCCTATTACCCAGATTGGTCCTAAGGACAAAAGCCCATTTAACGATATCAATTCCGACTTAGAGTACAAGGACCCCCCCGAGGGACCTGCAAGTAAGATCGCAGAATAGATTGCGTTGGTGGATAAGCAGAATAATTAAATTACGTAGCTTCTTAACCTTATTAAGCAATTTTGTAATAATAAATAAAATACGCTTAATACCGTTTTATTAACAGGTTCCGGGACGGGTCGCTTAGTGAAAATAAATGTCCCTATATTTTACAATAACCCCAATAGGGATATTATAAAGTTTAAATTCTGGTTGCGTTAGATTAAGAATAAGCTTAAGTTTAATTTAGATTATTTGGCAAATGATCGCGCCAAATAAATCTTCATTAAGGGACGTTTATAAGAACCCGCTGCCGCAAATCTAATGCCGTTCCTTCACAAGGATTACTTAACGCTAATTATCTTATCTATATAGCTACTAGATTATTTACGCCGCAGCTACGCTAATTCGTATAAGGTTAAAAACGCGCGTAATAAGTTTAATGCTCTTAAGATGAAAATAAGCGATAACTTCGTTAAATTCCGCAATAACTTTATCTGCCTCGCGGGCGCTAGCTATTAACCCAAGGCTAATTAGAAAATGGAAATGCACCGCAAGCTGCCAGTTGCCTTAAAGAATAATACGACTAAAGAGTACCTTAATTATATAATAACCTTCGAATAATACGCTTACGTAGTAGTTAAGGTAGCCCTAAATTACAATTATAACGCTACGCAGCAAGTTTGTAATTGCGGAGGGGACGATGGGAAGAATTAATAGGCCCAAAACAAGCGCCCTAATAACTAGCGTCGCTAAGGCCAGACCTTAAATCAGGGTTTAGGTTAAGCTAGGGATACTCCAAAGCGCCTAGATAACAACAAACTCCTGCGCCGCGCCAAGGCCGACTTATGCTTCGTATACGCCAAGTCGGGCCATATCTCGCGTAACTGCCCTAAGGCGCCGAAAGGGGGATTACGCAGACCTACCAACTACGAAATTAACGATACGCGTATCCAGAAGCTTATTAACAATTACGCTTATTACTGCAACCGTATAAATAGCGCTAACCCCCCTGGAAATAAGATAAGTCAGACAGAGGATAAGCTTACAACCTTTAGCGGCTTGGAAAATTAGGTTCCCTGGGAAATAACAACTCCCCCCCAGGGGATATATTAATAAATACGTTGGAATTAGATACCTTAATTACTAAAATACGGGAACCTAAGGACGAACTTTCCAACTTGCTTGGAGGAAGGTCCTTTACCATAGAATATATAATAGCGAATAAAGAAGGTATTATATAAAAGATAGATAATAGCCTATTAAATACAGGAGCTAGTATTTACTTAACTATAAGCGCTTGCTACGCGCGCAAATTGATAAAGAACCTCGGACTAAAGGTCCGCTGCAACTAAAAGCCTCGGATAGTCGCAGGCTACAATGGGAATTCCCAATAAACGGTTAAGCTTATTATTGTTGAAATTACAGCCCAGTTGCCCTGTAGCTACAGCACCCTTGGGTGCTGTAGCCTAGTTGATCTACTACCCTGGGAGTGCTGCCGACTGCACTA